>ERZ773005.16-NODE-16-length-176824-cov-6.409880_pt1 | contig 176824 bp, 142 predicted proteins | sample MGYA00580666_ERZ773005 | MGnify/ENA primary metagenome ERZ773005 (study PRJEB29015, sample SAMEA2737999) | human oral metagenome | biome: human oral; feature: human-associated habitat; material: dental | place: China | collected 2061 ...
TTGCAGGTGTAGTTCAATGGTAGAACATCAGCCTTCCAAGCTGAATACGTGGGTTCGATTCCCATCACCTGCTGCTTCAGCCGGATTTATCTGGTTAAATGCTTTATATTACAGCAGTATAATAATAAAATAAGTTATTTACGCACGAGTGGCTCAGTTGGTGGAGTACGACCTTGCCAAGGTCGGGGTCGCGGGTTCGAGTCCCGTCTCGTGCTCTTTTTAATAGAGTGGAAGTCCTTAAACAGCAGGGCTTCCTCTTTTTTATCTTTTAGATGTTTGCCTTTAGCAGGCTTCCTGAAATTTTTTGTAAAAACTGCTTGACACAATATATCTTATATGTTATAGTACATATATAACAAATATAATATAAACAGATTGCAGCATTAATTAAAGACTTTATTTATTATAAAGCTATGCTACAGATGTATGAAAATAACTATAAAAAGGGAAGGGCAGAATTATGAATATAAATAAATTTACGCAAAAGTCGGTTGAGGCAGTTAAAAATACCGAAAAGCTTGCATATGAATACGGAAATCAGCAGGTTGAACAGCTGCACTTGCTGTATGCACTTTTAACTCTTGAGGATTCGCTTATATTAAACCTTGTTCAGAAAATGGGGGTTTCCAAGGAGATGCTCATAAATGAAATCGCCGAGCAGCTTAAAAGGCTCCCTAAGGTTTCAGGAGGGCAGCTGTATTTGAGTGAGGGCTTGAATAAAGTGCTTATATCGGCGGAGGATGAAGCAAAGGCTATGGGGGACGAGTATGTGTCGGTTGAGCATATATTCCTGGCTTTATTAAAGTATGCGGACAAAGTGGTAAAGGATATTTTTAAAAGCTACGGCATAAACCGGGACAGATTTTTGAAGGCACTCTCACAGGTAAGAGGAAATCAGAGAGTGACCTCCGACAACCCGGAGGCAACTTATGATACGCTTAATAAATACGGCTCGGACCTGGTTGAAAGAGCCAGAGCACAGAAGCTTGACCCTGTAATAGGCAGAGACAGTGAGATAAGAAATGTAATCAGGATATTGAGCAGAAAGACGAAAAACAATCCGGTGCTTATAGGTGAGCCCGGTGTAGGAAAAACTGCGGTAGTTGAAGGGCTGGCGCAAAGAATAGTAAGAGGGGACGTGCCTGAGGGATTAAAAGAAAAAAGGCTCTTTGCTCTTGACATGGGTGCACTGCTTGCCGGTGCAAAATACAGAGGAGAATTTGAGGAAAGACTTAAGGCAGTGCTTGATGAGGTGAGAAGCAGTGATGGAGAGATAATCCTTTTTATAGATGAGCTGCATACCATAGTAGGTGCCGGAAAAACTGAAGGAAGCATGGATGCCGGCAATATGCTCAAGCCTATGCTGGCAAGAGGGGAGCTGCACTGTATAGGTGCCACTACGCTCGACGAATATAGAAAGTATATTGAAAAGGACCCGGCGCTGGAAAGGAGATTCCAGCCGGTGCTTGTCAATGAGCCAAGTGTTGAAGATACTATTTCCATACTCAGAGGACTGAAGGAAAGGTATGAAACCTATCATTCGGTAAAAATTACAGATTCGGCACTGGTGAGTGCCGCAACTTTGTCGGACAGGTACATAAGTGACAGATTTTTGCCGGATAAAGCAATAGACCTTGTGGATGAGGCCTGTGCTTTAATAAAAACTGAAATGGATTCTATGCCTACCGAGCTTGATGAGCTTAGAAGGAAAACTATGCAGCTTGAAATAGAAGAAGCCGCACTTAAAAAAGAAAAAGACAGTCTTTCACAGGACAGACTTAAAAACCTGCAAAGAGAGCTTGCTGAATTGAGAGATAAGTACTCAGAGCAGAAATCGAAATGGGAAAATGAGAAAAAGAGTGTTGAAAAGCTGGCAAATATCAGAGAAGAAATAGAAAATGTCAACCGAGAAATAAATGAGGCAAAGCAAAAATATGACCTTGAAACTGCGGCACAGCTTCAGTACGGAAGGCTCCCTGAGCTGAAAAAGCGCCTTGAAGTGGAAGAAGATAAGGTGAAGAGTGAAGACTTGAGCCTTATACATGAAGCAGTTACTGAAGAAGAAATAGCTAAGATTATATCAAAATGGACCAATATCCCTGTATCGAAATTAAACGAATCTGAAAAAGAAAAAGCCTTGAATCTTGATAAGGAGCTGCATAAGAGGGTAATAGGCCAGGATGAGGGAGTAACTAAGGTCTGTGAAGCTATACAGAGGTCGAAAGCCGGAATCAAAGACCCCGGAAAGCCTATAGGCTCCTTCCTGTTTTTAGGACCTACCGGTGTGGGAAAGACGGAGCTTGCGAAGTCGCTGGCAGCCGCACTTTTTGATGATGAAACCAATATGGTGCGCATAGACATGAGCGAATATATGGAAAAATTTTCAGTGAGCAGGCTGATAGGTGCACCTCCGGGATATGTGGGCTATGACGAGGGAGGTCAGCTTACAGAGGCGGTAAGGAGAAAGCCCTATTCAGTAATATTATTTGATGAAGTTGAGAAGGCCCATCCTGATGTATTTAATGTACTGCTTCAGGTGTTAGATGACGGCAGAGTAACGGATTCACTCGGAAAGACGGTAGATTTTAAAAATACCATTATTATAATGACCTCAAATATAGGCTCAGCTTATCTGCTTGAGGGAATAGACAGTGAGGGAAATATAAAGCCTGAAGCTCAAAAGGCTGTAAATGAGGAGCTTAAGGTACATTTCAGACCTGAATTTTTAAACAGGCTTGATGAAATCATATTATTTAAGCCCCTTACAAGAAAAAATATAGGAAGCATTATAAATCTTTTAGTGGACGAAATCAACACAAGACTTGCAGACAGAGAGCTGTCCATTGAGCTTACACAAAGAGCAAAGGATTTTATAAGTGAAAGAGCTTATGACCCGCTGTATGGTGCAAGACCGCTTAAAAGGTATCTGCAAAAGCACGTGGAAACCAAGGCTGCCAGGCTTATATTGTCAAACGGACTTCATGCCAGAGATACCATTATGATAGATGTGGATTCTGATGGAGAAGATTTAAAGGCATATATAAAAGGCAAAATATTGAAAAAATAATATATTAACTAAAAATACCTGCACTGAGTTTACAGATGTGCAGGTATTTAATTATAAAAAGCTGAGCAGAAAATAAAGAAAATAAAGAAAATAAACGGAAGACTCAGCGACGAAGGGGGGGGGTGAGTTGAGGTCGCCAAAAACAGGTTTTTATGCTATACTATCGTCATGGGTACATATTGATATTGCACATTTGGAGAGCTTATGTATTTACTGATGGAATTTGAATCACTGACTGATATATGGAATTTTATAATAGGGAATATTATTATTATAAATATTATACTTTCAATAATAATAGTGTTTTTTCAAAGAAGAGACCCTAAAACCGTATGGACCTGGCTGCTGGTGCTTTATTTTATACCGGTATTCGGCATCTTTATTTATCTTATACTGGGTCAGGATTACAGAAAATCAAAAATGTTTAAGGTTAAAGAGATGGAGGATGCACTGCATTATTCAGTTACGAAGCAGGAAAGATTTTTCCGTGAAAGAACCAAGGGGATGGAAAATCTTTATATTTATAATTATGTCAAGCTTATCAGATATAATCTCAATTCAGGTGCTTCGATGTTCACGGTCTATAATAAGGTAGATATATTTAATAACGGAAGGGATAAATTTAAAAATCTGATAGCGGATATAAAGGCAGCACAAAAATATATACATATTGAATATTATATTATAAAAAACGATTATTTGTTTGATGCGATTGCTAAGGAGCTTGTGCTTAAAGCCAGACAGGGAGTTGAAGTCAGGATACTGGGTGATGGCATGGGGGTCAGGTTTATGCCTGAATACAAATGGAATCAGCTCAAGGCGGAAGGGATAAAGGTCGGCATCTTTTTTCCGGCTATGCTCAGTTGGATTAATCCCAGAATAAATTATAGAAACCATAGAAAAATAGTGGTAATAGATGATAATATAGGCTATATAGGGGGATTTAATGTAGGCAAGGAATATATTGACAAAGATCCAAGGTTCGGACATTGGAGAGATACTCATCTAAGAATTGCCGGAGAGAGCGTATTGAGTCTTGGAGTAAGATTTGCACTTGACTGGAATTATGCAATGAAGGAAAACCTGTTTGCAAAAGGAATGTATAATATTAATGATATGTATGACGAATTTATAAATAATTTAAGAAACCGCAGCAAAGAGGTGTGCTGTATACAGATAATAGCCAGCGGTCCCGACTCTTCAACTAAGCAGATACGGGATAATTTCATAGAATTGTTCACAAGTGCGAAAAAGCATATCTACATACAAACTCCTTATTTTATACCGGATGAAGCAGCTTTGAGCGCACTTATAGTTGCGGTAAGGTCGGGAATTGATGTCAGGATTATGGTTCCCTGCAAGCCTGACCACCCCTTTGTGTATTGGGCTACATTAAGCTGGGCGGGCACGCTTTTATATTCGGGTGCCAGGATTTATACTTATGAAAACGGCTTTCTGCATGCAAAAACTGTGATGGTAGATTCAAAATGTGCCTGTGTAGGTACTGCAAATATGGATATAAGAAGTTTTGAACTTAATTTTGAGGTAAATGCTACAATTTATGACGAAGCTACCGTATTAAGACTTGAGGAGGATTTTATTAATGATATTTCATTTTCCAATGAGGTTACGGCTGAAGCATTTGCAAAGCGGGGATTAGTGAGAAGATTTAAAGAGCAATTCAGCAGAATATTAAGTCCTCTGCTTTAGAATTATAAAAAATATATTAAAAATTAACCTTCCATTTGAAATGGAGGCTGATAACTTAGACTGAAAGGTGATTTATGATACGATTATTTTTAGTGGGCTTGATTTTAGGAATTTTTTTAGTGGGCTCCATACCGCTGATGGTATTTTTAATATTGTTTAGATTTATGAATAAAGGGCTTGCAAGTGATATAGCTCAGTCTGTAATTTCTGCTGTGGTAAGATTGATTTTAACTGTTACAGGCTCACACATAGAGGTGATTGGAAGCGAAAATATCCCGGCTGAGGGCAGTGTGCTTTTTGTAAGCAATCACAGGAGCTATTTTGACATAGTAATGGCGTATGCTTATACTAAAAAAAGACTTGGCTTTATAGCGAAGGCTGAGCTTGGGAAAATTCCTCTTTTAAGAGAATGGATGTTCCTTCTGCGCTGTAGATTTCTGGATAGAAGTGATATGAAAAAGAGCATAAAAACTATATTAAACGGAATTAAAAATATAAAGACTGGAACCTCGGTCTGGATTTGCCCTGAGGGAACCAGAGTCAGAGGTGAAACTGAGCTGGATATGGACGAATTTAAGGAGGGGGCTTTTAAAATAGCGGAAAAAGGAGCCTGCCCTATAGTGCCGGTGGCAATAAAGGGTACTGCGGATATTTTTGAAAAGCATATTCCCTTTGTCAGACCCGCCAGGCTGATTATGGAATACGGTGAAGCCGTGTATATAGACGAGCTGGATAGAAGCGAGCAGAAAAGACTTGGAGTATATACAAGAAATAAGATAGGCAAGATGCTGAGAGAGATGGAAGAGCTTTGAGGAGAATGCCGTGGATTTAGATGAGATAAGAAGAGCTATTGATGAAATAGATAATGAAATTATTAAACTGTATAAGAAAAGAATGGAGCTTTCTGATAATGCAGGAATTTATAAGAAAAAAAATTCCCTGCCTGTACACATGCCTTTAAGAGAAGAGGAAAAGCTCAGGATATTATGCAGTAATTTTTCTAAAAAAGCTGACAGGGAGGAGATTAAGGAGCTTTTTTCATATATTATGCTTATATCAAGAAAAAGACAAAGCCGTATATTTGATGAAGCTGATAGGGCTGATATATGAAAGTCCGTCAATCAGACATTGAGATATAAACAGGAGAAAAAATATGGCAGTTAAAAGATTTGCCGCTATAGATGTTGGCTCCTTTGAACTGGAGCTTGGAATTTATGAAATAGGGAAAAAAATTGGAATAAGACGTATTGATTATGTAAGGCATATAATAGCTCTGGGTAAGGATACTTATAATACCGGAAAAATAAGCTATGAATTAATAGAAGAAATGTGCTCGGTATTAAGCGATTTTGCCGGTATAATGTCCGGCTATCAAGTAGAGGCTTACAGAGCCTATGCGACCTCAGCAATGAGAGAAGCAAGAAATCGCAGAATCATACTTGACAGAATAAGGGTGCGCACAGGCATAGATGTAAGGATTATATCAAATTCGGAGCAAAGACTGATAAATTACAAGGCGATAGCTTCGCTCGAGGAAGGCTTTAACAGTATGATAGAGGAAGGTGCGGTTATTGCCGATCTTGGCTTTGGCAGCATACAGCTTACCTTATTTGATAAATCGGAAATGATAAATTCCCAAAATTTCCCGCTTGGTGCACTGAGAATACGAGAGATAATTGCAGGCAGTACCTCCGGAAGAAAAAATCTGATTGAAAATATAATGGAAATGGTTGAATACGACCTTGATGTGTATGGCAGGCTGTTTCTTAAAAGTATGGATATAAAAACCTGCATCTGTATAGGCGACCCTATACTGTATTTATTTAAAAAAGCCGGAATTTACAAAAAGAGAGTTATAAATAAAGAAGATTTTATTAAATTTTATGATGAGGTAATCAAGCTGGAGATTGATGAAATTGAAGAAAAGCTTGATTTAAGTCATAGATTTTCAAGTATTATACTTCCCAGCCTTATAATCTACAGATGCATAATAGAAAGACTCGGAATCCGTGATATATGGCTCCCGGGCATTCAGCTCATAGATGGAATAGCGGCTGAATATGCGAAGGAAGCGAAAATAATAAAGTCGATGCACGATTTTTCAGGAGATATTATAGCGATATCAAGAAATATAGCAAAACGTTATAAAGCTGATAATGATGACAGCCGTTTTCTCGAGAAAAATGCACTTGCCATATTTGAGGCTTCTAAGAAAGTGCATGGCTTAAATGACAGAGATAAGCTGCTTTTAAGGCTGTCCTGCATACTGCATAATGTAGGCAGATTTATAAGCATAAAAAATGCCCCTGCTGCTACCAAAAATATAATTGAAAGTACTGAAATTATAGGTATTTCACATGATGAAAGGATCCTTTTGGCGGAGGTTTCCGCCGGAAGCGCAGAAAGTCTTGACTACAGAGATGTAAAGGCGGCAAAGCTTATGGCGATGCTTAAGCTTGCCGAATCACTGAACAAATCCTATAAAAAGAAAATTAAAGATTATAAATTTAAGCTTGAAGCCGATAAGCTCATTATATCGACTTCATTTCAAGATGATATGACACTTGAATTTCTTGCATTTGAAGCAAACAAAACTTATTTTGAAGAAGTCTGCGGCATTAAGACGCTGCTAAAACGCAGGAGAATATTTTAAGGAGCTTAAGGAAATGACAGATAAAAAAATAAATAAAAATGAGCATTATGTAAATCGGGAGCTCTCATGGCTTGAATTTAATAAAAGAATACTTGGAGAAGCAAGGGATAAAGAGGTTAAGCTTTTTGAAAGACTTAAATTCCTTGCTATCACCGCTTCAAATCTGGACGAGTTTTATATGGTAAGGGTAGCTTCATTAAAGGACATGTCACATGCAGGCTATATTAAGCCTGACATATCAGGAATGACGGCAGACGAGCAGCTTTTAAGCATAGCCGGAGTAACACATGAATTTATTGACACACAGTATTCAACCTATAAACGCTCCCTCCTGCCTCAGCTCGAAAAAGCCGGACTCAGGATAATCCAAAGCTATGAGGAGCTGGATAGATCTGAAACGGAATTTATAGATAAGTATTTTATGGACAATATCTATCCGGTATTGACTCCTATGGCGGTAGATGCTTCAAGACCTTTTCCGCTGATAAGAAATAAAACCCTTAATATTGCGGCTCTGGTAAAAAGGAGAGAGGATGTCAAGCCCTTTGTAGGCTTTGCAAACATTGATAAGGCACAGAAGGAGGGCTTAAAAAAGAAAAAGGCTGAAGGCGAGGGCTACAAGGGCTATGCGGGCGAAGGACTGGATTTTGCAGTGGTGCAGGTACCGAAGGGGCTGCCGAGAGTTGTGGAAATCCCTGACAAATATGCTGCAAAAAATGAAGGAATAAAAAAGACAGTGATTTTGCTTGAAGAAATTATTGAAAAAAATCTTAATAAGCTGTTTTTAAATTATAATATTATAGCTGCCCATCCCTTTAGAATAATGAGAAATGCAGAATTTGAGCTTGATGAGGAGGATGCTGCCGACCTTCTTGAGGAAATTAAAAAGCAGCTGAAAAAGCGGCAATGGGGAGAGGCGATAAGACTTGAGGTTGAGTACGGCATTGATAAGAAGCTACTTAAAATTTTAAAAAATGAGCTTGATATCGACAATGAAGACCTGTTTAAAATAAACGGACCTCTTGACCTTACTGTGCTTATGAAAATATATGCTCTTTCGGGCTTTGATAAATATAAGCTTGAAGCCTTTATTCCAAGAACAAATCCGAGGTTTGAAAATGACGACAATATATTTGATAATATAAAAAGGGGAGATATCCTTTTAAGCCACCCATATCAGAGCTTTGAACCTGTTATAGATTTTATACAGCAGGCGGCAAATGATCCTGAGGTGCTTGCAATCAAACAGACTCTGTACAGAGTAAGCGGCAATTCACCTATAATTGCAGCACTGGCAAGGGCGGCTGATAATGGCAAGCAGGTCACGGTGCTTGTAGAGTTGAAGGCGAGGTTTGATGAGGAAAATAATATACTTTGGGCAAGAAAGCTTGAAAAAGCGGGCTGCCATGTAATATACGGGCTTGTGGGCTTGAAAACCCACAGCAAAATAACTCTTGTACTGAGAAAGGAAGAAGAGGGAATAGTGCGCTATGTCCACCTCAGTACAGGAAATTATAATGATACTACTGCTAAGATATATACTGATATCGGCATGCTGACCTGCCGAAGGGACTATGGCGAAGATGCAAATGCAGTCTTTAATATGCTGAGCGGATATTCGGAGCCTCTTTCATGGAATAAGCTCATAGTAGCACCGATTTGGATGAAGGATAAGTTTCTGCATAAGATAAATTCAGCCCAGAAGCTGGCACAAAGGGGTAAGACGGCACATATTATTGCTAAGATGAATTCTTTGTCTGACAAGGATATAATAAAGGCGTTATACAATGCAAGCGGTGCCGGAGTAAAAATTGAGCTTATAGTTAGAGGAATATGCTGCCTGAGGGCAGGAGTTGAGGGATTGAGCAGTAATATTAAGGTGCATTCCATAGTTGGGAACTTTCTGGAGCATGCAAGGATTTTTTATTTTAATCTTGACGGAGATGAAGAATATTATCTTGGAAGTGCTGACTGGATGACAAGAAATCTTGAAAAAAGAGTGGAAATAGTTTTTCCGGTAGTTGATGAAAAGCTTAAACTACAGCTTTCACATTATTTAAAAATTGAACTGGAGGATAATGTCAAGGCTTATAGATACCTGCCCGATGCTTCCTATGAAAAACAGGACCTCAGAGGAAAGTTCAGAGTAAACTCTCAGGAAATATTTATAAAAGAAAGCCTTGAAGAGGAATTAAAGGCTAAAAAAGAAAGAACCGGAATTAAGGATGAAAGAATATTTACTCCGCTTGAAAGCAGTGAGGGATAAACAGCTGCTCTAAAAGGGAGGAGAGCCGGCAGATTCGGTCTGCCGGCTCAAGTATTATGAAAAAAATCTTGTAAGCTATTAAATTTTAGATAAGATTTCCGGAAGCATAAACCTTCGTTTCTGCTGTTTCTTGTTTCTTATCTATGCTTAGATTATACAGTTCATAAATGGCAGGAGTTTGTTTAATGTGTAAAAGAATTTTTAATTGATTGTAAACAAAATATGAACTGAAAGCGGAGATTTTTATTTAGAAGCTTCAGATTACAGATTGCTTAAGGTTTTAGTATAACTTGTTTACTTTTGCCGGATACTTATTGAATATGTTTGACCATAAGGTTATAATTTAAAAGAGTCTAAGCAGAAATAGACTAAAAATTAAAATTACATATTTAATTGTAGATGTCAAAGGAGGATTTAATGGTAAGAAAAAAATTAGCATGTATGGTTATGGCAGCTGCTTTTGCAGTTTTAACTGCACTTCCAAGCTTTGCAAGCATTAAAGTTACAGATGTGGCACCAAAAGGCTGGAAGCGCGATGACCGCGGCTGGTGGTTTGAAAATAAGGATGGAAGCTATACAAAAGGCGGTTGGCAGTGGATAGGGAAAAAATGCTATTATTTTGATGATATAGGCTATATGTATGAAAATCGGACTACTCCTGACGGTTATACCGTTGATGAAAACGGTGCCTGGACGGTTGACGGAGTTGTGCAGATAAAGGAAGAGGTTAAAGCAGACGAAAAAGGCTTTAATACTAATGTTACAGAAAAATTCGGAAACCTTACCTGCATTACGCCTACCGCTATAAAAGACAGAGGAAATTATTATGAGGCTGAAGCGGTGGTTTCAAAAGGAATCCCTGAAGCCGACGGCAGCACTGAAAGGTTTGATGCCGTGATAAGAATAAGAAAAGATGCTAAGGTCCACATGCTTAAAGGAGACAGAATAATAGATATAGATCTCGTAGAATATATGATAATAGGTAATAAAAAGTATAAGAACTGGAGAATGTTTGCTCCGGATAAAACTAGTGTAGTGCTGGATAGTGAAGGCTATATTGCTGAGTTTTATGATATTGTAGGACGCTAGTTTGCTTTAGGGGGGCAGTCGCTCCCCTTTTTTATTAAAAAAGAAGACACCGCAAAGGTTTTTGCATTAAAGCCTTTGCGGTGTCTTGCCTAGCTTTCTCCTGTGATGCTTATTCCACTATCTTTATCAAATAAATGGATTTTTTCAAGGTCAAGTGCAAATACAGCCTTATCGCCTGAATGAAGGTTGGTACGAGGATTTACTCTTGCAGTGATTTGGGTCTGTTCAAAATCACAGTATAAAAATACCTCTGCACCAAGCAGTTCATAAACCTTAACTTCAGCTTCAATCACGCTTGAAGGTGAGTTGGAAATAAAAATTTCCGAATCATGTATATCCTCAGGGCGTACTCCAAGGACAATTTGCTTCTTGTCATAGCCGCCCTTTATAAGCTTGGAAGCCTTGTCAAGCGGGAGGCTTAAGGTATAATTGCCCACCTTGAGCTCAGCATTGCTGTCATCAATTTTATTTACCAGTGCGTCCATAAAATTCATTTGAGGTGAGCCTATAAACCCTGCAACAAAAAGATTTGCTGGATTGTTGTAAAGGTTTTTGGGAGTATCTACCTGCTGAACGATGCCGTCTTTCATTACTACTATTCTTGTCCCCAGAGTCATAGCCTCAGTCTGGTCATGTGTAACATAGATAATAGTAGCTCCAAGCCTTTCATGAAGCTTTGCAATCTCTATACGCATCTGTACTCTGAGCTTGGCATCAAGATTGGAAAGCGGTTCATCCATAAGAAATACCTTAGGATTACGTACTATTGCACGTCCCATAGCAACACGCTGACGCTGACCGCCTGAAAGAGCTTTAGGCTTTCTCTCAAGCATAGATTCAAGCCCGAGTACCTTTGCAGCTTCTCTGACCGCTTTATCAATCTCGTCTTTGGGAACTTTTCTGAGCTTGAGAGCAAAAGCCATATTATCGTATACTGTCATATGCGGATAAAGTGCATAATTCTGAAAAACCATAGCTATATCTCTGTCCTTCGGCTCCACATCGTTTACTACTCTGCCGTCAATTTCAAGTGTGCCGCTGCTTATATCTTCAAGTCCGGCTATCATGCGCAGGGTTGTAGATTTGCCGCAGCCTGAAGGACCTACAAAGATTATAAATTCCTTATCAGCTATATCCAAATTAAAGTTGTGAACCGCCTTAAAGCCGTTCGGGTACTGCTTTTCTATCCCTTTAAGAGATAAGCTTGCCATATTGCTATTCCTCCTTAAATTATAATATTGTTAGATGCAGTTATATGGTTGTTTACATTATAGCATAAGAGTGCCGCTTGTGCGACACTCAAAAAATGTTTTTTATTCCGGCATTATTAATTTGAGAAGGCTGCCCGACGGCTTATAAAAGCTTTGCCGCCTCTTTATCCGCAACTACATATAAGTGCTTATGCAGCTGTAAAATTGAAGCCGGAACCTTTGGAGTTACCGGACCGTAAAGCACTTCCTTAAGTATCGAAGCCTTAGCCTCTCCTGTAACCATTAAGAGCACTTTTTTTGCCTGCATAATATTTCTGATTCCCATAGTATAGGCCTGCTTTGGAACCTCGGCTTCCGAATTAAAGAAACGCTTATTAGCCTCAATGGTGCTTTTGCTAAGCTCTACACAGTGGGTATCACAGATAAATTCATCACAGGGCTCATTAAAGCCTATATGTCCGTTATGACCGAGCCCGAGAAGCTGGAGGTCTATACCGCCGCTGTTTGCTATAATTAAGTTATAGGCAGCACATGCCTTGTCTGCATCCTTTTCAAGTCCGTCCGGAACGAAGGTTTTAGCCTTGTCGATATTTACCTGATTAAAAAGATGAAAGTTCATAAAATATCTATAGCTTTGGTCATGCTCAGGAGAGAGGCCTCTATATTCATCAAGGTTAATTGAAGCTATTCTTGAAAAATCGAGCTCTCCTTTCTTATATGCAGCTACAAGCTCCTTATAGGCTCCGATGGGAGTTGAGCCTGTGGCGAGTCCAAGCACTGAATCCGGTTTAAGTGTAATTTGTGCAGCGATTATAGCTGCCGCCTTTTTACTGGCTTCATCATAATTTTCTGTTTTGTAAATATTCATAATAAAAAATCTCCTTAAAAATTTAATATCTGTAATTATAATGCTTTGATTAGGTATTGCAAGAAGCTCATGAAAAAAAACTAATAAAAAATAATTGCTTTTATTTCAGTTTACCTTGTCTTACTTATATTATGGTTGTATACTTATAAAAATATTTATTATTATATAGCTGTATTTAAAAAAAAGAAACAGATTAATGTAATAAATATTAAAATTTATATAAAAAAGAGGTATTATATAATGGAAAATCCTATAGTAACATTTGAAATGGAGAATGGAGATATAATAAAGGCTGAATTATATCCTGAGGTAGCTCCAAATACTGTGAATAATTTTATAAGCCTTATAAACAAAGGCTTTTATGACGGACTTATATTCCATAGAGTGATAGAGGGATTTATGATTCAGGGTGGCTGTCCTGAGGGTACCGGTATGGGAGGACCGGGATACAGCATTAAAGGAGAATTTAATCAGAATGGATTTAAAAATGATTTAAGACATACTAAGGGAGTGCTTTCCATGGCAAGGACCTCAATACCTGACTCTGCCGGAAGTCAGTTTTTTATAATGCATGAGGCGGCTCCGCATTTAGATGGAGCCTATGCCGGCTTTGGCATGGTGATAGACGGCATTGAAAATGTGGATAAAATAGCTCATACTCCTACCGGAAGAAATGACAGACCTGTTGATGAGCAAAAAATTAAATCAGTAACCGTGAATACTTACGGCAAAGAGTATGAAGCTCCGGAAAAGTGTTAAAATGCTGCTCTAAAAGCACAGAGTGTAAAGCGGAGAGTCTGTATATAATGTAGCTCTGTCGGAGATTAGCAGGCTCCGGCAAAGCTGCTGCTTTATAGGTTAAAGTTAGCCCGCCTAATATATAAATTGCAATAAAGATGAATTCTGTTATAATAGAAACATGTCAATCTTGTTGGCATTACATTATTTTTAAAGAGGCAAACAGCAATATAAAAATGAATGAGATAAATCTTAAAGCCTATGCAAAAATAAATCTGGGCTTGGATATATGCGGCAGACGCAGTGACGGCTATCATGAGCTTTATACACTTATGCAGTCGGTTGATATTGCCGATTGTATAACGATAAGAAGGCTGGACAGCAAAAGGTATGAGCAGAGCAAAGACATAAAAGAAAGTATCCATATAGTTTCTGACAGCCTTGATATACCCTCTGATGCCGGCAATATAGCATATAAGGCGGCAGCAATGATAATAAACGAAGCACAAAGCTTTTATTCTGGGTTTAACGCTGACGATATTAATATTGAAATAGAAATTAAAAAAAATATTCCTGTCCAGGCGGGTATGGGAGGCGGCAGCGCAGATGCCGCCGCTGTGCTTGCCGGGATGAATAAGCTTCTGGGACTTGATATTGATGAAATTAAACTGAAGGATTATGCACTCAGACTTGGAGCAGATGTACCTTACTGTCTGACCGGCGGTACAGCTTTGTGCAGCGGGATAGGAGAGGTTATTGAAAAAATCCCGAATTTTCCTAAATGCGGCTTTGTTATAGTAAAGCCTGACAAGGGAATGTCTACAAAAGAAATATTTGAAGAATTTGATAAAACCACAAGCAAAGATATTTTAAGACCTGATATAAATAAGCTTAGAAATGCAGTGATAAGCGGTGATTTATATGCTGCTTCAAAGCAGGCTTTAAATGTGCTTGAAGCAGCTGTGATAAAAAGACTTCCTGAAATAGCGGCTATAAAAAGGGCTTTGTATAAAGCCGGAGCTTTATCAGCTTCAATGACAGGAAGCGGCTCAGCAGTATTTGGCATATTTAAGGATATTCAGACTGCCTTGATATGTGCCGAAAGTCTTAAAGATAAGAGGAGTTTTAATATAAATACGGAAATAATTCCGACCAAAAGTATAGGCAAAGGATGGGAGGTATACCGTCATGGATGATGATTTAAGGCTTGAAATGAGCGACCAGCCGCTTAGAGACGTGGTATTCCGTGCATTGAGACAGGCAATATTAAAGGGCAAGCTGTTGCCGGGTGAGAGGCTTATGGAGATGCAGCTTGCAAAAAAACTTGGTGTGAGCAGAACTCCTATAAGAGAAGCAATGAGAATGCTGGAACTTGAGGGGCTTGTTAAGATGGTCCCGAGAAAGGGAGCCGAAGTTGCAGGAATAACTGAAAAAAATCTCAGAGATGTTTTAGAGGTAAGGAGAGCTTTGGAAGAGCTGGCGATTGAGCTTGCCTGTGTTCGAATGAATGATGAGGACAAAAAGGAGCTTATTCGTCTTGACAAAGTATTTCAGGAGGCAGTTAAACAGCAGGAGGCAATCCAGATTGCAAAGGCTGATGAAGCCTTTCACGAGATTATTTACAGGGGTACACGCAATAATAAGCTTATACAGCTTATAGAAAATTTTCGGGAACAAATGTACAGGTACAGATTTGAATATATTAAGGATGCGGGCAGCAGAAAGCTGCTGCTCACTGAACACGGCAATATTACCAGTGCTGTGGTGGCAGGAGATATAGCTCGGGCAAAAAAGGTTATAAGAGAGCATATAGATAATCAGGAGATGTCCATTGTCAGAAATTTAGTTACTGAAGTAAAATAAAAGAATGGAGAGTTATTGGCTTTGGAAAAGAAAAGAATTGCAGTGATTTTCGGAGGACAGTCATCAGAGCATGTAGTTTCGTGCATGTCTGCAATAAATATTATAAACAATATAGACCGGGATATATATGAAGTAATCCTTGTCGGCATAACGGAAGGAGGGCATTGGCTCAAGGCTGAAAATGTGGAAAGCATAAAAGACGGCAGCTGGATAAGCTCTGAAATTCAGGCGGTACTTTTGCCGGATGCACAGGATAAATGTTTACTTATTAAAGACGAGCAAAGCTATACTAAACTGAAGATAGATGCAGTGTTTCCAATCCTGCACGGGCTTTACGGAGAAGACGGCACGATTCAGGGCTTATGTGAGCTTGCAGGCATAGCCTATGTCGGAAACGGAGTGCTTGCTTCAGCTCTTGCTATGGATAAAATATATACTAAAATTATAGTTGACAAGCTCGGAATCAGACAGGCGGCTTATGAAGTAATATTAAGAGAGGAATTCAGCCTGCCTGAGCTTGCCGCTGAAGCTGTTAAAAAGATAGAATCAAGATTTACTTATCCTGTCTTTGTAAAGCCCTCAAATGCAGGCTCAAGTAAGGGAGTGACTAAGGCGGCGGATACTCAAAGCCTGAAAAAAGCTGTAGAATTTGCCTTAAAGCATGACAGAAAGGTGCTGGTAGAGGAAGCTGTAAGGGGCAGAGAGATAGAATGTGCGGTGCTGGGGGCGGGTATGTCGGTTAAAGCCAGCGGTGTGGGAGAAATACTTGCCGGTGCGGATTTTTATGATTTTGAAGCAAAGTATTATAATTCGGAGTCAAAAACGGTGATAAGCCCCGAGCTTCCCGGAAAGGCGCAGACTAGAGTGCCTGAGTATGCAAAAAAGATATTTAGAGCAGTTGACGGCTTTGGACTTGCAAGAGTTGATTTTTTTGTAAAGCCGGATGGCGAGGTGGTGTTTAATGAAATAAATACCATGCCCGGCTTTACCGCTATCAGCATGTATCCTATGCTTTGGGAAGCAGCTGGCTTAAATAAAAAAGAACTTGTAAATAAGCTGATAGAGCTGGCTTTTCAAAGGTCTGGTGCTTATGAGCTCTAATAAAGATAAAAAAAATTCTCCAATAGGAGTATTTGATTCGGGAGTAGGAGGGCTTACTGTAGCAAGAGAAATTATAAGACAGATGCCGGCTGAAAAGCTTGTGTATTTTGGAGATACTGCCAGAGTGCCTTACGGAAGCAAATCAAGAGATACGGTAATACATTATTCAAGACAGATTTATCGATTTCTTATGACTAAGAAGGTAAAGGCAATCGTGATAGCCTGCAATACAGCCAGTGCCTATGCTCTTGAAACGCTTGCTTCGGAAAGCGAGGTTCCGATAATTGGCGTGATATATTCAGGAGCAAGAGCGGCTGCCGCCGCAACTAAGAACGGCAGAATAGGCATCATAGGTACGAGCGGTACTGTTGACAGCAAAATCTATCCCAAGACTATTAAGGCAATACGGCCGGAGGTGGAAGTAATACAAAAGGCCTGTCCGCTTTTAGTGCCTTTAGTAGAGGAGGGACTTACCCATGACAGTGTGACGGACGAGATAATAAGGCGTTATGTCAGTGAAATCAAGCAAAAGTATATAGATACTCTGGTAATGGGCTGCACCCATTATCCGCTTTTAAGGTCTGCGATAAGGCGAATTATGGGAAGCAGCGTAACTCTGGTAAATCCGGCTTATGAAACCGCAGTTGAATTGAGAGAGCTTTTAAGGAGCAAGGAGCTTTTAGGCAGTGAAGATAATAAGGCTAAGCACAGCTTCTACGTCAGTGACCTTGCTGAAAAATTCAGAGATTTTGCGTCTTCCATACTTCCTCAGGAAGTAAAGGAAAGCATTAGAATTCAGATAGAGGAGTATTAAAATTAAAAAAAGCTGTATGATGACAAAAAAGGTTTTACTGGAAATAAAAAGCCGGTATATTATTGCAGGCGAGGAAGAGGTTATGGAGTTTGAAATACCCGGGGCTTATGAGCTGCAAAACGGTGTACATAAAGTGGAGTATGAGGAGAGGCTTACCGAGACCAAGGGGAGGATAAAAAATACTCTGATATTTTCAGATGAGAAGGCTGAGATTACAAGAGAAGGCTTTATAAACTCCCGTATGATTTTTTCAGAAGCAGATAAAAATACTTCGTCTTACTATACTACACCTTATGGAGCATTGGAAATGGAAATACAAACCTATAAGGTCAATATTGATGAAAATGAAGATTATATACTGGTCAAGGCTCATTATTTAATCAGCATAGATAAAAAGCCCTCCTCGGAGTGCAGACTTATGTTCAAGATAAAATGGTAATTTCGACAATAAAAAAGGTACGTGCACAGCCTGCAGGTACCTTTATAAGTTTATTGCCAGAATAAATGAATTCCTTAAACAGCTTATTTAGTCTTTTGCTTTTGATTTTGAGCCTGCTGCTGGAGCTTTTGAGCAAGTCCGGCGAGAAAGCCTTTTTTAGTGTTATTTTTTATTATGCCGCCGCCTCTTACACTTTTGATTTCGCTGATATAGATACCGCTGACTACAACCTTTACCTCAGCCTTCAGAGGCAGTGAATTAAAAACCCCCTCATCTGCCATGAGCGTCATAATTTTAGGACCGACCTTAGCCTTTACCACAGGTACCTTGGTCCATCTCAGATAGGCGGGGGTCTGTTCATAAACTATCTTTGGAAGTCCCGATTCTTTAATTTTCAATCTTTTTTTATCTATCACAAGCATTGAAATTACCTGTTTTGAAGCTTCAATAGCTGCTTTTTGCTCGCTCTGCTTTTTCTCAAGTCTGCTTCCTATGAAATATAAAGCACCAAGGATTATGACGATTACGAGAAGGATTATACCGACTACAGTTAGAATTGTGTTAAGCAATTTATATTTCCTCCGATATAAATATTATTATAATGTATAAACGTCAAGAATTATACCAAAAAAAGCGCTTAAATGCAATCTTATATTGACACTTTAAAAAAAAGGTGCTACTATGAAGAATGCACTATCGTGGGGGAGTAGCCTTTTTATTTGTAAAGCTGCTTCCCTGAAGTATGGAAGCAGTCAATTCATATATTAACAGAGGTGAAACGTCAATGGAAAAAAGCAAGATGCATCCCGTGAAATCCGGGAAAAGCGTAAGAATGAGCTTCTCTATGCAGAAGGAAGTTCTTGAGATGCCGGCATTGATAGAGATTCAGAAAAATTCTTATCAATGGTTTCTTAAAGAGGGACTTAAAGAAGTTTTCAAAGATATATTCCCTATTGAAGATTTTGCAGGGAATTTTACCCTTGATTTTTCTAGTTATCAATTATGCTTAAATGAAATCAAACATAGTATACAGGAATGTAAGGACAGAGATGCTACCTACGCCGCACCTATCAAGGCACAGCTGACCTTAAGGCTTAAAAGTGATGGCACTATGCTTAACCAGGAAACCTACATGGGAGATTTTCCGCTGATGACGGACACAGGCTCATTTATTATAAATGGAGCGGAAAGAGTTATTGTAAGTCAGCTTGTACGTTCACCTGGCATTTATTATACAATAGAGCATGATAAGCTTGGTAAAAAATGCTTCTTCGCACAGGTAATTCCAAACCGTGGTGCCTGGCTTGAATATGAAACCGATTCAAATGATGTCTTTTATGTACGTGTGGACAGGACCAGAAAGGTACCTATAACAGTGCTCTTAAGAGCTATGGGACTTGGAAGCAATAATGAAATACTGGATTTATTCGGTGAAGAGCCTAAGCTTATCGCAAGCCTTGCAAAGGATGCTTCTACTAATTATGAGGAGGGACTGCTTGAGCTTTATAAGAAAATACGTCCGGGTGAGCCTCTTTCTGTTGACAGTGCGCAGAGCCTGTTAAATTCTATGTTTTTTGACCCGAGGCGCTATGACCTTGCAAGAGTTGGACGTTATAAATTTAACAAAAAGCTTAATTTTAAATATCGTATAGCGGGGCAGGTGCTTGCAGAGGATATTGTAGATTTTGAAACCGGCGAAATTATAGCCTCGGAGGGAGAGCTGCTTACCAAGGAGAAGGCTCTTGAGCTGCAGAATGCCGCAGTGCCCTATGTATGGATTAAATCAAATGAGAAAAACGTCAAGGTGCTTTCAAACCTTATGGTTGATATAAAAAAGTTCGTGCAGATAGAAAATGTCGAAGAGCTCGGGGTTACTGAAGCGGTGTATTATCCGCTGCTTAAACAGCTCATAGAAGAAGCTCCGGATACGGAGGCGCTTAAGGAGGCTATAAAGAAAAATATAGCAGAGCTGATACCGAAGCATATCACCAAGGAAGATATATTTGCTTCAGTTAATTATAATATGCATATAGAAAACGAAATAGGCTCAAGCGATGATATAGACCATCTCGGAAACAGGCGTATAAGAGCGGTGGGAGAGCTGCTGCAAAATCAGTACCGCATAGGTCTTTCAAGAATGGAAAGAGTTGTAAGAGAGCGTATGTCAACCTTTAATGAGGGACAGGAAGTCATAATACAAAACTTTATAAATATTAAGCCTGTGACAGCTGCAATCAAGGAATTTTTCGGGAGCTCACAGCTTTCACAGTTTATGGACCAGAATAATCCTTTATCAGAGCTGACTCATAAAAGAAGGCTTTCGGCACTTGGTCCCGGAGGGCTTTCAAGGGACAGAGCTGGATTCGAGGTACGAGATGTACATTATACTCATTACGGCAGAATGTGCCCTATAGAAACTCCTGAAGGTCCAAATATAGGACTGATAAATTCTCTTGCAAGTTTTGCAAGAGTTAATTCGTACGGCTTTATAGAAGCACCCTACAGGATAGTAGATAAAACTACCGACCCCTTAAATCCAAGAGTTACCGATGAAGTAATTTATATCACCGCTGACGAGGAAGATAATTTTATAGTGGCACAGGCGAATGAGCCGCTTGATGAAAATGGACATTTTCTGCATACCAATGTTTCCGGAAGGTTTAGAGATGAGATTTCAGAGTTCCAGAAATCAAAAATAGACCTTATGGATGTTTCGCCTAAGATGGTATTTTCAGTGGCAACAAGTATGATCCCCTTCCTGGAAAATGATGATGCCAACCGTGCGCTGATGGGCTCAAACATGCAGCGTCAGGCGGTTCCGCTGATGATTACGGAGGAGCCTGTGGTCGGTACCGGAATGGAAGAAAAGGCGGCGGTTGACTCCGGAGTATGCGTGCTTGCCAAAAATGCCGGTACTGTAGTAGTCAGCAGTGCCGACCATATAGTAATAAAAAGAGATGAGGACGGGCAAAAGGACGAGTACCGTTTGACGAAGTTTGCCAGAAGCAATCAGTCAAACTCATATAATCAAAAGCCTATAGTGTATAAGGGCGACCATGTAAACCAAGACGAGATTATAGCGGACGGTCCCTCTACAAATAATGGAGAAATAGCACTTGGAAAAAATCCGCTTATAGGATTTATGACCTGGGAGGGCTATAATTATGAGGATGCCGTCTTACTAAGTGAAAAGCTGGTACACGATGATGTCTATACCTCTATACATATAGAAGAATATGAATGTGTGGCAAGGGATACCAAGCTTGGACCTGAGGAAATTACCAAGGATGTTCCTGGAGTAGGCGACGAGGCGCTTAAAGACCTTGATGACAGAGGAATTATCAGGATAGGAGCAGATGTGCGTGCCGGAGATATACTGGTAGGCAAGGTAATGCCCAAGGGAGAAACTGAGCTGACCGCAGAGGAAAGACTGCTGCGTGCCATATTCGGTGAAAAAGCGAGGGAGGTAAGAGATACTTCTCTTAAAGTTCCTCACGGTTCTTATGGAGTTGTAGTGGATGCAAAGGTATTTAAAAGAAAAAACGGTGATGAACTGCCTCCGGGAGTAAATCAGAGTGTGCGCATCTATATAGCTCAGAAAAGAAAAATATCAGTTGGCGATAAGATGGCAGGCCGACATGGAAATAAGGGGGTGGTGTCAAGAGTGCTTCCGGTAGAGGACATGCCCTTCCTTCCAAACGGCAGACCGCTTGATATAGTGCTTAATCCGCTCGGGGTACCTTCACGTATGAATATAGGACAGGTGCTTGAAATCCATCTTTCACTTGCTGCCAAAGCACTGGGATTCAATATTGCGACCCCGGTATTTGACGGTGCAAATGAAAATGATATTATGGATATGCTTGAGATGGCAAATGACTATGTAAATGAAGAATTTGATTTCTTTGAGGATAAGTATAAGAGCATAGTAGATGAAAGAGTCATGGATTATCTTAAAAACAACCTTGAGCATAGAAAGCTCTGGAAGGGCGTACCCATATCAAGAGATGGAAAGGTCTGGCTGAGGGATGGAAGGACCGGAGAGTATTTTGACAGTCCTGTCACCATAGGTCACATGCATTATCTGAAGCTGCATCACTTGGTTGACGATAAAATTCATGCCAGGTCAACCGGTCCTTATTCACTTGTAACTCAGCAGCCGCTTGGAGGTAAAGCCCAGTTCGGAGGACAGCGCTTTGGAGAGATGGAGGTTTGGGCTCTTGAAGCTTATGGAGCTTCCTATACTCTTCAGGAAATTCTTACAGTTAAATCGGATGATGTCATAGGGCGTGTAAAGACCTATGAAGCCATTATAAAGGGTGATAATATACCTGAATCGGGAGTGCCCGAATCATTTAAGGTATTGCTTAAAGAACTGCAGTCACTCGGTCTTGATATAAGAGTATTAAATGATGACGGAACCGAAGTGGAGCTTAAGGAAAATCTCAGTTATGGTGATTTAAGCATCAATTCAATTATAGAAGGCGATAGAAAATATCATAATAATGAAAACCTTGCAAAAGAAGGCTTTTCAACTAAGGAATTTGAAGGTGAGGAGCTGGTCGATGTGGAGGAATCTGCTGATGACGAAGAAGATGAAGATAATTATTCTGTAAATGACGAGGATATTTAACATTATTATAGTGATGAAACTCCTGTGATGTAAATGCTTGGGAGTTTTCATTTTGATATAAATTATAAAAGCTATACAGTTAATTTAAGGAAGGAGTATATTCATGCCTGATAACAATGAAATCTATCAGCCAATAGCATTTGACAATATTCAGATAAGCCTTGCTTCACCTGAAAAAATCAGGGAATGGTCACATGGAGAGGTTAAAAAACCTGAAACCATAAACTACAGAACGCTTAAGCCTGAAAGAGAGGGGCTGTTTTGTGAGAGGATTTTCGGACCGAGCAAGGACTGGGAATGTACCTGTGGTAAATATAAAAAGATACGTCACAAAGGAGTAATATGCGACCGCTGCGGAGTTGAAGTTACAAAATCAAGTGTAAGGCGTGAGCGTATGGGACATATTGAGCTGGCAGCTCCGGTATCTCATATATGGTATTTTAAAGGCATACCTTCACGTATGGGATTGATTCTCGACATGTCGCCGAGAGTACTGGAAAAGGTGCTTTACTTCGCTTCTTATGTAGTGCTTGACCCTATGAAGACTGAGCTGAATTATAAGCAGGTGCTTTCAGAAAAAGAATACAGAGAAGCTATAGAGGCACACGGTTTCGGAAACTTTAGAGTAGGTATGGGAGCAGAATCTGTACTTGAACTTCTTCAAAATATAGACCTTGAAAGAGAATCAAAGGAATTAAAGGAGCAGCTTAGGGAATCCTCAGGTCAAAAGAGGGCAAAAATAATCAAAAGACTTGAGGTGGTTGAGGCATTCAGACATTCGGGAAATAAACCTGAATGGATGATACTTAATGTGGTCCCGGTAATACCTCCGGATATAAGACCTATGGTACAGCTTGACGGAGGCAGATTTGCTACCAGTGATTTGAATGACCTTTACCGAAGAATAATAAACAGAAATAACCGCCTTGCCAAGCTGCTTGAGCTTGGAGCCCCGGACATCATAGTAAGAAATGAAAAAAGAATGCTTCAGGAAGCGGTCGATGCACTGATTGACAACGGTAGAAGGGGCAGACCTGTTACCGGACCCGGAAATCGTGCCTTGAAATCACTTTCAGATATGCTTAAGGGAAAACAGGGGCGCTTCAGGCAAAATCTTCTTGGGAAGCGTGTTGACTATTCGGGGCGCTCGGTTATTGTAGTGGGACCCGAGCTGAAGATTTATCAGTGCGGGCTGCCTAAAGAAATGGCAATAGAGCTTTTTAAGCCCTTTGTTATGAAAGAGCTGGTAACTCAGAAAATAGCAAATAACATCAAAGCTTCAAAAAAGATGGTTGAAAGAATGCAGACTGCGGTATGGGATGTGCTTGAACAGGTTATTAAGGAGCACCCGGTAATGCTTAACAGAGCCCCTACGCTGCATAGACTTGGAATACAGGCGTTTGAGCCGGTGCTTGTAGAGGGTAAGGCTATAAAGCTTCATCCTCTGGTATGTACTGCCTTTAATGCAGACTTTGACGGCGACCAGATGGCAGTCCATCTTCCACTTTCAGTAGAGGCACAGGCTGAATGCAGATTTCTTCTGCTTTCACCCAACAACCTGCTTAAGCCCTCGGACGGCGGTCCGGTGGCAGTGCCTTCTCAGGATATGGTGCTTGGAATCTATTATCTTACCCAGCTTAGACCGGGAGCAAAGGGAGAGGGTAAGTATTTTAAAAATGCAAATGAAGCAATTCTTGCTTATGAAAATAAAGTGGTGACGCTTCATTCACAGATATATGTAAAAGTAAGTGCCGCATTAAGTGACGGAGTCAAAAAAAGCCAGATAATAAGCTCAACTGTCGGAAGACTTTTATTTAATGAAATAATCCCTCAGGACCTCGGCTTTGTTGACAGGAGCATAGAGGGCAACGAGCTGCTGCCTGAGATAGATTTTCTGGTAAATAAGAAAAAATGCAAGCAGATTCTTGAAAAGGTAATTAATATACATGGCTTGTCAAAAACAGCTACGGTGCTTGATAATATAAAGGCAATAGGCTATAAGTATTCAACCATCGCTTCAATGACAGTTTCAATTTCTGATATGACAGTGCCTGAGAGCAAAAAAACACTGATAAAAGAGGCTGAGCTTACTGTGGAGACTATTGCTAAAAATTATCGGAGAGGTCTTTTAACTGACAGGGGACGTTACGAGGAGGTTATAAAAGTCTGGGAAAATACTGATAAGCAGCTTACTAAAGATTTGCTCGGCGGACTTGATGCTTATAACAATATATTTATGATGGCGGATTCGGGAGCAAGAGGCTCAGATAAGCAGATAAAGCAGCTTGCAGGCATGAGAGGGCTTATGTCCGATACCACCGGAAACACCATAGAGCTTCCTATAAAGTCAAATTTTCGTGAGGGACTTGACGTTTTGGAATACTTCATTTCTGCACATGGAGCAAGAAAGGGGCTTTCAGATACCGCACTTCGTACCGCAGATTCGGGTTATCTTACCAGAAGGCTGGTAGATGTGTCGCAGGACCTTATTATACGTGAGATTGACTGCTGTGAGGACAGAGAAATTCCGTTTATGGAGATTAAGTCCTTCGTTGAAAAGAGCGATATGATAAAAAGCGATGAAATTATAGAAAGCCTTGAGGAAAGAATTACCGGCCGCTTCATTGCTGAAACTATAGTGGATTCCGCTACCGGAGAAGAAGTTATAAAGGCAAATCAGATGTGCACTCCGAGCCGTGCGGCAGCAGTAATGGAGGCATTGAAAAAAGAGGGACGCGATTCTGTAAAAATAAGGACGGTGCTTTCCTGCAAATGCCGCAACGGAGTCTGTGCACGCTGTTACGGTGCAAATATGGCTACCGGACAGGCAGTTCAGGTAGGTGAGGCAGTAGGAATTATAGCGGCACAGTCCATAGGTGAACCCGGAACTCAGCTTACCATGCGTACCTTCCATACAGGAGGTGTTGCAGGAGGCGATATAACTCAGGGTCTTCCTCGTGTGGAGGAGCTTTTTGAAGCAAGAAAGCCTAAGGGTCTTGCTGTAATATCAGAGTTTGCCGGACGGGTGGAGATTCCTGAGGGCAAGAAAAAGGGCGAAGTTATAGTTGCAAATGAAGACACCGGAGAATCAAAAACCTATCTCATAACCTATGGAGCCAGACTTAAAGTTGAAAATAATCAGCTTATAGAAGCGGGAGATGAGCTTACCGAGGGAAGTGTAAATCCGCATGATATACTTAAAATAAAGGGAGTGCGTGCAGTGCAGGACTATATGATAAGAGAGGTTCAAAAGGTTTACAGGCTCCAGGGTGTTGAAATAAATGATAAGCATATAGAAATAATAGTGCGCCAGATGCTTAAAAAAGTCAAAATAGAAGATGGCGGAGATTCCGCACTTCTTCCCGGGGTGTCTGTGGATGTGCTTGAGTACAATGATATAAATGAGAAGCTTGCAGCTGAGGATAAGAAGCCGGCTGAGGGCAGACAGGTAATGCTCGGAATTACGAAGGCTTCTCTTGCAACGGATTCCTTCCTTTCAGCCGCTTCCTTCCAGGAAACAACAAAGGTGCTTACCGAAGCGGCTATAAATGGAAAGATAGACCATCTTTACGGTTTAAAAGAGAATGTCATTATAGGAAAGCTTATTCCGGCAGGTACGGGAATGAAGCGTTACAGAAGTGTAAGACTTGATTCAGATACTTCGGGAATTGATGATGCTGCGGTTGATGTGGAGCTTTCAGAAGAAAGCATAATTTTGCAATAGAGCCGGAGCAGCCTGCCGAGGGTGTTGCAAAATAGCAGATGCATATAATATATAGTATAGAAGCCAAGAAATATTCAACTATATATTGTAGAAACACTGAATTTTGCAGCACCACTTTTTTTGCTGAAAGCAATTAATCCTTGACACCTGAGAATCTGGAATATATAATATCAGGGCATGTGAAAGCATGCTTTTTTTTCAGTGAGGTTTTGTCTGAGCTTAATTTATTTATAAAATCAGAGCAAAACACAGGCAACCGCAGGAATATTACAATATTAAAAGGAGGTATAAAAAGGAAATGCCAACATTTAACCAGCTTGTAAAAAAAGGCAGACAGACATCTGTAAAGAAGTCAACATCACCGGCGCTCCAGAAGGGTTTTAATTCACTTCATAAAAAAGCCATAGATGTTTCTGCACCTCAGAAAAGAGGAGTGTGTACAGCAGTTAAAACCGCTACACCGAAAAAGCCTAACTCAGCACTTCGTAAGATTGCCAGAGTGCGTCTTTCAAACGGAATAGAAGTAACAGGCTATATTCCCGGAGAGGGACATAATCTTCAGGAACACAGCGTTGTGCTTATCCGTGGAGGAAGGGTTAAAGACCTTCCGGGTACAAGGTATCATATAATCCGTGGTACGCTTGATACGGCAGGCGTTGCAAACAGGAAGCAGGCTCGCTCAAAATATGGAGCTAAAAGACCTAAAAATAAAAAATAAGAGCCTGAAAAGAACAGCTTAATTTGATAATAACAGTTTAGATAAGGAAAGTGCTGGATTGTATACAATCTGTTGGTTGCAGATAACAGACATGAAAAGCACGACGCATGTAAACGCAGTGAGGTCATTTAAAGGCTGCAGATTATATGAGTACCGAGGATCTAATCAGCTGCTTCGGCAGCAGAATTATTAAGGAGGGAAGAAAACGTGCCACGTAAAGGTAATACGCAGAAAAGAGATGTTCTGGCTGACCCTTTATACAATAACAAGGTTGTTACGAAGCTTATTAACAACATTATGTTAGATGGTAAGAGAGGTGTTGCCCAGAAGATAGTGTACGGAGCATTTAACAGGATATCCGAAAAAACTGAAAAAGACCCTGTTGAAGTTTTTGAAGCGGCTATGAATAATATTATGCCCGTACTTGAAGTTAAAGCAAAGAGAATTGGTGGAGCTACCTATCAGGTACCTATAGAGGTTAAGCCTGAGAGAAGACAGGCACTTGCTCTCAGGTGGCTTACTATGTTTTCACGTAAAAGAGGTGAAAAGACACAGGAAGAAAGACTTGCCAATGAGCTTATGGATGCTGCAAATAATACCGGAGCAGCAGTTAAGAGAAAAGAAGATATGCATAAGATGGCAGAAGCTAATAAGGCATTTGCTCATTACAGATTTTAATTCTAAAAGGAGGAATGAGTTTTGTCACAAAGAGAATATCCTTTAGAGAGAACCAGAAATATCGGTATAATGGCGCATATAGATGCAGGTAAGACTACACTTACCGAGCGTATACTTTATTATACCGGTGTCAATTATAAGATTGGTGATACTCATGAAGGAACTGCGACAATGGACTGGATGGCGCAGGAACAGGAGAGAGGAATTACAATTACTTCTGCAGCTACTACCTGCCATTGGACAATACAGGAAAATAATAAAAATAAACCCGGAGAGCTTGATAACAGAATTAATATCATAGATACGCCGGGACACGTTGACTTTACTGTGGAGGTCGAGAGGTCACTTAGAGTTCTTGACGGTGCAGTAGGAGTTTTCTGTGCAAAGGGCGGCGTTGAGCCTCAGTCAGAAAATGTATGGCGGCAGGCAGACACTTATAACGTACCTCGTATGGCATTTATAAATAAAATGGATATACTTGGTGCCAATTTTTACGGAGCGGTGGAGCAGATTCGCAAGCGTCTTGGAAAGAACGCTATAATCCTTACCTTGCCCATAGGCAAGGAAGACGAGTTTGAGGGCATCATAGATTTATTTGAAATGAAAGCCTATTTCTACCACGATGATAAGGGAGAGAATATCACTATTGAGGATATTCCGGAGGCTTATAAAGAAGATGCGGAGCTTTATCGTTCTGAATTGGTAGAGAAAATCTGTGAGCTTGATGACGATCTGATGATGGAATACCTTGATGGAAAAGAGCCTACAGTAGAGGAGCTGAAAAAGGTACTTAGAAAAGGTACCTGTGAATGTACTGCGGTACCGGTGTGCTGCGGCTCTGCCTATAGAAACAAGGGAGTTCAGAAGCTTTTAAATGCAATAATTGAATTTATGCCTTCACCGGTGGATATACCTTCAATCAAGGGTGTCGATCTTGACGGAAATGAAGTGGAAAGACATTCTTCAGATGAAGAGCCTTTCTCGGCACTTGCTTTTAAGATTATGACGGATCCCTATGTAGGAAAGCTTGCTTTCTTCAGAGTGTATTCAGGAACAATCAACTCTGGCTCCTATGTACTCAATGCTACAAAGGGTAAAAAAGAGCGTATGGGTCGTGTGCTCCAGATGCATGCAAACAAAAGGCAGGAGCTTGACAAGGTTTATTCAGGCGATATAGCTGCTGCGGTAGGCTTTAAGCTGACAACTACAGGCGATACGCTCTGCGATGAACAGCACCCTGTAATTCTTGAATCAATGGAATTTCCGGAGCCTGTTATTGACATAGCTATAGAGCCCAAGACTAAAGTAGGTCAGACCAAGATGATTGAAGCACTTCAGAAGCTTGCTGAAGAAGACCCGACCTTCAGAGCCAAGACCAATACCGAAACCGGACAGACTATTATTTCAGGTATGGGCGAGCTTCATCTTGAAATTATAGTTGACAGACTTTTAAGAGAGTTTAATGTCGAGGCAAATGTAGGTGCACCTCAGGTTGCATATAAGGAAACCTTTACAAAATCGGTTGAGGTTGACAGCAAGTATGCAAAGCAGTCAGGCGGACGCGGTCAGTACGGACATTGCAAGGTCAGGTTTGAGCCAATGGATCCAAATGGCGAGGAAACCTTTAAGTTTGAATCTTCAGTAGTCGGAGGTGCCATTCCCAAGGAGTATATCCCGCCGGTAGGAGAGGGTATAGAGGAAGCGGCAAAGGCAGGTATACTTGGAGGCTTCCCAGTACTAGGAATTTATGCAAATGTGTATGACGGCTCCTATCATGAGGTAGACTCATCTGAGATGGCATTCCATATAGCAGGCTCACTGGCATTTAAGGATGCTATGGCTAAAGCGGGTGCCGTGCTTCTTGAACCCATTATGAAGGTAGAGGTAACCATGCCTGAGGAATATATGGGAGATGTAATCGGAGATATAAATGCAAGAAGGGGACGCATTGAGGGTATGGAGGATATAGCTGCCGGAAAGCAGATTAATGCCTATGTGCCGCTTGCAGAAATGTTCGGTTACGCAACTGATTTGCGCTCCAGAACTCAGGGCAGAGGAAACTATTCAATGTTCTTTGAAAAATATGAGCAGGTTCCTAAGTCTGTTCAGGAAAAGATAGTTTCTGAAAGAAAGGGAAGCAAATAACCGTAATTTTTACCACAATAAAATTAGGGGCAATAATAAAGTTTCACAGTAAATAAATTTGCTTGATAAAATATTATATATAATATATAATACGATTTAGTGTAAAAAATATAAAATTAAAATTATTATATAATGCGTACTGCATTTCAAGGAGGAATTAAAATGGCAAAAGCAAAATTTGACAGATCCAAGCCGCATGCTAACATTGGAACTATCGGACATGTTGACCACGGCAAGACAACACTTACAGCAGCAATTACAAAAGTACTTGCGGCCAAGCTGCCATCAGATACAAATAAAGTAGTTGACTTTGAAAATATTGATAAGGCTCCGGAAGAAAGAGAGCGTGGAATTACAATTTCAACAGCACATGTTGAGTATGAAACCAAGAAAAGACATTATGCACATGTTGACTGTCCCGGACATGCTGACTATGTAAAGAATATGATTACAGGTGCAGCTCAGATGGACGGAGCAATCCTTGTGGTTGCCGCTACTGACGGTGTTATGGCACAGACTCAGGAGCATATCCTCCTTGCACGTCAGGTTGGTGTTCCTTATATTGTAGTATTTATGAATAAATGCGATATGGTTGATGACCCTGAGCTTCTTGAGCTTGTTGATATGGAAATCAGAGAGCGTCTTAATGAATATGAATTCCCGGGAGACGATACACCTATTATCCAGGGTTCTGCACTTAAGGCACTTGAAGACCCTAACGGAGAATGGGCAGACAAGGTTATGGAGCTTATGGATGCTGTTGACGAGTACATTCCAGATCCAGAGCGTGATACAGAGAAGCCTTTCCTTATGCCGGTTGAGGACGTATTTACAATTACAGGACGTGGTACTGTTGCTACAGGTCGTGTTGAGAGAGGCATACTTAAGATTAATGATGAGGTTGAAATTCTTGGTATCCATGAAGATGTAAAGAAAACTGTGGTTACAGGTATAGAGATGTTCAGAAAGCTTCTTGATCAGGCTCAGGCAGGTGACAACATCGGTGCATTGCTTCGTGGTGTTCAGAGAACAGAGATTGAGCGTGGTCAGGTACTTGCAAAGCCGGGTACTGTAAAGTGCCATAAGAAATTTACTGCTCAGGTATATGTTCTTACAAAAGAAGAGGGTGGCCGTCATACTCCTTTCTTTAATAATTATCGCCCTCAGTTCTATTTCAGAACAACTGATATTACAGGTGTTTGTGAGCTTCCTGCAGGTACAGAGATGTGCATGCCTGGAGATAATGTTGAGATGACTATTGAGCTTATCCATCCTATAGCATGTGAGCAGGGTCTTCGTTTTGCTATCCGTGAAGGCGGCAGAACAGTAGGCTCAGGCAGAGTTGTTAAGATTATAGAATAATTTAAAGTGACAACAAAGCAAAGGTCAGTTTATGTAAATTGACAAGAAATACAAGAATCCGCAATTTTACTGAAAATGTGAAATTGCGGATTCTTGTATTTAAATATGAAAGCTATTCTAAACCTGCTTCAGAGGGATTTTGTTTTCATTTCCGGATTAATCCGGGATGCCGTCGCCGTCTATATCTACACTGACATCATCCCCGCTCATAATTTCCCGGTTGACAACTCTTTTGAGCTCTCTTTGAAGCTCTACATTTTTTGAAATCAGTTCTTTAACAGCTTTGGGCTTCTTAATATTTGTAAGTATAAAATCTCCAAGAGATTTATCTGCTGAGCTTATCGCTATGCTTCCGATGCCGAATATCTTTTGTATAAAGCTTCTCCTCAGCTGTACATCAAGGATTCGGTAAAGGCGAACCTCATTTTCAACAGAATTAAAAAATCCGGTTTCAATAAACAGCCTTTCCTCAGTGAGGGAATAGCTTGTAAAGCTGAAAGGCATTCCTAAAATATTGCGTTTTCTGTCTTTCCATATTAGATTTCTTGTAATAGTTTCCATAGTATCTCCTTATCAGAACAGATAATAAATCTGAAAATATTTAATACATTATACAGTTTTTATCTGAGGACTGCTATAGAATATAATTCTAAGGCATAAATTTTTTTTATCGCCTATGCTCTCTGAAAGATAAGAAATTAAAGTGATTTAACTTGATTTTCAGTTGCTTTTGATAAATAAATTAACAATTCATCAGCTTCATAGGAAAAATGTATTAAAGAGCCTTATGCAAGGCGGATTGCAGCTAAGAAAATAATTGTCAAAACTATAAATTTAGTATATTATATAAGGGATATGTATATTTGACCTTGAGCTGAGGCAGACATTTTCATGTTTTAAATGTGACAAGGCTTTTATCAGCTCATAAACAAACAGCAAAGCCGGTTTAAAAATCTGTTTTGCATGACAATACAATTTTTCTGTATAAGGAGGAAGAAAAATGAGGTACGAAATACAAGGAGGCAACTTTCCGGTAGCAATCTGCACCTGCGACCCGGGGGAAAGATTAATCTGCGAAGGCGGAGCTATGAGCTGGATGTCGCCTAACATGGTTATGAATACCACCACAAATGGAGGTATAGGCAAAGCATTTGGAAGAATGTTCAGCGGTGAATCAATGTTTATGAATACCTATGAGGCACAGGGAGGTCCCGGAATGATAGCTTTTGCCTCAAGCTTTCCGGGAGAAATCAGAGCAGTACAGATAGAAAGAGGGAGAGATGTAGTAGCACAAAAAAAAGCTTTTCTTGCATGTGAGCCAGGAGTTGAATTATCTGTTTTCTTTCAGAAAAAAATAGGCGCAGGCTTTTTTGGAGGCGAAGGCTTTATTATGCAGAAGCTTTCAGGACAGGGCATAGCATTTATTGAAATAGACGGAAGTGCGGTAGAGTATAATCTTGCGGCAGGTCAGACTATTGTAGTGGACACAGGCTATGTTGCAATGATGGATGCGACCTGTACTATGGATGTTAAAACCGTACCCGGAGTTAAAAATATACTTCTTGGAGGAGAGGGATTATTTAATACTCATGTTACCGGACCGGGCAGAGTAATAGTACAGACCATGCCTTTAAGCAAGATGGCAGCTGCACTGATGATATATGCAGGAAAGAAATAATTCAGCAGGCAGAATTAAAACAGCCTGCTTGAATACAGGCAAATAAATATAGATAAATAAGTAAAACAAAAGAATAACACTTCACAAACTCTTGTTGTCTATCACAGGCAAATGATAAGTCTATAGTGGATTCTCTCTACGAAGTGTTATTCTTTTATAATAGTGCATATAATTTTAAAATACAATGGATCTATTTGATTACCTAAGAGAAAATAATAAAAACGATACTCTTCCACTTGCAGTAAGACTGAGACCCGGCAATTTAGATGAGGTAGTTGGTCAGAAACATATTTTGGCAAAAGATAAGCTTTTATACAGAGTGATTAAATCTGATAAATTAAGCTCTGTGATACTCTATGGACCGCCCGGAACCGGAAAAACAACAATAGCAAAGGTAATAGCAAACACATCAAATTCAATTTTTAAGCAAATAAATGCTACTGGTGCCGGAAAGAAGGAGATGGAGGAAGTAGTAAAGGAAGCCAGAGCTTCACTTGGAATGTATGGTAAAAGAACTATATTATTTATTGATGAAATACACCGCTTTAACAAATCTCAGCAGGATTATCTGCTTCCCTTTGTGGAGGACGCAACTCTTACACTTATAGGGGCAACCACAGAAAACCCATATTTTGAAGTAAATCCAGCATTGATTTCAAGATCAATTATTTTTGAGCTTAAACCGCTTGGTAAAAACGATATAATAGTACTGCTTAAAAGAGCAGTTTCAGATAAAGAAAAGGGTATAGGAAAGTATAATGTAAGCATTGACGACGAGGCTGTGGAGTTTATAGCCGAAGCGGCAGCAGGAGATGCAAGAGCCGCATTAAATGCGCTTGAGCTGGGAGTGATGACTACCAGTATAAATAAAGATGGTGAAATTAAAATAGATATAGACACCGCCTGTGAGTGTATACAGAAAAAGAAAATTTATTATGATAAATCAGGCGATAATCATTATGATACAATATCAGCATTTATAAAGAGCCTGAGAGGCTCAGAGCCTGATGCGGCTGTCTATTATCTTGCAAGAATGTTATATGCCGGAGAAGATATAAAGTTTATATCAAGAAGAATTATTATATGTGCAAGTGAAGATGTGGGCAATGCAGACCCTATGGCATTACAAATAGCAGTAAATGCGGCACTTGCAGTAGAAAGAGTAGGTATGCCGGAATCGGCTATAATACTTGCACATGCAGCGATTTACATTGCTTGTGCTCCAAAAAGCAATTCAGTGGTTAAAGCAATTTCAAATGCACAATTATCACTTGATGACACCTTGAGCCTTCCTATTCCGCCACATCTGAGAGCAGGGAATTATCAAGGCGCCAAAAGCCTTGGCAGAGGAGAGGGCTATAAATATCCGCATGATTATAATAATAATTATATAAAACAGAGATATCTTCCTGAAGGTATGGAAAACTATAAGTTTTATACACCATCAAATAATGGATATGAAAGAAATATTATTAAAATTATGGAAAAAATGAAAGATGAGGAGATGAAATGATTAACCACTCGATCGAAATTATGAAGGAAAAACTTAATACCCTTTCACTGGTGCAGTTAAAGGAAATAGCCAAGGAAGAAAAAATCAAAGGAACCAGTTCGCTTAAAAAAGCAGAGCTTATAGACCTTTTATGTGAGCGTGCAGCACATATTGAAGCTGAAAAGGGAGAGCAGCCCAATCAGACTGAAAAAGAAGAAATGACAAAACGGGAAAAAGCAGATTCTGCTCATGAAAAATATGAAAACTCTTATAATCAAGGCTATAAAAAGAAAAATAACTATACTTATGAAGGAATAGGAGATAAAACTGTAAAGTTTAACAGAAATCTTGACAGGCGCACAGCACAGTCAGACCCCCATATAAATATGAGGGAGCTTGATTCAGGAATAAAATCGGAGGGGATTCTTGAAGTCATGCCTGACGGCTTCGGATTTATAAGATGTGAAAATTTTCTGCCGGGAGATAATGATATTTATGTAGCTCCCTCACAAATAAAAAGATTTAAGCTTAAAACCGGTGATATAATAAGCGGCTCACAGAGGATTAAGTCTCCTACTGAAAAGTTTGCGGCACTTTTATATGTATCCACTGTCAATGGCTATACTGTTGATAAAATTGAAAGAAGACCGAATTTTGAAGACCTTACTCCTATCTTTCCGGAAAAAAGAATTAAGCTTGAGTCGGACGTAAATGTAAAAGAAAAATCCTATACTGCAATGAGAGTTATGGACCTGCTTTCTCCTATAGGCAAGGGACAAAGAGGCATGATAGTATCCCCTCCCAAGGCGGGCAAAACCACCCTGCTGAAAGAGGTGGCAAAGGCAGTGCTTAAAAATGAGCCTGATATTCATATTATAATTCTTTTAATAGATGAAAGACCTGAGGAGGTTACCGACATAAAGGAGGCGATAGTCGGTCCCCAGGTTGAAGTGATACATTCGACTTTTGATGAGCTTCCCGACAGACATAAGAGAGTATCTGAGATGGTAATTGAAAGAGCGAAAAGACTGGTGGAGCATGGCAGAGATGTACTCATACTTCTTGATTCAATTACAAGACTGGCAAGAGCTTACAACCTCACCGTTACTCCAAGCGGAAGAACTCTCTCAGGCGGTCTTGACCCGGCTGCGCTTCACATGCCTAAGAGATTTTTTGGAGCAGCCAGAAATATGCGTGAAGGAGGCAGCCTGACTATATTGGCTACTGCGCTCGTAGATACCGGCAGCCGCATGGATGATGTAGTGTATGAAGAATTTAAAGGTACCGGAAATATGGAGCTTGTACTTGACAGAAAGCTTTCTGAAAAAAGACTGTTTCCGGCTATAGATATATTAAAGAGCGGGACTCGGAGAGATGACTTGTTGCTTACAGCACAGGAACAGGAGGCAGTTGATGTGATAAGAAAAGCGACAAGCTCTCTTAAGCCTGAGGAAGCAGTGGAGAGGATTCTTGATTTATTTACTAAAACTGCTGGCAACAGAGATTTTGTAGAGAAGGTTATTAAAGAAAGATTATTATAATTTGATTAAGCTTAATCAGTATAAATTATTATAATTTTATTAATATATGATTTTATAAGCAAAATATGATAAAATAAAGCAAAAATAATTAAAACTGACAGGGGGAATTATGTCAAAATACCGAAAAAGAAAGGCTGTATATGATGTGCCGTCAACGCCGTTTGAAACTTGGGTGGCAAATATATGGCTTATTGCAGTTATAGTATTTGTGCCTCTTGTATTCCATAACTACTATTATGATATACTGCCGTTTAAATATCATTTTTTACTCTGTGCAAACTGCTTGGCATTTGCAGCACTGGTTTTGCGTTTTTTTATGTCAGAGAATAAGACAGAGAGTGAAAATCTGGTGGACAGTATAAAGGCTAAGTTGAACAGTATGAATTTTGTTGAGCAGGCGGTACTTATTTTTATAATAATCTACACTGTTTCAACTTTAACCGCAGGCAGGTATATGCGTCAGGCTTTTATGGGCAACGAGGGAAGGTATAACGGACTGCTTTTAATGGGTACCTATGCAATACTTTATTTTCTGCTTAAAGGACATATTAAATTTCACAGACATATGATAACCTTATTTTTAATTGCCGGGCTCTTGATATGCCTTTTTGGAATTACAGATTACTTCAGCCTGGATATTCTTAAATTTAAAGTTCAGATGTCAAGGACCCAGGTAAATGACTTTACCTCTACCATAGGAAATATTAATACTTACACTACTTATGTAGGACAGGTAATAGCGGTTTCAGGAACCTTGTTTATGCTCAGTCCGGCTGATTTTAAAAAAACAAAGGGAGAGGGAAGTATTTTAAGGCTGCTGTTTTATTATCTCTGTATGAGCCTGGGCTTTATGGCTCTTGCTATGGGTAAATCAGATAACGGCTATTTAACTCTCGGTGCGTTTTTTGGCTTCCTGCCCTTTGTGGCTTGGAAAACTCGCAGAGGCTTCAGAAGATACCTTATCACCCTTGCCACCTATTTCAGCGTTATAAAAATAATAGGAATTATAAATTTGAAGTTTGCCGGACAGGTAATAGGCATCTATGGGCTTTATCAGTATATAGCGGAGTTTAAATATATGACCTATGCAGTAGTCTTTCTCTGGGCGGCAGCTTTAATTGCAGCTGTGATAGACTATAAGACTTCAGCTGAGGGGGCGGAGCTTACCCCCGTGCTGAGATGGTTTTGGCTTGGTGTTTTATTGCTGATTATATTTTTTACAGGATATCTGTTTTATAAGGCAAATACAGATTCGGATTTTGCAGCTTCAAAATTAGGGGCTGCAAAAGAATATTTTGTATTTAATGACAGCTGGGGAACTAACAGAGGCTATATCTGGAGGGCAGCTTTGGAAGAATATTTTAAGCTTTCGCCCATACATAAAATTTTTGGAAGCGGACCGGAAACCTTCGGTATTTATATGATGGCACTCAGATATGAAGATATGGTGGTAAAAACAAGTCAAGTATTTGATAATGTGCATAATGAATATATACAGTTTTTATTTACTATAGGTCCTTTCGGGCTTTTAGCTTATCTTATTATGACTTTGGGCACGGCATATATCTGCCTTAAATCATGGTTTAAGAAGCTTGTAGATGAGGAGGAGGGCAGGTATCTTGTGGCAGCTGCTTTTATGATTGTGTGCTATGCCGCACAGGCGACAGTAAATCTTTACATACCCATAACTTCATGTCTGGTATGGGCATTTATGATTTTATCGGCGGGAATGCTAAAAAAGGTTAAATTTCCTCCCTTATTTAAAGTAAATAAAAAATAATAATATCTGTATCAAAGTATGGAGGAGTAGATGAATAGACGAGAGCGCTATAAAAGAATTGTGAAATTCGGTTCTGCGGGATTAATACTATGCATAGAGATATTTATGTACGGCATTATATGGACGGAGCATTTTAATAAAATTTTGCAGCTGCCTTACTGGCGCAGAGGCAACTGGCTGATAATAGCAATGTATGCAGTCTGGCTGATTTTCTTTCTAAGAACCTACGGGGGGTTAAGAATAGGCTATCTTAGAAGAGGAAATTTGATTTATTCACAAATACTTTCAATCATTTTTGTAAATGCCATAGCTTATTTACAGCTTGCCTTAATTGACAAGAAATTTCATAATCCCAGTATGTTTTTTATACTTACCGGAGCTGATATATTCGTAATAGTAATCTGGGTGTTTTTTTTCCAGTGGCTTTATTCTCTGCTTTTTCCTCCCAGAACGCTGCTGGTGGTGTATGGTGAAAGACCGGTGTTTCACATACTGGAGAAAATTAATTCGAGAGATGATAAGTATGTGATAGGCGGAGCTATAAATATAAAAAAAGGTATTGATAAGGTTATAGAAATACTTCCTGAGTATGAGGGAGTTATAATAGGTGATATACCCTCACATGAGAGAAATCTTATACTTAAGCACTGCTTTGACAAGGGTGTGAGAAGCTATATGGCTCCGAAAATAAGCGATATACTGATAAGAAGCTCGGAAGAGCTTAATTTATTTGATACTCCTTTAATACTTTCAAGAAATCTCGGTCCTCAGATAGACCAGGAGATTATAAAAAGAGGGCTTGATCTGGTTCTGGGAAGCTTGATGTTTTTATGCTCACTTCCGCTTTTTGCAGTATTTGCAGCTGCAATCAAGCTTGAAGACGGGGGGGCAGTTTTTTATAAACAGCAAAGGCTTACAAGGGCAGGTGAGGTATTTGATATACTGAAATTCAGAACTATGCGTGAAGATGCCGAAGGGGACGGGATTGCAAGGCTTTCTGATAAGGCTGATGCCAGAATAACAAAAACCGGAAGGCTTTTAAGAGCGACAAGGCTTGATGAGCTTCCGCAGCTTATAAATATCCTTAAGGGAGAGATGAGCCTTGTGGGACCAAGACCGGAAAGACCTGAGATAGCAAGCGAATATGAAAAAGAAATACCGGAATTTTCCTATAGGCTTAAGATGAAAGCCGGTCTTACAGGCTATGCACAGGTGTACGGCAAATATAATACCACTCCTTATGACAAACTTAAGCTGGATTTGACTTATATAAGGAATTACAGCGTATTTCTTGATTTAAAGCTCATAATTATGACCCCCAAGATACTGTTTTTAAAAGACTCTACAGAGGGTATAGACACAGGTACGGTTACTGCTTCCGTTGCCAAAAAGGCTGCACTTAAAGAAGAGGTTTACGGCAAGATGCAGGACCTGGAAAAAGAATTTAATAAAAAAGATTAAGACGGAGAGATTAGCATGAAATATGATTTTCTAATAGTTGGAGCAGGACTTTTTGGAGCAGTTTTTGCAGAAAGGGCAAAAAAAGCCGGGAAGCACTGTCTGGTTATTGAAAAAAGAGCCCATGCAGGCGGAAATATCTATACTGAAAAGACTGCAGGAATAAATGTACATAAGTATGGAGCCCATATCTTTCATACTTCTGATAAAAAGGTATGGGAGTATATAAATAAATTTACTCAGTTTAATAATTATATCAACTCTCCGCTGGCAATATATAAGGACGAGCTTTATAATCTGCCCTTTAACATGAATACCTTCAGCAGGCTCTGGAATATTAAAACTCCGGATGAGGCGAGAGCAATAATAAATACACAGATTGAAGGGCTTAATATTAAAGAGCCTAAAAATCTTGAAGAACAGGCACTTTCGCTGGTAGGCAGAGATGTTTATGAAAAGCTAATAAAGGGCTACACCAAAAAACAGTGGGGAAGGGAATGCAGGGAGCTGCCGGCATTTATTATAAAGAGGCTCCCCCTGAGATTTACTTATGACAATAATTATTTTAATGACAGCTATCAGGGCGTACCTATAGGAGGCTATACTGCAATTATAGAAAAGATGCTATCAGGGATTGAGATTAAGCTTAATACCTCGTATAAGGAGTTTACGGCACTGCATGGTGAAGCGGCAGATAAGATTGTTTATACCGGCATGATAGATGAATTTTTTGATTTTAAGCTGGGGGTGCTTGAATACAGGACCTTGAGCTTTGAAAATGAGCTTCTTGACACGGAAAATTTCCAAGGCTGTGCAGTGGTCAATTATACTGATGAAGCGGTGCCTTATACCAGAATTATAGAGCACAAGCATTTTGAGTATGCTGAAACGGTGCAGACGGTAATTTCAAGAGAATATCCCGGCGAGTGGAGGAGCGGAGCGGAGCCTTATTATCCTGTAAATAATGACAGAAACAATGCTTTATACGATGAGTACAGCAGGCTGGCACAGGCACAGAGCAAGGTGTATTTTGGAGGAAGGCTGGCACAGTATAAGTATTATGATATGGATAAGGTTATAGCAGCAGCACTTGAGCTGTCTGAACAAATATTAAATTAAATAATTGTGTGAAAGGAAATGTTTAAATGAAAGGAATAATACTTGCAGGCGGAAGCGGAACCAGACTCTATCCTCTTACAAAGGTAACTTCAAAGCAGCTGCTTCCGGTTTACGATAAGCCTATGATTTACTATCCTTTGTCAGTGCTTATGAGTGCGGGAATAAGAGAAATCCTGATAATATCTACCCCGGAGGATACTCCTAAATTTAAAGAGCTTTTCGGCAGCGGAGAGCAGTTTGGACTTGAGCTTTCCTATAAGGTCCAGCCTCATCCAGGAGGTCTGGCTCAGGCTTTTTTAATAGGGGAGGAGTTTATAGGAAATGACAGAGTAGCCATGATACTTGGAGATAATATCTTTCATGGGCACGGCTTAAAGAAAAAGCTGTTAGAAGCCGCTTCAAGAGAAGAGGGAGCGACAGTCTTCGGCTATTATGTTTCCGACCCGGAAAGGTTTGGCATAGTTGAGTTTGATAAGGAGGGCAGAGCAATCTCTATTGAAGAAAAGCCTAAGTTTCCCAAAAGCAACTACTGTGTAACCGGGCTTTATTTTTATGATAACGAGGTGGTAAAATATGCAAAGAGTCTTAAACCCTCAGCCAGAGGAGAACTTGAAATCACCGATTTAAACAGGCTTTACCTTGAAAAGGGCAAGCTTGATGTCAAGTTGCTTTCACAGGGCTTTACCTGGCTGGACACCGGAACCCACGCTTCATTGGTAGAAGCGACTAACTTTATCTATACTATAGAAACTCATCAGCACAGGAAAATAGCCTGCCTTGAAGAAATAGCTTATCTGAACGGCTGGATAGGCAGAGATAAGGTAGAGCAGGCCTATAGGGAATATATCAAAAACCAGTATGGAGATTATTTAAAGGCTCTGCTGGATGGAAAATATATAGATAATCTGTAAATTAAAAAATATAAAAGGAAAAAAATATGAAAATAATAGTTACGGGCGGGGCTGGATTTATAGGAGGAAATTTTGTACAATATATGGTGAATAAATATCCTCAGGACAGGATAATAAATCTGGATCTGCTGACTTATGCGGGAAATCTTGAAACCTTAAAATCAGTTGAAAAATCCAGCAATTACAGCTTTATAAAAGGCGATATAGCCGACAGGAAGTTTATATTTGAACTTTTTAAAGAGATTGAGCCGGATGTGGTAGTAAACTTTGCAGCGGAAAGCCATGTTGACCGCTCAATAGAAGACCCTGAGATTTTTGTTAAAACCAATGTTGTAGGAACTACCACTTTGCTTGATGTCTGCCGGGAATATGGCATAAAAAGGTATCACCAGGTATCTACCGACGAGGTTTATGGGGATCTTCCTCTTGACAAGCCTGAAATGTTTTTTACCGAGGAAACTCCGCTGCATGCTTCAAGCCCTTATTCTGCTGCCAAGGCGGCGGCAGATATGTTTGTACTTGCTTATTACAGAACTTATAAGCTTCCGGTGACAGTATCAAGATGCTCAAACAACTATGGACCCTATCATTTTCCGGAAAAGCTTATTCCTCTGATAATAAGCAGGGCGCTGAATGACGAGGAGCTTCCTGTTTACGGCAAGGGAGAAAATGTAAGAGATTGGCTTTATGTGGGAGATCACTGCAAGGCCATAGACATTATATTAAAACGCGGAAAAGAGGGAGAGGTTTATAATATAGGCGGGCATAACGAGAAAACCAATCTTGAAGTTGTAAAAACGGTGCTTAGAGTTTTAAATAAGCCTGAAAGCCTTATAAAATTTGTTGCCGACAGACCGGGGCATGATATGAGATATGCAATAGACCCTGCTAAAATGGAAACAGAGCTGGGCTGGAAGCCTGAGTATACCTTTGATACCGGAATAGTAAAGACGATTCAATGGTATCTTGATAATCAGGACTGGTGGAAAAATATAATAAGCGGGGAATATACTAAGTATTTTGATAAAATGTATAAGGGCAGAGTGATTTAAGAAAAATTAAATGTGGAGGTTTGATATATGAAAACATGTCTTACAGTAATGGCAGCAGGTATTGGGAGCCGCTTCGGCAAAGGGATAAAGCAGCTGGAACCCGTAGGACCAAAGGGCGAAATTATAATGGATTATTCAATTTATGATGCCATTAGAGCGGGCTTTAACAAAGTGGTTTTTATAATTAGAAAAGATTTATATAAGGATTTTAGAAATATTATAGGAAACCGCATAGAAAAAAAGATTGAGGTTGAGTATGCCTTTCAGGAGCTGGATATGCTGCCTCAAAGCTATAAGGGAAGATGGGAAAGAGTTAAGCCCTGGGGAACAGGTCATGCGGTGCTTTCTGCCTCAGAACAGATACATGAGCCGTTCATGGTAATAAATGCTGATGATTATTATGGCAGAGAGTCTTTTTTAAAAATGCATGATTACATGGTAAGCAATATGAGTTCAGATAAAAAAACTTCACCTATGAAGCTGTGTATGGCAGGCTTTGAGCTGGTCAATACGTTAAGTGAGCATGGTGGTGTGACAAGAGGTATATGCAGTATAAAAGACGGCTTTATGTCCGAGGTTGATGAAAGCTTTGATGTAAGGCTTTCAGACGGAATTATAAAGGCAAAGGACAGGTTCGGAAATCCTAAGGAGGTACCTATAGACAGCTATGTTTCTATGAATATGTGGGGCTTTACACCTGAAATTTTTAACATTTTAAAAGAAAACTTTGAGGTGTTTCTTGAGAACCTTTCTCCTGAGGATATTAAGTCCGAGTACCTCCTGCCTGATGTAATAGGCAAGCTGGTACATGATAAAAAAGCACAGGTAGAGGTGGTAAAAACTTCTGAGAAATGGTTCGGAGTAACCTATAAAGAAGATATAGACTATGTAATGGATTCAATTAGATCACTTATTAAACAAGGCATATATGAATGATGATAAGGTTTCCGTGCTTATATCCGTCTATGCCAAGGAGCTGGAAGCTAACTTAAGCGCTGCTTTGGAAAGTCTGAGAAAGCAGGAATATCAGCCTGACGAGGTAGTAATAATTAAGGACGGTCCCTTAGGGGAGGGCTTAGACAGCATAATTGCCGCCTTTTCAGGCTTGTTTAAAGAAGTTAAAATCATAGCTCTTAAGACCAATATGGGACTGGGCGGGGCACTTAATGAAGGACTTAAGGCTTGCTCCTACGAGCTTGTCGCCAGAATGGACAGCGATGATATAGCACTTTTGCCAAGACTCAAATTGCAGAGGGAATTTCTGATAAGGAACACGGATATTTCAGCCCTTGGAAGCGATATCGCTGAATTTATAGATGAAGACTGCATCCTAAGAATAAAAAAAATGCCGGTTTCATCTCAGCAGTTGTATAAGTACGGCAAATTCAGGAATCCTCTCAATCACATGAGCGTGATGTTCAGAAAAGCGGATATTATAAAAGTCGGGGGGTACCTGCCTTTTCCCGGTCTTGAGGATTATCACCTGTGGAGCAGGCTGCTTGCTGGAGGATTTAAAATTGCAAATACCGGAAGCGTACTTATCAATGCAAGACTTGGCAGAGATTTTTCAAAGAGAAGGGGAGGATTTAAATATTTTTTGCAATATTTTAAGCTTAGAGCCTTTCAAATGAAAATAGGCTATACTAATTTTTTTGAATTTATTTATGGAAGTATTTTAGCTGCAGGAATATGTCTTATCCCTCCTTATTTCAGAGATAGGGCTTATAAGATGTTAAGAAAATAAACAAAAGCTTTGCCTAATTTAAAAACCAGGGAGGAAGTTTATGAACAGAACAGCATATATATGCAGAGAGTATATTGAAAATCCTCATATTACCCAGAGAGAATTAGCTGCAAAGCTTTCGCTCTCACTCGGACTTATAAACAGGGCAGTGGCAGAGGCGGTTAAATCCAGTTATTTAATTAAAGATGATAAAAAATATAAGGTAAGCACTGAGGGTCTTACCTTTCTTAATGCATTTAAGGTTGACAATGCGGTAATTACAGCTGCCGGCTTCGGCTCCAGATTTGTGCCACTTACCTATGATACCCCTAAGGGACTTCTTAAAGTATTTGGGGAGCCTATGGTAGAACGCCAGATAAAGCAGCTCCACAGTGCCGGCATCTGTGATATTACGATTGTAGTGGGGTATTTAAAAGAAAAGTTTGATTATTTACAGGATAAATATAAGGTTAAACTGCTTTACAATCCTGAATACACCACAAAAAATACTCTTGCCACACTGTGGCATGCCAGAGATTTATTTTATGGCAAAAATACTTACCTGCTTGCTTCTGATAATTGGCTCAGAAATAATATGTATCATAGCTATGAGCCGGGTGCCTGGTATTCATGCAGCTATATTGCTGGGAAAACCGGAGAATGGTGTCTGGGAATAAATAAAAAGGGCTATATCAACAAAATAGAGGTGGGCGGTGAAGCGGCTTATGTTATGTACGGTCCCGCTTATCTGAGCCGTGAATTTTCGGAAGTCTTTATCCCAGAGCTTGAAAAATATTATTATAGAAATGGTACTGAGGATTATTACTGGGAGCAGGTGGCGGCTGATATGATTAACTGCCCCGAAAGATTTTCAGTGAAGCTTCCCCCGTTTTTTGCCAATAAGCAGCCTGATAAACAGGTGTATGAATTGGAGAATCTTGAGGAGCTGAGGCATTTTGACACCGCATATAAGACCAGCTCCGACAATATGGCACTGAAGCTTATATCGAAGGTTTTTAAAATAGCCGAAAGTGAAATCAATGATATACGCTGCCTTAAGGCAGGCATGACCAACAATTCTTTTTTATTCTCAGTAAAAGGGATACATTATATATGCCGTATTCCGGGCATAGGCACGGAGGTGCTTATAAACCGCCGGCAGGAGTATGAGGTTTACAAGGCTGTAGAGAGGCTCAAACTCTCCGATGAAATAGTGTATATAGACAGCGGCAACGGCTATAAAATTTCAAAATATTATGAAAATTCCAGAAATGCCGATGCATTTAACTCCGAGGATATGAAAAAATGCATGCAGGTTTTAAGACAGCTTCATAATTCAGGGATTAAGGTCGGTCACAGCTTTGACATAGAAGCTAAAATAGAATATTATGAAAGTCTGTGTAAGGACGGCAGTGATATGATATTTGAGGACTATGACAAGGTTAAGGCAAGGATGTGCAAACTGATTTTGAAGCTTAAAAGCCTTGAAAGACCTTCTGTGCTTGCACATGCCGACAGTGTGGCAGATAATTTTATCTTTATTTCGGATAGCTGCACTGAAACAGACGAAGGCTCAGATTTGCTGCCTAAGCTGATAGACTGGGAATATGCAGGCATGGCGGACCCCTTAATGGATATAGCAATGTGCTGCATTTATTCGTATTACAGCAAGGAGAAAAGTGAAGCTCTCCTTGATACCTACCTTGAAAGACAGGCTGAGGCTGAGGAAAGAAATATACTTTACTCTTATATGGCACTCGGCGGATTTTTATGGAGTATCTGGACAGTGTATAAAACTAAGCATGGCGAATTTTTTGGAGAATATTCTTTAAGGATGTATAGATATGCAAAGGATTATTATGCCGTACTTAAAGAAAATCAATTTATAAGCTGATATAAATGAATTAAATTTTGCTTTTGTATTAATTTTGTAATAAATTTTTATAATCTGTATACTTTTATTAGTGGAAATAGAGTGATATAATGGTATTCCTTAATAAAATAATGTGTCTGTTCTAGTGACACAAGTATGAATATATGAGGAGGGAAACTTCATGAAATTAAAAACCAGACTGCTTATAGCAGGTGCAGCTGTTGCAGGTGCACTCGCACTAGTGCCGGCTCATACTTCCTATGCGGCAACCGGCTGGCAGTCTTCTGATGGTAGCTGGATATATATTGACAGTGACGGAAGCAGACATAAAGGCTGGATTAAAACTACCGACGGATATTATTATATGGACCTTGCCACCGGTCTTATGAGTACAGGCTGGAAAAAAATCAACAGCAAATGGTATTTTTTTAAATCCAACGGTCTTATGAATGTAGGCTGGATTAAAGAAGGAGCTAAATGGTATTATAATCTTGATAATGGAACCTTAGTACAAAACAGCTGGCTGCGTATACAAAATGATTATTATTATATGCGTGGCGCCGGCGAGATGACGGTGGGCTGGCGACAGATTGACAATCATTGGTATTACTTTAAGGCTGACGGAAGATGTGCATTCGGCTGGCTAAAGCTGGAAGATAAGTGGTATTACCTCGCTTCAGACGGAAAGATGCTGACCGGCTGGCAGCAGATTTCAAATTCATATTACTACCTTGACCCCAAGGGAGTTTTAAGGACAGGCTGGCTCAATGACGGTACCAATAAATACTATATGGAAACCAAGGATGAGCATAACCTGGGCAAGATGACCTATAACTGGAAAGAAATAGACGGTCACTGGTATTTCTTTAATGCGAGCGGACACATGCAAAAGGGCTGGGTAAAGGCAAATAATAAATACTATTATCTCAACAGTGACGGTAAGATGGTGGTAAGCCAGTCGCTTACTATAGACAACCATACTTATAATTTTGATGCCAAGGGAGCTGCCGATGCTACGAGTGTGGGCAATGCACAGGTTTATAATGCCGCTTCAGGTCCCGGGGAGGCTAATGATAATTACAACAGCTCATCAAATAATACAAACAGGCAGGGGGGAGACAGCAATGCTCCCTCAGGCGGCAGCTCAGGCTCGGCTTCAGACCAAAGCCCGGGCTCAGACCAAAGTCCGGGCTCATCATTTTCAAGCGGCAACAAAAGCAACAATCCAGGCAGCAGTACTACCAGTAACAGCAATGACTTAAAGGCAGGGCAGACAGGTGGTCCTCAATAAAACAAATCGTAAAAATAATTTTAAAAGAAGGTGTGCAGGCTTGGGCATGCTTTCTATTCTTGCCGCCGGACTTATAGTTTCTTTTCATTCTTTATTTTTTAAGTCGGATGCAAAGGAGTGGAGCCGGCAGAGCTCTGGAGTCTATCAGCTGGTTGACGGCACCACTATAAGCGGAGTGGTAGCAAGGGGAATAGATGTTTCTCACTGGCAGGGCAAGATTGACTGGAAGGCGGTAGCAGCTGATGACGTAAAATTTGTCATGCTTGGTACCAGAAGCCAGGGCAGACCGGACCCTACCTTTGATTATAATGCCAAATCGGCTTATAATGAAGGGATTGCTCTGGGAGCCTACATCTATTCCTATGCCACCACTGTAAGTCAGGCGGAGGCTGAAGCTGATTTTGTGCTTAATCTTATAAAGGATTATCCCATATCCTATCCTATAGCCTTTGATGCCGAAGACGAACAAACTCTTGGCAAACTCCCTAAATCACAGATTGCCGCAATTATACTTGCTTTTACAAAGAAGATAAGAGCGGCAGGCTATTATCCTATAATATATGCAAATGACTACTGGATAGCAAGCAAGCTTGATTTAAATGCACTTGCAGGCATAGACATCTGGGTCGCAAGATATAATAAGAAGCATGCCTATGCCAATCCTGTGATGTGGCAGGCGACTGAAACCGGCAAGGTAAACGGTATTAAAGGCAATGTTGACATTGATTTTCAGTATAAGGATTTCAGCTCCGTAATTCCCAGGGATATTACCAGGACTATTGCAGGCAAGACCTATACCTACAAAAATTATGTTCTGCAAACTGATAATTCTAATAAGAATCAAAATAATACTACTAAGCCTTCAAAAGACAATACCACCTCTCCTACCGAGCCTGATAATAATAAAAAGAATACTCCGGCTCAGGGCTGGAATCTGATTAAAGGCAAGTATTATTATTATACTAATATTACCGGTAGGGCAGTAACCTCATGGTTTAAGGTAGACAATAAGTGGTACTTCTTTAATCAGGACGGAGTAATGCAGACCGGCTGGCTTAATAAGGATAATCGCTGGTATTACCTTGAAGCCTCCGGAGCCATGGTGAGCGGCTGGATAAAGGTTAATAATATTTATTATTATTTTGATGCTTCCGGGGCAATGGCGACTGGCTGGGTTTCCCATAATTCAATCTGGTACTACCTCGATGATGCCGGGGCAATGGCGACCGGCTGGCTTAATAAGGATAATTGCTGGTATCTGCTCGCTGACAGTGGAGCAATGACAACCGGCTGGGCAAAGCTTAATAATGTCTATTATTATTTTGATAATAACGGAGTAATGAAGACCGGCTGGATTACGCATAATGCAAAGCAGTATTATCTTGGCGATTCAGGAGAGCTGCAGACCGGCTGGCTTAATAAGGATAACCGCTGGTACCTGCTTGAGGCTGCAAGCGGAATGATGGTGAGCGGCTGGGCAAAGGTTGATAATATCTATTATTATTTTGACAGCTCAGGAATAATGCAGACCGGCTGGCTCCCCTATGATTCGGCATGGTATTATATGGAAGCTTCGGGAGCAATGGCGACCGGCTACAGGACTATAAACGGCAAGGGCTATTATTTTGATAATAACGGTATAATGCTGAGCAGTACTAATGTGGTGCATGAAGGCTCGGTATTTGCGGTTGATGCAAACGGAGTAATGAGCAGCATTCCTCTAGGCAAATCCTCAAGCCCTGAGGGCACTAGGCTGGGCTCTGAGGAGCTTAATAAGATTAAAGCACCTGAAGACCAAGGCGAGTCTAAGGGGCAAAACGCCAACAGGCCGAATCCTTCAGAAACCCTTGTTGAAACCAAGCCGAATTAAAATATGAAGCCGGATAATCTTATTAATAGCGATCGTAATATTTTCGTAAGAAATTGTATATAGAAAATATATAGCATTTTTTAAAGCCTTAGTATATACTAAGTACTGTAGTTCAGAGCTGTGATACAAGTGACTTTGATATTTTTTTTATAATTCAAAGCGAAAACAGGTTGAAAAAATTGCCATTAAGTAGTATTATAGCTTCTAAACGCAATTAGAATTTCAGTTTAAAAAACTCAAATTAAGAAAAAGGAGAAGCATTGATTATGAGAAAACAGACAAAAATTGCAGCTGTATTTTCAGCAGCAGCACTTCTTGCTATCGGTGCAGCTATGACTTCTTTTGCAGCTACAGGCTGGCAGGAGGAGAATGGTACATGGGTATATTATAACAGAAGTGGCGATAAAGTAACACGTCAGTGGGTTAAATCAGGAGATAAGTGGTTCTATCTTAACGATAACGGAGACATGGTGGTAAACGGAATCGTTGATGATAACGGAAGCCTTTTCTACGTTGATCAGAACGGTGTTATGGTAACGAATAAATGGGTTGAGGTAGATAACTCGAACGATGACAGCGAGAATGCACCGGCTAAGGTATGGTACTATTTCCAGAGCAACGGTAAGGCATACAAGGCAAACTCAGATTCATCAAATACCTCATTTAAGACAATTAACGGCAAGAAATATGCGTTTGATGCAGACGGAAGAATGCTTTTTGGATGGGTAAACAACTCATCTGAGAGAGTAACCGATGATGAAGGCTGGAAAGAAGCAGATTATTATCTTGGAAATCCGGATGACGGCTCACAGTTCCACAATACCTGGGGCTTAATCCATGTAGTCGACAACGGAGAAGACGAGCCTGATCAGGACTACTGGTTCTACTTCGGCTCTAACGGCAAGAAGTATAAGAGACCGGCTGGAAATCAGGATATCTATGAAAAGACAATTAACGGTAAGAAGTATGCCTTCAATGATTTCGGAAAGATGCTCAGCGAATGGGTAAGATCGGATGCTACACCAGCTACTGCAAGTACTCCATCTGTAATAGATCCATATAAGAACTTTAGAACTCCTGAAGACGGTGCTAGGTATACAAAGGCATGGTTCAGAGTAACTCCAGATAAGGATGTTAATCAGCAGGATTCAAGTGATGGTGACGGTGTTCCTCACTGGTATTATGCTGATGGCAAGGGCAAGCTTTACAACAGCGAAATCAAGAGCATTAACGGTAAGAAGTATGCATTTAATGATAAGGGCGAGATGATAGGCGGTCTTGTATACCTTACATTCAGTGGCAATAAGATCACCAATGTTGAAGATCTTGATGACACCTCCAAGATAGATAACTATACTAAGGTAGGTGCTGGAGCACCAAACGGCTTAGACGGTATTTACTACTTCGGCGAGGAAGATAAGGACGGAGCTCTTAAAACTGGTAATGTAAATGTTACTGTTGACGGAGAAACCTATGCATTTAAGTTTGCTACCGCTGGCTCTGAAAAGGGCAGAGGCTACTACGGCTATAAAGATAAATCTTACTTCGTAAACGGACGTAAGATTAAAGCAGACAGTGATGATAAGTACAAAGCATATCTTCTTGATGCTACTACTAAGAATGTATCAGCAGAGCTTAATTCAAGTGACTTAGTAGATAAGGGTCTCACCTTTAAGAGTGGCAGTCGTACCTATGTAGGTTCAAAATCAGCAATTAGTGGTTATACTTCAGCTGATAAGATTGTAGTGCTTACCACTTCAGGTGCTGTTGCAAGCGGAACCAAGAAAGATGGCAATGATGTATATCTTGTTATTGAAAAAGGTTACCTTGTAGGTGCTTATATTGAACAGTAATTCCTAGAAACTACAGCTTAAAAAATAAAATAGTTTATCTCGAGATGAAATGCTAATTGCGGCAGGGGAGCTTAGGCTCCCCTGTTTTTTAGAAGGAAAGTATAAATTATGAATAGTGAAAATAATAAAGGCAAACAAGAAAATAAGTCTAAAAATTTGAATAATTCTAAATCCGGCACTGACGTTAAAAATAGCAGCTTAGAGCTTACGCCAATCAAGCGATTAAAGCGGGAGCTTGCCTATGAGGGTACCATACTTAAGCTCTATAAGGACTATATTGATGCCAACGGACATACTGTAGTCTGGGACTATATTCACCACGACGGTGCAGCGGCAATCATTCCGGTAACTGAGGAGGGTAAAATCATTATGGTGCGTCAGTATAGAAATGCACTTGACAGATATACTTTAGAAATTCCTGCCGGCAAGGTTGACAGCCCGGAGGAAGCCAGAAGGCTCTGTGCCTTTAGGGAGCTTGAGGAAGAAACCGGAATGAAGGTGGCTGCTCCTGCGGAGCTTGAATTTCTTATAAGCGTAAATACCACGGTAGCTTTTTGCGATGAGGAATTGGACATTTTTATAGCCAGAAATCTTAAAAAAAGTCATCAAAAGCTTGATGAGGACGAGGTAATCAATACTGAGGAATGGGAGCTTAAGGATTTGCTGGATTTAATCTACAAGGGCGAGCTGCGTGACGGCAAGACGGTAGCAGGGCTTTGTGCCTATGCGGTAAAACTTGGCAAACAGTATAGTTAAATCTTTTCGGTGCTGAAGTAAAAAGCCCATTGGCTTTAAACAATTGGCAGTCTACTTATGAGAGCTGTTGTAGGATATGCCGGCAAAGCAGCTTAACTTATAAATATAACCGAGAAAAAAACCTTGCAGTCGCTCGTTGCCTGCTGAAAATTGTATACTTAATATTGCAAAATATAAAGATTTTATGTATAATATCACTGTGTTACGGAGTAACCGTATCTAAAATTTTAGGGGAGGCAAAAGGAAATGGGAAGTCTTATTTTTATCATTCCGGCGGTTGCAGTGCTTGCACTTTTATTTGCATTCTATCTGGCAACCAAGGTTAGTAAAGAGGATATAGGAACTGAGAGGATGAAAGAAATTTCCTCCGCGATAGCTGAGGGAGCCAGGGCTTTTCTCAACGCCGAGTACAGGATTCTTGCAGTGTTCGGTGTAGTTTTATTTATTTTAATAGGTTTGGGTATAGGGAGCTGGTTTACAGCCTTAAGCTTTGTACTTGGAGCACTTTTTTCAACTGCTGCCGGCTACTGCGGCATGACAGTGGCAACAAGAGCCAATGTGAGAACTGCAAATGCAGCTAAAACAGGCGGCATTAACAAGGCACTTTCAATCGCTTTTTCAGGCGGTGCCGTTATGGGAATGTGTGTAGCAGGTCTTGGAACCCTGGGCGTCAGCCTCGTGTATATTGCTACCAAGGATGTCGGGGTACTTTTCGGCTTTGGACTCGGTGCTTCATCTATAGCACTTTTTGCCAGAGTAGGCGGCGGTATTTATACCAAGGCTGCCGATGTCGGTGCTGACCTTGTAGGTAAGGTAGAAAGCGGAATCCCTGAAGACGACCCGAGAAACCCTGCGGTTATAGCGGATAATGTAGGCGATAATGTAGGCGATGTGGCAGGAATGGGTGCGGACCTTTTTGAATCCTATGTAGGCTCGCTGGTTTCAGCAGTAACCCTTGGACTTGCAACCGTAGCCAGCCTTAACGGCAGCCTTAAAACTAACTATGATGCAGAAACAGTAGTGGTTTTATATCCGCTTTTAATAGCGGCAATAGGCTTGATAGCTTCTATAATAGGAACCTTCTTTGTAAAAACGGATGAAAATTCAAATCCTCAAAAAGCTCTTACAAGAAGCAGCTATATAGCTTCTGCTGTAGTTATAATTGGTGCCATTATATTGAGCAGCACTATGTTTGGAGATATAAAGGCAGCTGTTGCGGTAATAGCAGGTCTTGTAGTAGGCGTTATAATAGGAAATGTTACCGAGTTTTACACCTCTGCGGATTATAATCCGGTAAAGAAGATAGCTGACCAGTCTGAAACAGGCTCGGCAACAACTATTATCAGCGGTCTTGCAGTAGGCATGAGGTCAACCGCAATTCCGATTCTTCTTATCTGTGTAGGAGTATTTGCTGCTTTCCATGCTTTCGGACTTTACGGAATAGCACTGGCAGCAGTGGGTATGCTTTCAACTACCGGAATTACAGTAGCAGTGGATGCTTACGGTCCTATAGCTGACAATGCCGGCGGAATCGCCGAGATGGCAGAGCTTGATGAATCGGTAAGAGAGATTACAGACAAGCTTGACTCTGTAGGCAATACTACAGCGGCTATGGGAAAGGGCTTTGCAATAGGCTCGGCGGCACTTACCGCACTTGCCCTCTTTGTTTCCTATGCGCAGGCAGTTAAGCTTGATAAAATAGATATACTAAGTACTAACGTAGTTATAGGAATGTTTATAGGCGGTATGCTGACCTTCCTCTTTACCGCCTTTACTATGGAATCAGTTTCAAAAGCCGCTTATAAAATGATTGAAGAAGTCAGAAGGCAGTTCCGTGAAAATCCTGGCATTATGAAGGGGGAAGCAAAGCCTGATTATACTTCATGCGTAGGCATATCAACTACTGCTGCACTGCATGAAATGCTGGTTCCGGGAATTATGGCAGTCTGTGCTCCTATATTGGTAGGAGTGCTGATAGGTCCTGATGCACTTGGCGGTCTGCTTGCCGGTGCTTTGCTTACTGGTGTGCTTATGGCTATATTTATGGCAAATGCCGGCGGTGCCTGGGACAATGCCAAGAAATATATTGAAACAGGTCATCACGGCGGCAAGGGAAGTGATGCGCATAAGGCAGCTGTAGTAGGAGATACTGTAGGAGATCCCTTTAAGGATACTTCAGGTCCGGCTATCAACATACTGATTAAGCTTATGACTATAGTTTCACTGGTGTTTGCTCCTCTGTTCCTTAGATTCGGAGGCAAACTCTTAGAAATGTTTACTAAATAATAAGATAGCACGAGCTGTATACAACTTCGGGCTTATCTTTCGCTGAAGGGGCTGCTGTAAAGTTGCAGCCTCAGATGAAGAAACGTCGGAATCGGTTTTTACCGAAACCGGCGTTTGTTTAATTTATCAGCCGCTTGACAATTTATAATTTTGATGACATAATGTTATTGCGTTAGAGCTACCTAACGTATTTTATATGTAAGGATTTATTTCTTATATAAGCTTATAATATTTATGTTTCAAGAAAGGGAGTATATTATGAAAAAAAGATTATTATGCGGCATCGTGCCAGTAGTCTTAGCAGCAGGTCTTATAAGCGCATGTTCCAATAATTCAAACAATGCAGCCTCTTCAGGCTCGGAATCGGCAAATCAGGCTTCTGATAAGACTTCAGACGGGGCTGAGAAAGGCTCCGACGATTATGTGTATGCAAAGATAGATTTGCCTTATGCAGACTTTTATTATGGGGAAATTAATGAGGTGGAGCCTGAGAAGGAGCCTGCAAAACTTACCGCTCAGCTGGATAAGGAGGATGCGGTGGAAAAAGCTGGCTTTAGAGAAAAGGGCTTTTATGATACGGTAAGCTCTCCTACAAAGGGCAAGGTAGAGAATTTTAAAGCTGTCTTTACTAAGGTTGAGGGTGAAGGCTCTGAATATTACGGACCTAAAGCTGTAAATATTGCGATTTCAAAAAGTCTTTATGATGATGCCAAGAAGGCTATAGAAGAAAAGAAAACTTCAAAAAATCAGCTTTTAACTCTGGTGGGAGAGATTAAAGAAACTACCGATACGGCTCCGGCGGAGTATAAGGTTATAAATTCTGACGGCGTATTAAGCAAGACTATAGGCAAGACAGAAAAAAATTCTGAGGCAAAGCCTGAGATTACCACCACCTCATCTTACGGAAATTATGAGCTTGAAGTTAAAGGAATTGAGGTGGATCCTGAGATTATTCAGGGCGCTGTAATTGAAACCTCAGACGGCAAAAAGTACGGTCTTAAGCATCTTGACAACCTGTGGACACATGCGGACGAGATAGCATTTGCTGCAGAGGAATTTAAAGATAACCATGATGCTTTTAAAGGCTATGAGCGTTTTAAGGATATACCCGGAAAAACAATTACAAAGATAACCTATATGCTTGCTGATACGGACGATATTGAGATAGACACCTCTCTATTCTGCAAGGAGCTTGCTCCTAAAGACTATAAGCTCAGCGGAGATGAAAAAGTAAACTACAGCAAGAACGGAACCGAAATAAAATATACTCTTGAAACCGGAGACCAGAAATATACCTTTGAAAGAGCAGTTTTCAGAAAGAAGGATGTTGAAGCTAAGATAGAGGCTGAAAAGGACGGAGTGCTTGTACTCCCGGCAGAATGCACACCTGGAAAGTACCAGCTTATCTTCTCAAATGACAAGTATGCGGACCTTTCCTATACCTGTCTGGTAGAATCAAGCTTAAAGGCGGAGGATTTCAGCTTCAGCGGCAATAAGCTTGCACTTAAAGAAAATGCAGATGGAATTGATGTGGCAACCTATATTAAGTCTATCAGCTATGCTAAGGTTGGAGAAACCGAGTATAAGGGCGGAAAAGGCAGAAGGTTCGGAGAAACTGTCTTTAATGAAGACGGAAGTGTGAAGCTTGATGCTAAGTACAGCTCCGATAAAGGCGATGAAAAAGTATTTGAGGGTGCTGATACCTATAAGGTGACTCTTAAGGCTGACGGCTATCCTGATATTGAATTTGAGGTAAAACAGTAGTTAAACTATAAAAAAGGACTTAAATTTATGAAACTTGCTTTATGCTTGATTTTTTCGGCATGGTTTTTTGTAAGCTTTAATAAGGGCATAAAAAAGCATGCGCCGGTATTATATGCTTTTACTGTGCTGCTATCCCTGCTTGCTTTGGCAACTCCGCACAGCATTATGCCCCCTCTTGTACTTCTTTTTGTAAATAAGATTCTGGTAAGGGGAGTGCTTCAGGGAGCGTTATTCATACTAGTAATGTATGTAAGCGTAATGCCGGAAAAATCCGATATTCGCATAAAATTAAGCAAGGTAAGGGGAGAGATGGCTATAGCCGCCTCTCTTCTTACTTTAATCCATAACATATCTTATGGAAAGAGATATTTTATACTCTTATTTACAGAGGCTTCACAGTTAAAGCCTTATGAGGCTGCTGCTGCGGTTCTGTCATTGGCTATGATTCTTTTGCTCATACCGCTTACCCTTACTTCATTTCAAGTGGTAAGGAAAAAAATGTCAGGCAGGAGCTGGAAAAGACTTCAGCGGCTTTCCTATGTTTTTTATGCACTTTTATATTTTCATATAGTGCTGATATTCAGCAGAGGTATTTTAGCCGGAAAATTAGCTTATCTTGCAGATTTATATATTTATACTCTGATTTTTGGAAGCTATGCTATTTTGCGCCATATAAAGTATTTTAAAAAGAAAGCCAAAAATCTGAGCAACAGCGGTGTCCTCGTCGGAGCAAATCATTATGTAAAACATAAGAGTACAGTAATTATTGTTGTATTTTCCGCCTTGATGCTTGGAGAATGCATCTACGCCGCCCATACCTTTGCTGGTGCAGGAGCAGTCAAAGCAGCAGCCGAAGCTTCCCGGCAGGCAGAAGACGAGAAGAACACGGCTGAAGAAAATTCTGAAAAAGACTCTGGCAAAGCTTATAAAACAGGGAATTCTGAAGCCGAGGCTTCAGCTGAAAAAGACTCGTCAGAAGCTTTAACTCAGGGTAAATTAAAGGATGGAGATTATGAGGGAAGTGCTATAGGCTATAACGGCAAGCTGACTGTGAGTGTAAGCATTGAAGAGGGAAAAATAAAGGACATTAAGGTAATCAAGCATTCCGATGATGAGGAATATTTTTATGATGCCCGTGATAAGGTGATTCAGTCAATTCTTGAAAAGCAAAGCACGGAGGTTGACTCGGTAAGTGGGGCTACTACAAGTGCGGATGCCATTATAAAGGCGGTTAAGCGGGCATTGGGCGAAATAAAATAAGCTTTAACACATAGTGAGCAGGAAATCTCTCACCTCTATAGGTGGCGGGATGAATTGCCTTACAATAACTCAGTAGCTCTCAGTAGCTTTAGATGTCGGGTTAAGGTTGACAAAATTGGCTGTTTATGCTATATTTCTTCTTGCAGGGCAGGATCTGCCCGAATTAACGCCTGTGGAGATAGTAGGTTACGAGGTCTGTGAAGCAGGAAGTTTATTGGCTTTAGACAATGAGTAGTTCACTTAATCACTTAAACTGTAGTTCATGAAGGGGGCACCACCTCGGGTGCCTTGCTTTGTGAACTTTTTTTATGAAATAAATTATTATTATGAGGAAAAAATATGGAAATTACAGTTAATGGGAAAAAACATGAAATTGATTCAGGAGTAAGTTTAATGGAATATTGCTCCTATGCCAAGATTTAGTGCAAATACCATTTGTACCTTCATATATAGTAAGAAAGACTTTCCATTCTTTGCATTGATTATTCATCATGCAAGTTACTGTAAATTAAAGGCTGTCACTGGCTCTCATATATGATTGCTAAGATTAGTATTAGAGAGTTCTCAAGGGTATGTAATTTTTTAGAAGAGAAAAAGCTGGGAATATACATACCTGTTTTTATATTATATAATAGACAGTATAAAATTCAAAGAGGATAAAAGGAGAAAATTATGGAGTTTAAACTACATTCGGAATTTGCGCCTACCGGTGATCAGCCTCAGGCGATAGAAGCCTTAGTAAAGGGCTTTAAAGCAGGAAATCAGTTTCAGACTTTGCTTGGAGTAACCGGCTCAGGAAAAACCTTTACAATGGCAAATATAATACAGCAGCTTCAAAAGCCGACACTTGTCATAGCACATAATAAAACCCTTGCCGCTCAGCTTTATGGAGAATTTAAGGAATTTTTTCCGGAAAATGCAGTAGAATACTTTGTATCCTATTATGATTATTACCAGCCGGAGGCTTATGTACCCTCAACGGATACCTATATAGAAAAGGATTCAGCTATAAATGATGAAATAGACAGGCTGAGGCATTCGGCAACCGCAGCTTTATCAGAAAGAAAGGATGTAATCATAGTAGCCTCGGTGTCGTGCATTTATGGACTTGGAAGCCCTATAGATTATAATGAAATGGTAGTATCGCTTAGGCCGGGTATGGAAAAAGACAGGGATGAGGTCATTAAAAAGCTTATAGATATGCAGTATACCAGAAACGATATAGACTTTCGCCGAGGGACCTTCAGAGTAAGAGGCGATACACTTGAAATTTTCCCGGCGTATGAAACCAAGACTGCTTACAGGATTGAGTTTTTTGGAGAGGAGGTTGAGAAAATTACAAGTATAGATACCCTTACCGCACATCCTATAGCAGAATTGGGACATGTGGCAGTCTTTCCGGCTTCGCATTATGTAGTAGCCCCTGAAAAAATGCTTGCGGCTACTGAAAACATACTTAAAGAATGCGAGGACAGGGTAAGTTATTTTAAATCGGAAGAACAGCTTATAGAAGCTCAGAGAATAGGCGAAAGAACACATTTTGACGTTGAAATGATGAGGGAAACCGGCTTTTGCTCAGGAATAGAAAATTACTCCAGACATCTTACAGGGATGAAAGCCGGGCAGCCGCCTTATACCCTGATAGATTATTTTCCGGAGGATTTTTTAATAATAGTTGATGAATCACATATGACAATCCCGCAGATAAGAGGCATGTATGCCGGGGACCGCTCAAGAAAGACCACGCTGGTGAATTATGGTTTCAGGCTGCCGAGTGCCTTGGACAACAGACCACTGGAATTTAGTGAATTTGAATCCAAGATAGCTCAGCTGCTTTTTGTATCCGCAACTCCCTCAAAATATGAAACTGAGCACGAGCTTTTCAGGACGGAGCAGATAATAAGACCCACCGGTCTTTTAGACCCCGAAATCAGTGTAAGACCGGTGAAGAACCAGATAGATGACCTGATAAGTGAAGTAAATAGGGAAACTCAAAAAAATAATAAGGTGCTTATTACTACACTTACCAAAAAAATGGCGGAGGACCTCACTGATTATATGAGAGAAGCGGGTATAAAGGTAAGGTATCTGCATTCTGACATAGACACTCTTGAGAGAGCGGAGATTATCAGAGATATGAGGCTTGGAGTTTTTGATGTTCTGGTGGGGATAAATCTTTTGAGAGAGGGGCTTGATATACCTGAAATCACGCTGGTGGCTATACTTGATGCAGATAAGGAGGGATTTTTAAGAAGTGAAACCTCTCTGATACAGACTATAGGCAGAGCGGCAAGAAACGTAGACGGTCATGTGATAATGTATGCCGATAATATTACTGCCTCAATGCAGGCTGCAATAGATGAAACCTATAGAAGAAGAGAAATCCAGCAAAAATATAATGAAGCTCACGGTATAACTCCTACTACGATTAAGAAGGCAGTCAGAGAGCTGATAGCGATTTCAAAGGCTGCCACGGCTCAGAGCAAGGACTGGGAAAAGGATTCCGAATCAATGGAAGATGCAGAGCTTGCTAAGCTGTCAAAGGAGCTTGAGAAAAATATGTTTAAGGCTGCCACAGAGCTGAATTTTGAGCTGGCGGCTGAGCTTAGAGACAGGCTTGCTCAGGTAAGGCAGGAAATTGCCCGAAGAAACACTCCGGAATTAAATTAACCCTCTATTTGAAGCAAGAAGCCCATTGGCCTTAGACAATGGGCAGTTCACACTGGAGTTAATAACTTAATATCCGAATAAACCGTATATATTTGTAAATAAGTGTGAAAAAATATTAAAAACCCTATGATATAAGCCTTTAAAATATATTTTGTGGTAAAATATCAGGGACTGAATTAATCAATATAAGGAATATTATTTTGAAAAATATTAACAAAACTGCAAATACCGCAATGCTTGCCGGGGAGATACTGCTGATAAGCGGAACTGAAATTTTCAGAATAGAAGATACCATGGACAGAATCCTTGATACTGCTCCGTCAGCCAAGCATAATGTTATGGTAATGTCTACCGGCATCAGTCTTACTCTCTCAAACTCAGAGGGAGTGGTTACTATGACCAACCGGGTGCGTGACCGCTCAACAAACCTGAATAGAATTTATCTGGTCAATAATATATCAAGACAGCTCCAATCCGGAAGGATAAATATAGAGCAGGCTTATAAAGAGCTTAATGAAATAAAAAAGCTTATACTCTATCCACCCTTAATAAAATATTCATTTTATGTGCTGTCTTCACTTTTATTTACTATACTTTTCAGCGGAAGTCTTATAGAATGTGCAGGAGCCTTTTTTGCAGGCATAGCTTTGGCACTGATGCATTTCGGGGCTTCAAAATTAGGCTTTAATGATTTTATAGTTAATGCACTGGCTACCTTTTTTCTGACCTTGACTGCGATTATCTTAAAAAGATTTGTGTTTATCAGCATGAATATTGACCCTGTTATAATATCAGGCTTAACTCCCCTGGTACCGGGGGTGGCTTTTTCAAATTCAATGAGAGATATATTTAATGGGGACTATATTTCAGGCACAGGGAGAATGCTTGAAGCTGTAGTAACCGCACTTGGACTTGCAGTGGGTGTGGGCACTGCCGTAGCAATTACAGGGAGTTGGATATAATGTTTAGATTAATTAGTATGATTTTTATTGAAATACCTGATGCTTTTGGTTTTATACGTGGATTTGCTGTAGCCTTTGCAGGAGTGGCGGTATTTGCAGTAATTCTTGATATGCCCAGGCATCTTACCGTATTTGCCGGTCTGATAGGGGCAGTGGGCTATGCCGCCTATCTGATAGCAGGCATGTATTCTAAGCTTGAGGTAACTAAGGTGTTTTGGGCGATGATAGTGGTGGCATTTTTAAGCCATATCCTTGCCAGATGCCTGAAAGCTCCGGCGGCAGTATTTTCGGTCTGCGGAATGATACCCTTTGTTCCCGGAGGTGCAATCTATAGAAGCGTATTATATTTTATCAGAGGACAAAGCGCCTTAAGCAATCACTATTTTTCGGAAACCTTGCAGATTGCAGGTTCTATAGCACTTGCGATATTTATTATGGATTCGTTATTTAAAATGAAGCAAAGTAAAAAATAAACTGCTTCAGCGTGCCTGGCGGGATTCGAACCCACGGTCTTCAGAGTCGGAGTCTGATGCGATTTCCAGCTTCGCTACAGGCACTGATATTTCATACTACAGTTAGAGTATAGCATAAAATTTTAATTTTTGAAAGGAGAAAGAAAAAGAGCGGACTTATTCTGTTTGACTTAAGGTCAGCAGATTTTGCGCTTTTTAGAATTTATGAAATTTGAAAAAAATAGAAAGCTATTCGGCTTTGATGAATTTGAAATTTTCAGTAAGCTAAAGGTGGCGGCACTTCCGGCGATTACCATAATTCTTATCATAGTGATAGTGATAGCGGATAGAAGTACACAAAGCAGGAAAAAAAATGAAGCAACTGCCTCGGTTTCTGAAACTGCTGCGGCTGTAGAAACTGTAAAAACGGAGAATAATCCTGATGACTATGATTTCTATGCCTATGGTCTGCAAAAGGACAGCGTACCTGAAATAAACGAGCTGGTAAACAGCTATTTTAAGGCAAAGCTGGAGGGAGATGCCTCGAAGCTGTATGATATTTACGGCAGAACCGACACTGAAGGACTTGCAGAGCTTAAAAGTGCTTTAAAGGAAGAAAAAAAGCTTTACAGGGATTTTCAAAATACCTCCTGCTATGTGGCAGCCGGTCTGAATCCGGATTCTTATGTAGTATTTATAAGTACGGAGGTTTTATTTAAAAGAGCTGCGGTTAATGCTCCTATGCTTACTGTTGCCTATATTGTGAAAAATGATGAGGGAAAGTATGTAATCAAGGATATGAGTCTTTTAACTGAGGGCGAAAAGAAGGTGGTAGAAAAGGTTTCGGCTTCAAAGGAGGTTATAGAGCTCAGCAATGAAATCAGAAAAAAGCTTTCTGAAGCTGTAGCTTCAGATTTAGGAGTCTCTCTCGCTTACCAGAAATTTATGGAAAGCAATTCTCAGGAGGGGGTTTTAAACGATGAGAGTGGAGAACACTATGAAACTGTAAATCTTGATGATGTTGAAATCTGGCTTGAGGGTGATGACTCTGAAGAAGCGGCAGAAACTTCAGAATCGGCAACGACGGAAGCCTCAAAAGGAACAGAGGCAGAAAGCCGGTAATTCATGAAACTCAATTCTTGAAAGGTTTAAATTATTTATGAATAAAAAAGATTTTTATTACAAGCTGCCTGAGGAGCTTATAGCTCAGGACCCTATTGCAGTACGCTCGCTCTCAAGGCTTCTGGTGCTGCATAAAGAAGCTGATAACAAAATACTAAAGCTTGAGCATCGGAAGTTTACCGATATTGCAAATTATTTACAGTCCGGTGACTGTTTGGTATTAAATGAAACCAAGGTAATCCCGGCAAGACTTTTTGCAGTTAAAAAGGATACCAAAGCCAGAATAGAAGTATTGCTGCTTAAGCGTCTTTATGAGGATAGCTGGGAATGTCTGGTGAAGCCCGGAAAAAAATGCAGAAAAAATACCGAGCTTATATTCGCTGAGGGGATTTTAGAGGGAACGGTAACCGAGATTGGTGACGGGGGAAACCGAATTATACAGTTTAAATACAGCGGGATATTTGAGGAGGTGCTGGATAAATTAGGCAGGATGCCGCTGCCGCCTTATATAAAGCATGAGCTTAAGGACAAGAACAGATACCAGACGGTATATGCCAGAAATGACGGCAGTGCTGCGGCACCAACTGCCGGACTGCATTTTACTGAGGAGCTTTTAGAAGAGATAAAGGCTAAGGGAATAAATATAGTTAAAATTACGCTCCATGTAGGGCTTGGAACCTTCAGACCGGTTAAAGAGGATGATATATTAAAGCATCACATGCATTCTGAATATTATCTGGTGGAGGAGGAAGCAGCTAAAGAGATTAATCTTGCCAGGCAAAACGGCAAAAGAATAATCTGCGTAGGAACTACCGTCTGCAGAACGCTTGAAAGTGCAGCTGATGCTAGCGGAACAGTTCACGCAGGAAGCGGCACCACGGATATATTTATCTATCCCGGCTATAAATTTAAGCTGATGGACGGGCTGATTACCAATTTTCATCTGCCCGAATCCACTTTGATTATGCTGGTAAGTGCTTTTGCAGGCAGGGAAAAAACTTTGGCAGCTTATGAAGAAGCGGTAAATAACCGCTATAGATTTTTCAGCTTCGGCGATGCTATGCTGATAATCTGAAAAATCTAATAAAGATGCTCTGAAATATAATATAAAAATACAGTTTTGTAAAGAAATTGTAAGTTTACTATTAGCTTTTTAGCAATTATACTAAATATATAAGAAAACTTATAAGGGGGAAATTATGAAGCGTATTAATATAATTTTGAGCTTAAGCCTTATAATGTCAGCTTCTTTTTTCATTGAAGCTTTTGCAAATATCAAGACTATAACCGAGGTAAGCTTTAAAGTGCATCATGAGCTGGAGGCGGGACTGTATATTGAAAATCTCGCAATAGACACCGATTCTGCGACAGGCAGTGATGTAAATATATATTCCAAATCCAAGCAATATAGTCTGAGAGTAGTCAAAAGAAGCAATTCGGATAAGCAAAGAATCGGCATCGGTGATAAAATCAGGCTTAATGTAGCTGCCTATCCTAAAGACGGCTCAGACGGCTATCAGTTCAGGGGAAGCTATTCAACAGAGAATGTCAAGGTGACGGGAGCTGAGGTAATCTCAGTGGAAAGGGTAGGTAAACGGCTTGAAACCCTGATTGAGCTGGCACCGGTAAAGGGAACCTATGCAAAGCCGATTGATGTAGAGCTTATTGACAATCAAAACCTTATAGGCAAGGGAAAATGGAAGGCTCCGGAGGACAGCTCCGGTTATTATGATATAGTGCTTTATAACGGAACTAAAGAGATTTTTTCAGTGAATGAATATCAAGGAGAAACCTTTAATTTTTATCCTTATATGACCTCAGAGGGCATATATAAGTATAAAGTAAGGACAGTGCCTCATACCGAAGCTCAAAAGAAGGTCGGCAAAAAATCTGAGTGGGCTGTATCTGATGAATATTATATAGACAAAAACCATGTTTCAGACGGAAGCGGCAGGGAAAATATTTCGTCACAGAATTTCGGTCAGGTAGGCTGGGTGCAGGAAGGTGTTTACTGGTATTACAGATTTCCTAATGGGGCTGTTAAAACTAATGGCTGGGAATGCATTAATGACAAATGGTATCTATTTAGCAATTCGGGAATTATGCTGACCGGCTGGCAAAAGTATAACGACAAGACTTATTATCTTAATCCTGAGGGCGATATGAAAACCGGCTGGCTCTACAACAGCAATAAATGGTACTATCTAAATGCCGATGATGAGGAAAAGAAGGGGCAGCTGGTAAAAAATACCTGGATTAGAGTCCCTGAAAATAAAACCTATTATATGAATGATGACGGTGCTATGGCTGAGGGCTGGACTCAGATAGGAGATAAATGGTATTATTTTTATCCCTCAAGCGGACAGATGGCATATAATACCAGAATAGATACATTTTATCTAGATGCTGACGGAGTATGGATAAAAAATAATAGTAAATAGAAGTTACAATATTGGCTGGAAGATTATAGTCCTAACAGGAATGACAGATAAAGCAGAGAGTTTAGAATCTAGTAGGACAGGAAAATTTATTTTTTAAATTTTTAAAAAGAGTAGAATCAGAAAACTGCAAAATAAGCATCTTAAGCATCTGCTTAAGAAATGCCGGAACCGGCATTTGCCGGTTCCGGCGTTTCTTGGCTTTAGCATCCGCATAGCTTTAAGAGGTTTTCCTTAGAGAAGCTCCGGCAGCACTAAAGCTTGACATTTTGCAGAGGTCTTTTCGTGATTTAATTGAAACCAGACTAACGTATTTTTGTCATTTTTCCATCTTCATTGACATAGTAATTATCAATCCATTGCTCTGTCTTAAGCTTTCCTTCAGCATCAAGGTAATACCAGGAGTTTTTATACTTAATCCAGCCTGTTTTCATAATGCCGTCCTTATCAAGGTAGTAAGTGGCTTCGTTATAATTAACCCAACCGCTTACATTTTCTCCCTTGTCATTAACGCAGTGCCATGCATTTGAGCCGTTTTTTGCCCAACTATAGGCATTCCCGTCGGCTGCCTTAACTGAGGCAAAGGCTACAGTAAACGACATTATGGAAATTATAAAAGAAAGTATGAATGAATATAAAATCCCTTCTTTTTTCACTCTCATATCCGATGCCTCCTTTTAAATTTGGATATTATCAAGTTAATATGGAAGCCTTTACAAGGCGGATATTTATAATCCGCTTTATGTATTGCTGTTGTGTGAAGCAGGGAACTGTCTACATTGGCTCCATTAACTTACAGTTTGATTATAGCAGATATTTAAAATAAAAAAAGAGTAAAACGATGATAGTAAGAACATTGTAAGAAAGCTGTAACTGAGAATGTTTTTTAGTTTGAGGCTTTCGATAAAATGTGGTATACTTGGGTAAAACTTGCCCGTGTTTATTGCAGGTTTTGCAGATTAAAAGTGAGGAGATTGAAAAAATAATCAGAGATGAAAATTAAACTAAGTGACTATATTGCTCAAAAAGTAGTTGAACTAGGCATAAAGCATTCATTTTCAGTAACAGGCGGAGGTGCTATGCACCTTAATGACTCATTTGGACATCAGAAAAACTTAACTACCATTTATAATCACCATGAACAGGCGTGTGCTATTGCAGCTGAAGCTTATGCAAGAATACATAATAGAATCGCTTTGGTCTGTGTTACCACAGGCCCGGGAGGAACTAATGCGATTACTGGGGTTGCAGGAGGCTGGCTCGATTCAATACCCATGCTGATAATCTCAGGTCAGGTCAGGTATGACTGGACTGCGAGGTCCTCCGGGGTTGATATAAGGTCTATGGGAGATCAGGAGTTCGATATATGCAAGTCAGTTTCATGCATGACCAAATACTGTGAGATGGTAACAGACCCGATGAGGATAAGGTACTGTCTTGAAAAGGCGGTATATCTTGCCTATTCAGGCAGACCCGGTCCCTCTTGGCTGGATATTCCTTTAGACGTACAGGGAGCTTATCTGGAAAGTGATGAGCTTATAGGTTTTGACAGTAAAGCGTATGAAGCGGGCGGTGACGGCTGGATGCAAAGCAGTACACATAAGCTGGATGAAGATATAGCCGGACAGGGTGAAAAGAGGCAGAAGCTTCCTCCAAAAATCAGTGAGGAGCTGGCATTAAAAATAATTGAAAAAATAAGACAGGCGGAAAGACCTGTGTTTAATGCCGGCAACGGAATAAGAATAGCAGCTGCACATCAGGAATTTATAGAGCTGGTACAAAAGCTTGGAATACCGGTAGTTACAGGCTGGAACAGTGAGGACTGTATCTGGGATACTCACCCTCTCTATGTGGGAAGACCCGGGAATTTTGGCGACAGAGCCGGAAATTTTGCAGTACAAAATTCTGATTTGGTATTTTCGGCAGGCTCAAGACTGAGTATAAGACAGGTAGGCTTTAACTGCAAGGGCTGGGCAAGACAAGCGTATACTATAGTAAATGATATAGATGAAAATGAACTTAAAAAACCTACCTTACATGTGTCGCTGCCGGTACATGCCGACTGCAGAGAGCTTTTTAAGGCTATGCTGAAAATCCTTGAGAATGAAAAAACTCCGGTCTGGCAGGGCGGAGGTCCCGGAATTAAGGGCATGAACTGGGCTGATACCTGCAAGTATTGGAAAAATAAATATCCTGTCTGCAGAGAGGGATTTTTAAAAGAGGATGACAGCAGACCGGCTGATGTCTATGCCTTTATACATGAGATAGGACTTCGTGCTAAGGAAAATCAGCTTGTGGTAGTAGGAAACGGCTCCGCCTGTGTAGTAGGAGGTCATTCGTATATAATAAAAAAGGGACAGAGATTTATCTCAAACTCAGCCTTTGCCTCAATGGGCTATGATTTGCCTGCTGCCATAGGCATCTATACTGCAAATGAAGGCTATGAAAAAGACGTGGTGCTCATTACGGGCGACGGCAGTATACAGATGAATTTACAGGAGCTACAGACAATAATACATCACAATATGGATATAAAAATATTTCTGATAAATAATGAGGGTTATCACAGCATACGGCAGACTCAGAGAAAATTTTTTGCTGAAAGATCTACAGTAGGAATAGGTCCTGAAAGCAGAGATTTAAGTTTTCCCGACATGGAAAAGCTTGCGGCCGCCTACGGCTATAATTATGTAAAGGCAGAGCATAATTCACAGCTTAAGGCTGCAGTTGATAAAGCATTTAAAACCGAGGGAGCGGTAATATGTGAAGCTTTTGTAAGTACCGACAGGGAATTTGAGCCTAAATCCTCAGGAAAGAGACTTCCGGACGGAAGCATAGTAAGTCCTCCTCTTGAAGATTTGACTCCCTTTCTTTCAGATGAAGAAATGGAGGAAAATATGATAGTGCCCAGGGAAGCCTAGAGCTTAGCGTTTTTAGATGGGTGCAGAGATAAGTCTCTTAAATGGCAAGACGATTTTTATCCTGAAAATAAATATAACTAGGAAAGTGATACGTAAATATGAAAATACTTCTGACAGGAGCGACAAGCTTCATAGGCAGGCACCTAGCTGCTGAACTTGTAAACAGGAAAAATGAGGTTTATGTCCTTGTTCGTCCTGATTCTAAAAATAAAGATAGCTGTGATTTTAAGAGGATGACTGTAATAAAACAAGATATGAACTCAATAGAAGAGCTTGAGTATAACAGATTTCCAAATATTGATGTATGCATACATCTTGCCTGGGCAGGAAAGGGGATTGAAGGCAGGATGGACTTGGCGGTGCAGAGATTGAATATAAAAAATACTCTGAACCTCATAAGCCTTGCTCAGATTGCAGGCTGCAAAAGATTTATATTTGCAGGCTCGCAGGCGGAATACGGAGTGACACTGGAGAGGATAGGAAGAGAGGGCTTTGACAAAAAGTATGTCTATGATGAAAACCTCGTCTGCACCCCTGTGTCAGAATATGGTAAGGCAAAGCTTAGAATACTTCAGAATGCCTGCATACTTTGTGAAGATATGGATATGGAGTACATGCATCTGCGCCTTTTCAGTATCTATGGAGAGGGAGACCATCCGGCTTCACTTATAAATACCTGTGTAAAATCTTTACTTGCAGATAAGGAAATAACTCTCGGTCGATGCAGTCAGCTTTGGAATTATCTGCACGTAAGCGACTGTGTGAGTGTGATAGCAGACCTTACGGACTGCAGATTTATGCCGGGCAGGTCTGAAGAATCTCACGTGGTAAATATTGCCGGAGAGGATACGAGAGCACTGAAGGATTTTGTGCTTGAAATAGAAGAAGTGCTTGGGAAAAAGGGAAAAGCGTCGTTTACCGGAAAGGACGAAAGAAAAGAGGGAATCCCACATCTTAATCCCTCTATAAACAGGCTTAAAAAGCTGACGGGCTTTAAGCCTGAGGTAGGCTTTAGGAAAGGAATACAATTACTTGAAAAGATGTATAGCATGTCAGGCGAAAATTAAAGCTCTGCTTACTATGGAAAATATGCCCTCAAGTGCACAGGACATACCTGATTTAAAAAATCTCGGCAAGGATGCTCCGATTGACATAAAGCTCGGCTTTTGCACAGGCTGCGGGCTTGTACAGCTTTGCGGAGAGCCTGTAGCTTATTACAGAGATGTAATAAGAGCCGGAGGAGGCTCAAGCACGATGTATGAGCTTAGGAAAAATGAATATAAAGAGTTTATAGAGCTTGGAAAACTTAAGGGGAAAAAAATATTGGAGGCAGGCTGCGGAGCCGGAGAGTTTCTTGAGATTCTGGCTGAATTTGAAGTGCTTGCCTACGGCATAGAGCATAATGAAAAATTGGCTGAGGCTGCCAGAAAAAAGGGACTTAAAGTGGAAACCGATTTTCAGGAAAATGAGGAGGCAGTATTTAAATATGCTCCCTTTGATGCTTTTTGCTCATTTAATTTTCTTGAGCATCAGCCTAAGCCGCTTGAATATCTCAGAGCCATCTATGCAAATTTAACTGAAAACGGCTGCGGTCTTATTACAGTGCCTGATTTAGATTATATAATTAAGAATAACGGCTATTATGAAATTATTCCCGACCATATAGCCTATTATACTGTTGACAGTCTGAGCAGCTTATTAAATAATGCAGGCTTCAGGGTGGTCAAAAGTGCAATAGTGAATCGGGATACCATAGAGGTTATAGTACAAAAGAAATCAGCTCCTGATTTAAGCTCGGTGTTAAAACAAAAGGATGAAATTAAAAAAAGCTTTAGAGAGCTTTTTAATAAAGCAGAAAAGGAAAACAAAAGCCTGGCTGTATGGGGAGCAGGGCATCAGGGATTTACTCTCTGTGCGACGATGCTTTTAGGCGAAAGAGCCGAGCCGGGCAGCAAAGGAAATATTATAAAATATATTATAGATTCGGCAAAATTTAAGCAGGGAAAATATGCACCTGCCTCACACCTGCCTATCGTGTCGCCCGAGTCGGCATTAAAGGATTCGGTGGATATTATTGTAATAGTGGCTCCGGGCTACAGCTCTGAGATAGAAAATATAATAAAAAGAGATTTTAAGCCAGAAATGGAAATCTATACGCTTAAAGATGATAATTTAAGGAAAATAAATTAAGGATGAGGTAGTAACTTATTGAAGGCATTTATTTTAAATGCTCCCGGCGAGGCGCTGCTTGCAGAGATGCCCAAACCCGAGCTTAAAGATGAGTATTCGGCAATATTGAAGCCGGTGGCAGTGTCAGTTTGTACTTCAGATGTAAATACGGTTTATGGCAGCGGAAGCAAAAAGCCCGACAGGCTTATACTGGGACATGAAGCTGTGGCAGAGGTTTATCAGACAGGTTTAAAGGTTAAGGATTTTAAAGAGGGGGATTTGGTCGCAGTTCCGGCTATGACTCCGGACTGGAGGAATACCGAAATTCAGGAGGGGAATTTTCTTCATGCGGGCAGAGCCTTTTCCTCAAATGCGCTTGGAAGAAGTCTGCCGGGAGTTTTCGCAGAATATTTTATGGTAGAGGACGCAGATGTCACCTTGGCTAAAATTCCCGATGCAATCTCGACTGAGGATGCACTGATGTGTGTAGATATGGTAACTACAGGCTTTAGCGGAGTGGAAGCTGCCGATATACGCTTTGGCGATACCGTGGCGGTAATAGGCATAGGTGCCGTGGGGCTTATGGCGGCGGCAGGAGCAAGGCTTAAGGGAGCCGGAAGAATAATAGCAGTAGGCAGCAGAAGAGCTTCTCTGCCACTCGCTTTGCATTATGGAGTAAATGATATTATTAATTACAAGGAAGCTGATGTCAGGAGAGAAATCCTGGAGATGACCCAGCAAAAGGGTGCTGATGTAGTGATAGTATGCGGAGGAAATGATAAGGTGCTTGAGCTCGCCTATGAAATAGTGCGCTACGGCATAGGACGTATAGTGAATTTAAAGCATTTTCCGGGAGAAGAGCCCATACCTCTGCCTAAGTTTTATTCAGGCAGAGGTATGGGCGGAAAAACCTTGTATATGGAGCTTGGAATGGGAGGACGGGCAAGGCTGGAAAGGCTTATGAAGGTAGTGCAGTATGCAGATTTCAAACCGGGAAAGATGGTGACTCATAAGCTTTACGGATTTGAAAAGCTTAGCGAAGCTCTTGAGCTGATGAGATTTAAGGGCGAGGAAGTTGTTAAAACCGAGGTTTTGCTTTGATTTTATTGAAACGGCGCGGCAATTAAAACGATGAAATGGATTTTATTATGAAGACTATAAGCATAGTTGTACCCTGTTATAATGAGGAGGCGAATATAGAGGCACTTGCACAGGCAATAAAGGATATTTTCAGACATAGGCTCGGCTCTTACAGATATGAGATTATATTTATTGATAATGATTCATCTGATGCTTCAAGGGATATTATAAGGAAATTATGTGCAGAGGATAAGGACATAAAGGGAATTTTAAATGCCAAAAACTTCGGTCAGTTTAACTCTCCCTATTATGGCATGCTTCAAAGCAGCGGGGCTGCGGTAATACTGATGGCAGCGGATTTCCAGGACCCGGTTGAGATGATACCTGAATATGTAAGGGCTTGGGAGGAGGGCTATAAGATAGCAATAGGCATCAAAAAAACCAGCCGTGAAAACTTTTTAATGTACAGATTCAGAAGTCTTTATTATAAGATTATTAAAACTCTCTCCGAAGTGGAACAGATTGAGCACTTTACAGGCTTCGGGCTGTATGATAAGAGTTTTATAGAGGTGCTTAGAAGACTTGACGACCCCACTCCTTTTTTGAGAGGAATTGTGGCGGAGCTTGGCTTTAAACGCAAGGAAATTCCTTATGAGCAGCCGAAGAGGAGGGCAGGAAGGACGAGCAATAATTTTTACAGGCTTTATGATGCCGCCATGCTTTCCATTACCTCTTATACCAAGTTTGGGCTTAGGCTTGCTACCTTTGTGGGTGCAGTTTCCTGCGTTTTAAGTATGGCTGCCGCTTTTGTATATCTGGTGCTTAAGCTTTTATACTGGGACAGATTTCCTGCCGGTATGGCTCCTATCCTGATTGGAATGCTGTTTTTAGGCTCCGTTCAGATTTTTTTTATCGGCATGATAGGAGAATATGTGCTTACTATTAATCACAGGGTGATGAAAAGACCTCTTGTGGTGGAGGAGGAAAGGATTAACTTTTAAACGGAAGGTTTGTTATGAAATATAAGATAGATATAGTGAGAGTCAGGGAAAACAGTATTACTATAAATGGCTGGGTAGTCGGAAAAAGACCCGATTCAATAATCAGCTTTACAGTAGCGGATGCTGATAAAAATAAAATAAAGTTTGAATTAGCAGCTACAAGGCGTGATGACGTGAGCAGGATATATTTCGGCGAAGCAGTTGACAAGGAGCTTGGCTTTGATATTCGTTTTGACTATAAGAGAGGAGAAGATTATTATCTTATTATAAATGCCGACAATGCAAAAAAAACTATAAAATTTAATGAAGAGCTTATAGCGAAACGCTCAAGTGCCGCACATAAGAGGTTTGAAAAGATTAAAGACCTTTGCAATATGGAAACTTTAAGAGTATCCTTTAATTTTTTGAAGGAGCACGGTCTTAGAGCATTTTACAGGAAGTCTGTAGGAAAAATAAAAGGAATTGACAGTGATTATGAATATGGTGAGTGGTATGAAAAGACTAAGCCCTCACAGGAGGAGCTTGAAAGGCAGAAAAAAACTGTGTTTAAGCTTATGCCGAAGTTTTCCATAGTGATTCCTGCTTATAAGACTCCTGAATTTTTTTTGGTTGAGCTGCTTGAAAGCCTTACGGCTCAGACCTACAGCAATTTTGAGATATGCCTTGCCGATGGAAGTCCAAAAGCGGAAGAAAGCGCCCAATCACTACCGGGAATAGAAAAAGTCCTTGCTGAATATCAAAAGAAGGATTCAAGATTAAGGTATAAAATACTTGGAAAAAACTTAGGAATTGCCGGCAATACAAATGAAGCCTTAAAGATGGCTGAGGGAGATTTTATAATTCTTTGCGACCATGATGATGTGCTTCCGGCTCATGCACTTTATGAGGTGGCAGCCGCAATTAACGAAAATGAGGGCTGTGACTGTCTTTACAGTGATGAGGACAAGCTTGACCTTGACGGAGGAGCCTTATTTGACCCTCATTTTAAGCCTGATTTCAATATTGATTTACTGAGAAGCGTAAATTATATATGTCACCTTTTTATAGTAAAAAAGGATTTGCTTGATAAAATCGGCATGTTTGATGCCGACTATGACGGAGCTCAGGATTATGACTTTATCTTTAGAGCCTGTGAAAACGCAAAGAGGATTGTGCATATACCTAAGGTGCTTTATCACTGGCGCTGTCACATGAATTCCACCGCTGCCAATCCCGAGAGCAAGCTGTACGCCTTTGAAGCGGGAGCAAGAGCTATAAAGGCACATTATAAAAGAGTTCATCCTGAAATAAAAATAGATGCCGTAGAAAAGGGGATTGATTACGGGATTTACCATACTTTTTTTCACTTTAAAACCGAGCCGCTTATATCGGTTATAATTCCGAATAAGGACCATAGTGAGGACCTTGAAATTGCTGTAAGCTCACTGAGGTCCGGAAGCTATAAAAATCTTGAGTTTATCATAGTGGAGAATAATTCCACATTGGAAAAAACTTGGGAATATTATGAAGCTCTTCAAAAAAGCTATGACAATGTAAAGGTAGTAAAATGGGAAAGAGAGTTCAACTATTCGGAAATCAATAATTTCGGAGTTGAAAGTGCAAGTGGCGATTATCTGTTGTTTATGAATAATGATGTGGAGCTTAAGGAAAAAAATTCTTTAAAGGAGATGTTCGGTTATATTCAGAGAGAAGATGTAGGGATATGCGGCTGCCGGCTTTTATATAAGGATGACACTATACAGCATGCCGGGGTGGTAGTAGGCTTTGGCGGGATAGCAGGTCATACCTTTATAGGACTCCATGATACCCAAAGCAGTTATTTTCACCGGGCTGCCACAGCTCAAGACTATTCAGCAGTGACAGCTGCCTGTATGCTGACCAAAAAAGAAGTGTTTAAGGCTGTGGGAGGCTTTTCAAAGGAGCTTGCGGTGGCTTTTAACGACATAGACTACTGCATGAAGGTCAGGCAGCTCGGAAAGCTTGTGGTCTATAATCCTTATGCGGTATTTTACCATTATGAGTCAAAATCAAGGGGACTTGAAGACACTCCTGAAAAAATGGAGAGATTTAACAGAGAAACTGCCAGGTTTATACAGAAATGGCCTGAAATACTTAAACACGGTGACCCTTATTACAATCCCAATCTAACCCTGAGAAAGTCTGACTTTTCACTTAGGGACCTTTATAAAGAAAAAATCGGAGAGCAGTATCACATAAAAGATATAGAAAAGTATTTTACTTAAATGATTATTATAAGGAAACTATATAAAATTTTATGAAAAAAAAAGTAAGAGTAATTATACCGAATTATAACGGCATCAAATTTCTACCGGACTGTATTGCGGCACTTAACAGGCAAAGCTGTGACTGCTTTGAGATACTTGTGGTGGACAACGCCTCAAGTGACGGAAGCAGGAGGTGGCTTAGAAAAAACAAAATCCCTGCACTCCTTCTTGATAAAAATTATGGATTTGCAGGCGGAGTCAATGCAGGTATAAGAGCAACAAGCAATAAGTATACAATCCTGCTTAACAATGATACTGTAGTGTTTGAGGATTTTGTAGAAAAACTGCTTAAAAGAATAGAAACTTCAGACAGAATATTTGCAGTTAATCCTATGATGATACAGGCTAATAATAAAAGTCTGATCGATGATGCCGGAGATGGCTACAGCCTGATGGGCTGGGCATATCAAAGAGGTACCGGCGAAAATATAAAGGACTATACAAAATCAAGCTTCATATTTGCCGCCTGTGCAGGAGCTTCAATTTATCGAACTGATTTGGTAAAGAGGCTTGGTGCATTTGACGAGCTGCATTTCGCTTATCTGGAGGATATTGATTTGAGCTACAGGGCGAGGCTTGCAGGCTATATAAATATTTATGAGCCTGCCGCAAAAGTCTATCATCTCGGAAGTGCCACCTCAGGCTCAAAATATAATTCCTTTAAGGTCAGGCTTGCAGCCAGAAATAATATATATTTAAACTATAAAAACCAATCGAATCTGCAGCTTCTTATAAATATAATTCCCCTGTTGCTTGGGATTATATTAAAAGGAGGATTTTTTTATAAAAAAGGATTTTTAAAAGAGTATTTAACAGGTATAATAGAGGGACTGACAACCTTTAAGAAATGTCGGCGGGTTGATTTTAAACGAATTCCTGTATTTAGAAGGCTGGCAGTTGAATTTGAGCTTTTTGTGGGAGCGGTAGAATACACTGTACATTTTATAAAAAGAAGGATAAAATAATTACAGTTCAGGCAATTTATCAGCGATTTATTAAAACAGCATAAAGCCTGTGATTCAGCTTCATAATTTTGGATAATTATAAAGCATGGCATTATTAATCTGCGCTTATAAAAAAATTAATGGAAAAAAACTGGAAAAATATGTATAATATACGGAGCAGCAATTATGATAGAAAATAATCAAATACGTCTTAACAGGCTGTATATGATAATTGACGCATTAACCATCATTGTCGGATACATGGCGGCATATATCTATATATTTGGAAGTAAAGCCGCGGCGGCGGCAGCACTGCCGGCAAGTATATATATAACGGCACTGGCAATGATAGTTCCGCTGTACATAGTGCTGAACGAGATATTCGGACTCTATACTCCAAAAAGAATAGGCGGTATAGGAAAGGAAATTGAAGGGATATTAAAAGCAAATACTATAGGATTTCTGATAATAACTCTGATACTTTTTTTAGGCTCTAAAAACCTTTACCTGTACCATTTTTCAAGAAGACTTGTACTTATATTCTATATAGACTGCATAGTGCTTGAGGCCATAGAAAGAAATGCCATAAGAATTTTTTTCAGAAGATTAAGGCTGAACGGACATAATCTGAAGCATATACTTCTTGTAGGCTACAGCCGTGCAGCGGAGGGCTATATAGACAGAGTAACTTCAAACTTACAGTGGGGATATAAAATTATGGGTATCCTGGATAATAATAAGGCACCGGGGTATTCCTATAAGGATATTTCTGTTATAGGTGATATAGAAAGTCTGAACGGCATTCTTGAAAGCAACAGCCTTGACGAGATTGCAATTACACTTGGGCTTGAAGAATACGAGCATCTGGAAAGAATCGTAAAAAGCTGCGAAAAATCGGGGGTACATACCAAGTTTATACCGGATTATCAGAATATAATTCCGACTATTCCTTATATAGAGGATTTAATGGGGCTGCCGGTGATAAATATAAGACATGTACCTTTAACAAGATGGCATAATGCTGTGATAAAAAGAGCGGTTGATATAGCGGGTGCAGTGGCAGGGCTTATAGTATTTTCGCCAATTATGCTGACGATAGCTCTGCTTATAAAATTGACCAGCAAGGGACCTGTAATTTTTTCACAGGAAAGAGTCGGCTTACACAATAAGCCTTTCAGAATGTATAAATTCAGGTCGATGACGGTGCAGGAGCAAAAAAGAGAATTAAAAGCCTGGACCACTCCCGATGACCCTAGAGTAACAGTTATAGGAAGGTTTATAAGAAAAACCAGTATAGACGAGCTTCCGCAGTTTTACAATATTTTAATAGGAAATATGAGCATAGTAGGTCCAAGACCTGAAAGGCCTTACTATGTTGAAAAATTTAAAGAAGAAATTCCGCATTATATGATAAAGCATCAAATCAGACCGGGGCTGACCGGCTGGGCACAGGTAAACGGATTTAGAGGAGATACTTCGATACAAAAAAGGATAGAGCATGACTTATACTATATAGAAAATTGGACTTTAGGGTTTGATTTTAAAATAATGTTTCTTACTATTTTTAAAGGCTTTATAAATAAAAATGCCTATTAAACAGAAAATGTCCAATCAATATGGGAGCCAGTTTTTAAATTTTGAGAAAGGTGCAATGTATGAGAGATGATTCACAAAAAAAGAATGTAAAATCAAGGTCAAAAAGCCGGAAAAAGGTTTTAAAGGCTGCTGCAAGAGAGCAGACAAATAAAAATAATAAAAATAACTATTCCACAATGAAGCCTGTCGCAACTTTGCCGGAAAAGGCAGCAGCTGCTTTAAAAAGTGCGGAAGCTGATAAAATCCCTCAAAAATCTGTGGAAAATAAACAAGCTGCTCAGAACAATGCTGTAAAGCAGAGCAAACCGGCTGAGCCGTCAAAAAGCAATGAGCTTAAAAAACAGGACAACCAGATAAAAACTGCTAAGAAAAGCAGAAAGAGTGCTGAAAGGATTAAGCAGGAAAATCGTGCTAAAAAGGCTGAGCAGGCTCAGAATAAGAATCAGCCTCAAGCTGCGGCAAAGAATGCTTCTGCACCAAAGAATAAAAATCAGGCTCCGATGCCGAATAATATACAGGAGATAAGGAGAAATGTTAAAAGCCGCGCTTTAAAAAAACCGGGTGAAGCTAAGCCTAAAAAGAAGTCAAAGCTTCTTAAGGTAGTGCTTTTAGTGATTGCGGAAGCCCTTGTGCTTGGAGTGATTTTTTCTTATGCCTATGTGCTTGATAAGGTCAGCAGAGTGCAAAGACCTGAATTTAATAAGAAGAATGTTGTCAATAATGACCTTTCGGTAGAAAATATTAAACGTATGGAGGGCTATAGAAATATAGCAATCTTTGGTGTGGACACCAGAGATAACTCGGTGTCAAGAGGCAATTCCGATGTTATAATTATTGCAAGCATTAATCAGGCAAACGGTGAGATAAAGCTTGTGAGTGTATTTAGAGATACTTATATGAGCACGGGCAATGACAAGTATAATAAGATAAATAATGCCTATGCCGTAGGAGGTCCCGAGCAGGCACTAAAGGCAATCAATAAAAACCTTGACCTTAATATTACTGAATATGTGACCTTCAGCTGGAGAGCAGTGGCTACAGGCATAAACATACTGGGAGGTGTTGACCTGGAGATTACCAAGGCGGAGCATAAATATATCAATTCATATATTACAGAAACGGTAAAATCTACCAAAATAGGCTCTGTTCAGATACCTGAGCCAGGTATGCACCACCTTGACGGCATACAGGCGGTGGCTTATGGAAGATTAAGATATATGGACAGCGACTTTGCAAGAACTGAAAGACAGAGAAAGATAATAGCTCTTGCACTTGAAAAAGCTAAAAATGCAGACATTAAGACCCTTAATGATTTGCTTGGAAATATGCTTGAGATGGTGGCAACCAATCTGACCTGGCAGGACGGTTTGGATGTTATTTCAGATGTTAAGCTGTACCACATAGGTGAAACCGCAGGCTTTCCTTTTGCCAGAGGAGCCGGAGATATAGGCAGAAAGGGGGACTGTGTAATCCCGCAGACTCTGGAAAGCAATGTAAGAGAGCTTCATAAATTCTTATTCGGCACGGAAAATTACGAGCCTTCTGAAACCGTTAAAAATATAAGCAGGAGAATTTCCTCGGATTCAGGCATGTATAAAGAGGGCAAGTATACAGACCGTGAGCACAGCGATAAAGACTATGAGCCGGGTGAGGGCAGTGCATCACGCTCAAGCTCAGGGGCTTCAAAATCAAGCGGCTCAGGAAATTATGGCTCGGGCAGTTCTGGCTCAGGAAGCTCAAAGGCTTCAACCAGAAAAGCCGGCGAGTACGGAGTTGATTATGAAACTGATGCCAGAGGGGAAACAAAGTGGCTCCAGGACAATCCTGACCCTGATGAGGACAGATATAATAAAAATAGACATGAGCCCTCATCAAGAGGCACTTATGAGCCTAAAACAACTGAGGCAGTCAAAAAGAGCTCGGCTGCAACAAGTGAAGAATATATAGGAAGCAAAGAAACAGAAAAGAGAAATACTGAGAGCAGCTCAAAAAGTACAAATTCAGCTAATGAAAGCACTTCGGAGAAAAAGCCTTCAGCTGAGTCCAGACCGACAGAAGCTACTGCTGAAAGAAAGCCCTCAAAGAGCGGTGAGAATACTTCAAAAGCAAATGATGGCACCGCTGAGAAAAAGCCTTCTCAGCAGAATGAAAGCAAGCCTCAGAAGCAGGCAGGCGGTGGGGAGGAAACAGTTCCCGCACTTAATTAAAATAAAAGCTGCAGCTCAGGCAGGTTATTCCTGATTATAAAATAGATTTTCACAAAATCATCTGTATTATTACACAGTTTATACACAAAGCATTGGTAAACTTACAACCATAGTTTACTAATGCTTTTGTGCATTAAAGTTGGAAATATAAGATTTGACTTAGATGGAGGTTAATATACTATGTATGATAATTATGATGATGATATAAATAAATTAAATTCAGACAATTTGAACCCAGACTCGGAAGACAGGGAAAAAGACTTGTATAATGATTTTGAGGCTGATAAAGAGCCTGACAGTGTAAGTCCCGCTCAAAACTCCAAAGCCGCAGAAGCTGTTAATGCAAATCTGTATGGCAGCTATGATACATTTCAGAGTATGAATACTGATAATGATGCTGAGCATTTCCGGAATTTAAGAAGAAGCTATAACACTGGTTTCAGCTCAGGCGGTGCTTATTCCTCTTCAGATAATGCAGCGCAAAGCAGCCGCTTTAGTGCCGGTGAGAATCCGCCCGCTGCTTACAGAAGCTACGGCAGTTCTTACTCCTCAGGCACAGGATACAGCTCGGGAGGCTCCAATATCCCGCCGAGCAGCAGTGCCGCTTCTTATAGAAGCTCAGGCAGAAAAAGAGGAGGAGCAGCAAAAAGAGTAGCCGCCTTGGTAGCCTCGGCAATGTTATTTGGCACTGTGGCAGGAGGAACTATGGTGGCAGTAAATAAATATGCCGGCGGCAATACAGCTTTAACGGAGCAGTCTCAGACAGCTGCTCAGGCTTCTCAGATTTCCAAGATAAAGCTTAAAGAGCCCGGTGCCGGAAGCGAAGCCGCTGCAAATGCTGCTTCACAAGGCTCCGGAAATGACATAGAAGCGATAGCCGAACGCTCTATGCCTTCAGTAGTAGCTATTAATGGAACTACTAAGCTTAAAACTTCGGGCTGGTTTGGAGAAGGTCAGGAATATGAAGCACCTTCAAGCGGCTCAGGCATTATTATAGGTCAAAATGACAGTGAATATCTTATAGTTACAAATAACCATGTTATAGATGATACAAGCAAATTAAGCGTAGTATTTATAGATGGCGAAGAGGTGGAGGCAAATATTAAGGGCGGAGATTCGGACTCTGATATAGCTATAATTGCAGTTAAAAAATCAGATGTCAAGCAGGAAACTATTGACAAGATAAGTATAGCAAGCCTCGGAGATTCCGATAAGGTGAAGGTAGGTCAGAGCGTAGTGGCTATAGGCAATGCACTCGGCTACGGGCAGTCGGTGACGGCAGGCATAGTGAGTGCTTTAAACAGAGAAGTCCAGACCCAGGACGGAGTAAAAAAGAGCCTGCTTCAGACAGATGCCGCTATCAATCCCGGAAACTCGGGCGGAGCACTTATAAATATGGACGGCGATGTGATAGGCATTAACTCGGCAAAATATTCCTCCACTGAAGTTGAGGGCATGGGTTATGCAATTCCCGTATCGACAGTAAAGGATATAATTGAAGAGCTTTCAAACCAGCAGACCAAAAGTGAAAAGGTTGAAGAGGCAAAGCAGGGCTACCTTGGCATACAGGGGCAAAATATAGATTCGGATATGTCGACGACTTATGATATGCCGAGAGGAGTTTATGTGTATAAGATACTTGAAGGAGGAGCTGCATCAAATTCAGAGCTTAGAGAAAAGGATATTATTACCAAGATTAATTCTCAGACTATAAAAACTATGGAGGACCTTAAACTGCAGCTTACTTATTATTCAGGCGGAGAAAAGGTAAAATTGACGGTACAAAGACTGGAGGGCAGTCAGTACAAAGAAATGCAGATTGAGGTAACCCTCGGATTCAGGCAGGATTCTGAGATGAATAAAGAAAAAAATAAATAGGTCCGGTTAATTCACCGGTTAATTTGAGAGATGAGGCTTATTCTCATCTCTCTTAGCTTATGCAGAATTTAATCAAAGATAAGATTGCTTGCACAAGTGATAAAATCTGTATATAATTAAATATAAGGTAGAATTTCTGCCTCCTGTAGAGGATTTAAAACTATGTTAAAAGCAGAGAGCTTTAAGCGGCAGATCGTCCGCCTTAGATTAAAAGAGGAAAAACAAATATGAAGCCTAGGAAAATGGAGATAAAAAGCCGTGCCAGCAGTGATAACGGCAGCAATAATAGTAACTATAATAAAAATATCGGCTTTAACGATAAAAATAATAAGAAGAATGCTGATAAAGACAATGCACAGGAAGATGTATGTACGATGTGCCGCAGACCTGAGCATATTGCCGGCAGGCTGATGAATATGCCCGGAGGAATCAAGCTCTGCCACGATTGTATGCAGAGGGCTATGGATTCGGTAAGCGAGAGCAATTTTGACCTTAATAAAATTAATGGCATTTCCTTTGTAGGAGATATGAGAAAGGATTTTGAAAATTTAATGAATTTTAATACAAAAAGAAAGCCTAAGAAAAAAAGTCAGGTAAAAAAGCCTATGTTCAGCATGAAGGATATACCTGCTCCGCATATTATTAAAGCTAAGCTGGATGAATATGTGATAGGTCAGGACAAGGCGAAAAAGGTGCTTGCAGTTGCAGTTTACAACCATTATAAGAGGGTATTTCTTGACCAGAGAAGAAGCGGAAGAAGTGGTGAAAAGGGGTCTGAAAATGTGCAGTACAAAGAAAGGTCGGCAGACAAATCTAAATCTGTAAACAATGTAAAGATAGAAAAATCAAATATACTTATGATAGGTCCTACCGGAAGCGGAAAGACTTACCTGGTAAAGACCATAGCTAAGCTTTTAAACGTGCCGCTTGCCATTGCAGATGCCACTTCACTTACAGAAGCAGGCTATATAGGGGATGATATAGAAAGCGTCGTTTCCAAGCTGCTTGCGGCAGCAAATAATGATGTTGAAAGGGCTCAGTGTGGAATAATCTTTATAGACGAAATAGACAAGATAGCTAAAAAGAAAAATGTAAGCTCCAGAGATGTAAGCGGAGAAAGTGTACAGCAGGAGCTTCTTAAGTTGCTTGAGGGCAGCAGAGTGGATGTACCGGTAGGCTCAAACCAAAAAAATGCCATGTCCCCGCTGTACAGCGTAAATACTGATAATATACTGTTCATCTGCGGAGGAGCCTTTCCCGACCTTGAAGATATAATTAAGGAAAGACTTAATAAAAAAAGTCTGATGGGTTTTAATTCGGAGCTTAAGGATAAGTATGATAATGAAGATATATTGAAATATGCTTCCAACGATGATATAAGGAAGTTCGGAATGATACCTGAATTTCTCGGCAGGCTGCCAATATTGGTGACTTTGGCAAGGCTTAAAAAGGAAGATCTTGTGAAGGTGTTAAAGGAGCCAAAAAATGCTATATTAAAGCAGTATATAAGGCTGCTTGAGCTCGATGGTGTAAAGCTTGAATTTGATGAAGATGCACTGGAATGGATAGCTGAGGAGGCTATCAAGAAAAATACTGGAGCAAGAGCTCTGCGCTCTATTATAGAAGAATTTATGCTTGACATAATGTATGAGATACCTAAGGACCCGAATATAGGCAGAGTAGTTATTACCGGTGCTTACCTTGAAAAAAAAGGAGGCCCCGGCATCAGTATGAAAATAGATGAAAGCAGAAGCTTCACTCTGGGAAAATAATTTGTATTATAAAATAAGTATAAAGAGGAAAAATGCTGTATTATATGCTAATAGCCCTACTATCAGGGCTTGATATAGGTATAAAAAATCTGATAGAAAATATTCCTGACTCTAAACTTCCTAAAGCTTTGGAAATACCGCTTATAAAAGTATCGGATAAAAAAATTATATTGTATAAATCTCATAACAGGGGATTTCCTTTAGGTGTGCTTGAAGAAAGGCATAAGCTTGTAAGATGCCTTCCGGTTTTTATTACTGCCGGTCTGAGCCTGTGGCTGGCTTTGGACATTAAGCAAAAGAAAAGCTTTAGAAGCAAGCTTCCCTTAAGCCTGATTATAGCGGGAGCTTTAAGCAATATCTATGACAGGCTTAAAAGAGGCTACGTAGTTGATTATATTAATATAAATATTTTGCCGATAAAAAAGCTGGTATTTAATCTGGGAGATGTAAGCATACTGCTTGGAAGCATACTGCGGGCTTTTCTGAAAAGGTAGGTAGGGGAGAAACTTTGGACAATCATACTATTTTACATATAGTGATACTTGCAATGCTTTTAGGGCTGTCAGGCTTTTTTTCATCAGCAGAAACCGCCTTTATAAGCTCTAATCAAATAAAACTTAAAACATTGGCTGCAAAGGGGAGTAAAAATGCACTCCTGGTGCTTAAAATTATGGAAAAGCCTGAAAAGATGCTTTCAGCAGTGTTAATAGGCAATAATATAGTAAATCTGTCCGCTTCGGCACTTGCGACAACTATTATAATAAAGCTTTTCGGGAATGCTGCTATAGGTGTGGCAACGGGAATGCTTACTTTTTTGATACTGATATTCGGAGAAATAACCCCTAAAAGTCTTGCTTCAAAAAAGCCTGAAAGCATGTCACTGGTTTATGCAGCGCCTATTTATGCACTTATGTTTATACTCACTCCGGCAATAGTGACAATCAACCTCGCTTCTGGCTTCGTATTAAAGCTTTTAGGAGCAGGCAATGCTCCAAGACAGGATATTATGACGGAGGAGGAGCTTAGAACCATAGTTGATGTCAGTCACGAGGAGGGAGTTATAGAAAATGAGGAAAGAAAAATAATAAATAATGTCTTTGACTTTGCCGAAGTGCTGGCTAAGGATGTAATGATACAGCGCATTGATATGGTGCTTATAAATATTGAAGCAGGCTATGAGGAAGCTATAGAAATATACCGGCAGGAAAGATATACCAGACTGCCGGTGTATGAGGGAAATACTGACAATATAGTCGGAGTGATTAATGTCAAGGACTTGCTGCTGCATAAAAGTGAAAAAAAATTTAATATCAGAGATTATATGAGGAAGCCCTTTTTTACTTATGAGTACAAAAAGATAGCCGAGCTTTTGCTGCAAATGAAAAAGTCCTATGCCAATATTGCGGTAGTGCTTGATGAATACGGCATGACTGCGGGTATGATTACGATGGAAGACATACTGGAAGAAATAGTAGGAGAAATAAGGGATGAATATGATATTGACGAGGAGGAGAGCTTTAAAAAAATCGGTAAGGATGTGTATCTGCTTGACGGCTCGGTAAAGCTTGATGAAATAAATGAAAGACTCGGAACGGATTTAAATATGGAGGATTATGAATCTATCGGCGGATTTGTGATGGGACAGCTGGAGCATCTGCCTAAAGTAAGAGAGGGGGTCAGGACCGAGGGAGTAAGACTTACTGTTGAAAAGATGGACAAGGCAAGAATAGATAAGGTAAGGCTTGAGATTTTAAACAAATAAATTTAGAGGGAAAGATTATGAGATTGAAATGGTATTTAATGAGTTTGACTTTTGCAGCGGCTCTGTCTTTGTCCGCATGCATAAAGCAAAGCTCCAAGAAGGAACCGGTAACTGTAAGTATATGGCATGTATACGGCGGACAGGTAAGCTCACCTTTAAATGATATAATAGACGAGTTTAACAGTACAGTAGGAAGAGAAAAAGGCATCTATGTACAGGTGACCTCCGTATCAAATACCAACAGCATCCATGAAGCTGTGCTTGCCGCATCAAATAATGAGTTGGGAGCTTCAGAGCTTCCGAATATGTTTGTATCCTACCCCAAGACGGTAGTTGCTTTAAAGGACAGCAATATACTTGTGGATTATAGGGATTATTTTTCAGAGGAAAAGCTCAGTGAATTTGTGCCGGAATTTATAGAAGAGGGAATGATTGACGGTAAATTAAATATTCTGCCCCTGGCTAAATCTACGGAGATTATGTTTATAAATAAAACAGCTTTTGACAGGTTTGCCAAGGCTTCAGGAGCCAAATTGAGCGACCTTGATACTTGGGAGGGACTCTTTCAAACCTCAATCAGGTATACTGACTGGATGGATTCGCTGACTCCCGATATTGAGGGTGACGGAAAGCCTATGTTTGTGCATGATTATCATTTTAATTATTTTCAGGTAGGAATAGACTCGCTTGGAAGAAGCTTTTTTGATGAAAGTGAAAATATAGATTTCAGCCCTGAATTTTACAAGGTATGGGAGCCTTATGCAAAGGCGGCGGTATATGGAGGGGTATGGCTGAAGGAGGGCTATGCGACAGAACCCTTAAGAACAGGAGATGCAATAGTAAGTGTGGCTTCGTCTGCCAGCGTACTGTATTATTATGATGTAGTTACTTATCCCGACAATACTTCAGAACAGGTACAGCTGATAGCGCGACCCTGTCCAATATTTAAGGACGGAAAAAAAGAGGTGATGCAAAGAGGTGCAGGAATTTGCACTGTCAAGACCGATGCCAAGCATGAAAAGGCAGTGATGATTTTTCTTGAATGGCTTACTGATGTTAAGAACAATGTAAATTTTGTTACTAAGGCAGGCTATATGCCTGTAAAAAAGGAAGCCTTTGAAAAAGAGCTTCCGGCTGCCATAGACGGAATAAAGGAGCCTAAGTATAAGAGCCTGTATGAGGCTTTTTTGCAGACCAATGATGAATATCAGTATTATACCGCACCGCAAATTAAAAATTATCTGAATTTAGAAACTGATTTTGAAAAAAATTCCCGTGCAGAGCTTGACATAGCTCATAGCAAGTATATTGGGCAGGCAGGCGGAATTTATGATGAGAAGCTGCTTAACAAATTGGTAAAGGAGTATTATTACGAATTAAGGCAAAAATTTAATTGACACAGTAAGGTGACAATATGTTTACTAAATTAAAGAGAATAAAACCTCTGCTGAAGGCGACTAAAAATCAGAACTTCAGTATGCAGAGAAAGCTTATGATATACCTTATAGTGATACTCACTGCCTTTTTTTTAATACTTACGGTGGTGCTTACATTTTTCGGCATATTTTCCGATAATGATAAACAGCTTAGCAATATTATAAATGTTTATCATACTGATGTGAGTAAAAACATAAACAAATATTGCAATAATCTCTCTGCGAGAGGAATTAAGCTGGCTAAAGACTTAAGTGCCGAGTATAATGAATTAGCGGAATTAAGTGATATAGAGCTGAAGGATTTTAATGACAGCCCTTATCTGATTAAGCCGCTTGAAGAAAAATTTTATATTCATATTAATAATGCACTGCAGAGTGTTAATTGCAGCGGAGCTTATTTCATACTTGATGCAACGGTAAATTCTCAAATTGACAGAGCTGAGGATTCAAGAAGCAGTCTGTATTTAAGATATGTCAATATCAATGTTTCAAATCCGGTAACTCCTTATATAACCTATTACAGAGGAATACCCGATATAGCGAGAGTTTATGGAATAGAGCTTCATAACAGGTGGAATCTTGAAGCGGATATTTCGCGCATACCTGAGTTTAATAAGCTTAAGCACATGAAAAGCGAAGACCTGGCTGATGAAACCTACATTTGGAGCAAAAGAATCAGTATAGCGGGAACTTGGGAAAATGCCATGATTTTGTGCGTGCCTATAAGAGATGCACGAAATAGATTTGTAGGAATGTGCGGTTTTGAGGTTTCCGAGCTTTATTTTATGCTTTTATACCCGGGCTTTAAAAGTGATTACGGCTCTATGACAACAGTACTTGCAGCTTCTGATGGAAGGGAGCTGAATCTGTCAACGGGGCTGAAAGGGGGAGTGGAAGATACCTATCCGGTTGCGGGCGAAAAATTTAATATAATTTATAAAAAATACTTAAATATTTATAAAAATGAAAGTTCTTATGATACCTCTTATGTAGGAATACAGAAGCTTCTTGATATTTCCGAATATGATAAATGGTATTCAGTAACACTGCTTCCGATAGATAATTATAATTCATATATTTTTTTAAGAAGAATAAAATTGGCAGCAGTGGGTATAATCACGTTAATTGTGGTTGCGGTGCTGTCTGCCTATATGTCAAACCGCTTTGTAGCACCTATTGTGGATAATTTGCAGCTGCTTCGGGAAGAAAGTGCGGCTTCAAGGAATTCGGGAAGGAAATCGGGCATACTTGAGATAGATGAGCTGGTAAACTTTTTAAATCTAAAATCTCAAAACTCAGATGAAAAGCTTCCTCCCAAGCTTGAAAAGGTGGTAGATAAATTTATAGAAAAACTGAAGGATTTAAGTCCGCAGGAAAGGATTATATTTAACTATTATATAGAGGGGCATGATATGGAAAGTCTTCCGGGACTTACCTATATAAGTCTTGAAACGATAAAGAAGCATAATTTGAATATCTATAAAAAGCTTGGAATAAATTCCTTAGACGAGCTTATAATTTATATAGATTTATTAAAAAGATGTTCAAGAATCAATGAGCTTTATTAAAGAAATATAATTGAATCCTACCCAGATGGGTAGGGTTATTTTTTTATATAAAAATTATAATTAAGTCAAAAGGAGGTATAGTATGCAGAGGATTGTTTTACTGATGAAACAGAGGATTTTTGCAGATGTAATTATGAAGTATGCCATTACTTCAGACAATCCTGAGATATATTATAATAATAATTACTCGAATGCGGCGGATATTGTTAAAACATCTCAGGCAGAAGGGCTTATAATTGGAGTAGAAGAAAATGGAAAATATAATGTAGACTATTGCCTAAGCTTGTGTAAATTAATAAGAAATGAAGATTATAACTGCAAGCTGCTTTTAATCTGCCCTGAAAGTAAAAACGAGGTTATAGAGAAAACTATCTTGGCAAAATCAAACAAGGTAATAGATGATTTTGTGTTTTATGAAAGCAGTATAAAATATCTGTTTGCTGTAATTGATGCATTATAATATAGACATATTGTTTAAAAATATTGTATACTAATCATATAAATACATGGTTTTTCAAATAAATTAGTTAAGAGGTATACAGGATATTTTATGAAAGTTATATATACTATTTTGCTGGTGATAGCTTTGGGTATGATACTGCCGGACTGTACTTGTAAGAACTGCTATGCTTCACAGCCGGTTGTACCCGTACTTAAAGCTGATTCAATCCTGCTTTATAATGACAGTGATGGTACTTATGCTCAGATATTGTCAAAGCATTATAAAGATAAGATGATTATAAGAAGCAATGCGGAAATAATAAGCTTTTTGTCCCTGAACGGTGAGGAGGGAACAATAATTGAAAGCTTTTCAGACAGTGCTTTCAGAATACGTAATTCGGGTGTAAAGGCGGCTTATCGAGCCGATTATCTGGCTACTCCTGTCATAGCAGTTGATAAATCAAAAACTCGGCTCCCTATAACTTCCTGGAGAGATTTGGACGGTATAGATGAATATGTTTTTATAGATGAACTCTATATAGATTATATACTTGCAGCAGCTTCTTACGGACTGGAAGGTAAAAATTATACTCTTAATGAAATACTCAGAATACTTAAGCATATAAAAAAGAGAGGAAGGCTGGTACAAAATAAAAATAAAGCAAGTATCCTGTTATGCTTTGATTATCAGGCGGTACATATGAAACATACGGGGCGGGATGTAAATATAGTCATTCCCTCAGAGGGGACTATAAGCTATGAGAGAGGACTGCTGGGAAGCGAAAAGGAGCTCAATATAGATACTAAAGAGCTTAAAAAAGACCTGTATAATGCAGGCTTTCGACTGACTGACAAGGGAGCGGACTATACTCCTGATGCAGGCAGTTACAGTACGGCTTATATTCTGCCTGAAGATAAGGGACTCAGGATGGTTGCACAAAGCAGCTTTAAAAGATTTAAAAGGGAAGTCCTTGGTGAGAAGCTGCTGGCTTCAGCAGACGGAATTGAGCAGCAGGAGCTTGCCTTTATATATATAACTGCAGTAATACTGTGGATAGGCTATGCAGTCAAAAGAGTAATGCGGCTGGATATAAGGAAAGCAATTTTTATGATAGGGGGGATGCTTGCAGCTTGGGGAATGATAAGATTTTTAAAATATCAGGTAAATCCGAAGCTTGTTTTTGCAAGATATCTTTGGTTTTCATATTATATATTTATGCTTGCAATTCCAAGCACACTGCTTTGGATAGGCTGCAGAATACGCCATGATGAAAATATTAAAAGAGTGGATTCATGGTTTTATATTATAATGCTGCTGGATGTGCTGCTGCTGACTGTGGTATTTACAAATGATCTGCATCATTCAGTCTTTAAATACAGCGACCCGGATGTTGCCTATACTAAAAATTATACCTATAATATAATGTACTATATAATTATGCTCTATATATTTTTTAAAATCCTTCTTGCGGTAATAATATTTAATAAAGCCTCGTCCAGTAATTTAAATCGTCTTAATGTAACGCCGGTAATCCTGATAATAGTTTTCCTTGCAGCCTATGCCATAGCCTATATAGGAAGAATAGATATAGTTTTTAATACAGATATAACTATTGTAGTAGGTGCTATAGGAATTTTAAGCTTTGAGCTTATAGTGCATACCGGTATGATACCTATGAATTCGGATTATGAGAGGCTGATTAAAAATTCAACTATGAATATAGCCATATTTGATTTATACTCCGAATGTGTACTGAGCTCGAGTGGAAAATATATAAATCAGGAAGACCTGTTTATAAGGAAAAAAACAATAAGCGGCGGAAGTGTAATCTGGGAGGAAGATATAGGCAATATTAGGGCGCTGAAAAGAAATCTTGAGAGGGCGGCATATATGATAGATATTGCAAACTCCATGCTGACTGAGGAAGAAATTATACTGAAAAGATCTGAAACAATGAGAGTAAGAAACGAACTTTTAAATAAATTAAATTTTGAATTGTTTCAGATGAAGGAAGTCTTTACAGATATGCTTGCAAGGTACAGACAGTCGGCAGATCCCAAGCTGCTTGCTCAAATCATGCTTCTGCTCTGTTATATAAAAAGGCGCTGCAATCTGTTTTTTAGAAAAAATGATGATACCAAACTTTCATGCAGAGAGTGTGCCATTTATATGGATGAGCTTGCACAGCTTGCCGCCTATGCCGATTCCAACTGTATACTTGTTTCAGAAACTGAAAAATATTACAGCGGTGAGCTTATAAATTTTCTTTATGATTTTTACTATACCGTGATAGCTCATTGTGTAAGGCACAATATAAACGGTATGTTCAGGCTGAGTTCTGAAAACTCAGACTGCAGCTTAAGCTCCATTCTTACAGGGAGCATAAATTTAGATAATATACCAGAGAGAATGAGGGAGTTCGTTAAGGCTTATGGGGGAAGACTGGTGATAAGCAGCATGGGTAAATCTCATGTATTGACATTAAGCTTTTCAGATTTTGAGAATAAAAATGAAATCGGCTCAGGAAGCTGTTATTTTGAAGCTGAGGTGGATTGATGATATATTTTTACATGCTGCCTAATTCATTCAGAAGTGCGGTGGCAATGCTGGCGTCGGTGGCAGTGATAGCTCAGGTTTGGGTAATCAATCTTGTATTGTATAAATACCTGGACAAAGTAAAGAGAGTAAAAGAGCTGGTATTTGAGACAGCAGTGCTTGCCAATATATTTATACTGACGCTCAGACTTGCGCAGGTGCAGTTTTTTTCACTTTACGGCAGGGTGGCAGGGCAGGATTTTTATAAGCTAAGATATTTAATGACTGCTATTTTTATACTGCAGGTATTCATTCTGAGAGAAAGAAGCTCTGTCAATACTTCGGTGCTGACAGCCTGTTTTGCGAGTCTGCCCCTGGTTGAAAGGCAGCTTGGACAAATTTATGTGGCTGTCTTTATATTGACAATAATACTGTTCATCATGCGCAGCCTTTATCTGATAAGGCTTAAATTAAACAAATTTAAGACCGAGCTTTCATTTTATTCGGTTAAGGAAGCGGTGGATAAGCTTGATACCGCACTGATGTTTATGAATAAGGGAGGGCATGTAGTGCTGATAAACCGTAAGATGGAAGAATTGATGTACAGGCTTTGCAAGAAGTATTTCAGGAATGGCATTGATTTTATAAAAGCTCTTGAAAGCAGAGCTTCGGATGAGGAAGTGGAGGTAATTGAATATGATGAGCTCAGGTTTTATAAGCTTGATGATGAAAGCGTATGGAGGTTTAATCAGGAGTATATCAGAGAAATAGGATGCATACAGGCGACAGGTATTGAGATGAGCAGGGAGTGGGAGTATATAGATGAATTAAAAAATAAAAATGAGATACTCGAAAGGCGTAGGCAGGATATAAGATATAAGCTTGAAAATGTAAAGCTTATCTGTGAAAGAGAGGAAAATATACGTGCCAGAGCTAGAATCCATGACGTGCTTGGACAGAGGATAAGCTTTTTACTGCAAAGTCTCAGGAGCGGTAAAGCTATAGCAGCTTCTGATTTTGATACAGTTGACAGTCTGATTGAGGATGCCATAGTTAAAGAGCATAAAAACATTTCCGATGAGCTTGAGATACTTAAAACTACAGTGTCTGACATGGGTGTAGGGCTGGATATATCGGGAGAGGCTCCCAAGGAGAAAGAAACGGCAATGATATTTATGGATATAATTGCAGAAGGAGTGAGCAATGCTATAAGACATGGACTTGCAGATACGATTAAGATTATTTTTGAAAATACTGAAAATCACTATGGACTGAAAATCGTTAACAACGGCTTTGACAGCGGAAGCAAAAGAGAAGGACAGGGCATAAGTTCGATGAGAAAAAAGATAGAGGCTTTAGGTGGAGAATTTAATATAAAGCATTCTCCGTTTTGTATTAATATAAGCGTTCCAAGGAGAATATTATGATAAGAGTATTGATAGTGGATGACCATACCGCACTTTGCACTTTATTTAAAAATGCATTTGGAGAACATGAAGACTTTACAGTGATAGGGGAATTAAGTGATGCCAATCTTGCCTATTCTTTTTGCAAATATAAAATTCCCGACCTTATCCTTATGGATGTATGTGCTGACGGAAAGGCACTTGGTCTTTATGCTGCAAGAGATATAAAAAAATCTTTTCCAAAAGTAAAAATTATAATGATGTCAGGCTTTGATGAAATATCTTTTGTACCGAGGGCAAAGGCACTTGGAGCAGATGCCTTTATCTATAAAAGCAGCAGTCTGGACTATTTTCTGGAAACGGCAAGTAAGGTTATGAAGGGAGAAAAGATATTTCCGGCACCTAAAAAGATAGAGATGCCCATAGAAGGAGAGGTTCCCTTTACCAATAAGGAAATGATGATACTCAGGCTTTTATGTCAATGCAAAAACAGAAAGGACATAGCTAAGGAGCTTAACATAAGTGAAAATACTGTAAAATATCATATTATGAATATGCTCAGTAAAACCGGCTTTGAAACAGCGGCGGAGCTTGCTATATTTACAGTGTCGGGAGGCTGGATAAACCCAAGATTTTAATAAACCTGAAAGGGGGTTTTTATGTACAGAATATTACTTGTTATGGAAGAAAGATTATTCGCTCAGAGTCTGAAAAGGAACTTTGAGGAGAATGGACTGTTTGAGTGCTTTATAGAAAATAAATATGATAATGTGAATTTATCTGCAACGATGCATAAAGTGGATATAGTGCTTATAGGTATTGTATTAAAATATGAAAGCTTAAAAGATAGAACAGATAATATCTCATATAAACTTGATAATATTCTGAACAGTATTAAAGACAGTAACTATAAAAAGATGATTTTGTGTTCAGGAGAAGATAATAAAAGCAGGAAGCTTGTAGTTAAGCTCAAAAAATCGGGATTGATAGGTGATTTCATATTTTATGACAGCAGTCTTGAATATATGAAGTCCAAGCTTAGAGCTATAGCCTAATGGGGCTGTCCTTATGAATAGACAATTTATAAAAAAAGTCCTATAATCAGTTAAAATATGATAAAATAATATTTAATATTTAAGGAGGTAGACTTATGAGTGACGAGTATTATAAGGGTGACCCGAGCCAAGAGTCCATACAGGTGGATACTAAAAGTGAAACTGATAAGAAATGTCCAAGCTGCGGCGGAGTAATGGATTTTGACCCTGCAAGCGGCGGGCTGGCATGTCCGTTCTGCGGCTTTAAGCAGGAAATAGCGGTGGCTGACAGAAATTTTACTGCGGTAGAGCTTGATTTTAATTCGGCAGAGGACGAGGAAAACTGCGACTGGGGAACCACTACCAAAACGGTAATATGTAAATCCTGCGGAGCAGCCACTGTATATGAGCAAAAGCAAATTGCAAATGAATGTCCCTACTGCGGTTCAAACCAGGTAATGGAGGAAGCTTCAGGCAATGTTATGGCTCCGGGCGGAGTAGTGTTATTTAAGATTAATATGCAGACCGCAGCGGAAAGATTTAAAAAATGGATAGGCGGCAAGTTTTTCTGCCCCAAGCTGGCAAAGGAAAGTGCAAAGCCGGAAGCGTTCCACGGCTTGTATGTGCCCTTCTGGACCTTTGATACCGATACGGAGAGCCGCTATAACGGAGAGTACGGTATTGACAGCAGCTACAAGGATAAAGACGGCAATACGAAAACCAGGACCGACTGGTATAGAGTTTCGGGCAGGTATTCTGAAAGCTTTGACGATGTGCTGGTCTGCGGCTCCTCCGAGCAGAAGGAAGCTATGATAGGAGCGCTTGAGCCCTTTGATACCAAGCAGGTGGTGCAGTATAAGCCCGAATATATGGCAGGTTTTTCTGCGGAAAGATATACAGTGAAGATGAAAAATGCCTGGGAAAAGGCTAAAGAGAAAATAAAAAGAATTCTCAGGGGAAATGTGGAAAGCAAGGTAAGAACCGAAAAATCGGCTGATTCGGTAAGGAATATGAATATTAATACGGAGTTTAATAATATCACCTATAAATATCTGCTTCTGCCTATTTGGATTTCTTCATTTAAATATAATAACAAGGTGTATAACTTCATGGTCAACGGTCAAACCGGAAAAGTAAGCGGTAATACTCCTATTTCCTGGATTAAGGTGGCAATTACGGTGATTGTGGTAATAGCTGCTATAGCAATTATAATGCACTTCTTGAATCAAGATTCAAATGCTGCGGAATATATGATTAAGAGTATGTAAAATTATATTTAATACAACATTTTAACTAGGTATATAAGAAATATTTGTTTTTGTATAGCTAATATGCTATGGTAGATTATAAAAAAGTGTGATATAATCTGTCAAAGCTATATTTATTAAAGAAAAAGTAAACAAAATAGAAGGAGGATAATATGGGACTTTTAAGTGCAGGTATAGGTGCTGCAAGCGGCGTGCTGGCAGACCAGTGGAGAGAATATTTTTATTGTCCCTCTCTTGAGGCTGATGTTCTTGTTAAAAAGGGCGAGAATAGAAAAGCTAAGAGGGGCTTTAATACCAAGGGCAGCGATAACATTATATCAAACGGCTCAATAATAGCGGTCAACGAAGGTCAGTGCATGATTATAGTTGAGCAGGGTGCTATAGTTGAAATAAGTGCACAGCCGGGCGAGTTTGTTTTTGATAATTCAACGGAGCCGAGTATTTTTTACGGCGGATTGGGCGAGGGCGTTAAAGCGAGCTTCCGTACCTTTGCCAAAAGATTTACGATGGGAGGAGATACAGGAAAGGACCAGAGAGTATATTTCTTTAACACTAAGGAAATTATAGGAAATAAGTACGGTACCGCCAATCCTGTACCCTTCAGAGTGGTAGATCCTAACATAGGACTTGACCTTGAGATAGCGCTTCGCTGTCACGGAGAATACGCTTATAAGCTGATAGACCCTATACTTTTTTATAAGAATGTCTGTGGGAATATAGATGGTGAATACAGAAGAGATAAGATAGATTCTCAGCTTAAAACTGAGCTGCTTACCGCACTGCAGCCGGCTTTTGCTAAAATCTCAGATATGGGCATCAGATATTCTTCGATTACAGGGCATACTCAGGAGCTTGCGGATGCTTTAAATGAAGTGCTTTCCGAGAAATGGGGCGGCAGGTACGGAATTGCAATCTCAGCCTTTGGAGTAAGCTCTGTCAAGGCACCTGAGGAAGATGAGAAGATGATAAAGGAGCTGCAGAGAAATGCCGTTTTCAGAAATCCGAATATGGCGGCGGCACAGCTGGTAGGTGCTCAGTCTTCAGCTATGCAGGCGGCAGCTTCAAACACTTCCACCGGACCTATGATGGCATTTGCAGGTATGAATATGGCAGGCAATGCAGGCGGTATGAATGCTCAAAGCTTATTTGCCATGGGACAGCAGCAGAATATGCAGCAGGGCATGTATCAGCAGCCTGGCATGCAGGGCAATATACCGCAGGGTCAGGGCATGTATCAGCAATCAGGCATGCAAGGCGGAAATTCGCAGTACCAGCAAAATCAGCCAGGAATGCAGGGCAATTCGCAGTACCAGCAGAGTCAGCCGGGAATGCAGGGCAATTCGCAGTACCAGCAGAGTCAGCCGGGAATGCAGGGCAATACTCTGAACAAACAGAACCAGAGTGTGCAGGGGGCGGCAGCAACAGGCTTTTGGACTTGCAGCTGCGGAGCTCAGAACAAGGGTAAATTCTGCATGGAATGCGGTAAACCCAAGCCGGCAGGCATGCCTCAGTATAAGTGTGACAAATGCGGCTGGGAGCCTCAAGACCCGCAGCATCCGCCAAAATTCTGTCCTGAATGCGGAGACCCCTTTAATGAGGGCGATATAGTTTAATTTATTGTAGGGGGTAATTAATGCAGCAGAGTGGACTAGATTCTAAAAGAAGTTTTGCGGATTCAAACGCAGTATAAAATAAATATAAAATAATTTAAGGAGAATTCGGTTATGAAAAAAGGTTGTAGTCTTATGAAGACATTATTCAGCGTTTTAATGGTAATGGCAATGATGGTATTTATTGCCGGCTGCGGCAGCAGTGAAGAAAAGGGTGTGTTTGTACAGGAGGAAGGCTCTACAAAGATAACCTATGAAGTATACCATAAAAAGGATGCGGTAACTAAGGTTAAGATGATAACAGAGTCAGATGCAAAGGAATTAGGAGATATATCGGACGAAGAATTAAAAAAGTTCCTTGACGAAGCTGTTGAATCATTTAAAAAAGAGATGGAAGGTGTTGATGGTATTGAAATAACCGGCGACGTAAAGGAAGGCAAGGCAACTATGGAAATAACCGCAGATGTTGAAAAGGTTAAAAAATCATCCCCTGATAAAGCTAAAGAGCTGCTGACGGATGAAGCAGATATTTCAAGCTATGAGGCTGTAAAGGCATCCTTAGAGAAAATAGGCTTTAAAGAAAGCAAGTAAAGGTTTTATAGTATTAATTTAGAAACACTATTTTTTATATCCTAGAAGTTTTTATCATAAAAATTTCAAAAATATATTCTGCTGTGTTTATTATATATTGAGTTAGGCTAGAAGGGCTGTTGCAAAATGGGTGAACAATCATCTATGGAGTAGCAGCTCCTTTTTATGTAAAAAGCAAAAGGACAGTATAATTTAAAATGCAAAATATTTTTTGTTTCTTTTGCCGCTGTTGCTATTAAATAATAGATGGAATTTGCATAGAGTTGGTTAAACGTCTATATATACTTATGATATCTGCCATTGTATATGCCGGATATCAAATTGAATAATTGTAATTTGATTTTAGAGTGAGTAAATCGGTTTTTGTAAAAATAGTAATATTAACCTCATAAATTCAGTACGAGTTTTATTAGGCTAAAAAATATGTAATCTAATATAATAATATTCCATAGGAAGTTTTTTGGAAGAATTGATATTTTTTAGACTTGTATGTATTAATTAAATATGCTACCATATACAAACATCAGCATGTGTTTATTAAAAAAACAACCTGCTGGCTTTTATGCAATTTCAGGCAGCTGGATTGTATTTGCTGTTTATTTTGCAAGGTGATTTGTGAAAAGGAAAATTTGATTAATGAAAAATTCAGTATTATATTACAGCGTTGCCGCACTTTTATACTGCCCTGCAAACAACGAGAAGGTTGCAGAAAAGGTAATAAACGAAGCCTTCGGCAAAAATTATTCTCTGGCTCTCTGTCTGGAAGACACTATAAATGACAGCTTTGTTGAGCATGCTCAGGCAAGCCTTTGTGATTCAATAACAAGGATATATCAAGCCCGACTTGAAAAAGAATTTTACCTGCCCAAGCTATTTATACGTGTAAGGAGTGCCGCTCAGCTGCTGCATGTATACAAAAGACTCGGAAATGCAGTTGAGGTAATTACAGGCTTTATAGCACCGAAGTTTTCACTTTTAAACTCTCAGGAATATATAAGTGCCTTAAGCTATCTTAACGGAAAGTCGGAAAAGCCTTTGTATTTTATGCCTATCTATGAGAGCGAGGCACTTATTAATTTAAGTACCCGCTATGAGGTTTTGTATAAGCTTAAGGACAGCCTTAAGAGTATAGAGGAGCTTATACTTAATATACGTGTAGGCGGAAATGACTTATGTCATATATTCGGCTTCAGGAGAACCGTCACAGAGTCTGTACATCAGATAAGACCGATAGCACAGATATTTTCAGATATTATCACCGTGTATGGACTTGATTATGTAGTTTCTGCTCCAGTGTGGGAGTATTTTAACGGTGACGGCTGGGAGCAGGGTATGAAGCGAGAGCTGGCTGATGACAGACTGTGCGGCTTTAACGGCAAAACTGTGATACATCCCAAGCAGATAGCGGTGGTAAATGAAGCTTATGCGGTAAGACGCAGTGATTATGAAGCGGCAAAGTCGGTGCTTAACTGGGATGATAAGCTGCATACACTTGTGTCGGGAGATTATGTCGGTGAGCGTATGAATGAGAAGAATACGCATACAAACTGGGCAGAAAAGATTCTGCTTTTATCAGAGGTATACGGTATAAAGGACTGAGCTATTATTAAGTGTCTGCAAGCCTTTTAATTAATCCGCAGCATTTATAATTTGTCAGCTTATAAAATTCTATTTCCGTATTTTTTTCATAAGCAAGCCTGATAATATGTCTTAAGGTTTTATCCTCTTGATATAAAGGGTCTATAAGGATTTTCCAGGGTACACGCCTTAAAAGCACTCTTGTAGTTTCACCTATGCCGGGTTTGATTAAATTAATATCTTTAATCTTAAAATGAGAGGCAATCTCACGCACTTCATCTATACCTCGGCGGAGTGTTTTTTCGAGATTGCTTTCCTTGCTTAAGGGGGCAGCATTGAGATCAAAATATTTTTCTACAGTATTGATAAATTCATAGGAAATATCGCTGTCCTTTAACTCTTCATAGCATACGGCACCGTGGAAATCCTCCGCCTTGATTATGTCCTCACGTAAAAAGGTTCGGCTGATAAGCCCTGAAACAGTGCAGTTAAGACATGAGCTGGGAATCAGGATATCCTCGTGAGTACCGCATAATTCGGTAACACAGGCGGGGTCCGAAACTACCGCTATATCTGAGGAAACACCCTTATAAGCACTTAAGTTTTTTTTTAATTCATTTAATATAGCTCCCTTTCCTATCCAGCCGTCAACAAATAAAAGGCTCTCAGGCGCATATCTTTTCAGGAGATATTTAATTGCGTTATCATCTATTCCCCTGCCTCTGATTATTGAGATTGAGTAGTGCATGGGATTAAGCTTATACTTTGCCTGTATAAATCTTTTTAAAAGTATGCCTATGGGAATCCCGGCTCTTGCAAGGGAAACCAAAACTATTTCCCTGCCCCTTTCTGCCAGGATTTTATCGGCAAGAACACCTATGGCAAGTGCTGTGGGCTGGGCATAGTCCTCAAGTGCTTTTTTATACATTTCCATATACTGTGCTGTGGGCATATATTCTATAGGGAGCATTTCACAGTAGTGCCTGCCTGCCTGTATCAGTTTTTCTCTTTCTTCGGTAGATTGGGGCTTGACCAGCCCGGTAATATCCTTTAAAAGAAGGATTACATCTTCGTTTTTATATGAAGTTTTCATCATTATAGCCACCTTATCAGATAGATTTGATTATTTCCCTCCAGCTTAAGTGCCTGCAACAGGCTTGCTGTGCCCTGAGCTGAGGGAGTGGGGGAGTCCGTCATTATAAGTACGCAGTCATAGCTGTCAAGCTCATAAATATAGGTGGTACGCTTGAAGTCATAAAGACTTTTAAGCTCATATCTGGTATGAAGCGGATAGGCTTTATTCTCACTTACACTGATAGGACTCCTTGTAGTAGAGTGACTTTTTGCCTGTATACCGATTTCTTCAAGCCTTCTTGCTATAAAAAGTGCAGGATACATAAATTCCTCGGTACCAAGTACGAGGACTTTATTAAAATGACTGAAATTAATCGTATTTTTTACAGCTTCCCAGAGAGAAAAATTTGCTGCCACATAATCCTTAATAGACACAAGCCTTCTGGTATCCATATAGGGCACTGAAGTACTAAAATTATATTCATTAAAGCTGAAATCATTAAAATTAAAGCTGCTGTTATTATCACATATAAAATATCTGCCGTTGTTCTTAAATTTTTCAGCTGCTGTATCACAGCCGGTATTATCGGCTTTTACAAGGTAATGCAAGTCGATTTCATGGCTTTTATATAGCTGGATATCGGAGTTTCCCATTCCGTTTAAGATTGAAGCGGTACCGTAGTGTTTAATCCAAGGATAGTGTTTTTTAAGCACGGAGATAATATTTAATATAGTTTTTCCGGTAGTAATCTCGTCTTCTGCAAATATTACTCTTGAAATCTTATTTTCAAGCTTGTCAAGCTCACCTTTTACAAGCTTCTGCTCGGCTGCATGGCTGTGTTCTTCTGAAAAATAAAGGTATTGTGCCTGTGAAATATTCTCTCTTGTGGTATGTATATAAAAAGAATCAAGTGCCTCGCTTACCGCTGTGCCTATGGCGGTTGCGGTTTCGGCAAAGCCTATTATAAGCAGTTTTTCATCTTGATAGGCAGTTTTTAGTTTTCCGGCAAGCTCGTTAAACATTAAAAAAGCTTTTGAGGGCTGTACTGGTATATGCTTGCCCTGTAAGCTATTAACTAAAAGATAGTTTCTTTTATTATTATTTTCTCTTTTTGCTATCTGTATAAATTCATGTCCAGAGTGCATCAGCTCTCCTTATATAATAAATTTTTTAATCTTAATAATAACATAAAAAACGGATTTTGATAATTGTTTTTTGCAGTGCTTTGGTAAATATAGATAATCTGATAAATATGATATTGGAATAGAGTAAAATAATCATCGGCAAAAACTGATATTGGCAGAATGCAAAAATGGACTTGGTTTGAGCCTGATACTATGTTATGATATAAATAAAGCGGAAACTCGCAGTCCGCTTTATTATTTACAGATATGAACAATTTTGCAAAGGTATCTATATAGTATAGTGGAATTATGTTTGAACACCATAAAATAAATAAGCTTAAGGACTTCTTTGCCGACTTGAATGCAAGAGAGCAAAGAGGAGTGTTTTTTTACAGAATAAATGGCTATAATGAAGAAATAGCCGGCTTTATCAAGGAATATTACGAGTCGGCAATAAAAAGCGGAGTAGTGATAGAGGGAAAGATTCCGAATCCTGATGAAAAAAATCTTGCCTATTATGACGAGATTATGGGAAAGGGCTTTGAACTTAATGAGGTCTTTATATCAAGAAGTTTAAAAAAATGGCTGCCGCGTATGAATGACTATCAAAATCTCAACGTTGCTGCCTCATTATATAATACCCTTAACAGACTTAAAGCCGCCGGCAAAACAGAGGCTATGATTAAAAATGCCTATATTAAGTTTATGTGCTGGCTTTATTATAAATTTGAGCGAATAGTAAATCTGCTCGGAGAAAACCGTCTGCCCAAGATACTGTATGAGGGAGGAATAGGAAATTATGAGCTTATGCTGATAGCGATACTTTCAGGAGCGGGCTGTGATGTAGTGCTTTTACAGTATGATGAGGATGCCGCTTATATGAAATCGGACCCGACTTTAACCTTATCTGAAAATCTTAAGCTTCCAAATATGCTGAAATTTCCAAAAGATTTCAGCCTGAAGAAAATCAGAGAAGACCTGGCCAGGGATTTCAGTCGTGAAAGGCTGTACGGCACCAAGCCGGATTATGCAGGCTGTACAAATGCCTGGATTAGCGGAAAGGGTCTGGAAGATATAAAAACGGCGGTAAATCTAAGAGAGGGTATGCTGGGCAGCAAGGCAAGCAATTCCGGAAGGCTGTTTTATAACTGCTTTATACGTATAAACGGGGTAGAGGACAAGGTAAGCTATTCAAACGACTTATATAAGCTTTTCAATGAGGTTAAGGCCTGCAGCAGAAATATCGTGGTGGTGGATGCAGGGCTTTTGGCACCTGCTGCGGAAGAAATTGCCTCTATAAAAAGGCAGAGTTATAAGAATTGTGAGCAGATGCTTTTAGATTTAAGCTCAAGCTTGCCGCCCGTTTCTGATATACAGCTACAAAGACTGATTAAAAAAGCTTTTATTGATATAATACTTGATGAAAGCGGTACTGACGGCAATCTGAGTAAACTGATGAATAAGGCGGTATACCTGCTGTGCTGGTTAAAAAGATATGGTGTACAGCTGTTTGCAGCCTATAAGCTGCCTCAAATAAGCTGTTTTATTCACATGGGAGCTTGCAGGAGCAAAGCAGAGGTTCTGTTTATCAGGCTGCTCGCAAGGCTGCCGGTAGATGTGCTGATATTAAAACCTGATTTAAGTAAGAACTGCCTGGTAGAGGATAAGCTGCTTTATGAGATAAGCTATGCCGAATCATTGAATTTAGAGGTTTTTCCCCGAGAAGGCAGCTTAAGCATGGGAACTGCCGCCTACCATGCTGAAAGAGAGCTGGATACCCTGTTGTATCAGGACAGTGGTGTTTACAGAGAGGGGCAGTATAAAAAGGCTTCAGTAATCAACCTTCGCACTATGTATGAGGAGATAAGCCTGCTGTGGGACGAGGAGGTTAAGTTCAGACCCAATTTCAGTACAGAAAACGATACGGTAAATTTGCCGGTGATATTTGCAAAAATATCGGGAGTGAAGGACGCAAATGTAGGGAATTACTGGAAAAGCCTTGCTGCGCTGATAACCTCTGACAGTATAGTGGTAAAGTTTGCACGTTATATAGACGGCACGGACTATAATCCTATAAAAGCTCATTCCACGGAGTTTTTTAAAGGAGGGAAAGTTCAAAAAACTAAAATTAAAAATCATCCCGCATATATGTACGGCTTTTTAGGAGATGCTATACAGGATTATATACTGGATAAGCTTCAGGAGCTTATAGATAACAGGACAATTAAGGGGACCTTTGAAAACGGTACTGAATACAGCATAGTTTCACTGGTTTTAAACTTGCCAAGAGAAGTGCTCCGGCTGATTCAGAAGTTTGATTTTACCAAAAAGAATCCTAAATTTATCTATATAAATACTGGAGAGAGTATAATCTCTATAGAGGATGCTGTCCTTACGGCTTTTTTAAATTTGATAGGCTTTGATGTAATATTTTTTATACCTACGGGTTATAAGAATGTTGAGAATCATTTTAATAAAGCTCTACTTGAAGAGCACAGAATAGGGGAATTTATCTATGATTTAAAAGCTCCCGATTTAGATATGCTTAAGAGGACTGTCAGAACTAATAAAACCGCAGGCACTAAGCCGTGGTATGAAAAAATATTTAAGAGAGGTAAATAAATATGGGAATTGATTTTAGCAAGTCAAATACTTCTGCCGCACCGCAACCGCAGGCTGATAATACAAATGAAATGGCAGTGGTTGAGCAGTATGATATTGCAGCAGACAGACAGAGATTAAACGCTGAATTGCTTAATTCGCAGGAGGTTGACGATTTAGTCAGCAAGATAGAGGTAAATAATCTTGAAACCATAGTATCCTTTGGCGCTCAGGCGGCGGAGGAGGTATCAAAGGCTTCTGATGTGGTGCTTAGAGGTATGGATATGTCGCAGATAGAAGAATCCAGCCAGATGCTTACTACTCTTGCAAATATTATGAATAAGTTTGATATTGACGAGATTAAGGAAGACCCCGGGCTGTTTGCAAAAATATTCGGAAATATGAGAAAGCAGCTTGATAAGCTGCTGGCAAAATATCATACCATGGGCGAAGAGGTCGATAAAATTTATGTGCAGCTTAAGCAGTATGAATCTGAGATTAAGCAGTCAAACAGAACTCTAGATGCTATGTTTGAAGCCAATGTAAAGTATTATCATGAGCTTGTGAAGTACATTCTTGCAGGAGAGCAGGGCTGTAGGGAGCTTGAGGCATATATTAAGCAGCGTCAGGCTGATATGGAGTCAAGTGGCGACGCTTCAATTCAGTTTGAGCTGACCTCATTAAACCAGTCGCTGATGATGCTGGAGCAGAGGACTCAGGATTTGCGTATCGCTGAAAATGTCGCTATGCAGTCCATACCTATGATAAAGACTATGGAATTCAGCAATATGAATCTGGTTAGAAAGATTAATTCAGCCTTTATCATTACTCTCCCGGTATTTAAACAGGCGCTTGCTCAGGCTATGCTGCTTAAGCGGCAGCGTATACAGGCTGATGCCATGGCTGCTCTTGATGAAAAGACTAATGAGCTTCTGATTAAAAATGCAAGAAACACCGTCGAGCAGTCCAAGATGACGGCGATGCTGGCCTCAGGAAGCTCAGTAAAGATTGAAACCCTTGAAACCACTTGGAAGACCATCGTTTCCGGCATCGAAGAAACCAGGCAGATTCAGGAAAATGCAAGAAAGCAAAGAATTACCGACCAGGCTAAGCTTGAAACGATTAAGGAGGAGTTTAATCAGAAGTATCACATGCCGTCCAAATGAAAAATGGGGCTGTGTCAAGCATCACAGTGCTGAAAATTCAATCCAATCTTAAGCTTGTACTGGCAGAATAAAGATAAATTCCCTAAGCTTATATTAAAGTGCAATATAATATAGGCTTTAGGGAATAATTTTTGTATAATTTATAGTGCTTGCTTTATTTCCATAATATTTCCAATTCTTTTTTATTGTCTGCACAATCGGATAGGTACAGGTTAATTAGTGTTTGATAGGGTATGCCTGTTTGCTCGGATTGCTTAACAAAATAATCAATAGTATCAACATTAATATTAATTGTAATTTGTTTTTTTAAACGTTTTGAATATGGATTTTTTCTGGGGTTAAGATTTTTAATATCATATTCTTCTCTCATAATCGCCTTCTCCTTATTGATACTCGTAATATAGCTGAGCTTCTTTTTTAGTTGCCTTTCTTGCAGAAATAACGCGGATTACTCCTTCATTGTTACGATAACAATGACTTACAATACATATTTGTTGTCTCTTAGTCAAACCAATGATTAGAAATCTTTCTTCTGTTATAGAATGCTCGGGATCATCAAATAGTATAGCATCATTATCATAAAATACTGTTTTAGCTTCTTCAAAATCTATTCTATGCTTTTTTATATTATTTTGATTTTTATTATCATCCCATTCAAATATAATCATAATTTATATTATAATTATATTTTAATTATTGTAAAGATATAATTCAAGATATTTTTTGCTGACAATAATCAAGTAGTTTACGAATGTCTGCTTTACAAGTATTCATAAAAGAGTTAGAATATAAAAGCAGTTTTATACATTTTATTCTTAAAATTTATAAGGAGGTATGTTTATGCCAATTAATTTATCAAAAGGGCAGAAAGTAGATTTAACCAAGGGAAATCCCGGTCTTAAAAATATTCTGGTAGGACTGGGCTGGGATGTAAATGCTTTTGACTCAGGAGTGGCTTTTGACCTTGATGCCGCTGCATTTATGTGCGGAGCAAATGGAAAATGCCCCAGTGAAAAGGAATTTATATTTTACGGCAATCTTGAGCATGCAAGCGGTGCCGTAAAACATCTGGGAGATAACCTTACCGGAGAGGGTGAGGGCGATGACGAGCAGATTCAGATAGACTTAAGTCAGATTCCTGCCAATATTGATAAAATAGCTTTTACAGTTACGATTTATGATGCGGATACAAGGCATCAAAACTTCGGACAGGTTTCAAACTCATTTATACGTATAGTTGACGAGTCAAATAATACGGAGCTGATAAGATTTGATTTGGGAGAGGATTTTTCAATAGAAACCGCAGTAGTAGTCGGAGAGCTTTACAGAAATGCGGGAGAATGGAAATTTAATGCTATCGGAAGCGGCTTTCAGGGCGGTCTTGCTGCACTTTGCGGACATTATGGCATAGAAGTGGCATAGCGGTTTGTATTATTAAAAAATTAACGGATAAGGAGATAATAAAGATATGCCGATAAGCTTAGCAAAGGGTCAGAAGGTGAGCCTTACTAAAGATAATCCCGGTCTTAGCAGGGTTATAGTAGGTCTTGGCTGGGATGTAAACGCCTTTGACACAGGAGGAGATTTTGACCTTGACGCTGCTGCCTTTATGGTGACGGAGAGTGGCAAGGTATCCAGACAGGAGGATTTTGTCTTTTACGGCAATTTAACTCATCCCTCAGGCAGCGTGCAGCACATGGGAGATAACCTGACCGGAACCGGAGAGGGTGATGATGAGCAGATTAGGATAGACCTGTCGAAGATTCCTCCTGAAATATCAAAAATAGCCTTTTCAGCAACTATTTATGAGGCGGAGCAAAGACATCAGAATTTCGGACAGGTGAATAATGCTTTTATAAGAATCTATAATGAGGCAAGCGGTGAAGAAATGCTTAGATATGACCTAGGGGAGGACTTTTCAATAGAAACCGCGGTGGTATTCGGAGAGTTGTACAAAAACGGTACTGAATGGAAGTTTAACGCGATAGGCAGCGGCTATCAGGGTGGACTTGCTGCACTTTGTGCAAATTTCGGAATTAATGTAGGTTAGGAGGTTTTTGTCAATGTCCATTAGTCTGCAAAAAGGGCAAAAGGTCAGCCTGTCAAAGGATAATGCCGGGCTCTCAAATGTAATCGCCGGACTTGGCTGGGACGAGGTAAAACAAAAACACGGGTTATTCGGCTTTAAAGCGGCTGAAATTGATTGTGATGCCTCTGCTATCCTGCTTAAAAACGGCAAATTTACTTCAAAGGATGATGTAGTTTATTTCGGTAATCTCAGACATAAGTCAAATACTGTGATGCATATGGGAGATAATCTGACTGGGGCAGGTGAAGGTGATGACGAGCAGATTATGATTGACCTCGGACATCTTCCCCCGGAATATGACAGAATAGTTATAGTTGTAAATATATATGCGGCAGTTAAGAGAAAGCAGCATTTCGGACTTATAGAAAATGCGTTTATAAGACTGGTTGACGCAAGGAGCAATACTGAGATTTTAAGGTATAATCTCACTGAAAATTACTCCGGTATGACGGCAATGATTTTCGGAGAGATTTATAGATATAACGGGGAATGGAAATTCAGTGCAATAGGTCAGGGAACAAGCGATGCCAGTATAAGTGAACTTGTTCAGAGATATGTTTAGGCATGAAAATTCAAAATAAGCTGGTATTTTTATAATATCTATATTATAATACGACTTTAATCAAACGAGAGAGAAACTGTGATTTGGTTTCTCTTTTGTTTGATTATATAAATTTATAAGGAGAATTTAGTTTATGAAATTTAACGGTTTGACGGATAAGGAAGTTGAGGAATCAAAACGCAAGTTTGGCTCTAACGCTATTCCGGATTCTGAACCCACTACCTTCTGGGAGGAATTTAAGGAAACCTTTAAGGACCCTATAATAAGGATTTTGCTTGGCATTTCAGTCCTTATGATAGGAATGTTCTTTTTTGGCTACGCTGAAATCTATGAAGCGGTAGGTATAATAGTTGCCGTTTTAATAGTAGCCTTTGTATCGGCAAAGACAGGTGTTGCAAGTGATACAAGATACCGAGAATTAAAGGAGATGTCTGAGAAGGACAAGTGCAAGGTTTATAGAAACGGACTTATAACTGTACTGGAAGTAGATGATGTAGTTGTAGGCGATAAGATACTCCTCCAGTCTGGCGATAAAATCCCGGCTGACGGTGTGCTTATTGAGGGAGCTTTAAAAGTAAATAATGCTGTACTTAACGGTGAATCAGAGGAATGCCTCAAAACTGCGGCAGCCCCTGATTTTCAGCTTGAGGAAAATATTACAGGGGAGAGCTTTATTGATAAGCACTCCTTATTTAGAGGTGCGGTAATATTTGACGGTGAGGGTGTGCTTGATGTAAGAAAAGTAGGTCTTAAGACCATGATGGGCAGGATGGCAGAAGAAATGAAAGAAAAAGAGCCGGATTCTCCACTTAAGGTCAAACTGTCAAAGCTCGCAGACCAAATCTCAGTGTTTGGCTATGTGAGTGCGGTGATTATAGCGGTATTCTATCTGATATACTTTATTATTTCTGCTGGGGGACCTGCGGAATTTTTTTCTATGGGCATAAAAGATATTCTTAAGAGTGTGCTTGAAGCCATATCGCTTGCAGTGGTTATAATTGTCTGTGCCGTACCTGAGGGACTTCCTCTGATGATTTCTATGGTGCTTATGCAAAATACCAGCAAGATGCTTAAACATAATGTCCTGGTGAGAAAGGCGGTAGGTATAGAAACTGCGGGCTCACTCAATGTACTGTTCAGTGATAAAACCGGAACGATTACCAAGGGCGTGCTTGAAGTAGTAGATTTCTTTTTAGGTGACGGAAATTCAATTAATATTAAGGATACCAGTAAGCATAGTGCGGTTAAGGGCTTGCTCGATATCGCCATAGGAAAGAATTCCCAGTCGATGTTTGATTCGGAGCATAGAGTAATCGGAGGCAACTCCACCGACCAGGCACTTATGAAGTTTTTAGGAGAAGAAACCTTTAAGACCTTGGATGCCAATAAGGATTATATTATTGCAAGACAGCAGAATTTTAATTCTACAAACAAGTTTGCTCAGTCGGAAATCCCGAGTCTGGGAAAGGTTTTTTACAAGGGAGCTCCGGAGCGTCTGCTTGAGCATGCAACCAAGTATATTGATGAGAACGGGAATATTAAAGCTCTTGACAGGGCGGTGATAGACAGAAAGATAGATGAACTTGCGGCAAAGGCGATGAGAGTCCTTGCCTTTGGATATTCTGAAACGGAATTTATAGAGGATAAGATAAACTCCGATTTAGTGATAATAGGCATGGCAGGCATTAGAGATGATGTTCGTTCTGAAAGCATAGAAGCAATTAAAGCGGTGCAGGGAGCCGGAATACAGGTAGTCATGATTACTGGCGACCGACTGGAAACCGCAGTGGCAATCGCAAAGGATGCAGGTCTGCTCAGGACTAATACCGACAGAGCTGTGACCTCGGCACAGCTTAATGAGATGAGTGATGACGAGATAAAAGAGATAATACCGGATATTAGGGTAATTGCAAGAGCACTTCCTACTGATAAATCAAGAATGGTAAGGCTTTGCCAGGAAATGAACCTGGTGGTAGGCATGACAGGCGATGGAGTAAATGACTCTCCGGCATTAAGGAGGGCTGATGTGGGCTTTGCTATGGGCAGCGGCACCGAGGCGGCGAAGGAAGCGGGAGAAATAGTGATTCTTGATGATAATTTTAAATCAATTAAGGATGCTATCTGGTATGGCAGAACTATTTACCACAATATACTTAAATTCTGCAAATTCCAGCTTGTAATAAATGTTGCCGCAGTTATTGTCAGTGCGATAGCTCCGTTTTTCGGAATTGATGCTCCGCTTAAGGTAACTCACCTCTTATTTGTAAATCTGGTAATGGACAGCCTGGGCGTGATTATGCTTGGCAATGAGCCGGAGCTTGAGGTGTATATGACTGAAAAACCTAGAAGAAGGGATGAAAATATAGTAAGTCCTCAGATGGCAGCCCAAATCATCACTATGGCGGTGTGGGTAACTGTTATAAGCTTTTTATATCTGAAGCTGCCTTTTTTTGTGAGCCTATTTGAAACTCCGGAAAAGCATCTTACCGGATATTTCGTATTATTTATAGCAGCTGCACTGTTTAACGGCTTTAATGTGCGTGATGACGGCTTTGCGATTTTTGCGAGACTTGGCAAGAACAAGGGCTTTTTACAGGTGTTTTTTACAATTATACTGGTGCAGGCTTGTATTGTAAACGCCGCCTTGGTGCCGCTTGCTCCCTTTAAATGGATAAGTGGGATGTTCAGCTGCGTGCCGTTCGGGATAAAGGGCTGGTTTGCAGTGATTGTCCTGGCAGCTACGATGATACCTGTAGACCTTATAAGAAAAGCCGTTATAAATTCAGGCAGAAGGTAAGCCCTAAAATGTATATATTTAATGCAGACCTTGATAATACTCTGATTTTTTCCTATAAGCATAACATAGGGATTGAAAAATTAAATGTAGAGCTGTATCAGGGCAGGGAAATTTCCTTTATGACCGAGTTAAGCTTTAAACTTTTAAAAGAGGTAAATAAAAAAGCTGTATTTGTGCCTACAACTACAAGGACTGCTGAGCAGTATAAGAGAATTGATTTTGGAATGGGACCTTTAAAATATGCGCTTGTATGTAATGGAGGAATTCTTTTAAAGGACGGTATTGAGGATGAAGACTGGTATCAAAAATCCCTTGAGCTTGCAGGACCCGCCTCTGCTGAGCTTGACAAAGCTGCAGGCTTTCTTGAGAAGGATTTAAGAAGAAGCTTTGAAGTCAGATTTATAAACAGGCTCTTTGTATTTACAAAGTGCAGGGAGAGCCTGCAAGTGGTCAAGACTTTAAGGAGCCTGCTTAATACCTTACTGGTAGAGGTATTTAATAACGGCGAAAAAATCTATGTGCTGCCTAAAAAGCTTAATAAAGGAAAGGCTATATTAAGATTTAGAGAAAAGCTGAGCTCAGAGTTTAATTTAGAAGCTCCCAAAATCCTTGCTGCCGGAGACAGCGAATTTGACACCGCTATGTCCAGGACGGCAGATGTGTTTATAGCACCTTATAATTCACAGGCTGTATTTGGGCAGAGCAAAAACCTGATTTTCATGAGCGGAAAGCAGGTATTTTCAGATGAAATGCTACAATATATTCTAAATTATATTGATAATACTTAATTGTTTTCAGGCTCTTTTAACTGTTAAAATCAGTTAAAAGGGCTTTTTTACTTGTAAAAAACTATAAAATATGCTACAATCTGGTCGACAGATTACTTTTAGGCAAGGGAGGTAAAATAATGAAACATGTAAAGACATTAAACGACAAGCCACTTAAAGAAAGCATGAAAAGAGGAGGCTGCGGAGAATGCCAGACCTCATGTCAGTCTGCCTGCAAGACTTCCTGTACTGTAGGAAATCAGACCTGTGAAAATGCAAACAGATAAAATAAAGCGGTTTTAGTATGCATATTCCCCCTACGGTCATACAATGATTGTAGGGGTTGTTGCGTTGTAATAGAGAGGTACAAATTGATTCACCAATATATAAATAATGGTTATTATATCATTCTTGATGTGAACTCAGGCTCGGTGCATGTGGCCGATAAGCTCATCTATGATGCGGTAGCCCTGACCGAGCCTCTGATAGGAGAGCTGGAAAAGCCTGTGGAGCTGAGCAAAGAAATAAAAGTTCGGGTCAGCACCGGATTAAAAAGCAAAGGCTATACAGAGGAAGATATAGAGGAAGCTCTTAGTGATATACAAGAGCTTATAAATATGGAAGAGCTTTTTACTAAAGATATTTATGAATTATATATAAAGGATTTTAAAGCAAGAAAGACTGTAGTAAAGGCACTGTGCCTGCATGTGGCACATGACTGCAACCTTGCCTGCAGGTATTGCTTTGCAGAGGAAGGGGAGTACCACGGCAGGAGAGCCTTAATGAGCTATGAGGTCGGGAAAAAAGCCCTTGATTTTTTAGTTGCAAACTCAGGCAAAAGGCGCAATCTTGAGGTTGACTTTTTCGGCGGAGAGCCGCTTATGAACTGGCAGGTGGTTAAAAAGCTTGTAGCCTACGGGCGCTCTCTTGAAAAAGCTAATGATAAGAATTTTAGATTTACTCTGACTACAAATGGAATGCTGATCAATGACGAAGTTATAGAGTTTTGCAATAAAGAGATGAGCAATGTGGTGCTGAGTCTTGACGGAAGAAAAGAGATAAACGATGCCATGAGGCCGGCAAGAGGCTGCAAAGCCGGAAGCCGTAAGGGGAGCTATGATGTAATAGTTCCCAATTATAAGAAATTTGTAAAAAGCAGAGGAACAAAGGATTATTTTATAAGGGGAACCTATACCAGAAATAACCTTGACTTTTCAAAGGATGTGCTGCATTTTGCGGAGCTTGGATTTGAGCAGACAAGTATGGAGCCTGTGGTAGGTGACGAGAGTGAGAGCTATACTATAAAATCTGAGGATATACCGAGGCTGATGGAAGAATATGATAATCTGGCAAAGGAATATTTAAAAAGCAAAAAGGAAGGCAGGAGCTTCAATTTCTTTCATTTTAATATAGATTTAAAGCAAGGTCCCTGCGTAGCCAAGAAGCTTTCAGGCTGCGGTGCGGGAGTTGAATATCTTGCAGTTACGCCGTGGGGAGATTTTTATCCCTGTCATCAGTTTGTGGGAAAAGAGGAGTTTTTGCTCGGAGATGTTGACAGAGGACTTATAAGGCAGGATATAAGCGATGAGTTTAAGCTCTGCAATGTATATGCAAAGCCAAAGTGTCGTGACTGCTTTGCAAGATTTTACTGCAGCGGGGGCTGTGCAGCAAATTCCTATAATTTTCACGGCTCACTTACTGATACCTATGAGCTTGGCTGTGAGCTTCAGAAAAAGCGTATAGAGTGTGCAATAATGATAAAAGCGGCATTAGCCGAATAAAAAGGAGAAAATATATGAGAGTCAATCAAAAGAGGGGGGTTTTAAAGCTCATAGTAGTATTTGCGGCATTGGCGGTATTTGCCTACCTTGCCTATATGAGCATGAGTCAGATTAAGCTTGGTCTTGACCTTGCCGGAGGTGTCAGCATAACCTACCAGACGGTTGAAGAAAATCCGAGTGATAAGGATATGAGCGATACTGTGTATAAGCTGCAGCAAAGGGTTGATAATTATTCAACTGAAGCAGAAGTATACAGAGAGGGAGATAACAGGATAAATATAGACATTCCCGGAGTATCGGATGCAAATGCCATACTTGAGGAGCTCGGAAAGCCGGGTTCACTCAGCTTTGTAGGTCCTGACGGAAATGTAATATTAACCGGTGACATGGTAGAATCAGCTCAGGCAGCTTCAACAGTGGAGCAGAGCACCGGTCAGAGAAAGTATTTAGTTGAGCTGTCATTTAAAGAAGAGGGCAGGCAGGCTTTTGCAGATGCCACCACCAAGTTTTTAAATCAGAATATTGCCATAATTTATGACGGCAAGATGGTGTCCAATCCTGTAGTCAGAGCTGCTATTACAGACGGCAAATGTACTATAGACGGCATGAAGGATCACGAGGAGGCTGAAAAGCTTGCTTCTACAATACGTATCGGCTCTCTTTCACTTGAGCTGATGGAGCTTAGAAGCAATGTTGTAGGTGCAAAGCTTGGTCAGGATGCCATAGCTACAAGCTTAAAGGCGGCAGCTATAGGCTTTGCCGCAGTAGCGGTTTTTATGCTCGTCGGCTATCTGCTTCCGGGACTGGTTGCTGTAATAGCACTTGCAATTTATGTGGCAGTCATGGTATGCCTGCTGGCAGCTTTTGAAATTACCCTTACCCTGCCCGGTATTGCAGGTATTATACTGTCAATAGGTATGGCAGTGGATGCCAACGTAGTTATATTTGCAAGAATTAAAGAGGAAATCGGTGAGGGCAAGGCAGTTGATGCTGCAATCAAGGCTGGCTATCATAAAGCGCTTTCAGCTATAATTGACGGAAACATTACTACACTGATTGCGGCTGCGGTACTCTTTATAATGGGAACAGGTACTGTTAAGGGCTTTGCCTCCACTCTCGGTCTTGGCATACTGCTTTCAATGTTTACCGCAATATTTATTACAAGAAATGTAATGGACGGATTTTACCATGTAGGAGTCTCGGACCCGAAGCTTTATGGAAGCAAAAAGGATAAAAAAATAATAGATTTCTTATCAAAGAAAAATATTTTTATAGCAGCTTCGGTTATTGTGATAGGCATAGGCATGGTGACAATGTTTATGAATGATGCGGCTACAGGCAAAAAATTTAATTACAGCATAGACTTTAAGGGCGGAACCTCCACCAATGTGACCTTTAATGAGGACATGTCACTTGAGGATATTTCAAGCAAAGTCGTTCCGGTAGTGGGTCAGATAACAAAGGATGCAGATATTCAGACCCAGAAGGTCAAGGATTCCAATGAGGTTATCATTAAAACCAGAACACTGAATGTAGAGGAAAGGGAGCAGCTCAATCAGGCGCTTGCCTCAAATTTCGGAGTTGATGCTGAAAAGATTACCGCTGAAAGTATTTCTGCTACAGTAAGCTCGGAAATGAAAAAAGATGCGATTATAGCAACTCTTGTAGCGACTGTGCTTATGCTTTTATATATTTGGATAAGATTCAGCGATATTAGATTTGCGGTAAGCTCCGTGATGGCTCTTATGCACGATGTACTTGTGGTAGTTGCCTTTTATGCAGTGGCAAAATGGAGCCTTGGCTCAACCTTTATAGCCTGTATTCTGACTATAGTAGGCTATTCTATTAATGCCACCATAGTTATTTTTGACAGACTGAGAGAAAATCTGAAGAACCTGTCACGTAAGCTGGGAAAGAAAGAGATAGTTAATTTAAGCATTACTCAGACCCTGTCAAGAAGTATAAATTCTTCTCTTACCACTTTTATCACTATATTTATACTTTATCTGTTCGGAGTATCTTCTATAAAGGAATTTGCACTTCCCATTATGGTAGGTATAGTCTGCGGAACCTATTCTTCAGTATGCCTTGCCTGTGCTTTTTGGTATATATTAAGTGAATCTGTGAAAAAAGCCCCAGCGGCACCAGCTTTGGAGAATGCTGACAAAGCTAAAAAGCCGGAAAGGATTTCAAAGGTTAAGGCTGAAAGTGCAGATATCAATAAGGAGCCGGAATCTGAAAATAATTATAGCAAAGTCTCTAATAAAAAGAAGTCTAATAAGAAAAAAAGAAAAAGATAAGCTGCATTTATAAAATTTTGGGAGTCTTTTATGATTTATAAGGTGATCGCAAGACAGGGGAGAGCGAAATCAGCAACTGTTGAAACTGTACACGGGACAATAGAAACTCCGGTATTTATGAATGTAGGAACAGCGGCTGCAATAAAGGGAGCCGTATCCAGCGAGGATTTAATCCGGATAGGTACTCAGGTTCAGCTGTCAAATACCTACCACCTGCATGTACGTCCGGGTGACAATATTATAAAAAGGCTTGGCGGTCTGCATAGCTTTATGAATTGGAGAAGACCTGTGCTTACCGATTCCGGCGGGTTTCAGGTGTTTTCGCTTGCCGGCTTGCGAAAAATAAAAGAAGAGGGCGTGCATTTTAATTCACATATTGACGGCAAAAGGATTTTTATGGGACCTGAGGAAAGTATGCAGATTCAGTCCAATCTTGCTTCGACTATAGCCATGGCATTTGATGAATGCCCTCCCGCACTGTCAGAAAGAGAATACATAGAAAAATCAGTACAGCGGACAAGCCGGTGGCTTGTCCGCTGCGTAAATGAAATGAAGCGGCTTAATGCACTTGAAGCTACAATTAATAAGCAGCAGCTCCTTTTCGGGATAAATCAAGGCGGAATTTTTGAAGACATAAGAATTAAGCACGCAAAGGAAATTTCGGAGCTTGAACTTGACGGCTATGCAATAGGGGGACTTGCAGTGGGAGAAAGCCATGAAGATATGTACAGAATAATTGAAGCGGTGGTACCTCATCTTCCTGCAGGCAAGCCTACTTATCTTATGGGAGTGGGAACTCCGGAAAATATCCTTGAGGCTGTTGAAAGAGGAGTTGATTTTTTTGACTGTGTCTATCCCAGCAGGAATGGAAGACATGGGCAGGTTTATACTAATTTTGGAAAGCTGAACTTGTTTAATAAGAAACATGAAATTGACGCAGCGCCTATAGAGGAGGGCTGCGGCTGCCCTGCATGTAAGTCCTACTCAAGAGCCTATATAAGACATCTGCTTAAGGCAGGTGAAATGCTGGGCATGCGTCTTTGTGTATTGCATAATTTATATTTTTATAATAAAATGATGTCTGAAATCAGAGAAGCAATAAGGCAGGGAGATTTTAAACAGTATAAAAAAACTAAATTGGAAGGATACAGGCAGTCCCTCGCTTCAAATGTTTAAAGCTTGGAGCGGAACAGGCAATACAAAATTAATAAAGGCTTGGAGATAAACAATGATAAAAGCATTAATAAGAGCAATAGTAAGATTAATATTAAGATTTTAAGGTATACCCTGCCTTAAGCTGAGCAGGAGCAGCTTGTCAATATTATATTTTTAGGAGGTTTTTATATGTTATTAGCTGGTACAGCAGGTACGGGAGGATTTAATATAGGTATAATTATCATCTATATTGTAGGCTTTGGTGCCTTGATGTATTTTATGTCATATCGACCGCAGAAAAAGGAGCAGGATAGAAAAAAGGAGCTTCTTTCAAGTCTTGAAATAGGAGATTCGGTATGTACTACCGCCGGATTTTATGGAGTCATAATTGACATTACAGAAGATATGCTTATAGTTGAATTTGGAAATAATAAAAACTGCCGTATCCCTATGAGAAAGGATGCAGTAGTTGAGGTTGAAAAGCCTGAAAATTAAACCCCGCATTAATTAAACTGAAAGCAAAAAAATAAATACGAACTGATTAAACTCCTATGCTGTATAGTATAGGAGCTTTGTATATATTTTAACTAAATGCATTTAGAGAGCTTATATAAGGAAATTTAATTTTATGAAAATTTTAAAATTATTAAGAAATAAATTTGTTGTGCTGGGAATAGTATTTACAGTGGCTCTAATAGGCTATTTTGTTATGATTGCCGGCAGGGGCGTAAAGGGAGGTCCGGTATATACCAGCATAGAAGAAGCATCTTTGCCGGTATTATGGGTTGAGATGACTGGAAAACAGATGAATTGTATGAGAGGCTTTTTAAATGACCCGGGAATAAATGTAAGCTATGATACTTTGACAGTAGTACCTGAGGACAGAAAGCTTAAGCTTTTTATCAGAGAAAATTCTATGACTATCACAGGTATTAAATATGAAATTAGAAGTGCGGACCTTTCAGAGCTGATTGACAGAGGCAGTGTTGACGATTTTTTAAATTCAGAGAGTGAACAGGGGATAGACTTTATACTGCCGGTGGGAAATTATCTGAGTGAATGGAAGAAATACCGACTTGACATTACGCTGATTACCGAAAATAAAGGTGAGGTACATTATTATACCGGGCTTATGAAGGGCAAGCAGGAAGAGCTTGTTAAGATGATAGAGCTCGCTAATTCCTTTTCTGACAGAAATTTTGATTATAATGCTGCCAGAGAAAATGCTACTTATTTGGAGTCGGATGATACAGGTGACAATACCAATCTTGGAGTGGTAAACTTAAAAAGCAGCTTTGAACAGCTGACTTACCGACAATTAAATCTACAGCTGATAGGGGTTAAGGATATCAGGCTCTGTGCTTATGATGGCTATATGGGTGAAATTAAGATTACCTTTAGTGCAAGCAGTAAAAATGACAACGAAGCTGCCCAGCTTTACGAAATAAGTGAGAGTTTTGTAATACGTGTGGCACCTGAAAGACTGTATATGATGGATTATACAAGGACTATGAGTGAAGTGTTTTTAGGAGATTTAAGCCTGTTTAATGCTCAGAAGATTTGGCTTGGAATAAACAAAAATGATATAATTTCAGGACTGTCAAGCCCTAATGAAAGGTTTACGGCATTTGTTTCCAATAGAGACCTTATTTATATAGACAGAGGGCTTGCCGACGAAAAAAGTAAAAGGACTGAGGTTAAGCCCGGTGCCATGAAGCTTTATTCATTTAGAAGCGGTGTAGATTCGGGGCTTAGGAGTGCCTATAATAAAAACGATATTAAACTCTTAAGAGCTGACGATGAGGGAGGAGTTGATTTCCTTGTTTACGGCTATATGAATCGTGGAGAGCATGAAGGTCAAACCGGTATAATTTATAACAGATATGAACCCCAAAAAAATATTATAGTTGAAAAATTTTTTATCCCGGTTGATAAAACCTATGAGGAGATAAGGGAGGATGTGCTCGCCCTTGCACATCTTGGAGCGAACAACAATCTTTATATAAAGCTGGGCTCGGGAGTGTATTCTGTCGACCCTGACGGGGGCAGCAGCATAGCTGTGGTAGAAGGACTGAGAGAGGGCTGTTATAGTATAAGTCCTCTTGAGAGCAGACTTGCATGGCAGGTGAAGCAGGATAAGAGCGGGAGCGGGATTGTAAATTTTATGAATCTTGATACCGGAGATAAAAAGGAAATTAAAGCGGAACCCGGAAAACTCCTGTCTACAAAGGGATTTATAGATACCGACCTTATACTTGGGATTTCGGAAGAACAAAATTCATGGCTGATAAACGGCAAAACTGCATTGACACCGTATAATGCCATTGAAATAATCAATGACATGCTTGAAGTTCAGGAGCATTATGAAAGGGTCGGAAATTTTATAAGTGATGTAAGAGTTGAGGGCGGTAGAGTACATCTTAAGCTTTTAAGCAGAACAGGAGATACAAGCTTTAATTTTGTAGCGGATGATACTATAGTAAGCAATGCGGAGCCGGTCACGGCGGCAGTTAAAGGGATAGGCTATAATATGTCGGAGGATAAGGGCAGAGTATTTTTCATGGAGTCTGATTTTATAAATGGAGAAAAAATCAAAAAGCTTACAGTACCTGAGAGCATAAGCTATGAAACTACAAAAAATATTACAATAAAGCGGCAGGATGAAGAAAAAAACTTCATCTCATATGCACATGGCGATATGCTTGCCAGCCATGAGGAGGCTGCCGCAGCGATAGAATCGGCTTATCAGAATATGGGACTTGTGAGAGAAAACGGGACTCTCTTCTATGCAAGGGCAGCAGTATTAAGCTATAAGCTGCTTAAAGTCCCTGCGCCGAGGGCGTTGGAGTTTATGCAGGCGAGAGAGGAAGATTCTCTGACCTCACTTAGAGGGATAAGTCTTAAGCAGAGCTTTTATTTTCTGAACAGAAATCTTTATGTGCTTGGATATTCTGACGGAGGTGTACCGCTTTTAATTTATGGGTATGATAAGAATAATATAAGTGTATATGATATTAATACGGGAGAAACTAAAAAGATAGGAATTAAAGAGGCGGAGCTGATGTTTGATTCCGGCTATAATGATTTCTCTATAAATATTATACCCCGCTAGCATTAAATCAATCTAGGAGTTGTTGCAAAATGGCAGCAGCTCCTTTTTGTATAAAAGTAAAAAAGCAGGGGATGCCGCTCAATCATCCGCTTTGAGAATTTTACTACATCCCCTGTTTAATTAAGTACCGGTTCTACAGGAGTCCCATCACCTTCTGCATTATAAGGCTTACGATAGTGATTGCGCCCCAGCAGCCCATACCAAGTATTATTGACTTGCCTCCGGTTTTTATGAGCTTTATTATATCCGAGTTAATGCCGATGGCAGCCATTGCCATAATTATAAAGAACTTGCTTAATTCTTTGAGTGGAGTAAAAATTTCTTTCGGTACACCGAGTGAGGGGGCTAAAGTAGTGATTATTGAGGTGGCTACAAAATAAAGTATAAACATAGGAAATATTTTTTTGAGATTAAAGCTTTCCGCCTCGGCGTTGTCCACCTGTCTGTTTTTTTTAAGACGCAGATAGCTCAGTGCAAGGGTGATAGGTATAATAGCGAGGGTCCTTGTGAGCTTGACGATTACAGCCTTATCCAGGGTTGCACTGCCGAGCGACCACATGCTGTCCCAGGTTGAGGCGGCAGCGGTAACTGAGGAGGTATCATTTACCGCAGTTCCGGCAAAGATACCGAAAGCCTCTCCGCTGGCATGGTCAATCCCTATGGCTTTGCCGAGTACAGGGAAAATTACAGCGGCAATTACATTAAAAAAGAAAATGACGGAAATTGCCTGGGCAACCTCTTTGTCATCAGCTTCAATTACCGGTGCAGCGGCAGCTATGGCGGAGCCTCCGCAGATGGAGGAGCCTACACCTATGAGGGTAGCCGTATTGGTTTCGATTTTAAGGAGCTTATGCAGGAAATATGCCGTAATCAGTGAGGTGGCTATAGTGCAGATTATAATAGGGAGGGACTGCTTTCCGGTTTGAAATATTACATTCAGATTAAGCCCGAATCCCAACAAGACTACAGCCCACTGCAAAACTTTTTTTGAAACAAATTTTACTCCGGGTTTACTACCTTCGTCTAAGCTCTTGAAGGCTGAGATAATCATGCCTGCCAGCATTGCAATTACCGCTCCTCCTATCAGGGGATAGCTTTTTCCCAAGAGCCATGAGGGTGCGGCAACGGCAAGACAGATAAAGATGCCTTTAAAATTAGTTTTAATAAAATTCATAAATTTGTGCCCTTTCTTTTGTTAGTTTTAGCATGAGATTATTTTATATCCGTTTTCAACCTAATTATTTTTACTAATATTATAGTTTGCAGTAGCTGTATTGTCTATACTTAGAGCAGATATTCACTATCAGTTTAGAAGATTATTTAGAGGATGCTGCTTATTAAAATACAGTCGGAGCGGCTAAAAAAGCCACATTGACAAAGATTTATTAGAAAAGTTTTACATAATTCTTTACGTTTTATTAATATTATGTTATAATCCTCTGTAATAAAAAATGAATTACGAGGTTGACTATGCGTTGCTATGCGATTAAAGGGGGCTATCCCTTAAAAGGAACAGTTGCAGTAAATGGTTCCAAGAATGCTGCACTCGGTATTTTAGCCGCTGCAATTATGACAGACGAACCGGTTTTTATTGATAATATTTCGGATGTTACAGATATAAACATCATGCTTGAGGAAATCGCATCTTTAGGTGTTAGAGTGGATAGAGTTAGCAGGCACAGCGTAAAGATAGATGCAAAACATATAAATTCAGTAATTGCAGATGATAGTAAAATGTCGGAGATGAGGGCTTCATATTACCTTATAGGTGCTCTGCTCGGAAGATTTCAAAGTGCTGAAGTCAGGCTTCCGGGAGGCTGCTGCATAGGTACCCGCCCTATAGACCAGCATCTTAAGGGATTTAGAGGACTTCAGGCGAAGACTGAGGTATCAAATGGAAACCTTAAAGCGCATGCCATTGCCCTTATAGGCGGTACTATAGCCTTTGATACCGTGTCGGTAGGAGCTACAATCAATACAATGCTTGCGGCTACACTTGCGGAGGGCAGGACTATACTTAGAAATGTGGCAAAAGAGCCTCATATCGTCGATGTTGCAAACTTTTTAAATTCTATGGGTGCCGATATTAAAGGAGCAGGAACTGATGAAATAAGAATACAGGGCGTAGAAAAGCTCAGGGGTACAGAATACTCAGTAATTCCTGACCAGATAGAAACTGGAACCTTTATGTGTGCGGCAGCAATTACAGGCGGAGATATAAAGGTTACCAATATTATACCAAAGCACATGGAGGCGGTTTCACAAAAGCTTATAGAGATGGGTTGCGAAGTCAGTACCGGAGATGATTTTATAAGAGTGAGGGCTGGAGAAAAGCTTTTTGCTTCTGATGTCACCACTATGCCTTATCCGGGATTTCCCACTGATATGCAGCCGCAGATAACTACTGTTTTGTCAGTTGCTTCAGGAGTGAGTGCGGTAGAAGAAAAGATTTTTGAAAACAGATTTTCCTATGTTGACGAGCTTGTCAAAATGGGAGTTGATATAAAGGTAAGGGGCGAAGCTGCTTTTATATCAGGGGTGTCGGAAATTACCGGAGCCGGACTTTCCGCCCCGGACCTCCGAGCAGGTGCCGCACTGGTGCTTGCTGCACTGAAGGCTGAGGGCTACAGCACTGTCCATAATATTCACTTTATACAAAGAGGGTATGAAAGATTTGATGAAAAATTAAGAAATCTTGGCGCAAGGATTGAAACGGCGGTAATAGAAGACCTCGAATCGGAACGCAAGGCGGAGCTGAAACTTGATTTAAAGTACGGGAATTAATATAAATAGTATTGCTGAACTGTAAAATCAGTTGTATAATAAATTTTATTAAAAAACGGCTTTTTATAAAGGCTGTTTTTTCTTTATAAAGCTTTTAGTCTGTTTATTCAGACAATAGCATAAATATACAAAAGAGGAGAGCAAAGAGATGAAAAAAAGATTAAGTCTATTTACAGCAGTAGGGCTCGCAGGAATTATGCTTATGCTTAGTGCATGCAGTTCAGGAGGCAAGCAGTCGGATACGGCTGCGTCCTCCGATTCAGGAAAAAAGAAATTAAAGGTCGCTATGGAATGCAGCTATGCACCTTATAATTGGACCCAGCCGGATAATTCAAACGGTGCAGTGAAAATATCAAATGGACAAAATGAGTATGCCTACGGCTATGACGTAATGATTGCGAAGCGCATTACCGATGAACTTGGATATGAGCTTGAGATAGTAAGACTTGACTGGGATGCGCTTGTAACTGCTGTACAGTCCGGACAGGTGGACTGTGTTATAGCGGGGCAGTCAATCACTTCTGAGAGATTAAAAAGCGTGGATTTTACCAAGCCTTATTACTATGCTTCAGTGGTAACGCTGGTAAAGGGTGACGGCAAGTTTGCTGAGGCGAAAGGGCTTTCAGACCTTAAGGGAGCTTCCGTAACAGCACAGCAAAATACTATATGGTATGATATATGCACTAAACAGATACCTGAGGCTAAGATACTTACCGCTCAGGATTCATCACCGGCAGCACTGGTAGCGCTTGATACGGGAAAATGTGAAGCGGTAATTACGGATATGCCTACTGCAAAGGCGGCGATCGTAGCACATCCTGATTTTAAGCTGCTTGATTTTTCCGGAAATGCCGAGGGCGACTATAAGGTTTCAGAGGAAGAGGTCAATATAGGCATTTCATTAAAACAGGGAAATACCGAGCTTAAGGATGCTATCAATTCTGTACTTGATAAGATGGATAAATCGGAATTTGAAAAAATGATGGACGAGGCGATAAAAGTACAGCCTTTAGGTGTTTAATACTAAAGTGGTGCATGGAATGCCATGCACCACTTATTAATAATATGGAGAAAGGAATAAAAAGATATGCCTCAGGATTTTTTGGGAAGAATTCTATATTTGCTTTCAAAATATGGGATAAGTTTTTTAAACGGTGCACTCCAGACTATGAATATAGCACTGGTAGGCACTGTAATAGGCTGCATCATAGGCTTTGCGGTAGGCGTGGTACAGACTATACCGATTTCTAAAAATGACAGCCTTGTAAAAAGAATTTTATACAGGATAGTAATGTTTATATTGAATGCCTATGTTGAAGTTTTCAGGGGAACTCCCATGATGGTGCAGGCCATGTTTATATACTACGGCTCCTCGGCTTTATTTAATATAAATATGTCCATGATGTTTGCCGCTTATTTTATAGTTTCAATAAATACCGGCGCTTATATGGCGGAAACTGTGAGAGGAGGCATCCTGTCAGTGGATTTGGGGCAGGAGGAAGGAGCCAAGGCTATAGGAATGACGCATGTGCAGACTATGGTGTATGTTATACTTCCGCAGGCACTTAGGAATATCATGCCTCAGATAGGAAATAACCTTATTATTAATATCAAGGATACCTGTGTGCTTTCAATTATAGGTATAGTTGAGCTTTTCTTTGCTACTAAGGGAGTGGCAGGCACCTACTACACTTATTTTGAAGCTTTCACAATCACTATGGTGATTTACTTTATACTTACCTTTACCTGTTCAAGGCTGTTAAGGCTGTGGGAAAGTAAAATGGATGGACCGGATAATTACGACCTTGCTACTACCGATACTCTTGCCTACACGAGCGGAATGGTAAAGTTTCCTAATCCCCAAAAGAATAAGGAGGAGAAGTAATGGAGAAAGATATACTGCTTAAGGTAAGCCATCTGAGCAAGACCTTCGGCTCAAATGCGGTGCTTAAGGACATTGACTTTACAGTAAAAAAAGGTGACGTAACCTGCATTATAGGAGCTTCCGGCTCAGGCAAGTCAACCCTCTTAAGATGTATAAATCTTTTGGAAATGCCTACTACCGGAAGTATATTATTTGAGGACAGAGATATTACGGACAGGGATAGCAATCCGGCTGCCTACAGAGCGAAGGTAGGGATGGTATTTCAAAATTTTAATCTGTTTAATAATATGACCGTAATTGAAAACTGTATTATAGGGCAGACTAAAGTGCTTAAAAAGGATATTAAAGAAGCCAGGGATAAAGCTATGTATTACCTGAAAAAGGTAGGTATGCTCCCCTATATAAATGCAAAGCCGAAACAGCTTTCGGGCGGTCAAAAGCAAAGAGTGGCTATAGCGAGAGCACTTGCTATGGAGCCGGTGCTGCTGCTTTTTGACGAGCCTACCTCCGCACTTGACCCTCAGATGGTGGGAGAGGTGCTTGATGTTATGAAAAAGCTTGCCAAAGAGGGACTTACCATGATTATAGTGACTCATGAGATGGCTTTTGCAAGAGATGTATCAAGTCATGTAGTATTTATGGCGGAGGGAGTGATAGAAGAAGAGGGAAGCGTTGCGGAGGTTTTTAATAATCCTAAAAGTCTTGTAACAAAGGAATTTTTAAGCCGCTTCATGAAAGAATAAAGCAATAAAGCTTATGTTTTTATATTGCTGCATTTATATAAATGATAGAGTAACTGACATGGTATTTTTTAAGAGAGTGTGCTATAATTAAAGGCGAAAAATTATAGTTTATTATATTAGCTGTAAAGTTTTTATATATGGAGGAAGATATGCCTGAAAAGAGATTATTTACATCTGAGTCGGTTACAGAGGGACATCCTGATAAGATGTGTGACCAAATCTCAGATGCCGTACTTGATGCATTGCTTGAGCTTGACCCCTTAAGCAGAGTTGCTTGTGAAACCTGTGTCACTACAGGGATTGTAATGGTAATGGGAGAGGTGACTACAAAGGCCTATGTCGATATACAAAAGATAGTCAGAGATACAGTCAGAGAAATCGGCTATGACAGAGCAAAGTACGGCTTTGATGCCGATACCTGCGGAGTTATAGTATCGCTTGACGAGCAGTCGCCGGATATTGCGATGGGAGTTGACAAGTCGCTTGAAGCTAAGCAGGGCGAAGAAAAGGATGATTTGAATATAGGTGCAGGCGACCAGGGCATGATGTTCGGCTATGCAACAGATGAAACTGAGGAATATCTGCCCTATCCTATAGCACTTTCACATAAGCTTGCAAGAAGATTGAGCCAAATAAGAAAGGATAAGAGTGTTAAGTATTTAAGACCTGACGGCAAGGTTCAGGTAACGATTGAGTATGATGAAAATAATAAGCCTGTCAGGATAGATACTGTGGTGCTGTCAGCTCAGCATGATGAGAGTGTCACTCATCAGGAGCTGGAGAGGGATATTAAAAAGCTGATTTTTGATGAAATACTGCCAAAGAATATGATAGACAACAACACCAAGTTTTATGTAAATCCGACCGGCAGATTTGTAATCGGAGGACCTCATGGAGATTCAGGGCTTACCGGAAGAAAGATAATAGTTGACACCTATGGAGGCTTTGCACGCCATGGAGGCGGAGCCTTTTCAGGAAAGGACTGCACCAAGGTTGACCGCTCGGCTGCTTATGCGGCAAGGTATGCTGCAAAGAATATAGTGGCAGCAGGGCTTGCTTCAAAATGTGAGATACAGCTTTCCTATGCTATAGGTATGTCGCACCCTATTTCGGTTTCAGTGAATACTTTTGGGACCGGCAGAATAAGTGATGAGAAAATCTGTAAGCTGGTAAGGGAGCATTTTGATTTAAGACCGGCAGGTATTATTAAAATGCTTGACCTCAGGCGGCCTATTTATAAGCAAACCGCAGCCTATGGACATTTTGGAAGAACTGATATTAATCTGCCGTGGGAAAAACTTGATAAGGCAGAGGAGCTTAAACAGGCTGCGGCTTTATTGGAAAATTAATTATAAGTAAGTAAGCAGTAAGGCGGTTTGTCAATATCTGCCTTACAATATAGATTATGTTTGGCTGCTGTAAAACAATATGTTTCCTGCATTTGTTTTGCGGTAGCTATTTTTATAAATTCCAACAAAATTAAAAGGGTTTAAATTTATGAGATTAAAAACTGCTCTGATAAGCATATTTACAGGCATAAGCATAACTGCCGCCATTTTGCTTTTTGCCAGTATATTTAAGCATAACAGTGAGAAGATACTCGACATTTTAATTACCACAGTGGCAATCCTTATCTGTGTGGCATTTTTAATGATTATATGGATTTACAGCTCTATTTTAAAGCCTCTTTCAAAGCTTCAAGAGGCTACAAGGAAGATTAAAGAGGGAAATCTTGATTTTACACTGGACTTTGAAGAACATGACGAGATAGGACAGCTTTGCATGGATTTTGAGGAGATGAGGATAAGGCTTAAGGAAAATGAGGAAGAAAAGCTTCAGGCGGATATGGACAATAAAGAGCTGATAAGTAATATTTCACATGATTTAAAGACTCCTATCACCGCTATTAAAGGCTATGTGGAGGGGATTATGGACGGAGTGGCGGCTTCTCCCGAAAAGCTTGATAAGTATATAAGAACTATTTATAATAAAGCTAATGATATGGATAGGCTGATAGATGAGCTTACCTTTTATACTAAGATTGATACCAATAAGCTGCCTTATAATTATGAGGAAGTAAATATAGTGGATTTTTTTCAGGATTGTGCTGCCGAAATAGGACTTGATATGGAAGCTGCCGGCATAGGCTTTTCTTTTGACAGCAATATAAAAAAGGATACGATTATAGTTGCCGATGTGGAGCAGATGAAGAGAGCTATCAACAATATTATAGGAAATTCAGTAAAATATCTTAACAAAATCCCCGGAAAAATCGGTATCAAGCTGCTTGACGAGGGAGATTTTGTAAGGATAGATATAAGCGATAACGGCAGAGGGATAGACAAAAAGGATTTGCCCTGTATTTTTGACAGATTTTACAGAGCCGATTATTCAAGAAATTCCTCAACCGGAGGAAGCGGTATAGGACTTTCAATAGTAAAAAAGATAGTAGAGGCACATAGCGGTTTTATAAGAGCCGAAAGTGATATCGGCAAGGGAACAGATATAATAATACTGCTTAGAAAGCATCAGTCATCAAAAAAATTTTAGAAGGAGGTGAAAGGGTTGAAAAAAATACTTATAGTTGAGGATGAAGAAAGCATAGCGGAGCTGGAAAGGGATTATCTTGAAATATCCGGCTTTGAGGTGGAGCTTTGCAATAACGGCGATGAGGGGAAATTCCTGGCGGTAAGTAATGAGTATGATTTAATAATACTGGATATAATGCTTCCAGGCAGTGACGGATTTGAAATTTGCAAAAAAATCAGAGAGGTTAAGGATATCCCGGTGATTTTAATAAGTGCTAAAAAAGAAGATATTGACAAAATCAGAGGGCTTGGACTTGGGGCTGATGATTATATTACAAAACCTTTTTCTCCAAGTGAGCTGGTAGCCAGGGTAAAGGCACATATGTCAAGGTATCAGAGAATCCTTGACAATGCTCAGCAGGTAAATGATGTTATAGAGATAAGAGGGCTAAAGATAGACAAGACTGACAGAAAGGTCTGGATAAATAAAAAAGAAACAAACTTTACCGCAAAGGAATTTGACCTTTTAGTCTTTCTAGCTTCAAATCCCAACCATGTTTTTACTAAGGAGGCTTTGTTTAAGCATATCTGGGATTTGGAATCCTTAGGAGATATAGCTACTGTCACTGTACATATTAAAAAAATAAGAGAAAAGATAGAATTTGATTCCTCCAGACCTCAGTATATAGAAACTATATGGGGGGTGGGATACAGGTTTAAGGTTTGATTTCTTTACTGTAAGATAATATTAAATTAAAAAACTGAAAAATATGATATAAATATATTTATTATTTAATAGGCTGTGAAAGACAGCGCTGTATATGAGAGAGGAGATTTTATGGCACAAACTAATGTACTTGTAGTAGATGATGAAAAGGAAATCGCCGACTTGGTAGAGATACATCTTGTAAGTGACGGATATAAGGTATTTAAGGCTTCAAATGCAAAAGACGGGCTGGATATACTGGACAGAGAAGACATACATCTTGCACTTTTAGATATAATGATGCCCGGAATGAACGGGCTTGATATGTGCAAGAAAATAAGAGAAACTAAAAACATCCCTATCATAATGCTTTCAGCAAAAAGCTCAGACCTTGACAAGATAATGGGACTGGGCACAGGGGCGGATGATTATGTGACCAAGCCCTTTAACCCGCTGGAGCTGACTGCAAGAGTTAAATCTCAGCTCAGACGCTATACTCAGTTTAATCCCAACAGCGGAAATGTCAAACCGCAGAATGAGATAAGTATAAGAGGACTGGTGATAAACAAAGACAATCATAAGGTAACGATCTATGACGAGGAGGTTAAGCTGACTCCAATAGAATTTGAAATTCTTTATCTTTTGGCGAGCAATGCGGGCAAGGTGTTTTCAACCGATGATATATTTGAAAGGGTATGGAATGAAAAGGTCTATGAGGCAAATAATACCGTAATGGTACATATAAGAAGATTAAGAGGCAAGATGAAAGAAGATGAGCGTGCGGATAAAATTATAACTACAGTATGGGGAGTAGGATATAAGATTGAAAAGTAATCTGAAAATAGAAACAAAGAATATTATTAAAAAAGGATTAACCTATAAGAAATTTCATACCAAGGTGCTTATAAATGTCATTTATTCACTTATAATCAGCTGCCTTATAGAATATTTTTTAGTAAATAATATTTTTACGATTCTTGAGCTTCCGAGATTTCGCCAGTCAAAAAATGAGGTGGTGGTTTCATTTATAAGATTTGAAACAGTAACCGTGCTTTTGCTTGTGCTGTTCGGCGTGGGTATGTTTACTTTAGTATTCTGGCTTTTGCAAAGAAAAGCCTTCGGATATATAGAGGATATATCGCAGGCAATGAAAAGTGCCGCTTCAGGCGATTTGAATACAAGCCTTGAAGTTGAGGGAGATGATGAGTTTTCAGATATGGCATCAACCTTAAACTCTATGGTCAGTGATATTAAAAGTCTGATGGAAAGAGAAAGGGAGTCGGAGCGTACTAAAAATGAGCTGATTACAAATGTAGCACATGATTTGAGAACTCCGCTGACTTCAATAATAGGCTATCTTGAGCTTTTATCAAAAAATAATAAAATTGATGAAGAAACAAGAAATAATTATACTAAGATAGCCTATACAAAGGCAAAAAAACTTGAAAAGCTTATAGAGGACCTTTTTGGATTTACCAAGCTTAACTACGGAAAAATAGCAATGAGAGTGGAAAGCATAGACATAGTGAAGCTTATAAGTCAGCTTATGGAGGAATTTTATCCTAATTTTATGGAAAAGGGACTTGCCTTTTCACTCACTACCAATAAAAACAGTAAATTAATAAATGCTGATGCAAACCTGCTGGCGAGGCTTTTTGAAAATCTGGTAGGCAATGCTATAAAATACGGTGTTGACGGTAAGAAGATAGACGTAAGGATAGAGGCTTTAGAGGACTATGTTACTATATCCGTAATAAACTACGGCAAGGTAATACCGAAGGAGGAGCTTCCGCTTATCTTTGAAAAATTTTACAGACTTGAAAGCTCAAGGTCTTCTGAAACCGGAGGTACGGGGCTTGGGCTTGCGATTGCAAAAAATATCGCGGATATGCACGGAGCTTTAATTGAAGTTAAAAGTGATTTGAATGGTACTGCTTTTATAGTTAAGCTTAAAGCTGATTTAGATATGGAGAAGGAAAATTTTACAAATGCCTGGGATTAAAAAATTAATTATATGCTTAAGCCTCATACTAGGATTTATATTTATAGCTGCGATAACCTATGCAAGGGATTTGCAGGAGGTTGATATAGAGGTAAGCTATGGCTATGACAATACTGCAAGAACCGGGAGATACCTGCCGGTTCATCTTGTATACACAGTAAAATCAGGAAAATTTAAAGGAAAAGCTGCGATTAAAACCAAGGCTTCAGACGGCAAAATCTATGAATATACCTATCCTCTGGATTTTGAAAAAAGCCGTGAGCAGACCTGCTACATACCTATAGGCTACGGGATTGACAGAATCTTTGTCAATCTCTACGACAGCGATTCTAAGCTGCTCAAAGAAAAGGAAGTCGAGCTTGATACCTCTCCTGCTTCTGATAATCTCTTAATAGGCATTTTAAGCGATACGCCTGAAGCCCTAAGCTATTTTGACAGTGTATTTATCAATTATGGAGTTATTTCCACTAAATCGGTAGTTATTGATAAAAATGATTTTCCTGAAGATTCGGTGGGATTATCTCAGCTTGATATCATAGTTATAAGTAATTTTAAAATCAGGGATTTAAATGAAGCTCAGTCTATGGCACTGATGGACTGGGTGGAAAAAGGCGGAATAATGCTGCTGGGCACCGGAGAAAGAGTGGATGATACACTGGGAAGATATGCTCCCGAGCTTCTGGATGATATGTATGAAGCTCCCGAGCTGAAAGAGATAGACCTTGGTGAGCAGCTTGGAATAGACGAGCCCGGAAGCAGTGTTGAGAGCATCAGCTGTGTCAATTTTCAGCTTCATGGAGGCAGCATACTTATACAGGGGGATGATGCTCCGCTGCTAAGCTCGGTAAATAAGGAAAACGGAGTAATAGCTGTAGCAGCCTATGATTTTGCAGATGAGGCTGTATTGGATTATGCCTCTAAGCATATCTCGTATATAAGCACTGTATTATCAAAAATACTTGGAAATACAAGGCTGGAGTCGCTTGGAAACGGACTCTACGTACAGGATTACGGCTTATATTCAGATATTCAGTCAATAATAAATACTGAAAGAGCTGATAAAATTCCTAATATTTCCATACTCGCTTTTTTGATAATCCTTTATATAATAATAATAGGTCCCGGAATATTTTTATTTTTAAAGCAGAGAGGGCTTAACTCTCTTTATATAAAAATAGTCGGTATTATAGCTGTATGCTTTACAGTGATAATCTATCAAATTGGTGCAAGAACCAGATTTCAAGAGGCTTTTTATAATTATGCTAGTATACTTGATGTTGATGAAGATAATATTTCAGAGCAAACCTATGTTAATTTTAGAAATCCTTACAATCAAACCTATAATATGGATATATCAAAACAGTATTCGGTACGTCCGGTATCAGGCGAAAGCTTAAATTTTAGAAAACAGATATTTAATAAAACTGACAGTGTTGATGTAGGGCTTGGGTTTTACAAGGATAAGACGGAAATAAATGTATACGCTCCGGGGGCTTTTGTCTCTCAGTTTTTTAAGCTTGAGAGAAATTATGAAAATAAGGAATCTATAGGCTTTTCAGGTGAGATCAGCCTGTTTAAGGATGAGCTTAAGGGATATATTACAAATAATTATCAAGAAAAAATAAACAGTGTGGCAATTATTCTTTATGGCAAGCTGGTGCTGCTGGGAGATATGGAGGCGAACCAGACTATAGACCTTGACGGTCTTAAGGTGTATAATATACCGCTGACAAATCTTAAAGCTGTATCAAAGGCTATCACGGGAATTGAGAAGCTTGCTTCTGAAAATATAAGCACCTATGAATCGGAAGCTTTTTATATGGAAGCACTTGGAAAAGCGGAGCTTGCCACCTTTTATATGTCCTTCCATCAATCAGGCTATTCGGCAGATGCAAGAATTATAGGCTTTACCGAAAATAAACCAGACAATAATATAGTTTTAAACAAGGAAATAAAAAACCTGGGAATCTCACTTTTGGTAAGTCAGTTAAATACGGACAATAAAAAAGGAGACTTAATCTATCGCTCGGCACTGATGAAGAATCCTACGCTGCTTGGAGGTGTATTCTTTGCAAATATTAATGCTTTCTACCCTGTAGAGCCTTTGGTGCTTGAATATCAGATAGGAGATGATATAGAAATAGATGAGCTGAATTTTGAAACTATTTCATCTGAATTTTTGAGTAATGATAAGGACATAGAAATTTTTGAAGGAGAGATGTATTTCTTTAATTATTTTAAAGGAAGCTATGATAAAAAAGAGATTAGAAATTACAGCATAGACGAGCTTAAAGAATATCTTTCACCGCCTAAAACCATAAGAATCAGATATGTATATAAGGAAAATAATTCGGCTTTGGTGGTATCTCTGCCTATGATTTCTGTTACAGGCTCTGATAATGAGCCTCAGAGTGAAAGGTAAACTGAAAGGAGGCTGAATGCTTAAAGTAGAAGGCTTAAAAAAGAAATATGGCAAGCATGTCGCTCTTAGCGGACTGGATATGAATGTTAAAAAAGGAGCAGTATATGGGCTTGTGGGTCCAAACGGTGCCGGTAAAACTACTGCAATAAGGCTAATTACCGGATTAAGCTCTGTTGATGAAGGAAAGATTATAATAAATGGAATAGATGCAAGGAAAAATTCTTTAAAGGTCAAAGAAACTATAGGCTATGTACCTGATAACTGCGGCTCCTACTTTAATATGAGTGTAAGTGAATATATGGAATTTTTTGCTGCCGGCTTTGGAATAACAGGAGTAAGGGCTGCCGAAAAAAATTTTAAATTATTGGAGCAGGTAGGACTTGAGGATAAGGCAGACTTTTTAGCAGATACACTTTCCAGAGGTATGCAGCAGAGATTATCACTTGCCAGAGCACTTATACATAATCCGGAATTTATTATAATGGACGAGCCTACAAGCGGGCTTGACCCCAGAAACAGCTTTGAATTTAAAAGACTTGTTAAGGAATTAAAAGAAAGCGGCAAGACTGTATTGATAAGCTCTCATTTATTATCGGAATTATCGGAGATATGTACAGATATTGCAGTCATTGAAAATGGGAAAATGGTGGCTGAAGGAGGTCTTGCGCAGATACTTGGAAGAATAGAGCATTCAAATCCTATAAAAATAGTGGTGCTGGGAGCGATAAGCTCTGCAATGGCTGTGTTTAAGGAAAATTCAGGAGTTAAAACTGTATCGAGAAACGACAATACCTTTATGATTAAATTTGAGGGAGGCAAGCTTGAAGAAGCCAGACTTTTATATGAGCTTATAGAGATGGAGGTTCCTGTATGCGAATTTGTCAGGGAAACCGGAAGCCTTGAATCCTTTTTTATACAGATAACAAATCATGATGAAGAAAAGGTGCTTATTGAGAATGATTATTAATCCTATATATGTTTATGAAAAAAAAGCTATGATTAGAAGTGTCAAATTTTCCATAGTGATAAGCTTGTTTAATGCTCTGCTTGCTTTTATAGTGCTGGCTTCAATGAGTGCGGTAATCCAGGATGTTAAAAATACGGCAAGAGTTCAGTACCTTTCTTTTCTTATAATTTTCAGGCTAGTGGCACTTGTAGAATTTTTAACGGTACTATTTATCATACCGGCTTTTACCGCAGGAGCCATCAGCTCTGAAAGAGAGAGAAAAACTCTTGATTTGCTTTATACTACACGCATAAGACCTTTTGATATAGTATTTGGAAAATTTACTGTGGCAATTTTTACTGTCTGCACCCTGGTGGTTTCCAGCCTGCCGGTACTGGCACTTGTTTTTGTATATGGAGGCATCACTGCCGGCGGAGTTCTAAGACTTTTCACATCCTATCTGATTGTAGTATACTATGCAGGAAGCATAGGACTTTTTGCTTCTTCGTTTAGTAAAAATACTGCTATGGCAGTAGTAATAGCTTATTCGGTGCTTATTGCCTTTATACTCGGTACTCTGCCTCACAGATTATTCTTCGGAGGATTGCCGGCAGACAATCAAAATCAGGCAACCGTTTCTGTAGTTGCCAGCGAGCTTATGGCTACCTATTCAAATCAGAGCGATGTATCCGGCGTTATGAGCTTGATTTATTCCATCAACCCTGTTACTGCCTTTTATATTAATATTAATTCAGTGATAGGAAATAAGGAAAGCGTTAATTTACTGTTTGATTTAATTGGCGGAGGCGATACCGGTTTTATAAGAAAAAACTGGTTCGGCATAAGTATGGGCTTTCAGTTTGTAACTGCAACCGTTTTAACCGCCCTGTCAGTCTGCAATATCACTCCTGCCCGCAGCTTCGGACTTTTTAAGGAGAATTAGCTCTGGTAACTGAAGCGGTCAGCAAGGTGAATTGTGCATATTTGTTTTAGCAGAATACAGTATAAGGAGAACTTGTATGGAGGCACTTTCATATAAATGCCCGAATTGCGGAGGGGATTTGAGATTTAATCCGCAAGGTCGAGGATATAAATGTGATTATTGCTCGTCAGAATATTCACAGGAGGAGCTTAATCAGATATTTGCCGATAATGAATCGGCAGCTTTAAGAGAAGCTGCACAGAATGAGTTTGTTGAAGATGTGAACACCTCTGACGAGGAAGTCGGCAGGCAGCAGGCACTGTTATACAGTTGCCCCAGCTGCGGAGCTCAAATAGTTACTGATTTTACCACGGCGGCTACCTTTTGCTATTACTGTCACTCTCCGGTGGTGCTTTCAGGCAGACTTGACGGAGCTGATACCCCTGATTATGTAATACCCTTTGAGATTGACAAGACAGGAGCCGAGGCGGCGTTTGCTGCGTGGATAAAGAAAAAAAGATATGTACCGAAGAGCTTTTATTCAAAAGACCAAATAGATAAGCTGAGCGGAGTGTATTTTCCGTATTTGCTTTACAGCTGTAAAGTGCATGCCAGTTTGGATGCCGCAGCGGAAAAGCACAGCAGAAACAGAATTGGAAATACGGAATATCAGCATATTGACAGCTACCATATTAAAAAGGAAGGTGATATGGATTTGAATAATATCGCCAGAAATGCTTTGAGAAAAGCTAATAAGGCTCTGGTAGAGGCTGTGCTGCCCTATGATTTTAATCAGGGCAGGCAGTTTAAGCTGTCTTACCTTTCAGGCTTTATGGCAGAGAGAAAGGATATGCAGACCGCTGATTTTTCAGAGAATATAAAAGCGGAGGTTAGTACCTATGCTATGAGCCGGCTGGTAGATTATCTGGCAGATTATTCAAACATTACTGTTTATAACAAAGAGGTGGCTGTAACAAGCGGAAATTGGCAGTATGCTCTGCTGCCGGTCTGGACTTTGACTTATAAGGACGATAAAAATAATAAGGTATATTATTTTTCATTAAACGGTCAGAATGGCAAGGTTGTGGGTGAGCTTCCTGTTGATTATTCAAAGCTCATGCTTACCTTTGCTTTAATAGCTCTACCTCTTATAATCCTTATGCTTTTGGCTTCATACTTTGTTTTATAGGAGGGCTTTATGAAAACTAAAATTAAATTTATTATTATGCTGTTGTTTTCCGTAATATTTATTTCAGGCATGAAATACGAAAATGCAGTGTATGCAAAGGATTTCGACACTTATGTATACGATAAGGCGGGAGTTTTAAGCAGTGAGGAAGAAGAACAGCTGAATATGGAGCTAAAGGAAGCCAGAGAAAAGACGGGTATGGATTTTGTCGTGGTTACAACTAATAATACCGGAGGCAGGTCTGCTGAAAGCTATGCGGATGATTTTTATGATGAGGGAGGCTTCGGAAGTTCAAAAGACCGCAGCGGTATGCTGCTTTTAATGGATTTTGATAATAGGCAGCTGCACATATCGACTGCAGGCTCCATGATAAGAATCCTAGATGATAAAAGGATTGAAAGCCTGCTTGATGATGGAATTAAATTTATGAAGATGGGACAGTATTATTCCTGCGCTTCAGTACTCATTGTTGAAATACTGCATTATGTAAAGCTGGGCGTGAGAGAGGGACAGTATAATTATGACAGGGAAACCGGCAAAATAAGCTATTATAAGTCGCCTAAGAAAATAACCTTCTATGAGCTTTTACTATCTTTGGCAGTACCACTGATAATAGCAGGAATATATATTAAAGGAGTGAGGGATGATTATGCTATGAAAAAAGCAAAAAAGAAGCTGCCCGCTTATCTGCTTTCATATAGAGCGGGAGCTGCCTATAATTTAATAAACGATACGGATGAGTTTTTAGGCAGGCGTACTATAACCAGGCATATCAGCTCAGAAAATCATCATCCGGGAGGCTCGCACGGCGGAGGCGGCGGAGGCTTCAGCTCAACCACACATACCGGCAGCAGCGGAACTACACACGGCGGAGGCGGCAGAGGATTTTAAATACTCAGGCGGAGAATGTCAGCTTTAATATAATAAAAAGGAGAAGGAATGGATAAGCGTATAGATTTAAGGTATTCAAGTACCAGGGGAAAAGACAGAGGACTTACTGCTTCACAGGCAATATTGAAAGGTCTTGCCGATGATGGAGGACTTTTTATGCCTGAAAAAATTCCGGCATTTGATTTTAAGCTGAAGGACTTAACAAGCCGGGACTATAAAGACATAGCTTATAGGATAATGAGGCTTTATTTTACTGATTACAGTGAGGAAGAATTAAAGGAATGTATTGAGAAGGCTTATGGCAGAAAATTTGATACTAATGAAATAGTGCCGGTTAAAAAGGTCTGCAAAGCTTATTATCTGGAGCTTTTTCACGGCGAAACTTTGGCATTTAAGGACATGGCGCTTTCGATTTTGCCGCATCTTATGATAGCTGCAGCCAAAAAAAATAACATAAAGAATAAAATAGCAATACTGGCAGCCACCAGCGGAGATACCGGAAAGGCTGCAATGTCGGGTTTTGCAGATGTCGAGGGAACTCAGATAATAGTATTTTATCCTAAAGGAGGGGTGAGTAAGATACAGGAGCTTCAGATGACTACTCAAAAAGGAGCTAATGTTGAAGTTCTGGCAGTACACGGCAATTTTGACGAGGCGCAGAGCGAGGTTAAAAAAATCTTTTCAGACCGGGAGCTGAAAATCCTTTTGGCAGAAAATAATATCAGACTTTCAAGTGCCAACTCTATAAATATAGGCAGGCTGGTGCCGCAGATTGTATATTATGTGTATGCCTATGTAAGGCTTTTGGAAAGAGGGGAGCTGGCTGAGGGCGAAAAAGTAAATATTTGCGTGCCTACCGGAAACTTCGGCAATATTCTTGCCGCCTATTTTGCGAAGCTTATGGGACTTCCTGTAAATAAGCTTATATGTGCTTCAAATGAAAATAAAGTGCTTTTCGATTTTTTTAATACAGGAGCCTATGATATAAATCGTGATTTCATACTTACCAGCTCTCCCTCAATGGATATACTTATATCAAGCAATTTTGAAAGACTGATATATCTGAGCAGCGGCTGTGATGCGGATAAAACGGCAAAGCTTATGTCGGAGCTTTATAATAAAGAAATTTATAAGGTGAGTGAGGAGATGAGGAGCTTTATGTCTGATTTTGAAGGCGGCTTTGCTGCTGAAGCAGAAAATATGCAGAATATTAGGAGAGTGTATGAAGACGGAGGATATTTGCTTGATACTCATACTTCGGTAGCTTCCTGTGTTTATCAGAAGTATCTGAATAAATCCGGAGATAATACTAAAACTCTGATTGCCGCTACTGCAAGTCCTTACAAATTTGCAGGGAGTGTAATGAAAGCTATAGCTGATGTAAAGGATAAGGATGAGTGGGAAATCATAGAGCTGCTGAGAAGCGCTTCAAAAACGGATATTCCTCGTGCCATTCTTGAGCTGAGGGAAGCTCCGGTACTGCATAAGGGAGAATGCGATATTGAGCTGATGGAGAATATGGTTAAAAAACTTCTTGGAGTCAGGGATTAAAAATAGTATAATAAAGAAAATAATATTACAAAGGGGGAAAAAGCAATGTTAGTTCCGGCAACAGAGATGTTAAAAAAGGCTAAGGCTGCTCATTATGCAGTAGGTCAGTTTAATATCAATAATTTAGAGTGGACAAAAGCAGTACTGCTGACAGCACAGGAGATGAATTCACCGGTGATACTTGGAGTATCGGAAGGTGCAGGCAAGTATATGGCAGGCTTTAAGACAGTAACCAATATGGTAAAGGGTATGCTTGAGGAGCTTAAAATTACCGTTCCTACAGCGCTCCATCTTGACCACGGCTCTTATGAAGGCTGCTATAAATGTATAGAAGCAGGCTTTTCATCAATAATGTTTGACGGCTCGCATCTGCCTATAGCTGAAAATATAGAAAAAACAAAGGAGCTTGTGGTGGCAGCTCATGCAAAGGGAGTTTCTATAGAGGCTGAAGTAGGCTCAATAGGAGGAGAAGAAGACGGAGTTGTAGGTATGGGAGAATGTGCCGACCCTGAGGAATGCAGAAAGATAGCAGAGCTTGGCATAGACTTCCTTGCGGCAGGCATAGGTAATATACATGGAAAGTATCCTGCAAATTGGCAGGGACTAAATTTTGAAGTGCTTGCACAGGTACAGGAAAAATCCTTCGGACTGCCGCTGGTGCTTCACGGAGGTACCGGAATTCCCGGAGAAATGGTGCAGAAGGCTATCTCTCTTGGAGTTGCAAAGGTAAATGTAAATACGGAATGCCAGCTCAGCTTTGCGGAGGCGATACGCAAGTATATAGAAGCAGGAAAAGATAGAGAGGGCAAGGGCTTTGACCCGAGAAAACTTTTAAAACCAGGTACTGATGCAATAATGCAGACAGTTCGTGAAAAAATAGAGCTTTTTGGCTCAGCAGGAAAGGCTTAGGACAAGATTATGGTGCGGTGTATAGCTGATTATTATGGTTGTAATGTATTTAATGATGCTGCTATGGCAGTTCATCTGCCAAAAAATATTTATAGACAGCTTAGGCAGACTATAGAGGACGGAACAGAGCTTGATGCCGCTATGGCAGATATAGTGGCTCACGGTATGAAGGAATGGGCTTTGGAGAACGGAGCGACACATTATACACATTGGTTTCAGCCCTTAAACGGTGTAACTGCACAAAAGCATGATTCATTTATATCTGCTCCCGGAAAACGCGGCAAGGTAATTATGGAGTTTTCGGGAAAAGAGCTGATAATGGGAGAGCCTGATGCTTCAAGCTTTCCCTCAGGAGGACTTAGAGCTACGTTTGAGGCAAGGGGATATACGGCATGGGATTGTACATCCCCTGCCTTTTTAATTAAAGATACTATAGGTGTGATATTATGCATTCCGACCGCTTTTTGCTCTTATAAGGGAGAGGCGCTCGATGGAAAGACTCCTCTGCTCCGCTCTATGCAGGCAGTAAACACCCAATCCTTAAGAATACTCAGGTTATTCGGCAATACAACTTCAAAGCGTGTAGTACCGAGCGTAGGTGCAGAGCAGGAATACTTCCTTATAAACCATGATAAATATCTGAAAAGACCGGATTTAATCTATTCCGGCAGGACCCTGTTCGGAGCTATGCCTCCCAAGGGACAGGAAATGGACGACCACTATTTCGGCGTAATCAGAGATAAGGCAGCTGCCTATATGAATGACCTCAACCATGAGCTTTGGAAGCTTGGTGTTCCTGCAAAAACTCAGCATAATGAGGCAGCTCCCTCACAGCATGAGCTTGCCCCTGTATATGAGCAGGTAAACGTAGCTACTGACCATAACCATCTTATAATGGAAACCATGAAAAGAGTAGCCTTAAGGCACGGTCTTTCGTGTCTGCTGCATGAAAAGCCCTTTGCAGGGGTCAACGGCTCAGGTAAGCATAATAACTGGTCACTTGTAACCAATGACGGCATAAATATGCTTAATCCGGGCGATACTCCACATGAAAATATTCAGTTTTTACTTGTGCTTGCCTGTATATTAAAAGCGGTTGATATACATGCGGACCTTTTAAGAGAAACTGCGGCGGTGCTTGGAAATGAGCAAAGACTTGGAGCAAATGAGGCTCCTCCATCTATTATTTCCGTATTTTTAGGAGAGCAGCTTGAGGATGTGCTTGATCAGCTTTGTGCAACCGGTGAGGCGGTAAGGTCAAAAAGCGGAGGCATGTTAAAAACCGGAGTTGCTACTCTGCCTGATTTTGAAAAGGATGCCACAGACAGAAACAGAACCTCTCCCTTTGCCTTTACCAATAATAAATTTGAATTTAGGATGCTGGGTGCTTCCGAGTCAATATCCTCTGCCAATGTAGTATTAAATACTATAGTTGCAGAGGCCTTTAAGGAAGCGGCGGACAAGTTGGAAAATACAGCTGACTTTGACATGGAGGTACATAATCTGATAAAGGCACTCCTGTCTAAGCACAGGCGTATAGTCTTTAACGGCAATGGCTATTCAAAGGAATGGATAGAGGAGGCAAAAAGGCGGGGGCTGCCTAATCTTAAAAGCATGGTGGATGCTATAGGAGCACTTAAAAGTGAAAAGGCGGTGAAGCTTTTTGAAAGCTTTGGCGTTTATACCAGAGCAGAGCTTGAATCAAGGTCGGAGATTGAGTTTGAAGCTTATACCAAGGCGGTGGCAGTAGAAGCAAAAACTATGCTGGATATGACGGGGAAGCTCTATATTCCTGCAATCATTAAATATATAGGTGCACTAGCACATTCTATGAATGAGGTCAAGGTTGCAAGCAAATCAATTTCTGTAGAAGTACAGGAAAATTTATTAAAGGAATGTACAGAGCTTTTAACTCAGGTGAAGGAAGCTTATAGCGGTTTAGATGCCGCACTTGACAAGGCTAAGGCAATTAAGGAAAAAAATAATGGGGATTGCGGATATGAGGCTGCCCATTTTTACCATGACAGTGTAGTTGCCGCTATGGAAAGACTGAGAAGCCCTGTAGATAAGCTTGAGATTATTACTGATAAGAATTACTGGCCTGTTCCGGGATACGGGGACATGCTTTTTGAAACTATGTAGAGGGCTGCCGCATTTTAAAAGTGCAGAGCTTTAAGCGAGAGTATAGAAGCCAGCTTTATTTATATAAAAGGTGCTTGGAAGAGAGGAAGAGCAGGCTTCCTAAGCAATAGGCACAGAAGCAAAAGTCTTTTAACTGCAATTATAATGAAAGGATTGCAAGCTTTGTACAAACCTCAAAAATTGATATAATGTAAGATGTTTGAAGTTGCAAATGGGCAGAATCAATCTTTAGATTTCTGCCCATAATTGCATTGTACATAGTTATCGTAATTTTTGTAATTTTACGAAAATGCTTTATTTTATTTAAAAAGTATTCTGTTAAATGACCTCACTTGCAGATACATTTTTAAATTCTAAGACACCTACTAAGCATTTTCGCCTATTGCTTTTATTTCTGCAAGTGCATCAGCTTCCGGGGTTTCAAGATTGCCGTAAGTTTTTATTACCACTCCGCCATTTGAAACCACATCTTCCTTCCAGGTATCAAGGAAGGCTCCATCTCCCCAGCCGAAGCAGCCAAAGAGTATAACCTTCTTGCCCTTAATCTCAGCTGCATGACTGTCATAGAAAGGCTTCATCTCTGTTTCATCAATTTCCTCAGTTCCCTGTGCAGGTGAGCCAAGTGCGATTATATCAAAATCAGAAAGGCTTAAAGAATCCGCTTCTGAAACTTTTTTTAATTCAACTTCAGCCTTTGAACGAAGTCCCTCGGCTAGGCTTTCAGCCAGCATTTCAGTATTGCCTGAAGTAGTAAAATATATAACACATGCTTTCATAAAAAAAATATCCTCCTTAAAATTCGACTCTGTTATGCCAATATTTATTTGTGGCTATAGTGTATCAAAACCTAGCATTTATAGCAAGAGTGGAATTAGAATAGTTATTATTTTTATTACGAAAATATTAGAGTAATTTTTTAATATCCAGTTTGACATTCTGTCGGTTTTAGACAGAAATGATAAAGCAGTGAAGGCGGATTATTCAAATATCTGGTTTGCAAAGCTTTATCTGGCTTCATTATCGGATAAGATAACCTGAGAGTGCTTAATCAGAGCAGGGATTATATGTATCCCCTGAATCCCGTGTTTATTAACAGTTATTTGGAGGATCATTGTTTCATCAGTGCCTTTTGGTATCTGCTTATCAAATATAAAATTTCCAAGACTGTAAAATATATATTTGCCATTATAGATTTCGTGCGGCTGTATAACATGGGGATGGGTGCCTACTACAAGGTCTGCACCACTGTCTATGGCTTTATGTCCCAGTATACGCTGCTTGTCATTTATAAAAGGCTCATATTCCACTCCCCAGTGGAAGTATACTATTTTAAAATCGCAGTCCAATTTTTTTAAATCAGCCCCAAGCTCTTCCTGCTTGGCAATTCCGGTATACTGTATATCCGCTTTGGAGGCGTCATAAAAATAACCCTCGGGTGGGAAGATGCTGTAAGCAAGAAAGCCTATTTTTATTCCATTTTTTTCAAATATGTATGAGAAATCGGCTCCTGAATTATCTCCGGCACCCACAAAGGCTATACCATTGTTTTTTAGATACTCCATGGTATCGGACAATCCTCGGCTGTCTTGGTCCATACTGTGATTATTTGCCAGTATCATGCAGTCAAAGCCTGCTTTTTTTAGAGCAGAGGCATTTTGAGGGTCGGCTCTGAAAAGAAATCTTTTATCCTTGTGCACCGGATTATTAAGGCTTGTAATAGGGCATTCCAGATTGCCTACAGTGAAATCATCATTTAAAAAGATAGCTGCGGTATTTTCATAAGGATAATCATAGCCGTATTTATCAAGTGCGGTCTGTACTCCTCTGGAAAGCATTACATCTCCTACAAAGGAAAGAGTTACTGAATTTTGAGGAATGAGCTTTTGATTGCCGATAAAGTATACCGCCGCTGCTGCTAAAAGCAGCAGGGCGGCGATACCTGTAAATAAATATTTGGAGCTGATTGTTTTTATGCTATACCTGACCATGATATTTAGCAGCCGGAAGAAAACGGAGAAGCCGGAGTTGGAACCTCATCTCCTATGATTTGCTCCATAAAGGAATCCACGAATGGAGGTCTTTGAGGAGCTGAAGCTTTAAGCTTTTCCTGCCACTGCTCGTCTGTCATACGCTCCTGAGAGGTAAATTCAAAATAGTCAAATACCGCTCCTCTAGTGAGAAAAACCTTGCCCTTATATGGAACTGCAACATACATTTCAGCTGCGTGTCCTACTGCGGCTTCAAGGTATTCATAGCCGCTGCCATAGGATACAGAGTGTACATCGGCGATTACCGCCATATTTTTATCGGTATCATTCTCTATCAGGTGCCAGTTATCAGCTTCTGCTATAGAGCTTGAGATATACTCAAGACTGCCGCCGTAAGTAAGTATAGTCTGGGTTTCTTCATAGGAAAGGTCTTCACCGTTAAGCTCTTTCACAGCACAGTTTTTCATAAAGGTCAGCATTTCTTCGACATTTTCATACTTATACTTCATTGCTTCACTTAATATGCCGCGTGACTCAAGGTTTTCCTTAGTATAGGAAGTAAGCCATAAAAGTCTGTTGAAAAATTCGGGGTTCGGCTCTACATAGCCTATAACCTCAGGAGGCTCATCACCTCCGCATTCCACTGAGCTTTGCTTGCCGTAAAGTATAGTATCATGACGCATTTCCGCCCAGCTTCCAAGTGCGGTTGCCAGTGATTTGTCTTCCCAGGCTTTGTTCTGCATAAATAAAGGATAGCCTTTGGAAAAAGGCACTGTAAGGCTTTTTAAGGTATAAAGCCAGGTGGTATAGGCATTATGAGTTTCCTGCGCTATATCATAGGATTTAAACCTCTTTTTTAAGCCTTCAAGCACTTTTTTATATTTAGGCACTGATTTACCCTTTAAGTAAATTTCATCAAGAAGCTCATCCGCTCTTTCAGAGCCGAAAGCGGCAAATACATCAACTCCGCTTGGAATCAATCTTTCTCCGGTATCTGAGAGCTTTTGGAAAATAAAGGAATCAGGCAGGTATCTCTGTCCCATAAAGCACATCTTAGGAGCACTTTCTTCTCCTGAATCCATGCCTATTTCGGAGCTTCTCATTTTATCGACTTCATCATAAAACTCGTCCATTCTTTCCGGAATTTCATCGTATGAGGGCATACCGCCGTAAGCCTCTTTAACTGCAAGTGATACCTCATAAGGATTAATGTCATCCGATTCACCTACAAAAAAGCTTGTAGTGCTGTAAATATTTTCCCAGAGGTCAACGCCCTGAGTATTGTCAAGCTTACATAATGCCATAGTAGCTATAATCGCTCTCTGAGCTGAATCCTCATCTCTGCCCTTTTCCTTTTTATTATCCTTATAAAAAGGCATAGAGGCTATGCCGTACCAGCTCATAGCACGGAAGAATTTTTGAAGCTGCTCGCTCCTTGTATAATGTCCTCTCGGCTTAAAGAGTGAATAATCAATACCACTCTTTAATAGTAAAGAAGCTTGAGGGGCTGAGGCAGCTTCTATGCGGGAAAGCTCCTCGCGGGCAATTTCTGCAATATTTTCAGGGCAGCCTTGAGGAATTTCCTGTCCAAGACAGAGGTTGCAGACTGAAAAGTAGCCTATCATTACTCCTATATTTTCCTTAACCTTTTCATTTTGAACCTCAGAGTAGGCCCTTATAAGCTCACCTGTGATATTATTATTTAAGGCGGCTAAGTCATTATAAAAATATTCAGTTTCGACATTTCTAAGTGAATAATCAAAAAGTATGTGATAAAGCTGGAGTACGGAATCGCTGGTTACGAATCCGGGAATTTTTTTATAAGTATTATCCTCATAAATATAAAAAAGCTGTTCCGAATTTGTAGGTGCTACTGCAAACCCGTTTTTTGCTATAAGCTCTTTTTGCTTTTGACTTAAATTGCCGAATTGATTAAGATTTGCTATATTGGATAAATCCGGGTTAATTGTATATTCCTGGGATTTTGCTTCTATATTTAAAGGAGTATATACTTTACCTGAAGAATTAAAATCAGGTTTGAAATCAACATTTATAACTCCGGCAGCAATTTCCTTTTTAGGCTTCTTTTTTCTTACTACACCTTTGGTTCCGCTATCTTCATCTTTTTTAATTTTTTTATTGGTTTCGGCTGATACCGTACTTTCCGCCTTTTTTGCGGAGCAGCCGGACATGCAGCTTGAAACAAATGATAAGGACAGCAGTACGGCAAGGAAGCCTGAACCGGGTCTTCTCATTTTTTTAAAAAATTGTTTAAACTTTTGCATTTTATATCCTCCCTTATATTTTAGTATTGTAGATTTATAGCTTATGACAGCAAACCTCAGGCAAAGCAGATATTTACAGGCTGCTTTGCTGTTTGCTCATAAATCAATTAATTGTCTGTGCTGCTTAAGGATTTGTATAATCCGGAATTATTAGTTTAATATAATGCGTTCACCTTTAAGCTCCAGTATAAAGGCAGCTCCGCCTGTCTTCACCTTCAGATTTTCTTCTTTAAAGTGTATATTGTTAACAAAGGAAGCCTTTGCTTTAAGCGGCTCCGACATCGCATTTACTTCAAATCCGAAGCCTTTCCAGTCATACATGACTATAATTTCACTGCCGTCCTGAAGCCTTTCTATGCTTACTATTTCATCAGCTCCATCCTGATCCAAATCGTAGAGCGTGTATTCACTGAAGGGTCTGGCAAGTCTTGAGCCGAGCCAGAACGGTGCTAGAGCTCCGCTTTTTGTACTGTAAAAAAAGGGACGTTTATCAGGCTTATTATCAAACTTCACTGTTTTATAAACACATACGGTAATTTCTTCAAAACCGTCACCATCGACATCTCCCGCCTGAACCTTTGAAGGCATAAGCTTCCAAAGCTCATAGGTTTGCACCGGCTCTCCCTGTACATAAGGTTTATTGTTTTTTAAAGTAAAGTCGGAATATATACTGAGTAAATCTCCGTGTTTTTCAGGATTTATCAGAGCTGTCCGGTCGTCGTTAAATTTATCCTCCTGACTGTTTCTATCGGAATTAACTGTACTGGCTGAATCTGCATTTGAAGATGAAGCAGTTATGACAAGAAGCTCCTCTTTGCCATCCCGGTCAATATCGGTAATATAATAAGAAACTATATTAGCATTATTGTCGGGACTATTGTTTATTTTAGACAGGCTTCTTATATATAATATACAGCTAAATCCGCCTAAAATCAATATAAGTGCAGTTAATTTAAGCTTCAAAGTTGATCTCCTCCTGAAATAATTTTGATTAAAATAATAATTTAGTTTTTTGGCGGTTCGGTTTGCTTTACTTTTTAAATCTATTGCAAATCCTATTATATTGATGAGTATATAGATTTGTCAAACATATCTTATAAACGTACATTTGAGAGATATTAATGCTGCGAAAAAAATATTGTTAGAAGAGCTAAGACAGATAGCATAAGAAAGATAAATATAGGACAGGGGCTGCTGCCCGAATTAATGCTTGCAGAGATAGTAGGCTACGAGGTGATAGTTATGCATAAGATAAAATTTGCAAAGGAAGCGGCAGACACGGTGATTTTTATGGACAATGGCAGGATTATGGAAAAAGGCAGCAAGCATCAGATTTTTGAGGCACCTGAAAACGAGAGGACAAAACGATTTATACAGCAAGCTCTGAAAACATAATAATGAAAATTATAGCTAAATTTTCACGACAATGTATTATGTTGACAGGGAATATCAGCTAAGCTATAATCTGAAATAATTATAATAAAGTATGTGGAGCTTTGATTTTATAAATTAAATAAGCAGTAGTATTTAATTTTATATGAATATGAAGACTCAAGAAGGAAATTATATGTGGGCAGAAAAAAGTGTATTTTATCAATTTTATCCGCTTGGTATGTGTGGAGCACCAAGTGAAAATGACGGGATTACAGTACCGAGAATAAAAAGAATTATAGATTGGATACCTCATCTTAAAAAGCTTAATATTGATGCGGTGTATTTTTCACCTATATTTGAGTCGGACAAGCATGGCTATGATACAAGGGATTATCGAAAAATCGACTGCAGGCTTGGAAATAACGAAGACTTTGCGCAGGTGTGCAGACAATTAAAGGAAAATAGTATAAAAATTGTGCTGGATGGAGTATTTAACCATACCGGCAGAGGCTTTTGGGCTTTTCAGGATGTTATTAAAAACAGGGAAAATTCACGCTATAAGGATTGGTTTCATATAAGTTTCAACGGCAATTCAGGTTTTAATGACGGCTTTTATTATGAAGGCTGGGAGGGATATTATGAGCTTGTCAAGCTTAATTTAAAAAATCCTGAGGTTTGTGAATATCTTTTTGACTCTATACGTATGTGGGTTAAAGAATTTGACATTGATGGCTTAAGGCTTGATGTGGCATATTGTGTAGATGAGGAGTTTTTAAGAAAGCTGAGAAGCTTCTGTGATTCGCTAAAACTGGATTTTGTGCTTATAGGAGAGATACTTTCAGGCGATTACCGGAGAATAGTTAATAAAGACATGCTGCACAGCTGCACCAATTATGAGTGCTATAAAGGACTGTATTCAAGTTTTAATGATTTAAATTTATTTGAAATTTCATATTCTTTAAACCGGCTTTTCGGAGCTGAGGGAGCCGGGATTTACAAGGGGACTCATCTGCTTGCATTTGCCGATAACCATGATGTAACAAGAGTAGCCTCTATATTAAAGGATAAAAAGCATCTTGCTCTGCTTTACGGTCTTATGTTTGCCATGCCCGGGATTCCCTGCATATACTATGGAAGTGAGTGGGGGATAGAAGGAAGAAAAGAAAAATACAGTGATGCCGCACTTCGCCCTGAAATAGCAAGTCCTGAATTTAATGAACTGAGCAAGCTTATTGCAAAGCTTGCAAGCCTTCATAAAGAAGAAAAGGCACTAATCTATGGTGATTACAAGGCAGTGCTTCTTACGAACCGGCAGCTTGTATTCAGGCGTGAATACGAGGATGAATGTATGTGGATTGCAATAAATGCAGATTCAAATAATTACAGGGTAAATTTTAACGGTATGCAGATAAGAGGTGAGGCTAGAGATTTATTGAGCGGAGAGAAAGCTGCTTTAGCTGATGGAGCGGAGCTTGCTCCTTACAGTATGCATTATTGGAAATTTGATTAGATATTACAGTAGGTTGCCATAAATATATTTATGAGCTATATAGTCTAACTTATAACTAACATTGATAAGGTATTATATAGCCAAGTATTGATATAATACCTTATTTTAATCATAAAAAATAATAAAATCGCCTGAATTAATTACTAACTGATGCTATAATAAATTTAATAATGTTGGTTTATTAACAGCTAGAAGATTTCTTCTTATAAACAAAACTGTAAAATAGATAATATTGGGAATTAATTGGAGGAGAATTATCATGATAAATATAATTATTGGTTCAACGCAAAAACCGTTGGCAAGTCAAAAGCTAAAAGAATATTTTCAAAAAAATGTTAGCTTAGAAGGATATTTATACATAGGGTATCCGATAATAGGGACTGTAGAAGGAGCATATCCTATAGATGCATTATGGATTTCAAAGGAAAAAGGACTGGTAATTTTTAATTTAGTTGAGAATAAAAATATAGATAGTTATCAGGATATTCAGGATGACTGTGCAAATAAGATTGAAGCTAAATTAAGAGGATATAATCAATTAGTGCATAAAAGACGGTTATGTGTCGACATAAATGTAATAACATTTGCCCCATTTATTGAGCAGTTACCTGCTTTTGACGAGGATTATCCTTTATGCGATGCAAACTCTATAGAAGAGTGTATTTCTAAACTTGAGTGGAAAAACAAAGAATACTACAATGACTTGGTTTCAATTCTGCAAGCAATTTCAACTATTAGAAGGGGAAAAAAGAAACGTGAAGTAAAAGATGCCAATTCAAAGGGAGCCAAATTGAAAGCTTTAGAAGAATCTATAGCAAATTTGGACAATAGACAGAGTCAAGCTGTAATAGAAACTGTTGAAGGGGTACAGAGAATACGAGGGTTGGCTGGTTCGGGAAAAACAATAGTTCTTGCATTGAAAGCGGCTTATTTACATGCTCAGCATCCTGAGTGGAAGATAGCAATAACATTTAATACAAGATCACTTAAAGGACAATTAAGGCAGCTGATTAATACATTTTATATTGAGCAGACAAATGAAGAGCCTGATTGGGATAACTTACAGATTATGCATGCCTGGGGAGCGTATGGTGCAAAAGAAAATAACGGAATCTATTATACTTTTTGTGCATCGAATAATGTACAATATAACGATTATAGGAGTGCCAGAGATAAATTTGGAGTATCAGATCCTTTTGGCGGAATATGTAAAGAGGCATTGGCTGGAGCTAAAGATAATGTTATAGAAATATTTGATGTTATCCTTATTGACGAAGCTCAAGATTTTTCACCGAGCTTTTTGAGAATATGCTATGAGATGCTAAAATATCCTAAAAGATTAGTTTATGCATATGATGAATTACAAAACTTAAGAACACAGTCTTTACCTTCACCGGAGGAAATATTTGGTAATTTTGAAAATGGAACGCCAAAAGTAAAGTTTTATCCTTCAAAAAGGGGAAAACCTCAGCAGGATATTATTCTTGAAAAATGTTATAGAAATTCCAGACCTGCATTGGTAACCGCCCATGCTTTGGGATTCGGAATATATAGGGAAGCTAAAAACAATTCTAAGACGGAATTAGTACAAATGTTTGAGCAGCATTCTTTATGGAATGATGTTGGGTATGAGGTAATAGACGGTGCTTTAGAAGATGGAAAACATGTTATCTTGTCCAGACCAGCAGCTAGCAGCCCGGAATTTTTAGAACAGCATTCAGATATTGATGATTTAATTGAATTTAAATCATTTCAAAGTCAAGAAGAACAAGATAAGTGGGTTGCTGAACAAATAAAAATTAATTTAACAGAGGACGAATTAAGAGCAGATGATATTATTGTGATTAATCCTGACCCCTTAACTACGAAAATAAAGGTGGCTTCAATTAGAAGTATGCTGTTTAAACAAGATATAAATACTCATACAGCAGGAGTGGATACTACTCCAGACATATTTTTTAGCGAAAATAATAATTCAATAGTGTTTACCGGTATTTATAGAGCAAAGGGAAATGAGGCTGCTATGGTATATGTTATAAATGCAGAGTCTTGTTATGATTCTTTTTATGATTTAGCCAAGAAAAGAAACCAATTATTTACAGCTATAACGAGAAGTAAGGCATGGGTCAGAGTTTTAGGAGTTGGAGAAGATATGGATAATTTAATTAGTGAATATAAAAAAGTGAAATCTCATAATTTTACTTTAGATTTCATTTATCCTGATAAATCTCAAAGAGAGAAAATGAATATAGTTAATCGTGATATGAGTGAATCTGAAAGAAATAAGGTTAAAGAAAGTAAAATAAATATAGAGAACTTAATTAAAGAACTTGAAAATGGAGAAATTTTTTTAGAAGATTTAGGTGAAGAACAGATTACTCGTCTTAAAAACATTATTGAAAAGAGGTAAGTAATTCTAATGTTGACTGCTCAAAAAATTTATAATCATATAAAGAGATTAACCTCTGATATTATTAAAACAGGTCTTTGTGATGATCAAAATTTTCCGTCAATAAAAGGAAACTCAGATAAAATTAAAGAAATAGGAGTAAATTCTTATAATAGCAGCATTTTTTTAAAGAGTATTCCATATAAGGATATGTATTTGGAATTATGCAAGCAAAGAATGTTTAATATGAAAATGCTCGATGGAGCTTTGGTACAGATGCAATATAGATTTAGAAAAAACAAGATAGAGAGTCATCGCTTAGCTTTTTTCCCAGCCCCTGATTTAGAGATATTTCAAAACGAACCGGAAATTTATATGGAAGATGAAATTTATAGTGATATTTTAGATAGAAGAGTAGTTTCTGTTCCTTTAAGATTTGATTTTGACGATGGAGAAGACGATAATGGGAGGAAGATAAGCTGCCCCATTGTTCATCCGGTATCTCATTTAACAATAGGGCAATATAAAAATTGTAGAATACCGGTATCTTCCGCATTAACTCCACATCAATTTCTTAAATTTATTATTATGAATTTTTATAATACAGCTTATATTCAGTACAGTAATCAGTTCTATGAACCTAAGGATTGTTTTGATCTAACTATATATCCGGAAGAAAGAAAAATAATGAATATATGTACACCTGTTTATAAAAAATAAGTTATATTGAAAAATAAACCGCCTCGATTATAAAAGTCGAGGCGGTTTACTAACCTTGTCAACCAACCATCGTCTAAAGTTACTGTATAGTAAATGTTGGCACTGGCTCTCATAGCTCCAACGTAAGCGCTCAATAACTGAGTACCTTGCTTAAAAAGAGTGGGAACAGCTTGGCATCTCGTTAAGCCGTGCTACAATGGCGAACTGGGTCATCCGTTGTGCCGAAGACTATCTGATCCTGATCACGGAACATCTTCAAAGGCATTTGCTGAAACAGGACATCGTCCACTGCGACGAGACTCTGGTTCAGGTGCTTAAGGAAGACGGAAAGAAACCACATACTAAGTCGTATATGTGGCTTTACCGCACCGGAAATGATGATACGGAGCCGATCATCCTGTATAACTACCAACCATCCCGGAATGGTGATCATGCCGTATCATTCCTGAAAGACTTTAAGGGATACATCCATTCCGATGGTTATCAGGGCTATAACAAACTGAAAGACATTACCAGATGTGGTTGCTGGGCACATCTAAGAAGAAAGTTTGTTGAAGCCATACCTGCTAAAAAAGCAGAAGGCTCACCACTTACCGCAGCTGAGATCGGTCGGGACTACTGCAATCAGTTGTTTAAGATTGAAGAGTCTCTGAAAGATCTATCTGCCGAATCAAGATATCTGCAGCGTCAGGAACTGGAAAAACCAATTCTTGAGGCTTTTTGGTGTTGGCTTAAAAAACTGCAGCCCCTGCGTGGCTCTGTTTTAGGAAAAGCAGTTACTTATGCACATAACCAAAAGCCTTTTATGGAGAATTATTTTCTTGACGGAAGGCTCTCCATATCGAATAACGCAGCTGAAAATGCCATCCGCCCGTTCACTGTTGGCCGTAAGAACTGGCTGTTTGCAGATACTGCGAAAGGAGCGAAAGCATCAGCTGCGGTGTATAGTCTGGTTGAGACTGCAAAAGCAAACGGACTCAATGTATATACATATCTGGAATACGTCCTGATGTACATGCTTGATTCAGATTGGCGGAATTATCCGGAAGACTTAAATGATCTGATGCCATGGTCGCCGGCAGTACAGGAGGAATGTAAACTATAGACTTCAAGTGCGGGGATTGTACCTCGCTCTTTATTTTTAAGCAAGGCACTCAGTTATTGAGCGCTTACGTATGGAGTATATCTCATGAAGACTGCTCATCTTATTGTAGACTATTTAAATCCTATAAGCAAGAATGAAATTTAATTAGAGCCAAACCATTTGAATGCTCTTCTAAATCCCGCAGCTTCTGCTTCTGCAACGGTTACTGCATAAAACTCACCTTTATTTTTAATTTTTGTCGAATCATATTGCTGATCAAATGGCAAATGATAAATTTTTGTTATTTCCCCGTATTCAGTGTGTCCAATATTGCACTTGATACATGGATAATCTCCTCTTTCATAGTTTTCAACGTATTCAACACCAAGATATGAAGCCATTTTCTTTGCCATAGGTGACAACTTTATATTTGTAATCAAGATAGCTTTTACTTTTGACTTGGTAATTTGGTGCTCAATGCAATAACTGACCATTGTTCCATAAAGCTGATTTATATGATTTTCGTGAATTTGCTTTTTTGTGCTCCAGTATTTACACTGTATAACTAAGATTTCATCGTCTTTTTTCGCTATAAGATCTCGTCCTAAGTCTTTAAGTCCCATATATGAACCAAAATAATCTACATCGTAGCCCTTTTGAGTGTACCTATATCCCACGTATAATTCATAATCCCTACCTATTTGCCATTTTGTACGGTTATGGGACTTTTTATATCTGTCAAGTGCTAATTGATTTCTCTCCGTTTCGCTAAGAGCTGCGTATTCATCTTTTGAAAGATAATCGCGTACGGAATTATAGTTGGACAGCTCACTTACCTCAATTACCGGTAGTTGACTAAACTCTGTATCAATAACATCTTTTAGGTTCGGAAACAAATTGATAAGATATGCCAGTTGATATTGCGATTCCTTATTTTTTTCTACAATCGCCTTGGCATCTTTTCTAATATCTCGTATGGCTTTGATCTTATCTATACGTTTCATCGCATACCCCCAGTCTAATTCCTTGGCAAGATGTTCAAGTCCATATGTTTCATAATCTGCCATAATTCCTGCCATATACGGAATAGCAGTAAGGTTACTCTTTGATGCTTCAAGGAAAGCAACCTTATTTTTCCAATATATCAACTCATTGGTTTTTTTTGAGTCTTTTTTAAGAAGATTGACAATTTCAAATAAATTTTCGCTACGCATAGCTATTGTTGTTGGTTGTCCAGAAACAGGTGCCTTTACATTCACTCCATCAAATACCTTGACCAATTCCGGATAAAGATAAGTCAAATAGCGATATTTATACTGCTCATCAATAGCTTCTCGAAAACGGCGTTTGATTGGTTCTATAACCTTATCTTTTTCCCAAACAGACGAGGAATATATCTTTGGCACTCCTAGAAAAGCATATTCTTCATTAGAAAGCTCTGATAATTCACGCCATGCAGAAAATATAATAATATCGGCAAACTCGTTTTCTTGGACGTGAAGTGAAGAGCTGTTTTGAAGCCGAGTTTGTAGCTGTGATAATTCTTCTTTATGAAGCTTTTGCAGTTTTTCCAGATCCATTTTTAATCTTTTAATTTCCTCATGAGGCTCATTCCACAAGGCATTTTTTATCACAAGAAACAGAATGATCACTACTATTCCACCAGCAATATATAAGAATTCCATTTTAGATCTCCTTCCATGAGAGATTTACAAAGCATATCCAACTTTATATAAGTTAATAACGTTATGTCTTAACACAGTGATGCTTATTCCATCACTATCAACTTGATCGCTTGATTCCTGACTTGAGCACTTGTTACAGGGAAAATTTCTGTTTAATTCAGTTTTTTGGATGCTTTAAACTGTGAATTTATAACATTTTCCAGTATTCATTTTTTCTCGTGCTGATTCGTTCAATATATCATCCATTCTTGCTTAAATAAGCAATATTATTTTCAATGGTAGTTTTTTTCGCATAGTCAAGGATAACTCTTAGATGTACTGTTATAATGTTTGGGTCATTTCTTATTTATTTTTTGCCAACGATTATTTTTATTCTATCAAGGAAGTGAGTTTCTGCCTATGACAAACAAAAGGATTTTTCATGAAATCACGGTTCCTGCCTCGCCTGCAAGTGCTTTTCTGCATTTATCAAGTGAGGTGATGATTGCCTGGCGGTTTTTGCCTGCATTAACAAAGTCAACGCTTGCCTGTATTTTAGGCAGCATAGAAGCAAATTCAAAATGTCCCTCATTAAGAAAACTTCTCGCCTCTGCAATATTCATTTTGCTGACAGGTCTTTCCTGCGGAGTCCCATAATTTAAGGATACCTGCTCAACGGCAGTGAGAATAAGAAGCACATCGGCGTCCGCCTCTTTTGCGAGCAGCCCTGCGGCAAGGTCCTTTTCAATTACTGCGGAGGCTCCCTTGAGCTTGCCACTTTGCTCAATAACAGGGATACCGCCGCCTCCGCAGGCAATGACCACCTGGTCGGCATTAAGCAGTGCTTTTATAGCATCAATTTCCACTATTGCCACAGGGTTTGGAGAGGCGACTATACGTCTAAAGCCTCTGCCCTTAATTTCAATGATGGAATTGCCTTTTTCTTCTTCGATTCTGGCATCTTCAAGACTCATTATCCTGCCAATAATCTTTACAGGAGTATAAAATGCCTCGTCATAGGGATTCACTGTCACCTGTGTAAGTACAGTTGAAACTGTTTTATAAATCCCCCTTGAGATAAGTGTACTGTGCAGAGTGTTCTGTAAATCATAGCCTATATAGCCTTGACTCATTGCAGAGCAGACGCTCATAGGAGCATTGGTATAGCCTTCGTGAGTTTTGGCAAACTCATTCATTGCGGTATGTATCATACCTACCTGCGGAGCATTTGAGTGGACTATGGCAAGCTGCCAGCCGTCCTGTACAAGCTCTGCAAGCACTTCTGAAGTCTTTGCAATAGCTTTTTTCTGCTCTGGAAGATTAGTTCCCAAATCCTTATGTCCTATTGATACAACAAGTCTTTTCTTTGCCATAGTTAATTTCTCCATTCATATAAGTTAATAAATATTTTAGCATATTGCAGTTATTTACTCAACTGAAATAAGTGGTGGTCAAATAAACAGAATTTATGTATAATGATGTGGAGCTATAATTAAGATAAAGGAGAATGACTGCAATTAGATGACTTTTTTAGGAAAAATATGGCGAGCGGTATATCCTGTATTATTGTATTTGGCATTGCAGATATTTTTTATTGCAGCGGTATCATTTATTAGCGGTATTTTGCAGGTTTATGACAGTCTGACAGGTGCAGAAGCGGTAAATATAGATTTGGAAAATGCCGTAGCACAAAATGCAATCATAATTACGGGACTGCTTGCTTTTTCAGCTATACCCTTTATGGCAGGACTTTATGCTGACGATGTATCAAAATGGGGCTTTGATGACGGGATTGAAGTCAATAAGACAAATCTGAAGGACTATGTTATGGTGATATTACTTGGAGCCTCGCTTGCCTTGACTTTAAATATAGCACTTACATTTATTTTTAATGTATTCAAAATAAATGACCAGGTCTTTGAAGAGGTAAACAAAAGTATTTCAAATACAGGCATTGTCGCTCAGTTTCTTGTGGTGGTTATACTTGGACCTATAGTTGAGGAGCTTATATTCAGAGGTTTGGTATATAGAAGAATGAGAAAATATTTCAGCAATATACCTGCCGTTATAATGTCTTCATTTTTATTTGGTCTTATACACTTTAATATAAGCCAGGGAGTGTATGCCGGGCTTATAGGCATATTACTTGCCTATATTTATTATAAGAAAGAAAACATATTCTTATGCATAGGCTATCATATGGGTGCCAATGCTACGGCAATTTTAATCAGCAGTTTAATAGACGGCTTTGAAAATGATATTGCTAAGGGTATTGTTATAATGCTTTATGCATTATTTGCAATAATAATATCAATTATAGGCTTAGTATATGTAATTAAGATGAGGGTAAATAAAAATGAGTTGGCTAAAGAGGAGATAGTATGAAAATATTAAGTATAGCAGTACCCTGCTATAATTCGGCAGCTTATATGAGAAAGTGTATTGATTCCTTGCTGCCCGGAGGAAGGGATGTAGAAATCCTTATAGTAAATGACGGCTCATTTAAGGATAATACCGCTGAAATAGCTGATGAATATGAGAGGCGCTATCCGGGGATATGCCGGGCAGTGCATAAGGAAAACGGCGGTCACGGAGATGCAGTTTTTGAGGGGCTTAAGGCGGCTCGGGGTGTGTTTTTTAAAGTAGTGGACTCTGATGACTGGGTAGATGCGAAGGCTTATGCCTTAATTCTTGACAAGCTCAGGTTTTTTGCCAGTCAAAGTGACACTGAGCTTGATTTGCTTGTAAGCAATTTTGTTTATGAAAAAGAAGGGGCAGTACATAAAAAGGTAATGAATTACAGGAGAGTGCTTGAAAAGGACTGTATATTGACCTGGGACGACATAGGCAATTTTTTGCCGGGTCAGTACATTCTGATGCACTCTGTAATTTACAGGAGGGCTATGCTGGCAGAATGCGGTCTTGAGCTTCCCAAACATACATTTTATGTAGACAATATATTTGTATACTATCCTCTGCCCCATGTAAGAACCTTATACTATATGGATGTTAATTTTTACAGATATTATATAGGCAGAGAAGACCAGTCGGTAAACGAAGGCATCATGATAGGAAGGATAGATCAGCAGATTAAGGTGACAAAGCTTATGATAAACTCCTATAATCCTTATAAAATTGAAAACCACAAGCTGAGAAGGTATATGATACTTTATCTTGAAATAATGATGATTATCTGCTCAATTCTTGCGATTAAATCGGAAACTGAGGACAATCTGGCTAAGAAAAAAGAGCTGTGGAAATATCTTAGAAAGAGCAACCTAAAGCTGTTTTTACGCTTGAGATGGGGATTTTTGGGGCAGGGAGTAAATATACCGTTTAAGCTGGGAAGAAAAATATCAGTGCTTTGCTATAAAATCACTCAGAAGTTTTACGGGTTTAATTAATGGAGAAGCCGCAAAATCATCAAAATAGATGATTTTGCGGCTTCTCCTGTTGTTTCAGTTTTACACAAAAAGAAGCTTATTTTATATTGTAGTAGATTTTCTTTTAGTTTTTTTCGCGATGCCCGGTAATTTTTCAGGAACCTGTACCTTTCCATATACTACAAAGTACATCACAGTACCAAGTATAATTGCAGCACATACATCAAGTATGGAATGCTGCTTTAAAAAGACCGTTGAAGCACAGATACTTACACAGGAAATCAAAGAAAATATATTTACGGGGATATTGCCCTTAAAATATCGGCTCTTTGTGATGGCAATATGTGCCCCTATGGAGTTGTATACATGAATACTCGGAAACACATTTGTATTTGTATCTACACTGTAGATAAAGTGCACCAGCCCGGCAGCCCAGTTTTTATTAAAATCACAGGCAGGTCTTAAGTCGGTTCCATTAGGATAAATCTGGCATATAAGCAAACAGGTGCTCATGCCTACACATAGGTAGAACATAAACCTATAGAATTCATCTTTATTCTTAAAAAATAAAAAAACTGTAACAAAGGTAAGGTAGATAAACCAGTACAGATAGGGTATTATAAAGTACTCAATAAAGGGTATCATGTCATCATAAGGGCTGTGTATGATATTAAATCTAGTAGTAACAGTGTTTTCAAGGTATTGATACCAGATTAAATATAGTATGGAATACGAAAATACCCAGGCATGATTGTATTTTTTAAACGATTTTAAAATACTTTCTTTCATAAGCATTCCTCCTCTATACTATTATTTTTATATCATATATAATATAACGAAAGACAAAATTAAGCAATAAAAAATAGCGGAAGGGAGATTTGAACTCTCGACACCACGGGTATGAACCGTGTGCTCTAGCCAACTGAGCTATTCCGCCATGCTGTTTTAAAAGCACAAAATGGGACCTACAGGGCTCGAACCTGTGACCCTCTGCTTGTAAGGCAGATGCTCTCCCAGCTGAGCTAAGATCCCATAGCTTTTCAAACGCCAGATAAGTATATTCAAAAAATTCAATATTGTCAAGGTTTTTTTGATTTTATAATTTACTTTTCGCTTTTGATTTACTATCTTATGTGATATAATCCCCATGCAGAGAAAACTGCTAAAATTACACGAGGAGATTATATTTGCTTAATTTTATCATAAATCCTAATTCAGGCGGCGAAAGAGGCTATAGATTATGGAAAAAGCTTGAGCATCATCTGATAAAGAAAAAAATAGTATATAAGGCATATATCACGGACGGAATAGGTGATGCTGCAAAGATAGCGCATGATATTACCGATACTGAGGATGAGGTGTGTATAATAGCTGTGGGCGGTGACGGAATAGCAAATGAAATACTGGACGGGGCGAGAATCGCTCCTAATTTTACTATGGGCTATATACCCACAGGCTCCGGGAATGACTTGGCAAGAGGGCTTAAGCTTCCAAAAAATCCTAAAAAATGTCTTAAACGTATATTAAAGCCTAAAGAAATTAAAGAAATAGATTATGGAATTTTAAATTACGGAGAGGGGGAGCACAGACGCTTTATTGTCAGTGCAGGAATAGGCTATGATGCACAGGTTTGTCATGATATTGCTGAAAGAAGAAGGCTGGGAATACCCTCGGGATTTTTATTTAAAAAGTTTATATATATAATTTCGGGAATAAAACAGCTTTTAAGAGTAAAATCGGTAAAAGGCTATGTAATCTTTGACGGAGATAAAAAGATTGAATTTAATAATATAGTGCTGGTAGCTTCACATAATCACCCCACTGAGGGAGGAGGCTTTAAATTTTCACCCAAAGCGGATAATGCAGACGGTGAGCTGTCAGTATGTATTGTACATCATAAATCCAAGCTTAGGCTGGTAAAGATACTTTTGAGTGCATTGCTCGGCAATCATCTGAAGTATGCAGGAGTACGCAACCGAGAGTGCCGCGAGCTGAAAATTCATACTGAGCTGCCTCTTGCGGTGCATACCGACGGAGAGGTGGTGGGTATGTATACCGATATAGAATTAAGATGTGTAAAACAAAAGCTGAGATTTATAATATAATATTTTTTTGAAAGGAAAATTATGAGAATTGGACAAGGCTATGACGTACATAAGCTTATATCGGGCAGAAGGCTTATAATAGGAGGAGTTGATATCCCATTTGACAAAGGACTTTTAGGTCATTCCGATGCTGATGTGCTTGTGCATGTTGTGATGGATGCACTTTTGGGAGCTGCTGGACTTGGAGATATAGGCAGGCATTTTCCTGACAGTGATGAGAATTACAGGGATATTTCGAGCCTGGTTTTACTTGAGAGAGTGGCACAGCTGCTTGAAGAAAAAACTTATATTATAGAAAATATTGATGCTACCATAGTGGCACAAAAGCCTAAAATGGCTCCGTATGTTAATGAGATGAGAGAAAACATAGCCAAAACTCTTAATATAGCCGTTTCACAGATAAATATAAAGGCGACTACCGAGGAGGGGCTTGGCTTTACCGGTGCAGGAGAGGGGATAAGTGCTTATGCAATCTGTCTTATAACCTCGGTAAGAGATATAGCTTCACAGGATTTAAGCGGAGGAAGCTGTGGAGGCTGCTGTGGAAGATTTTAATTATAACTAAAAAAGGTATATAACAGGGAGTATGTGATTATGAAGATTTTTAATACGCTTACAAGAGCTAAAGAAGAATTTGTACCGCTTGAAGCCGGAAAGGTAAAAATGTATGTCTGCGGTCCTACGGTCTATAATCTAATACATATAGGCAATGCAAGACCCATGATTTTTTTTGATACGGTAAGGAGGTATTTCTTATATAAGGGCTATGAAGTAAACTACGTTTCAAACTTTACCGATGTGGATGATAAGATTATAAACAGAGCCAAAGAGGAGGGGGTTGACTCAACTCTCATCTCTACCAGATATATAGCGGAGTGCAAAAAGGATATGGAGGGTATGAATATAATGCCTGCTACGACGCATCCGCTTGCCACGGAGGAAATAGACGGCATGGAAGCAATGATAAAAACGCTTATAGAAAAGAAACATGCCTATGTGGTAGAAGACGGTACCGTATATTTTGATGTGAGTAGCTTTGAGCGTTATGGCAGACTTTCAAATAAAAATATAGAGGAGCTTCAATCAGGCTTCAGAGAGCTTAAGGTTACGGGAGAGGACTCTAAAAAGGCTCCGGCGGATTTTGTACTTTGGAAGCCTAAAAAGGAGGGAGAGCCTTATTGGGATTCACCCTGGTCTAAGGGAAGACCGGGATGGCATATAGAATGCTCGGTGATGAGCAGGAAGTATTTGGGGGAGCAGATAGACATACATGGAGGTGGTGAAGACCTTATTTTCCCTCATCACGAAAATGAGATAGCTCAGTCGGAGTCAAGCAGCGGCAAGAGCTTTGCAAATTACTGGATGCATAATGCTTTTTTAAATATTGATAATAAGAAGATGAGTAAATCGCTTGGAAATTTCTTTACTGTAAGAGAAATCAGCGAAAAATATGATTTGCAGGTGCTTAGGTTTTTTATGCTGAGTGCACATTACAGAAGTCCTTTAAATTTCTCGGCAGACTTAATGGAAAGCTCTAAAAATGCACTTGAGCGTATAATCACTTCGGTGGAAAGACTTAAGGAAGGCCTTGTAAAAAGCAGCCGCAAGGAGCTTAATGAAATAGAAGCCGAGAATTTAAACCGGCTTGAGGAATTAAAGGATAAGTTTGAAGCTTTTATGGAGGATGATTTTAATACGGCAGATGCAGTAAGTGCAGTATTTGAGATAGTTAAGCTTGCAAATTCAACAGCCGATGAAAACAGCTCCGGGAAGTATTTAAATAAAATACTGAATACTATAAACACCTTGTGTGAAATACTCGGTCTTATAACTGTAAGAAAGCAGTTAAGTCTGGATGAGAAGGTTAAGGCTTTAATTAATCGAAGACAGGAGGCAAGAAAGGCAAAGGATTTTGCTAAAGCTGACGAGATAAGGGACAGGCTGCTTTCCATGGGTATAATACTTGAGGATACAAGAGAAGGTGTAAAATGGAAGAAAGCCTGACCTGCATCCTAGAAAGCTTTAATATAGCATTGTCGGAGCCTACTCAATATTCGCCACTTGTACTTGCCTATATAGGAGATGCGGTATATGAGATGATAATAAGGACTGTGATTATAAGCCGCGGAAATAAGCCTGTTAAAAAGCTGCATACTCAGGCTACGCATTATGTAAGTGCTGCCGGACAGGCGGAGATTTCAAGGCATATTAAGGATATGCTGAGCGATGAAGAATATACAGTCTTTAAAAGAGGCAGAAATTCAAATTCACACAGCAGTGCAAAAAATGCCACTGTTTCTGATTACAGACATGCCACAGGCTTTGAGGCGCTTATAGGCTTTCTTTATATTAAAGGAAAATATAAAAGAGCAGTAGAGCTTGTCAGAGCAGGCTGCAGGGGCTTGGAAGATAACCGGCTGCAATTAAAGCTATAAGGTATTTGATTAATAAAAAGGAAGAATTAAATATTAATGAAGGAAAACATGATTTACGGCAGAAACTCAGTTATAGAAGCACTTCGCTCGGGTAGGAGCATTGATAAGCTTTATATTCAGGAGGAGCTTAAGGACGGTGCGGTATTAATGGTGCTAAAGGAAGCTAAAAAGCATGGAGCTAAGACGGAATTTGTTTCAAAATCCAAATTGGATAAGCTGAGTGAATCAAAAAAGCACCAAGGGGTGATTGCCGCTGCCGCCGCCTATAACTATGCTGAAGTAGAAGACATACTTAAAGTAGCCGAAGCTAAAAACGAGCCTCCTTTTATTATAATTCTTGACGGTATAGAGGATCCTCATAATCTTGGCGCTATAATAAGAACTGCAAATCTTGCTGGTGCACATGGCGTGATAATACCTAAAAACCGTGCGGCAGGTCTTACTCCTGTGGTAGCAAAAACCTCAGCCGGAGCACTTAATTATACTAAAATTGCCAAAGTGACAAATCTGGCAAGAGTTATTGAGCAGTTAAAGGAAAAAGGAATATGGTTTGTGTGTGCGGATATGAGAGGAAAGTCTATGTATGAGCTTGATTTAAGCGGTGCTATAGGACTGGTTATCGGAAATGAGGGCAGGGGAGTGAGTGAGCTTGTTTATAAGAAATGTGATTTTTACGCTTCAATCCCTGTAAGGGGAGAAATTGAATCACTTAATGCTTCTGTGGCTGCCGGAGTGCTTGCCTATGAAGTGGTCAGAAGAAGATTATAAGCATTAAGATTATAGCTTACTTTTAAATTAAAGAGCTTTAATATAGCAAAAAATATCTCTAGCGGAAAGGGGGATAAAAATGCCCTCCGTATAGAGATTTTTTTATTATAAATTTATAGTCGGGTTTTTATATAAACCGTTTCGAATTATTCCAGCAGAGCTTTCACGCTTCGACATTGACTACCCGCCTTGGGTAGGGTTCTGATGGAGCAAAATATATTCGTAAATCTTAAAAACTATTGACTAAAACATAAAATTAGGTTATATATAAGTAAAGAATTAGGCATTATGAATATGTATTATTAGGCAAGCCTAAAAAATAAAAACAAAAAGGAAGGTAGTTTAAATGATAAAATTAGGTAGAAAATCAAAATTAATTTTAGCTGCGGCTTCAGCACTGATACTTATGGCAGCTTGTCAGCAAAAAGGAGCGGAGCCTCCTTCAGGCTCGGAAGCTGTAAAGTCTGAGAGCGGTGCCGCAGCCGATACAAAAAAGGATTCATCAAAAAAGACCGTAGTGGTGACAACCTCATTTTTACAGGATATGACACAGCAGCTGGCAGGAGATACAGTAAATGTCGAGCTTATAATCCCTGCCGGTGAGGATCCGCATCTTTATACCGCAAAGCCTGAGGATAATAAAAAACTTCAGTCAGCAGACCTCGTGCTTTATCATGGGCTTCATTTTGAAGGCAAGATGGTGGAAGCACTTGAGCAGCTTGGTATCGCGGTAAGCAAAAATTTTCCAAAGGATAAAATAGGTCAGATGGATATGAACGGAGAGGTAGTTACAGACCCTCATTTTTGGTTTGATATAGATTTATACAGGATGGCGGTGAAAGAAGCCTGTACTGCACTATCAGAATTAAATCCCGAAAACAAAGCAATGTATGAGAAAAACAGAGATGATTATATTGTACAGCTTACAGAGCTTGATGAATATATAAAGAAGGCTATAGCAACCATTCCTGATGACAGGAGATATCTTATAACTCCGCATGATGCATTTAATTATTTTTCAAGAGCCTACGGAGTTACTGTAAAGGCACCGCAGGGAGTAAGTACCGAATCCGAGGTTTCAAATCAGGATATACAGGAAACTATTGATTTTATAGTTGAGCATAAGATAAAGGCTGTATTTGCAGAATCAACTACCGATCCTGCACGTATGGAAAAACTGAGAGAGGGTGCCGCGGCAAAGGGCTGGGACGTTCAGATAGTCGGAAAAGAGGGTGACCAGGACGAGCAGCTTTTTTCAGATTCACTTGCACCAAAGGGAAGTCAGGGAGATAATTACATAGATATGTATAAGCATAATGTTGACCTTATAGTTAAATATCTTAAATAACTTTTACAATATATTGACTGGTAATTAATTATGTATAAGAAGATTAATCAAGAAAGAAAACAAACCGACATTCTCGAAAAGTCTTTGGATTCAGAAGATTTGAATCAAAACTATTCATTGGAAAAATCTATAGTACATGTCGAAGATTTTACTATGGCTTATACCGATAAGCCAGTAATCTGGGACATAGACCTTGATATATGTGAAAATTCCATCACTGCCGTTATAGGACCGAACGGAGCGGGAAAGTCAACTCTGATAAAGGGAATTTTAGGGCTTTTAAAGCCGGTGTCGGGCAGAGTGTCCATTATGGGCAGACCCTATAAAGAGGTGTATAAAAATATCGCTTATATACCTCAGTCCGGTAGTGTAAACTGGGATTTCCCCACTACTGTACTTGATGTAGTTATGATGGGAAGATATACGCATCTCGGGCTTTTTAAAAGACCCGGAAAAAAAGAGAGAGAGCTTGCACTTAAGGCGCTTGAAAAAATGAAAATGACAGACTTTTCAGACAGGCAGATTTCTGAGCTTTCAGGCGGTCAAAGGCAGAGAGTATTTTTAGCCAGAGCGATAGCTCAGGATGCTTTAATTTACTTTATGGATGAGCCGCTTCAGGGTGTTGATATAAAAACGGAAAGCATCATAGTCGAAACTATGAGAGAGTTTAAAAAAGAGGGAAAGACCATTATAGTGGTACATCATGACCTTTCAACCCTTGAGGAATATTTTGACCATGTAGTCATAGTAAATAAGCAGCTTATAGCTGATGGAAGGGTGGCTGAAGTATTTACTAAGGAAAACTTAGATATTGCCTACGGTAAATAAGATGGAGTCAATTCAGCTCGTGAAATAAAACGGGTCTCGGCTCATTGGTAAACGGCAAAGAGGATTTTTAATATCTGCTTTACCAAAATAAAGTAAGCTTATAAATACCGGTGATGAAAAGAAAGCCGGGATTTATTGTATTTTTAGTGAGGAAATTATATGGATTTAACTATTTTAAGAGAATATTCCTTTATAGTAGTCGCTTTGGGAACTGTGCTGCTTGCCATGGCATGCGGCATTATAGGCACAGTAAGTATCTTAAAGGGTCAGAGCCTTATAGGTGATGCTGTAGGACATGCCTCACTTCCCGGCATAATACTGGCATTTATGATTTCAGGTCAGAAAAACTCGGTAATTTTAATGTTCGGTGCAATACTGGCAGGAATAGCGGCCTTTTTGCTGATACAGACTATATCCGATATATCAAAGATTGAAGCTGATACCGCTATGGCAGTGGTATTATCTGCTATGTTCGGTCTTGGTATGGTATTAAAAAGCTATATACAGGGTAATGCAAAATATCAGAGAGCTTCACAGTCGGGGCTTGCCAGCTACATATTCGGGCAGGCGGCATATATATTAAAGGATGATGTGACGGTCATATTTACAGTATCAATTATATCAATTTTGTTGTTTGTGCTTTTTTATAAGGAGATAAAGGTCTATGTATTTGATGAAGCTTATGCAGGTACTATAGGGATTAAAAAAAGATTGCTTTCTCTGCTGATTATGATAATGACTATGCTGCTGATAGCGGCAGGTTTAAAGACTGTGGGAGCCATACTTATAAGCAGCATGCTTATCACTCCGGCTGTAACAGGACTGCAGTGGAGCAAGAGGTATGAGAAGGTACTTATGATTGCTATGGTGGCAGGAGGCTTTTCAGCCTTTGTTGGAACATTTATAAGCACTACCTTTAAGGGATTTTCAACCGGACCGAGTATTACTCTTGTAATGTCTGCAATCGCACTTTTATCCGTACTTCTTTCACCAAGAGGAATCATAGCGGTAAAAATCAGAAGAAAGAAGATGAGCAAGCAGAAAAGCGAATTGTAAATATCCGTGTTTACATCAGCTTTTTATAAAGAGGTAGGACTATGATAGAATCATTATACATATTAATAATTACAGCCGCAGCCTGCAGTATCCTTGGAGTGTTTCTTGTGCTAAGAAGGCTTTCAATGGTATCGGATGCCATATCTCACTCTGTGCTGCTTGGAATAGTAATAGGTTTTTTTATAACGAAGGATTTAAGAAGTGTATGGCTTATAGTGGCAGCTGCTTTATTTGGAGTATTTACAACAATGGCAATAGAAGTACTTATAAAAAGCCGGAGAGTAGGTGAAGATGCCGCAGTAGGCATTATTTTTCCACTTTTTTTCTCAATTGCGGTAATTCTTATTACAAGATTTGCCAGAAATGTCCATCTGGATACCGATATGGTACTGATGGGAGAGGTTATAGTAGCTCCTTTTAACCGTACTACAGTATTGGGCATAAGTCTTCCTAAAGCACTTGTACAGATGAGTCTGGTACTTATACTCAATATAGCCTTTGTGGTGCTTTCATTTAATCGTATGAAAATCTCCACCTTTGACCCTGTCTTTTCGGCGGTTTCAGGGATAGGCGTAACGCTGCTTTACTATATTTTTATGGGGCTGGTATCGCTTACCTGTGTTGCAGCCTTTGAATCTGTGGGAGCAATCCTTGCCATATCATTTTTTATAGCACCCGCAGCCAGTGCGTACCTTATATCCAAGAGATTAAAAACCACTCTGTTGCTTGCGGTAATATATGCTATAATCAACAGTATTATAGGTTATATCCTCGCAGTGAAATATAATGTATCAATGTCGGGAATGTGTGCTTTTGCTTCGGGAATTACATTTTTTATCACTGTGCTTTGCTGCCCCAATGGTATAATTACGAAGGAAATTGAAAGAGTCAAGAAAAGGCTGCGTTTCAGAAATGAGCTTTTGCTGCTTCATATAGGCAACCACGGCAGTGCTTCTGATATGTTAAATGAGCTCGGGCTTGGAAGCATCACAAAGCATATAGGCTGGAACGATACCTTGCTCAGGCTGCATGTAAACAATCTTATATCAAAGGGCTATGTATATAAGGCAAATGAACGGGGAATATATAATCTTACAGAGGCTGGAATTGAAAAAGTAAATGAAATTAAAAGGCTGTACGGCCTTGTTCTGGGAGGCAAGACTTTGACTAAGATAGACACAAGCAGAGATGACTATATAATAGCGATTTATGAATGCAAGGAAAGAGGAGAAACTGCTACAAATAAATTGCTTTCCGAAATGCTTAATATTAAAGCTGCTTCAGTAAGCGAGATGATTAAAAAGCTTACTGAGTCTGAAGATGTATATGTAGAAAATAAAGATATATATCTTACCGAAAAGGGCAGTCTTGCTGCAAGAACTTTGTTGACGAAGCACAGACTTTGGGAAATGTTTTTAGTGGAGCATCTTGGATACAGCTGGCAGGAGGTCCATGCCGATGCTGAGGTGCTTGAGCATGTCACTTCGGAAAATCTTAAAAACAGATTAAATGAATTTTTGCACAGACCTCAGCACTGCCCTCATGGCAATGAAATCTATGAAAATCATCCTGACAAGGATAAGCTTATATGCCTGGCGGATATGAAACCTGGCGATAAAGGTATTATTCATAAGGTTTGGGACGATAAAAAGCTTTTGGAATACCTTGAGGAAAAGGATATAGTTTTGAACGATGAAATTGAAATTAAAGAAATAGACAATTTCGATAATTCGGTATTGCTTAAAAAGAAGGGTAGAGAGGTTTATATAGCCGGAAAGGCTGCTGACAGAATTATGGTAATGAGTATTAAATAACTTAAAAATGAATTGACAAATACAGCGCCTTATGATAATATCATAGGGCTGTAAGCTGATGTGGCACAGTCGGTAGCGCACCTCATTGGTAGTGAGGAGGTCACGGGTTCGATTCCCGTCATCAGCTTCCTGAAAACCCTTGAGAAATCAAGGGCTTTTTTATGTTTAAAAAAAGAAGCAATGCGGAGGAAAGGGAGATGAAGATAGTTATTTTAGATGCTTATACTGAAAACCCGGGTGATTTAAGCTGGGAAAGGCTGCAAAGTTTGGGAGAGCTGATAATTTATGATAGGACCCCCTACACAGATACGGCGCTTATAGCAGAAAGAATTGGAGATGCCGATATAGTGATTGTAAATAAAACCCCTGTACCGGCGGAAGTAATTGACCGCTGCCCCAATCTTAAATTTATGGCAGTATTCAGTACAGGCTATAATACGGTCGATTATAAGTATGCCGCAAAAAAGGGGATTCCTCTTTCAAATGTACCTACCTACGGCACTAATGCCGTAAGCCAGTTTACTTTGGGGCTGCTGCTTGAGGTATGCTCTTTTTACGGGCACCATGACAGGACTGTAAAAGAGGGCAGATGGCAAAACTGCAAGGATTTTTGCTACTGGGATTATCCTATGATAGAGCTGCACGGCAAAACAGCGGGTATTATAGGACTTGGAAAAATAGGCAGGGCGAGTGCCGGGCTTTTAAAGGCACTGGGTATGGAAGTAATCGCCCACAGCAGAAGTCATACTGAAGAAGGTGCCAGAGCGGCAGAATATGTTGACTTTGATACCTTGCTTAAAAAATCTGATGTAATACTGCTTCACTGTCCTTTATTTGAAGAAACCAAGGGAATGATTAATAAAGAGAATATAGCTAAGATGAAGGACGGAGTGATTATAATAAATACCAGCCGTGGACAGCTTATAGTGGAGGAGGACCTTGCACAGGCGTTAAACAGCGGCAAGGTTTATGCAGCAGGAGTTGACGTATTAAGTGAAGAGCCTGTGAAAGCGGACAATCCCCTGCTCAAGGCTAAAAATACAATTATAACTCCTCATATTGCATGGGTTTCAAAGGAAGCAAGACAGAGAATACTTGATACTACCTATGAAAATATCAAGGCATTTCTACAGGGAAGTCCTATACATGTAGTAAATCTGTAATTAATACAGTCTGCTTTTGCACTTTTAAAAATACGGGGCTTAATTAAAAAGGGCAGGAGTTAAGCTTAGACCGGGTAAGCAGTAAAGCAAGATTGAAATGAATATAGCTGGGAGAGAATTTTGGAATGAGCGATAAAATAAGCGGCAGGAAGGAAAATCACAGCAAGCCTGTGATAGGCATTTCTTCAAATGTCATGGTGGAAAAAGGGGGATTATTTCCCGGATATAAAATAAATTATATAAATAAGGACTATGTGGATTCGGTTATAGCAAGCGGCGGAACTCCTTTAATACTTGCCTTCAGCACCGACATAGAGCTGATACGCATCCAGGTGGATATGCTTGACGGAATGATACTCTCAGGGGGACATGATGTATTTCCGCCGAATTACGGCGAAGAGCCTCGCCCCAAATTAGAGGAGGTATTTCCTGACAGAGACAGCTATGATTTCATGCTCCTGGAGGAAGCAAAAAAAAGGCGGATACCTATTCTCGGAATCTGCCGGGGAGCACAGGTCATAAACGCTTATGAGGGCGGTACTCTTTATCAGGATCTATCCTATATGAATAATGAGGAGCTTTATAAACATTCACAGGGGCATGACCCGAGAATCAAAACTCATGCGGTGAATGTGGAAAGGGATTCTGTTCTGTATAAGGCTTTTGGTGAAGAACAAGCCAGAGTAAACTCTTTTCACCATCAGGCTATTAAAGAGGTGGCCCCGGATTATAAGGTTACCGTAAAGGCAGGTGACGGAGTTATCGAAGCTATAGAAAGCAAATCTTATCCGTTTCTGGTTGGAGTTCAGTGGCATCCCGAAATGCTGATTAAGGACCATGAGGATATGAGAAGACTTTTTGAATTATTTATAAAAGAATGTAGCGAATGAGATAAATATTCTTGACAAATCTATCCGTGTAAGTTATTATATTGAACTGTGCAATGTGTGTGTAGCTCAGCTGGATAGAGCACTTGGCTACGGACCAAGGTGTCGGGAGTTCGAATCTTCTCACGCACGCGGAAACCCTCAAAGCCATAACAGGTCTTGAGGGTTTTTGACAATTACAGAATAATAAAGTAAATTATAATATACAGATTAATATAAATGCATAATACGGAGAATTATGGGTATTATAAGGGCTGCTAAGCTTATTTTTGAATATATAAGCAAGGATGAAGAGGATAACGTAGACGAGGTTAGCCGGGCTATAAATAATCTTGATTTGGATATAAAAGAGGGGGATTTTGTCGCTATACTCGGGCATAACGGCTCAGGTAAGTCGACCTTTGCAAAACATATAAATGCCATACTGCTGCCTACCGAGGGAACAGTGTGGGTTTCAGGCATGGATACTGCAGATGATTCAAGTCTTCTTAATATACGAAAAACTGTGGGAATGGTGTTTCAGAATCCGGATAACCAGATTATCGGAAATATAGTTGAGGAGGATGTGGCTTTTGGACCTGAAAATATAGGAGTTGAAACTGCACAAATCTGGAAAAGAGTTGATGAAAGTCTGAAGGCTGTGGGCATGACCGCCTATCGTCTTAAATCACCTAATAAGCTTTCGGGAGGTCAAAAGCAAAGAGTGGCAATAGCAGGGATTATGGCGATGAAGCCTAAATGCATAGTGCTTGATGAGCCTACTGCAATGCTTGACCCGAACGGCAGGAAAGAGGTTATAGACACAGTCAGGAAATTAAATAAACAAGAAAACATAACGGTGCTTTTGATAACTCACTACATGGAAGAGGTGGTGAAGGCTGACAGAGTTATAGTAATGGACGGCGGAAATATAGTAATGGACGGAACTCCGAAAGAAATATTTTCACATGTAGATGAATTGAAAAAGTACAGGCTTGATGTACCACAGGTCACCGAGCTTGCCTATGAATTAAAAAAATCGGGATTGAATCTGCCTGAGGGAATACTTAACATAGACGAATTTGTAGACTGCCTTATACCTGCTATTAAACAGGGGATGGAAAAATGATAAAAGAAGTTATAATGAAAGCAAAAAATCTTAATTACATATATTCTCAGGGAACGGCATTTGAATATTATGCCATAAAGAGTGTAAGCTTTGAAATAAAGGATGAGGAATTTATAGGTATAATAGGTCATACCGGCTCAGGCAAATCGACATTGATACAGCATATGAACGGACTTATAAAGGCTACCTCGGGAGAAATATTGTTTCATGGCATAGACATATATTCAGAGGGATACGATATGAAAAAGCTCAGGCAAAAAGTAGGGCTTGTATTTCAGTATCCTGAGCATCAGCTTTTTGAGATAGATGTTCTGGCGGATGTATGCTTCGGACCTAAAAATCAGGGACTTAATGATGAAGAAGCAAAGGAAAGAGCTTATTATGCGCTTTCTGTAGTAGGGCTTCCTGAAAGCTTTTATAAAAAATCGCCGTTTGAGCTTTCAGGGGGTCAAAAAAGGAGGGTCGCAATAGCAGGAGTGTTAGCTATGAAGCCTGAAATCCTCGTGCTTGATGAGCCGACCGCAGGGCTTGACCCGAGAGGCAGGGACGAGATCCTTGATAAAATCAGTGAATTGAGGGAATCTGAGCATATGAGTGTGGTGCTGGTATCGCACAGCATGGAAGATGTGGCAAAATATGTAGACAGACTTATGGTAATGAGTGCCGGCAGCAAGGTTTTTGATGATACTCCCAAAGAAATCTTTAAGCATTATAAGGAGCTTGAAGAGATAGGCTTAAGTGCTCCTCAGATAACTTATATAATAAAGCGGTTAAGAGAAGAGGGGCTGGACCTTGATAACGGGATAACTACAATAGAGGAGGCAAAAAACGCCATACTCGGACTTTTAAATAAGAGGCATGGTTTTTAAAATATGATAAGGGATATAACTTTAGGGCAGTATTACCCTGTAAATTCAATTTTACACAGACTTGATCCGAGGGTAAAGCTATTTGGAACCATGATTTTTCTAATAGCACTTTTCATAGGAGATTCATGGCTGGGATACTTGCTGTCAACTATATTTTTAGCTGGCGTAATAGCACTTTCAAAAGTACCCTTCAGGTTTATGGTAAAAGGGCTGAGAACAGTAATACTGCTGCTCCTGGTGAGCGTAGGCTTTAATATTTTTCTTACAGAGGGAGATGTGGTATTTCAGATTTGGATATTCAAGGCTACAAGGCAGGGAATAATACTTGCAGTTTTTATGGGAATAAGGCTTGTTTATCTTATGATAGGCTCTTCGGTAATGACGCTGACTACAACGCCGAATGCACTTACTGACGGACTTGAAAAGGGGCTGGGATTCTTAAAGGCTGTCAAAGTTCCGGTGCATGAAATTGCAATGATGATGTCAATAGCACTTAGATTTATACCTGTGCTGATAGAAGAAACTGATAAGATAATGAAGGCACAGATGGCAAGAGGAGCTGATTTTGAAAAGGGAAATCTGATTCAAAAGGCAAAGGCTATGGTGCCTCTTTTAGTTCCGCTTTTTATTTCAGCCTTCAGGAGGGCGACGGACCTTGCTATGGCTATGGAGGCAAGATGCTATCATGGTGGGGATGGACGGACTAAGATGAAGCCGCTGGTATATAAAAGAGTGGATTATATCGCTTACACTATTTTGCTTTTATATCTTGGAGCTGCCATTATATTAGCTTTCTGCAAGGGGCGGACGGCATGAGTGAATTAAGAAGAATAAAGCTTATAGTATCCTACGACGGTACAAATTATTGCGGCTGGCAGAAACAGCCAAATGGTATCACTATAGAGGAAGTGCTTAATAAAGCACTTTCATCTTTATGTGGCGAAGAAATTGAAGTAATAGGTGCAAGCAGGACAGATTCAGGGGTGCATGCTTTTGGAAATGTAGCGGTATTTGATACAAGGATGAAAATGGAGGCTGCAAAATTTGCCTTTGCGCTTAACCAGAGATTGCCTGAGGACATAAGAATACAGGAATCTGAAGAAGCAGATTTGGCATGGCATCCAAGAAAATGCGACTGTGTAAAAACTTATATTTACAGAATCCTGAATAGAAAAATAAACATACCTACCGAAAGGCTTTATGCTCATTTTTGCTACTTTAGGCTGGACATTGACAAGATGAGAGAGGCAAGCGGATATTTTATCGGAACCCATGATTTTACAAGCTTCTGCTCCCACAAGACTCAGGCTCAGTCCCCTGTGAGGACCATACATTCACTTGAGGTTCTCAAAGATGAGGAAATGATAACTATAGTGGTAAGCGGTGACGGCTTTTTATACAATATGATAAGAATTATAGCGGGAACTTTAATCAAAGTAGGGACAGGAGTATATCCGCCGGATTATGTAAAGCAAATCTTCAAGGCGAAAAACAGAAGAATGGCGGGGCAGACCATGCCGGCGAGGGGTCTTACCTTAGTGGAAATTGAATATTTATAAGCTGCTGACGGTACGGCTCAGCCTCACTAAATCGGCAATATAATCTAACAGTATGTTTGTATAAACACAAACATACTACAAAATATCATTAAATAAAGGGTTTTTCTTATAAAATATAGGAAGTAATGTACAAAACACATTGACTATATTACTTAAAGGTGTTAAAATTTTAAGTGTATTGGCGTAGGGATTTAATATTTAAAGCAAAAGGGGCTGGTAGTCTGGATGATTGCGGTAATGAATGATTCACATGAGCCATATTTTAATCAGGCATTTGAAGAATATATTTTTAATACAATAAAAGAGGATGATGTAGTTATTTTATGGAGAAATTCTCCAGCGGTAGTAATAGGCTGTTATCAGAATATATGTAGGGAGGTTGATGTATACTCACTTAAAAAAGCCGGCATTCCGATAATAAGGAGAATGAGCGGCGGAGGGACGGTTTACCATGACCTTGGAAATATAAATTACACTATAATTTGCGATAAAAGCAAATTTGCAAACGGCTTTATTAATTATGAAGCCTTTCTTGTCCTCGTTATCAATGCACTTAACAGGCTTGGAATACCTGCCGGCAGAGAGCGTTCGTGTGATATTGCAATAAACGGCAGAAAAATTTCAGGCAGTGCTCAAAAAGTTTCGGGAGGGCGTGTACTTCACCATGGAACCTTACTTTTTGACTCCAATCTGTCGCTGCTTGATGAGATAACTACTAAAAATAAGAATGAAAATTTTATTTCCAAGGCTTCTGAATCCGCTATATGCCAAGTGACGAATATAAAAGAAAGCTTTTTAGCTCTTGGTAAGTCCAACACTGAATATATGAGCGGAATAAAACCGGGCGGAATTGCTGACATTGACAGGTTTTGCAAGGCTTTGCTTAATGAGCTTGCAGGAAGCGCTGCAGTAAAATTTTATCCTGATGCTCGAGGCATAAATGAGATTAAGGCTCTGGCGGAGGATAAATATAAAAGCTGGGAATGGACCTGGGGAAAAACGCCGGCTTTTATTTTTGAAAGGAAAGCCGCATTTAGAGGCAGACCCGTAAAAATATCGTATAGTGCAAAAAAAGGTATTATAACTCATTTTGATATTGAAGCGGATTTTATTGACTCTGTTAAGGCAAAAAAGCTGTTTGAGGGAGCAAGATTTGAGCCTGATTTATTTCAGGAAAACCTCTGTCTTATAGCCGAAATCAGCCTAACAGAGAGTGAAGAGCTGATTAGATTGATGATGTAGCAAAAATTATCTACAGAATACTTTTTTATAAAAAATAATAAACCTATAGGAGGATATGTTATGGAAAAGAATCTTTTAATGCCGAAGCTCAGACCGGAGATGGAGAAAGCTGTTTTATGTGCCTGGCTCAAGGAGGTTGGTGAAGAAGTAAAATCAGGAGAGCCAGTATATGAGATAGAAACCGATAAGGTGGTGACACAAGTGGAATCCTCCTGTGACGGCATCCTTAAAAGCAAGCTTTATGAGGAGGGAGATACTGTAGAGGTGCTTCTTCCTGTAGCTGTGGTAGAAGAAAAATAGAGTATATTTTTAGAGAGTATATATTAAGGAGGGTGTATGATAGAAAAAAAGCCTGACTGGCTCAAAGTAAGATATAATCAAGAGGCTATAGATGAAGTTGCGGAGCTTATGAGGGACCTCAACCTCAATACGGTGTGTAAGGAAGCAAATTGTCCAAATCTTGGTGAATGTTACCGCAAGCATACAGCTACATTTATGATACTGGGCAGTATATGCACCAGAAATTGCAGATTTTGCAATGTCTGCTGCGGCAAGCCTATGCCGCCGAACCCTCAGGAGCCTGAAAATGTAGCAAAAGCTGTAAAACACCTCCATCTTAAGCATGTGGTGCTTACCTGCTCTACAAGAGATGATTTGCCTGACGGAGGAGCGCTTCAGTTTGCAAAGACGGTGAATGCCATAAGAGAAATCTGTCCCCGTACCACTGTGGAAACTCTTATTTCAGATATGAGGGGAAACAGAGAATCACTTGACATAGTGCTTGAAGCCCGGCCTGATGTGCTTAACCACAATGTAGAAACGGTAGAGGAGCTGCAAAAAGCCATACGTCCGCAGGCAGGCTATCAAAGCTCCTTAGGAGTGCTTAGATATTGTAAGGAAAAAGCACCTGAAATGAGGGTAAAAACCGGGTTCATGGTAGGGCTTGGTGAAACTGAGGAGCAGATAGACACCCTGCTTGATGACGTGCTTGATACAGGCTGTGATATACTCACTATAGGACAGTACCTCCAGCCTACACCCTCACATTATCCTGTGGCGAGGTATGCCACCCCTGAGGATTTCGCAAGGTATAAGAAAATTGCTTTGGAGAAGGGCTTTAAGCATGTTGCTTCGGCACCGCTTGCCAGAAGCTCCTACAGAGCTTGGGAAGCACTGGAGGACATTCATGATTTATATTGATACCGCTTCCTCGGATGTATATTATAATTTCGGCTGTGAGTATTACTTTGCCGCAGAAAAAATTTTTAAAGATACGGTATTTTTATTCTGGAGAACTTCTCCGACTCTTATGGTAGGAAAATATCAGAACATGGCAGAAGAAGTAAATATGCCCTATGTCAAAGCACATAATATAAATCTGGTACGTCGCATGAGCGGAGGCGGAACCATCTATACCGATATGGGAGGTTGGCAGTTTACTTTTATTGACAGAAATACTGAAAATACCATAGAATTTCAAAAATATATAGCTCCTGTAATAGAGGCTCTGGCTCTGTTTGGAGTTAAAGCGGAATTTAACGGAAGAAATGACCTTTGCATAGAAAATAAAAAAATTTCGGGGAATGCGCAGTACAAGCTCGGTGACAGCATTATACATCACGGCTCTCTATTATTTGATACCTATATTGAGGGGATGGTAAATGCCACTACTGTAGACAGCTATAAGATAATATCTAAAAGCATTAAATCGGTACGTGACAGAGTGACCAATATATCGGAGCATACCAGGGACAGCTATGGAAGGCCTGTAAATATAAAGCCTGAAGCTTTTAAGGAGGCTATGGTTAATTTCATACTCAAGGGCAGCGGGCAAGGAAGTGTATATGAAATAAATTCAAATGATGCTGCAAGAATCAAGCAGCTTGCAGCTGAAAAATTTAATAATTGGGAAAGCATATACGGAAGCAATCCGAAGTTTAACATAGAAAGAAGCGGCAGATTTGAAGGCGGCAAGATGGTTTTTAAGCTGGAAGTATTACATGGAAAAATAGAATCAGCTTCAGTATTTGGAGATTTTTTCAGCACGCTGGATGCCGGAGAAATAAGTGCAGCCTTAAAGGGCTGTGCTTATGATAAAAAATCAGTCTATGAAGCTCTTACCAAGCATGGTATAGCAGGAGCGATCTATAAGATTTCAGCTGAGGATATAGCAGGAATGATAGCTGATTAATTATAAAGGAGAATAAAAAAATAAGCAAAAGCCTGTGGCAGGTGACTTGACAGAGCTGCTTGTTAAGGGTATAATTAAGCACTGTGACGTTAGAGATTTTTGTTTATTCCAATGCCCCGGAAAGCATTTATCTGTAATGATGAGCCGGTAATCTCGGCAAACACTTGATAAATAAATTAAAAGAAATAATTATTAAAAGATACTGAAATATGCATATTTTAGGGATTTGAATCCATAGCTGTTATAAAACGGCTTGTCGGGGTATGCGTATAATTATTTAGTGGAGGTCAAAAATGAGCACTTTTATGGCTAATCCTGATAAAATCGACAGAAAGTGGTATGTTGTCGATGCTGAGGGACATACATTGGGAAGACTTGCATCACAGGTTGCAAGTGTATTAAGAGGTAAAAATAAAGCAGTGTTTACACCTCATATTGACTGTGGTGATTATGTTATAATTATAAATGCTGAAAAAATTAAAGTAACAGGCAGGAAGCTTGAACAGAAAATTTACTACAATCATTCAGAATATGTAGGCGGCATGAAGGAAACCAAGCTTAAGGATATGCTTCGCAAAAAGCCTGAGAGGGTTCTTGAGCTTGCAGTTAAGAGAATGCTTCCGAAGGGAGCGCTCGGAAGCAGGATGTATACAAAGCTTCATGTATACGCAGGAGCAGAGCATAACCATGCAGCACAGAAGCCTGAAGTACTGGATATTAAAAGGTAAAGGAGATAAAAACAATGGCTGATAATAAATTTTATGGAACAGGCAGAAGAAAAAAATCTATTGCCAGAGTATATCTTTTACCTGGAACAGGTAAGGTTACTATAAATAAAAGAGATATTGAGGATTATTTCGGGCTTGAAACCCTTAAGGTTATAGTTCGTCAACCGCTGGTAGCTACCGACATGCTTTCCAAGTTTGATGTGCGTGTAAATGTACACGGAGGAGGATTTACAGGTCAGGCGGGAGCTATCAGACATGGCATAGCGAGAGCACTGCTTCATGCAGATTCAGATTTCCGTCCTACTCTTAAAAAAGCAGGCTATCTGACAAGAGACCCGAGAGCTAAGGAGCGTAAGAAGTACGGTCTTAAGGCAGCTCGTAGAGCACCGCAGTTCAGCAAGCGTTAATCGGCAACTGTGAAATACTCAAAAAGCTTGGAAAATCAAGGCTTTCCGGGCTTTTTTTGTGCCTGAAATTGTCATAACCTCATCCTTGACAGATGCTGACGCTTACAACAGTAAAGGCTTAAAACGATTAAAATCACTTTTTTGACTAAGTTTTTGATTAAGCTTTTGATTAAGTTACAGCCGCCGCTGATAAATGTCCAGACTCGCTCCGGTTTTTCTGCGAAAAACCTAATGCGCTCGCTTAGGCATTATCAGCT
>ERZ773005.18-NODE-18-length-166065-cov-7.066833_pt1 | contig 166065 bp, 155 predicted proteins | sample MGYA00580666_ERZ773005 | MGnify/ENA primary metagenome ERZ773005 (study PRJEB29015, sample SAMEA2737999) | human oral metagenome | biome: human oral; feature: human-associated habitat; material: dental | place: China | collected 2061 ...
TCATCTATCAAACGGACTTCCTTTGCACGAATATCTCCGTTGATCTGTTGTTTATCCTTGCTAATTGGTCTACCTCCATATAATAAAAAAAAGCGGATACAGAAGTATCCGCGAATTAACTGAAATAAATCAAGTTATTGATAACCCGTACGCCTGTGCCCACAAGGTGAGAAGCGGATAACTTCTTCTTTGACTAGATGATTATAGACTATTGCTTAGCTTGTGTCAATACTAAATAATACCTGTCATCTACTGTTTTTCAACTTCGTGTTCTGGTTTCATATGCTCCCAGTTCCATTCTCCTTTACATACAATCCTATTATACGCAGGAACCATTACTGAGATTAGCGACATGATGCCTAGAACTATCAGATACCAGTTGTATGGAATCATACTTGTCGGATTTACAGCATTCTTGGTCAAGCTGGCGATTAGAAGGAACTGTGCCCCGTACGGAATGAAACCCTGCATTATACATGAGAATATATCGAGAAACGAGGCTGTTCTTCTAGGATCAATCTTATACTTCTCGGCAATTTCTCTGGCAATCTCACCAGTAACGATAATCGCTACTGTATTGTTAGCTGTTGCAGCATCTGTTAAAGCTGTTAGTACCGCGATTCCTACAGATGCAGATTTAGGGCCTTTGAAAAGCTTGCTTGTCTTATCTATAATCCACTTAAGACCACCGTAATGCTTAGTAAGTTCTGCAAGACCACCTACAAACATGGATAGAATAAACACTTCAATCATACCCTGATATCCAGCCCAGATTTTAGCTGCAACTTCCATAAGACCGATAGCACCAGTTCCAACACCTACTGCTGAAGCACTGAGAATTCCGATAATCAGTACAGCGAACACATTGAGTCCTAATAACGCTAGTCCGAGAACAAGAACGTATGGTACTACCTTTATCAAGTTATAATCTAGATTTTCAGTTACAGTGCCACCCTTGCTAAAGATAATCATGAGCACGAGTGAAATAAACGCTGAAGGTATAGAAATCCAAGCATTAGTTCTAAACTTGTCCTTAAGGTCTACTCCCTGAGTCCTTGTAGCAGCAATTGTCGTGTCGGAAATCATCGATAGATTATCTCCAAACATCGCACCTGTGAGAACAGCAGCGACAACGAATGACATATTAAGGTCTGCTGTCTTAGCCATCTGATATGCGATTGGCACTATAGCTCCAACGGTACCCATCGAAGTGCCAGTAGCAGTGGATAGGAACGCTGCTATTACGAAAATTCCTGGAACAATGAACCTAGGAGGGATAATCGTTAGTCCAAGATTTGCTGTAGAGGAAACTCCTCCCATTGCACCCGCAACAGAAGAAAATGCTCCAGCTAAGAGGAATATCATGAGCATCGTCATAATATTTTCATCACCAGCACCTCTTGCAAATAGCTTAAAATTATTGTCGATTCCCGTCTTGTGATACATTAAAAAAGCCAGTATAACGGCAATTGTCATAGCGACTACAGATGGAAACTGGTAAAATGCCATCTCTACACCCTTGGAATGCAGGACAATTCCAACACCCAGGTAGATAACAATAAAGAAAAGAAGTGGAATTAACGCCAAGCCACTTGCTTCTCTTTCCCTATGAAGTTTAACTTGTTCTTTCATTAAAATACCTCAGTAACTAGTTCATTATAAAAGTAACATATTAAAGCTTTTACTCATCTAATAAAAACGTTATCTTTTATTTTACACAAAATCACACTTTCTTACACAGTTTATTTATATTTTTCTTTGTATTTTAAGTGCTACATATATAGCTTTGTAAGTGTATCATTAAATTTAAAACATCAATTGCATCAATCAAATGTTACAATCATAGTAATTAGTATTTCAGTTTATACAATAATAAGGAAACGAAAACAAGTAACACATATAAAATTTATCGTATTGCAATATCATTTGTTGCAATATACAATGAGTAAATAAACAAAATATTGCTGGGGGAGCGATAGCTGAGAGTTGCTTCACTTAAGTGTGAAATCAGTCATTTTTGTACACTAAGATGAAGCGAGACCCTTCTACCCTGCGGATAATGCCGTAGCGGGAAGCTGGCTAGAATACAAAAGCACCCCCTCCTGCATTATAGGAGGCTTTTTTATGACTTTACAGAGTTTTGTTGAATCAAGAGTTGGTCAGGTATTGATTGTATTTATAATCATCCTATTACTATGCTTAATAACAGTTAGCGGGAAATCAAAGAGTGATAACAAAAAAATTGACGTTAAAGCACTCACTGTTTCATCTCTACTAATTGCGATTGCGATGGTGCTATCTAACATCAAGATATTTACAATGCCACAAGGGGGATCGATCACACTGTTCTCCCTACTACCAATATCTGTTATCACTTACCTATACGGCACTAAACGCGGTGTAACTGCAGGTGTTGCTCTAGGCCTTGTAAATCTAATATTCGGGCCTTACGTAATTCACCCTCTTCAGCTACTGCTCGACTATCCAATTGCTTTCGGTGCACTCGGTCTCGGCGGTGCACTACGTGACAGCAAAAATGGCCTGACTAAAGTATATCTTACAGGTGTATTTGCAAGATATTTCTGCGCAGTTGCATCAGGTATCATCTTCTTCGGATCATATGCACCATCTGAATTTAACGCTGTCACTTGGTCTATCTGGTACAATCTCACATACCTAGCAGCAGAAGCAGCTATTACTGTTGTTGTAATCAACATGCCACCGGTTAAAGCTATTTTTGAGAAGATGAAGAATGATAACTAAAGAGAATAATCCACTATTAGATCGATATGCTAGAGTCATTCTCGCATCAAAGTCCCCTCGCAGATTGGACATATTGAGAAATCATGGCGTTGAACCAATTATAAAACCTGGAAATGCCGACGAATCACTACCAAAGGGTATATCATTTACAGATGCAGTGACGATGCTTTCCGAGAGAAAAGCTATGGCAGCACTAGAACTTCCAGATATATTAGGACTTGAAGGCAAATCACTACTTATAGCTTCGGACACTATCGTCTATAAAGACATTATCATGGGCAAACCACATGATAACGAGGATGCTTTTAATATGCTGGCATCTCTACGAAATGATACCCATTACGTGGCTACTGGTGTCACACTCATCGACATTATTGGCGGAGCTCCTCAGATCGATGACATATGCTCGTTTGCCGAAGTTACGGAGATCATCTGCGGTGATTATACAGATGAAGATATATGGGCATATATAAAGACTGGTGAACCTGCCGATAAGGCTGGTTCATACGCTATCCAAGGTGGTTTTAGAAAATATATCAGAGAGTTTAGAGGCGATTACGAGAATGTCGTTGGGCTACCTTATAATAGGATAATCAGCGAACTTAATAAATAACATCAACGTAAATGGGGCTACACATTTCATATGCTAGCCCCAATTTTTTATTGCTTCATATAAAACGACATCTGACATGCCCCACTTGCTCCAGCAGAGGCAACCTCTTCTATATTGAACTCATCGATTCCACCTATCGCATATACTGGTACATCAACTTGCTCTACTATACTTGTCAAGAAGTCTATACCACGTCCCGGAAGCCCTTTCTTGCATTCAGTATCATAGATATGACCAGCAATTATTGCATCTACATCAGAGTTGTTTATTCTAATCGCCTCATTTATGGAATGAACTGAAACCCAGACCGATAAACCGTACAATTCCCCAACATTAGACTCGTAATAAGGGGACGATAATTGAACTGGTATACCGAGTTCGCGCGCAACCCCATAATACTTGTTCACTATCAATCTCACAGAATGCATATCACAGAGTAATTTAACTTTATATGCTAGTTTTCTATATTCGGCTTCAGAAAGATCTTTTTCTCTAAGTATCAAGAAATTCGGCTTCGAAATTGTAAAAACTATCTTAAGCTGTTCATAAAGCGACCTATCTGTTAAGTGGCGATTTGTTACACAGATTTTTTTAAACGTACACATAATCATTCATGACCGGCTGCATGCCGTGCTCCCTAAGGGCCTTACATATTTCATCAACGGATCTTCCGTCTGCAATTTCAAACTGATTATCACCAGAGCTCATTTTATCTTCGCTATGGCTACCGATTCCAGTATCTACACCTGCTGAGATTTTGGTAGCAGTTATACCCATGACATTATCCCTGAATCCTGCTCTCTCACGAGTTGAAATAGTCATCGCGGCAAACGGGAGAAATATCCTATATGCACAGATAACTTGAAGTAACTGTCGCTCCTCGACCTTTTCATTTTCCTGATTTGGCGTGAACATCGCTCCTTCATCGTTATTGCTGATAATAGGTCTTAGTCTTGGACAGGATAGAGAAATCTCTGCCCAAGGATATTTACGCTGGAGTAAATATGCATGAAGCCCAGTCGCTAAAGCATCTTTTCTAAAATCATCAAGTCCGAGAAGTGCTGCAAATCCCACACCCCTCATCCCTCCCACAAGGGCTCTCTCCTGTGCGTTAAACCTATATGGAAAAACCCTCTTGTGTCCAGCGAGATGAAGCTTCTCATATTCATCGGAATTATATGTCTCTTGAAAAACAGTTACGTAGTCAGCTCCGCATGACTTTAGATAAGCATACTCATCCGAGTTCATCGGATATACCTCAATTCCTATATTCTTGAAGTATTTTCGGCCTATTTTGCACGCCTCACCGATATATTCGATATCTGATTTACTCCTGCTCTCACCTGTTAAAATCAGTATCTCTTCCAGCCCAGTTTTTGCAATAGCCTTCATCTCCTTTTCTATCTCATCCGTGCATAGCCTTGCTCTATGAATCTTGTTATGACAATTGAAGCCACAGTATACGCAGTAATTCTCGCAGTAATTCGATATGTATAACGGGGTAAAGAGATTTACGACATTACCGAAGTGTTTTCTCCTCTCGAGGTGTGCCTTCTCGGCGATTTGTTCTAGGTATTTATCAGCTGCGGGAGATAGCAGTGCTTTGAAATTCTCGATAGTGCAGATATCAGACTTAATAGCGCGCACTACATCCGCTTCGCTGTAATCTAAAGGGTTATACGAATTCATCTCGGCGATAACCCTGTCAAAAGTATTATGAGGAATAATCTCCATTCCGTCCATATACGCCATGCAATCGGTGCGTGTTCTCACCTCTTCACCACGGGATGTATTCATGTACTTATCATCATTCATGCTCTATTCCTCCAAAAAACCAGTGAGAGGAGACGAGGCAACTCCACCGTCCTTTACGATGCGCCCAAGACCAGCAAGATAAGCCGCCCTGCCTGCCTTAATGGCATTTCCAAATGCTCCTGCCATTCCCGCTACATCCTTTGCCGTCGCAATTGCCGTATTAGCCATAATCGCACTTACCCCCATCTCCATAGCTTCACAAGCCTGAGACGGTGAACCTATACCTGCATCTACTATGATTGGGATGTCAATCTCATCAACGAGAATCTTGATTATATCCTTAGTTACTAATCCTCTATTTGAACCAATTGGTGCAGCCAGTGGCATAATAGTCGCAGCACCCGCATTTACAAGATCTCTTGCAACATTGAGATCTGGATACATGTATGGCATCGCAATAAATCCTTCTTTTGCCAAAACTTCCGTAGCTCGTATGGTTTCATAATTATCCGGGAACAGATACTTTGAATCCTTGATGACTTCAATCTTAATGAAGTCACCGCATCCCAGCTCCCTAGCGAGCCTTGCTATTCTGACCGCCTCTTCAGAATTTCTTGCTCCAGACGTGTTAGGAAGCAGTGTTACATGGTCTGGAATATACTCAAGGATATTCTGAACATCGGTATTAGCTCTTCTAACCGAGAGAGTAATCATCTCTGCCCCCGCCTGTTCAACGGCAGCTTGTATCAGCTCCACATCGTATTTGCCAGAACCAAGTATGAATCTGGAATCAAATTCATAACCACCAATCACTAATTTATCATTCATTATGTGCTCCTTTTATTTTTAAAGCTCCTACTTATACGTATAATCAAAATCCCTTTATCCTAATTACATCTCAATGTATCTCAATTCCACATTAAATCTCTATTAAATATTATCCACTCCTAGAATCTGCCCTATTACGATATTCGCCTGATGACCTGCACAGATAGAAACCCTTGGTGCCATTAGTCCAATGCCCATATCGACATCGGTGCATTCATCTCCACAAATGAATAATCTGTCCATGATACGTCTAGACTTTATTTCATTTGCGCTGTCATATCCAGCCATTCCAGATCCTGATATCACGATTGGACCATAGTCAATTGACAGTAGTGAATCGATAAGCATCGCTTTTGACTCCGCCCCATCAAATGCCTCGCACACGATGTCATAACCTCCTAATATCTCATCGCAGTTATCCGCTACTACACGAACACAGTCGGTGGTTACTTTCATGTAAGGGTTTATCTCCATAAGGATTTCTTTTATAGCATCAACTTTTCGCGAACCAATATGCTTAACGGTATATGCCTGCCTGTTCAGATTAGTTATATCTACGATATCGAAGTCGACAATATGAAGGTGTCCAACGCCGCTTCTAGCTAGCATAACGGCGATATTGGATCCGAGACCACCCGCACCTGCAATGGCTACGCTTGCAAGCTTTAGATTCTGATGGATATCCGGTGAAAATCTATCGTCCTTAGCTTTTTCAAGCTCATTTACACTTGGCACCTTCGAAGTATACGGTTTCAAAATCCCCATTGTTTAACCTCCTCCCATAAAACAAACTATTTCTATCTTGTCACCGTCATTAATTAGAGTATCTGCATAATTTTTCTTAGGTACAATCTCACCGAGCCTCTCTACTGCAATACGCGATGTGTTGTATGAGAGCGATATCACGAGATCTTGTACGGTCATACCGGAAAAGTATTCAATTTCCTTGCCGTTTACCCTAATCAAAGTCTCACCACCTTTCATAGTAGATTTTATAATTCACCTGATTCCTTGGCCTTTTCATTAGCTACCGTCATAAGTTATGTAACCATATGACAACAAAAAAAGGTCATACGAAGTTTTACACCCAAGGTGGTGTACCCCTTCGTATGACCTTGCATACTCTACCTTTAATTATAAATGACAGAGTTTTATTGTCAATAAAAAACTAGAATTTAAACTATTGCAATTACTAATAGGTCATCCTTTATTGATTAAAATAAAGTCTAAGATATGCCCCATACAATATGATAATATTTAGTTAAATATAATTAATCTAATTAATATCTAAGAAAGGGAAATCATGCGTAATGACAATTTAAAGTTAATTTTAGGACTTGTATGCATTTGCTTGCTTTCTACACCAATAAGCACCTTTATCTCAGACCATATTAACGTGACAACTGATGAATTCTCTATAAGTAGAATTACAAATTTTGCATGGAGTATCCGAATTGCTTGCCTTATTTTGGCAATGTATTTCTTATTCAATGATAATAATAAGAAGTAACTTACATATTGGATAAAACATTCTATTATCATTCAGCACCAATGACAAAACCAGTTGCTACGTAAAACAACTGGTTTTTATTATTATTTAATTAATCTACTTTATATAAATCATTGCAATCATCAGAATCAGCGCAAACATCGAAACCGATATCTCAATTACGACTCCGATATCACGATCTTCATTCTCGAACGAAATATTTCTAATAGCACTATTTCTTGAGTTCTCTGTCCATTTATATGGATTCCCTAGTCTCTCGCCGAAGAAATGGACGAAGTTCAGGGATTTTCCATCAGCCCACGCAGTAAATCTATTCAGCCCAGCTGAAACGCTATTAACGAGCTTTGCCATTGGCTTTCTGAAGAACCAGTCAAAATCTAATGAAAGTTCATCGTGCGGAAGCATCTTAACTCTGAAAATCCAGAACACTAGTGTAGCCCCAGCAAATAGTATCATGTACTCTAGGATATGACCAATGTTAAACGGATTTACATCTATCTTATACGGCATAATCTTAAATAGTAGAGATGGATATATACCCAGAATTACACAGCATAAAGCTCCTAAAATCATTCCTAGCTTCATACTAACAGGTATCGGTTTTACCTCAAACTCGCTCCTAGACTTACCGAAGAACACGAACCAGTTCACCTTTAATGCTACAGAGAGCCAGGTTCCAATTGATGTCACGGTAAGTAAAAGTGCTGCCGTCTCATGTCCACCAAGGTTGACTGCGTGCATAATAATACTTTTGGAAGCAAATCCATTCAAAAATGGCATACCTGCAATAGACAGTGAGGCGATGAGGAAAGTCCATGCTGTAATCGGCATCTTCTTCCTTAGTCCGCCTAATTCTGTAATTTTTCTCTTCCCCGTCGCCATTATAACTGCACCTGAGCACATCATAAGTACACCTTTGTATAAGATATTATTGAACGCATGAGATACGGCTCCATCGATTCCCCATGCTCCGCCTATAGCAAGTGCTGCAACCATATAGCCGAGCTGCGACATAATATGATAGCTGAACAGTCTGCGAAGATCATTTTCTAGGAAAGCCATCAACACGCCGTATAGCGCCATAAACACACCAACGTACACAAGCGCTTCAGTGCCAGAAAAAATCCTTATCATGGCATATATGCCTAGCTTGGTAGTATATCCGCACATGTATACTGTTCCTGCAATAGTAGACTCAGGATAGGAGTCGGAAATCCACGAATTAAACGGTGGAACTACTGCATTTACACCAACTCCTATTAGTATGAACCAGAATGCTGCCGAGCCACCTAAGGCAGTAAATCTAGGAATTTCAAGGGAATTCGTCTGTGCTGCATGTAGCAAGAACCCCACTAGGAGCATGTTCCCTCCAAAGGCATGCATCAGTAGATATCTAAGCGCCGACCTTGATGAACGCCTCGTATGTCTTGCATATATTAGATATGCTGCACTGAATGCAGCAACCTCCCAGAACACGATCATACTGATTACGTCACCTGCCAAAGTTGCAGATATAATGCTGCCTCCATATATAACCGAAACTCCCTTTTCCCACTTGTCCTGTATGTCAAATGAATAAATGGCGTTGATAACTGTAATTATGCCGAAGATGATTACGAACATCATTGATAATCCATCAACATGAATCATCTCTAGCTTGATACCTGGCGTAATCTGATACACCAAATTGCTACTACTATTGAGCGTGAATAATCCAAGAATTCCCGATGCTGCTGCAATAATTGAACACGGTTTTTTAAACCTATCTTGCAGAACGAGAATTAGCATCCCAATTAGAATCATAAGGAGTCCTGGGTGAAAACTATTTATCATCATCAGTCCTCCCTTCCAAATGAGATGTATCTAAAGAGGCAGTCTGGAGAAGCTCTATCTCTTCGTGTATTTCTACTCTCTCGTAATAATTTACATCTCGGCGTAAAAGTTTATTTAAAACAACCTTACTCGTAAACACTAGTACCAACGAGCCTACAAGAGCGAGGATGATGTAATGTAATATCTCATTTAACATAATACACCTCCTGCAGGGGCAAACACTGCCTCACCCGTACTCATCGCAAGGTCTAGCAGATGAAGTCCGAAGTTTGGTGCCACACCTAGTAGCACTGATACAGTCGCTGTAATTAGTAATGGAACTAGCATCATTTTGCTGGATTCGCCGTACGTGCTGAACTCTGGATTCACTGGTTCTCTCTTAAAAGCGATAAGCACAACTGGCATCAGATATGTGAGCGCCAAGATTGCACTTACAATAAGTGTTGCGCCAAAGAGCAGCTGCCCTGTCTGAAGTGCACCCATTATGATGTTCGCTTTGCTGACAAATCCAATGAAAAATGGGAATCCTGCAATACCGAGCGAAGCTAATGTAAATGCGCTCATCGTAATTGGCATTCTTCTTCCAAGCCCAACCATCTCACTTATATTCTTCTTGTGAGTAGTTACAAATATAGCACCTGCACACATAAAGAGTGTGATCTTCATAAATGCATGCGCAACAAGATGATATAGTGCCCCCGTGGTGCTTATCGGAGATAAAATAGCTATTCCGAGCACGATATATGAGAGCTGTCCTATAGTTGAAAAAGCAAGCCTAGCCTTTAGATTATCTTTCTTAAGCGCTATCAGTGATGATATTAAAATTGTTAATACTGCCATCCATGCCAGTATGGTCGCTCCACCACACTCTCTAGCTAGTTTAGGTCCAAATACATATAGCACCACCCTGAGTGTTGCAAACGCACCTGCCTTTACGACTACTACCGCATGTAGAAGAGCACTTACAGGTGTAGGCGCAACCATGGCCGCTGGAAGCCAGCTATGAAGTGGCATAACACCAGCCTTGACGATTCCAGCTCCTATCATCATCATAAATACAACTAGTGCCCAAGGTGCTGGTAACATATTTTTATCTAGAAACCCACCTGGCTTAAAATCCATCGTCCCAGATACAGAGTACACGATTACCATAGCCGCAAAGAATATCTGTCCACTTATTAGAGTATATGCGAGATACTTTCTTCCAGATCTAGTGCCTTCAGCATCACGATAATGAACGACTAATGGATAAGTTGCAATAGTTAGTACTTCGAAGAAGATGAAGAATGTTATCATGTTTGCCGCAAAGCATATCCCCATTGCAGCTGACAGGCACATTGCAAAAGATGCATAATATCCAGTCTGATTTTTCTCGCCATGACCTCGCATGTATCCAACAGAGTATATCGATGTCAGGAGCCATAGCGTCGATGCACTACATGCAAAAACGATTCCTGCTGTATCCACATTAAAAGCAAAAACTACATCATCTACTATTCTAAATAAATTTAACTTTATGGTATGACCGGCCAGAACAGCTGGAACCATTGAGTATACGAGAGCAATTTTAGTAATTGCAGCTATGAAGGTAATAGCCTCTCTTGCGTTTTCTTTGATATGATCTCCTAGCACATATATTAGTCCAGAAGCACATAACGAGACTAGTATCGCAAGAAGCGGGCGGACATTTAAATCAATCAAATTCATATCCCTACCCCCTTCACAGTCATCATAATCACATCAATAATGCTTACGTTAAGTATTCCTATAGCAATTATTGCTACAAAACAAGTTACAATCGCAATAAGCATAGATATAGGAAGTTCACGCACTTCTCCTCCTCGTCTATCATTAAGCTCTGTCGGTTTATTAATAAAGATCCTCTCAATTAGCTTGAAGAAGTAAATTGCATTTAGCAAACTGCTAAGTACGAGCACCGCTAAATACACAAATTGATGATTCTGTACTGCCCCTAGCGCAATGTACCATTTACTGAAGAAACCAGCGGTAGGTGGTATTCCAATCATCGAGAGTGATGCTAAAACGATAAGAGCAGATGTAATAGGCATCTTCTTGTAAATCCTACCGAAGCTCGAAATCTCAAAGTTTCCGAATCTGTATCTGATTGCCGCGGAGCTGAAGAAAAGTCCACTCTTCATAAACACATGTCCAATCAAATGTAAGAATGCTCCAGCAAGTGCATAGGAATTCCCTATTGAAAAGCCGAGTGTAATATACCCGATCTGAGCAATGGATGAATATGCGAATATCTTTCTAATATCCTCCTGTGCCATAGCTCTAATCGACCCATATATAATACCAATGCAAGAGAGCACACCGATTATAGTTAGAAACAAATTAAAATACTTGAAATCTGTACCGTAGATAATATACAGATACCTAAACAAAGCCAGCGCTGGAATCTTTCCCATTATACCGACGATCAGTGGTCTAGAACCTGGTTCAGCGTGTGCGTAAGCCGATGGCTGCCAGCCGTGGAACGGGAACATCGGCATCTTGATACCAAAAGCGCCGATAAAGAGGCACATGGAGACAGTCATTTGAACTGTATAGTCCTGAGAGTCCAAAATGCTTCTCATATCGGTCATATTCAGTGTCCCAGTTGATGCATATAGTATTCCAACACCGAGCAAGTACATGGTAGCTGCAACTGTGCCCACCAGAAGGTATCTAAAAGATGCTACTATTCCCCTGCTGCCACCTAGAGCAATCAAACAATAACCAGAAAGTGAAGTAATCTCTAGAAATACGTATAGATTAAATACGTCGCCAGTTAGCGTCATACCACACATTCCGACTATTAACAAACCTATGAGAGCATATGCCCCACCTATGACCTTACGTTCATTAGTAACTTCAAAATTCATGGCATAGAGCACTGTAACAAATCCGAGGAGCAGAATTATCAAAACAATAATTGCACCGATTGAGTCGATATAAAATTCGATACCGTACGGTGCTTTATAGCCTCCAAATGTATAGCGAATCACGCCATGATTTATAACACTTGATAGTAGCTTTATTGAGCAAATAAATGCAGCAAATATCGAAATTGCAACCGCATTTCTTCCTAAGTGTTTATGTATCTTAGATAGTGGGAGCGACAATAGCGCACTTATTAGTGGCAGTAAAATAATAATTATTGGAAGATCATTCATTTGAAACGGTTCTCCCTCCTTATTATATCGTCCTCTTCTATGCTACCATACTTTTCTTTAATTCTAGTTAATAACGCAAGTCCAACACCAGTAGTACCTAAGCTTACAACGATTGCTGTTAGCATTAGCCCGTGGGGAATTGGGTTAACATATTTATCAGCATTAACTATTGTATCTAGGGCAACAGGAATAGTTCCACCTTTCTTCTGAGCAAAGCATAGATAGAAAAATATTACCGCCACCTGCATGATATTCATACAAATGAGTTTCTTCATGTAGTTCTTACACGAAATCATTCCGTAAACTCCAAGTAACAAAAGTAGTAGAGTTAAAAAATAAATTCCTTTACTTGCCAGAAGTCCATTTATCTGTGTCATCATCAAATCTTACCCTCTTCATAATCGCATTGAGAATCGTGATAATAGTGCCCATTACTCCGATTGTTACGCCTATCTCAACAAGCAGAATTCCAATCGCATGTCGTTCTGCAGCATGTACTGGAATTGGTAGATATGTGTAATCCATGAATGAGCCTCCGTTGAACATCGGAACAACTCCTGTCATCACATATATCAAAACACCAATGCCAGCAATACTAGCCGAATTTTTACCTGTCATCATGAATAAATTCTTCTTATCGGGAATTACTAGAATATCAATGATATACGTCAATGCAATGAGCGCCCCAGATTGGAATCCTCCACCGAGGCTGATTTCTCCATGAAATAGCACATAAAATGCATATATCAATATGAGTGGTTCAATAAGCGTGATCATTACATCCTTATTGATAGTCTTATATGCGGGATCTCCGAGCTTGTAACGGTGGCCAAAATATCTCTTCGGTTCTACAATCCTATTCTTTGCCTTTGGTCTACTCGCCAGAATCATAATTACCCCGATTCCGGCTAAAAACATAACCGTCGTCTCGAACATAGTATCAAAGGCACGGTAGTCCACAATCATAGCAGTAACCATGTTGGGAGAGTTTGTGTCCTGTACTGAATGCTCTATGTAGTATTTTGAAACGTGGAGCGCAGGCGCAGAATCTATATCCCCAATATCTGGTAACACATCGATCTTAGAAACGAGCACAAAGAGTAGCAGTATAGATGCAATCAAAAAAGTCACATTAATATATTTGCGCATTACTTACACCGCCTATCTATGCTCTTCAGTGTCATTATAAAGTAAATAGTTGATATGACACCGATTACAGCCTCTGTAAATGCTACATCAGGTGCACCCATTATAATGTATAGGAACATCGTTACAAAGCTGAATGCGCAGTACACTACAACCACTGACACTAGATCTTTATCAAATATAATCACTAGAGTAATAGATATTAAAGTCAGTAGTAGAAGTGCCTCTACAAGAAATGAACTCATCTATCTACCCTCCTTTTCCGCTATGTTATTGTCGTCATTCACTCCAATATGTCTCTTATGGTTGTAATCATGATAATTCTTGGCATGAATCGATGTAAGCATAATCAAATTTGTTCCGAGAGGATTCGTAAGAAGTAATAAAAAGAATATGATAAATACCTTTAATGACAGCAATGTCCATCCGGTATACACCATTATTCCGATTGTCATCATCAACGCTCCGAAGGTCTCTCCTACGCCAGAAGCATGAAGCCTAGTAAAAAAGTCTGGAAACCTTATTACACCAACTGCAGCTGTAGCCATAAGCACAAAGCCGAAGGAGATAATGGCAATTGCCATGATATTTTGTATACTCATTACCTTCTACCTCCTATGAATTTAGCGAGAATTACGGTTGTAACGAACCCTAAAATCGCATAGCTAAGTGCTATATCTATGTGCATATCCATTCTGTTGTCAATTAAGCCAACGACTAAAATCAGCATAACGATATTCGTATTTATAACGAATAAAGCATTTAGCTTATCGTATACAGTCTTCCCTATTAACATCGTTATAACCATCACTATAACGATTGCGAGAAGACCTGCAAGGAGAGCTATAAAAAAGTTATGCATTATACTTCTTTCTCCTTCTCTTGAATCGTTTAGATGTCAGTTCAACGACTTCCTTCTCGGTGAAATCGTAATCAGTAACCACATCGATCGCCTTGTAATCGATAGTCTCTCCATAGAGTTTTGCAATACGCTTCTGCATAGATCCATCTAGTAACCCATCGGCAAACTCGCGGTTGAGAGCGTGAACAGAAAAAACACCGCTATCATAGATATCGATGGTTACAGTTCCAGGTGTCAATGTGATTGAATTTGCGAGAATCGCCCTTGCTGCCGGATTGTCGTAATCCGCCTTAAACCAAACCACAAGCGGATCAATTTTCATGTTAGGAGATAATACGATTTTAGAAACATCTATCGCACTCTTAACCACCTCTTTGATAAGCCATAGGAAATAGATTATCAGTTTTGGATAATTAGCATGCAAAATAAAATATGTTCGATTAGATTTAAGCCCTCCGATGCGCAGAGAACCTACTACGAAACATGAAATCAAAAACGAGGAAACACATCCATAAATTATAAATTTAACTGTAAATATTCCTGACATCACGATCCACAGGAGTAATAACAAGCCATAGACCTCAAAAAAATTGAGGTATGGGTTGCTAGCCAGATGCCGGTCGCGAAAGAATTCCCTCATCTTTGCTTTAACCTTTCATTTGTAAAATTGATTGAATTAATAAGACTTATTTTAGTATACATGATTATTGATAACCTTTAAAGGCTTTTGGTCTATTAACCATACATTATTGTATTATTTATCTTTTCGAGCTTAAAAATGTTCATAACACGGTATTTCATCATCATTTCAATTGCAAACAACTGTTCGAAATGGTATAATATAATGATTTTAGTATAGGGGGATAAACTAAAATGAAAGATTTTATCAAAGAGGGTCCAACGGTTACTATGTTCGTTCCATATGACTGTAACAATTGCTGCCCTTTCTGTGTAAATAAAGATGACTATAGAGACACATCATCATTCAACCTAGATAGATGTTATAGGTCTCTCGACTTGCTGGACAAGATATTGCCACATAACGATATAGTGCTTACCGGAGGTGAACCTCTTGCAGACCTTGATGCGCTTCAGGACATCCTAGACCACATAAAAGATGGTCACCATATATATATAAATACAACACTACCAACCAATGAAGATCAGGATATCCATAAAGTCGCAGCTGTGCTTAATAAAAACAAAGATAAGATCAGCTGCATTAATGTATCTAGACACCTTAAGCATTACGTCAAGGAATGCTCCGATGAGATCTTCAATCTTCTTGAAGTCCCTCATCGCATTAACTGTGTGATCTTCCAGGATGCAACTGAAGCAGACACAAAGGAAAAGCTTCTCAAAGTACTGGATAGATTCTCTGGACATGAAATACAGCTACGAGCTAACTACTCCAAGCTGACGCTTGACAATGTGTTCGACACAGAACATGACGATTTATTCAAGCTAATCGATTCCATCGCTGAATATAAGGGACAACTCGAGAAAGAACTGTTCCGTACTGGCTTCTTATTTCAGCTTGGAGATAGCAGAATCACTTATCACAAAACACTTCCATACAGCAAAATCAATTGTAAGGTTGGTGATATTATCATCAGACAAACTGGTGAAATATATGATGATTGGAATAATTACGGCGAAGAGATGACACTTAACTCACTTACTTTATAGAGGATTTGACATGACAAAGGTTAAAAAAAGCGAAAAACGTCAGCAGCAAGTGCTCGCGTACATGAAGGAAACTATAAAGCTAAAGGGATTTCCCCCAACCGTTAGAGAGATTTGTGACGCTATAGGTATCAAATCAACTTCAACGGTATATAGCGATATCAAAGCACTAGAGGTCCAAGGGTTCATCAAAAAAGACCCTAGCAAACCTCGTGCACTGGCAATTGTTGATTCAATTAGCAAAGATACGAAGGAGCCTATGTTTGAGTCAGATGACATCAACATGGTGCAACTTCCTGTAATAGGAAACGTTGCAGCAGGTGTTCCGATTCTCTCCGAGCAAAATATTGAGGATAACATCCCATTCCCTGCTAGATTTATCGGCAATGGGAATAACTTCTTGCTGGTAGTACATGGTGACAGTATGGTTAATGTCGGAATAAATGATGGCGATTACTTAATCGTACAAGAAGGTCAGACCGCATCTAACGGCGATATTGTTGTTGTAATGGTAGACGGAGCATTTGAGACTGAGGCGACAGTTAAGAGGTTCTATAAAGAAAAGGGACATATAAGGCTGCAGCCTGAAAACGATTTCATGGAGCCTATAATTGTCGATGACTGTAAGATTGTCGGCAAGGTTAAGGGAGTCTTCAGATATTTTAACTAATATTTCACTTTATACGTACCCAAGGAGGAAACGATGACACAAAGTAACGAACATCACTACTCTAACGGCATAACTGATGCAAGAACACTCGGTTGGCCGAAAACTATTCTATTAGGACTTCAGCACACATTTGCCATGTTCGGCGCAACCGTGCTGGTTCCACTTCTCACAGGTTTAAGCATATCCACTACCCTTTTAATGGCAGGTCTTGGAACGCTGTTATTTCACCTTTTGACAAAAGGAAAGGTTCCAGCATTTCTCGGTTCTTCATTCGCATTTCTAGGTGGTTACGCAGCTGTGGCACCGCTTCAGAATGGTCACCCCAATACAGAAATGCTCCCATATGCTTGCGGAGGAGTAATTGTTGCAGGCTTTGTATATGTAATACTCGCTACACTTATAAAGCTATTTACGATTGAGAGGGTCATGAAATTCTTTCCTCCTGTAGTTACTGGACCAATCATCATTTCAATCGGTCTAATACTCGCACCATCTGCTATTAAGAATGCACAAACGAACTGGCTTCTAGCCATTGTTGCCCTCGCATCTATCATATTCTTCAATATGTGGGGACGTGGCATGGCCAAGATTGTACCAATAATCTTGGGTGTAATGATTTCATATTTAGTAGCACTAGCGATGGGACAGATTGATTTCTCGGGTATAAGCAAAGAGTCAATCGTTGCATTCCCTCCTATCATGATGGCTAAGTTTAATATAAGCGCTATTATCACAATCACTCCAATTGCTCTAGCGACAATGATGGAGCATATCGGAGATATATCCGCAATCAGTGCAACAACTGGTTACAACTACATTAAAGATCCAGGTCTACACCGCACGCTTCTCGGCGACGGACTTGCTACTATGCTCGCCTCTCTATTTGGCGGACCTGCTAATACAACGTACGGTGAAAACACCGGTGTGCTTGCACTCACTAAGGTATACGATCCATTAGTAATAAGAATCGCCGCTTGCTTCGCGATAATACTCTCGTTCATACCAAAGTTTGCATTCATCATAGAAACCATTCCAGTAGCAATAATCGGCGGTGTTTCATTGATACTATATGGTATGATTTCTGCAGTCGGAATCAGAAACCTCGTTGAAAACCATGTTAATTACAAAAACACCAGAAACACAATAATCACTGCTCTCATTCTCGTATGCTCTCTAGGCTTCAACCAGATTGGCGGTATAACATTTACAGTTCTTGGTGTGAAAATCAATCTTTCAGGACTTGCTATTGCGGCTATAGTCGGCATTGTAGCTAATATGCTACTCCCTGGAAAAGATTATGAGTTTGACGAGGATAACGAAGACGATAAATTTCAGACATTTAAAGTTTAGTATTTTACCGACTTAAGATTTTTTATTAGCCGTGAGCTTTGTAATAGCCCACGGCTAATTTATATGATATAGGAGGTCATTATGCCTGCACATAACGCACACTATTTATTCGGAAGAACCGTTCTAAGCATGCTTCCTTCTGATACACAACGTGTAATCAATACAAACGCTGATTCATATGCGGCATTTATTTTCGGACTTCAAGGACCTGATATCCTTGCTTTTTATAGGCCGATATTTCCAAGCATTCTCAATAAAGAAGGTTCAACTATTCATCATAGTCCTGGTTCATTCTTTTTCGAGCATGCTATTAATGTTGTTAAGGATTCTCCTACTCTAGAGAAAGCAAGCTACTTGTACGGTGCAATGTGCCACTATATACTCGATTCTCTCTGTCATCCAGTAATTAACAGTTATGTAAAAACTGCAGGCATGTCACACAGCTTGGTCGAGAGAGAATTTGACCACTATGTACTCGAGCAACACGGTCTCACGCCTTTTATAATTGATTTAAAGCTCGTTGCTCCAGTGAGGAAAAATCTCGGTGCCATAATGGCACCATTTTACGAAACCCCTACCACTAGCCAGATGCAGCTAGCAACTAGAGATATGAGGCGTTCAATTCTAATACTTGGTACAAAGAACGACTTCCTTCGCAAAAGACTAATCTCTCTTCTCTCTTCAACGAAGGCAACTAGAAAACAATGCGATATGGTCGCATCTCACGACTACGATCCTCGTTCGATGGATAGCAATGCGGAAATTTGGAAGAAATATGAAATGGCCATAGACAAGGCTGTTTCTGAAATCGAGTACATAAGAAAAAGTCTGATTGATAATGATCAACCAGACATTAGTCGCTATGAATTAGATTATCTAGGCAAGAAGCACTAGACTTTTTATAAAAACGTAGACGCACCGTATGTTACCCATGTAACTATGAATGCGGCAGCAACTACACCGAGGGCAATTGCAGGGAAAGCTCTCTTGAGCTGCATGTCCATCATCGCAGCCACTAGAGCTCCTGTCCATGCTCCAGTTCCTGGAAGTGGAATCGCTACGAGGATCATAAGCCCCCAGAACTCATACCTTAGGACAACGTCCTTATTTCTATCAGCTTTTCGCTCCATCATCTGGACGATATTGTTGAGCTTATCAGACTTCTTTCGCATCCAAGAAAATATATCCCTAGTAAAGACAACGAGAAAAGGAATCGGTAGCAGATTGCCGAGCACCGCAATTAATGTAGCTTGCCAGATTGGTAGTCCTGCAATTCCAGCGCCATATGGTATTGCTCCACGCAGCTCTATAATAGGCACCATAGCCATCACAAATGTTTTAAGCATCTACCCTTCCTTTCTCACAATTGTAATATATCTAAAAATAGTATCACTTAAATCCATAGACTATTGATTTAATCTATAATTATGTTTTTTATCCACTTAACCTATTTATTGTAGCATACGCTTATAACCCTATCAATTCATAATACCGTAACATTGATTGATTGTACTTTAATACCTTTTGTGCTACCATTTACATACTATAGGAGGTAAATTATGAAAGATAAAAACGCATGGAATAGCTATTCTCCAGAGGAGCTTAAAGCTCTCGAGAATTTAAACAAAGGATACATAGATTTTATTTCAGAAGGAAAGACGGAGCGGGAGTGCACAGAGCTCCTCGTCAAAATGGCAGAGGCTCACGGATATCGCGACCTAAATGAAGTGATAAAGAACGACGAAACTTTGAGATTGGGAAGCAAGGTATACGCCGTTAATATGAACAAATGCCTTATTACATTTAATATCGGCGAAGATATAGTAAACCGCGGTATGAACATTCTCGGTGCGCACATCGACTCACCTAGAATCGACCTTAAGCAGAACCCACTATATGAGACAGATGAATTCGCTTATCTAGATACACAGTACTACGGTGGCATCAAGAAGTACCAATGGGTTACCATGCCTCTAGCACTTCACGGTGTAATAGCTAAGAAAGATGGAACAGTTATTAAGGTAAATATCGGAGAAGATCCATCTGACCCGGTTTTCTTCATCAGCGATCTGTTAATCCACCTCGCTCAGGATCAGATGCAGCTCACAGCAACTAAGCTGATTGACGGCGAGAATATGGATATAGTATTCGGCACTCAGCCACTTGATAGCGAGAGTGAATCAGCAGTTAAAGCTAATGTGCTTAAGCTACTCAAAGATAAGTATGATGTTGAAGAGGACGACTTCTGGTCAGCTGAGATTGAGGCTGTTCCTGCAGGAAGAGCGAGAGAAGCTGGAATTGATAGAAGCCTTATCCTGGGATATGGACATGACGATAGATCTTGTGCATATGCTTCTGCAATTGCACTCTTTGAAGTTGAAAACCCTAAGACCACTACTTGCGGACTCTTTGTAGACAAGGAGGAAATCGGAAGCTATGGTGCTACAGGTATGCAATCTCACTTCTTCGAGGATATTGTTAGAGAACTGCTAGATAGATTAGGAATTTACACTGAGCTAAATGCTGCACGAGCTCTAAGAAACTCTCGCATGCTCTCATCCGACGTAAGTGCTACTTACGATCCTATGTATGCAGACAAGTTCAGCAAAAGAAATGCTGCCCTTTTCGGCCGAGGAATTGTATTCAATAAGTATACTGGAAGCAGAGGTAAAGGTGGCTCTAATGACGCTAATGCTGAATATCTCGGCAAGCTCAGAGCAATTATGCATAAGCACGATGTAATGTTCCAGTCGGCCGAACTCGGAAAGGTAGATATCGGTGGTGGTGGAACTATAGCATACATCTTGGCACTTTACGGAATGGAGGTTGTAGACAGCGGAATCGCAGTGCTCAACATGCATGCTCCATATGAAGCAGTTAGCAAGTCTGATGTGTACGAAGCATATAAAGGATATAAGGCGTTTATAATCGAGGCATAGTCTAATAAATGCTGTGCAATAAAGCAAAGCTGTGTTCTAAAGAGGTACAACATTCAGCCACAGCACAATCAATATATAATATATTATAGTAATCACGGAAAAGCCACGTCTCAATTGAGACGTGGCTTTCTGATTTAAGTTGACGGCTAGTCAGCCTGCTTATTCACACCTCTATTTACATAGGAAGTATGTAGCAAGTGATGAGCCTTCTCTCCTCCTGGTACACCGAGGTAGTCATCGTACATCTTGATGATTACTGGGTTCTCATGAGCTTTACGGATTGGAGCGTTTTTATCCAATGTGTACAGACCTTTTGCACGCTCTGCTCTAACGTCGAGGAAGTTTCTAATCTGAGAATCCACGTGTGGCTGTCCACCACCATTTACGCAGCCTCCAGGACACCCCATGATTTCGATGAAGGTATAGTCGGCTTCTCCAGCCTTTACCTTATCCATAATTATTCTTGCGTTGGCTAGACCGCTAGCGACAGCAACCTTAACTTTCTTGCCCTGTAGGTCGTATTCAGCCTCTTTTACGCCCTTAACACCACGAACGTCTACGAAGTCTAGGTCTATTAGTTCTTCACCTGTAAGCTTCTCTACAGCCGTTCTAAGTGCCGCTTCCATTACACCACCAGTAGCACCAAAAATTACTCCAGCTCCGGTATATTCACCTAGTGGATTATCGTACGGTTCGTCTTCAAGCTTCATGAACTCTATACCTGCCATCTTGATCATCTTTGCAAGTTCACGAGTTGTGATTGAATAATCGACATCCTGATAACCATCATTGCCCTGGTCAGCTCTTCCGAGCTCGTGCTTCTTAGCTGTACATGGCATGACACTTACAGATACTATTTTGTCTACAGGAATTCCCATAACATCAGCATAGTAAGACTTAGTTACCGCACCAAACATCTGTTGCGGTGACTTACATGTCGATAGATTAGGAATTAGTTCTGGATAGTAGTGCTCACAGAACTTAACCCATCCTGGTGAGCATGATGAAATCATAGGGAGAACACCACCGTTAGTCACTCTCTCAACAAGCTCATTTGCTTCCTCAACTATCGTGAGGTCAGCCGAGAAGTTAGTATCGAAAACTCTGTCAAATCCCAGCCTGTGAAGAGCTGCTGACATCTTTCCTTCCACTTCCGTACCTATCGGTTGATCAAAACACTCAGCGAGTGCAACTCTAGTTGAAGGAGCAGCCTGTACAACTACGAACTTATCTGGGTCTTCAATCGCTTCCCTAACCTGAGTGATAGAATCCTTCTCATACAGAGCACCTACAGGACAAGCAACGATGCATTGTCCACAATTTACGCAGCTAGTCTCAGCGAGAGGGATGTTGAATGTTGTTCCAACATACGAATCAAACCCTCTATTATTGGCACCGATAACTCCGATGCTCTGAAGATTATTACATGCGCCTATGCAACGACGGCATAGTACACACTTACTGTTATCGCGAACAATGGACTTTGAGCTATCCTCAATCACGGAATGATTCTTTGCACCCTTATAGTACTCAGTATCGTCTACTCCGTACCTTCTGCATAGCTTGAGAAGCTCACAGTTACCGCTTCTGAAACATCCGAGGCAATCCATGTTATGATCTGATAGAAGTAGCTTTAAATTCTTTCTTCTATACTCAACAAGCTTTGGTGTATTTGTACGTGCAACCATTCCGTCAAATACAGGGAATACACATGCTGCCGCAAGTGCACGAGCACCCTCTACTTCACATAAGCACATCCTACATGCACCGATTTCATTTACATCCTTAAGATAACATAACGTAGGGATATCAACTCCTGCGATGTGCGCTGCTTCGAGTAGCGTAGAACCTTCAGGGACATTAACCTCTATGTTATCAATTGTTACTTTAACATCTGACATATCGTTTCCTCCACTACTTTCTGATTATTGCACCGAATCTGCAGTTATCCATACATGCACCACACTTGATACACTTTACAGTATCAATTACGTGAGGCATTTTAACTGCACCAGAGATAGCATCAACTGGGCAGTTTCTAGCGCACAGAGTACATCCTTTACACTTCTCTTCGATGATGCTGTACTTAAGCAGCTTTTTGCAGACACCAGCAGGACAAGTCTTTTCCTTGATATGTGCAACGTACTCGTCTCTAAAGAATCTCAGTGTCGAAAGAACTGGGTTTGGAGCTGTCTGACCAAGTCCACACAGTGAGTTGGTCTGGATGAATTTAGCTAATTCTTCAAGTTTGTCAAGATCTTCTATCTCACCCTTACCCTCAGAGATTCTTGTTAGGATTTCAAGCATTCTCTTAGTTCCAACTCTGCAAGGTGTACATTTGCCACATGACTCACTAACTGTAAATTCTAGGAAGAACTTTGCTATGTCAACCATACAGCTATCCTCATCCATTACGATGAGTCCTCCAGATCCCATCATACATCCAATACTCTTTAGGTTCTCGAAGTCTATTGGGATATCGTAGTATGTACTAGGGATACATCCGCCAGAAGGACCACCAGTCTGTGCAGCCTTAAATTTCTTGCCATTTGGAACTCCACCGCCGATATTTTCAACAACATCACGCAGAGTTGTACCCATAGGAACTTCTACAAGTCCGGTATTGTTAATCTTACCACCAAGGGCGAAAACTTTAGTACCTGGTGATAGTTCTGTTCCGAGAGCACTAAACCACTCTGGCCCCTTGTTAAATATCACTGGAATGTTAGCGTATGTTTCAACGTTATTTAGAATTGTTGGACATCCAAATAGGCCTTTTACAGCAGGGAACGGAGGACGAGGATGTGGTTCACCTCTATTACCTTCGATAGAAGTTAGAAGAGCAGTTTCCTCACCACACACGAATGCTCCTGCACCGAGTCTTAAATCGATATCGAAATCAAAACCTGTGCCAAATATGTCCTTACCAATCAGTCCATATTCCCTAGCCTGCTTAAGAGCAATCTCTAGTCTATTAACAGCTATCGGATACTCAGCACGAACATAGATATATCCCTGGTCGGCTCCAATTGCATATCCAGCAATAGCCATAGCCTCAAAAACTGAATGTGGATCTCCCTCTAATATTGAACGATCCATGAATGCACCTGGGTCACCCTCGTCTGCATTACAACATACATATTTCTGAACTTTTCCTCTATTACCAGATGCGAACTTCCACTTCTTTCCTGTTGGAAATCCTGCACCACCACGTCCTCTAATGCCGCTATCGAGAACGGTCTGAATAACTTCATCTGGGTTCATCTCAGTTAAGCATCTTCCAAGAGCCTCATATCCACCTGTGGCAATATATTCATCGATGTTCTCTGGATCGATAACTCCGCAATTTCTAAGTGCTATTCTCTCCTGCTTAGTGTAGAAGTCAGACTCTGTCATCGTCTTTGCAGGACTTCCATCGGTAGTCTCCTCTTTGAGCAGGTATTTGTCAGCAGGAACACCACCAACGATATGCTCATTTACAATTGCCTCTACCTTCTCTGGATCTACTTCTTCATAGTAAACAGATCCCGGATGAACTACAACTACAGGTCCTTTAGCACATAGACCAAGACATCCGGTCTGAATGATCTTCACATCATTCTGAAGACCATGCTCTTTGAGATGAGTTTCAAAAGCTTCAACCACATCTAAGCTGTGGTTAGATGTACATCCTGTACCGCCGCAAACCAGTATATAATTCTTATGAACCTGTGCACCTTCAGCCTCTGCTGAGATAGCTGCTTCGCTACCTAGTCTGAGGCTTACTTGGCACATCATCTTATTCTTGATGGCTCTAAGTTCATTAAGCGATTTCATAATAACCTCCATAGTCTACACAACGCTGCTAAGCGTATCATTTACAACCGAAAACTACTTGTATTTAGCAAGAACTTCAGGAATCTTATCCGCAGTCATTTTGCCATATACGTCTCCGCCAACAATAACCACCGGAGCTAGTCCACAAGCTCCAACGCAGCGGCATGAATCTAAGGAGAACTTTCCGTCTGGTGTGCATTCTCCATCACCAATCTTTAACTCCTCCACGCACTTATCGAATATATCTCCCGCACCTTTAACGTAACATGCAGTACCGAGACAGACTGAAACTTCATGTTCACCCTTAGGCGACATGGAGAACTGAGCATAGAATGTAGCCACACCGTATACTTTCTCCATCGGAAAACCTGTTCCATCAGAAATGATTTTCTGAACCTGATATGGAAGATACCCATATATCTCCTGTGCATGTTGCATAATTGGCATCAAGCAACCCTTATCACCTTTGAGCTCGTCAATAACCTTCAGTAATTGCTGTTCTTGCTCAGGTGTGCCCTTGAATGGGACATTCGAAACCTTCATACCTAGAACCTCCTTCAACCAAATCAGTTAGTGATATTTAATAAAATTAAATCATATGTTAAATTTATTATATATATTAAATAAATTTATTTCAATGATAGTTATGAATCTGTCTATATACTGAAAACATTCAATTAGCTGTAACTTTCGTATCAATTATCCACAGTTATTTTGACAAATCCACTCGCAATTGATAATTGTGTAACGTATAATATAAGTATAATTATGACTGTATATGCGTTGACTAGGGAGGACAAAATGACACTACTTGAAATTAATTCTATTATAGAGGGAAAGATCCTAACCAAGGATCCTGACCTAAATCTCGAGCTAGTTAATGCCTTTTCATCTGACGTAATAAGTCACATCGTAACATATGCTAGCGATAAATCGATATTGATTACGGCAGTATATAATCCGCAAATCCTTAAAACTGCTGAAATGAAAGGCGTTCAGTGTGTTATTTTAATTGGAATCTATGAACCAGAGCCATCGCTCATCGCTCTTGCCAATTCATTAGGAATCACTCTACTACGTTCTACTTTTTCTATGTACGTTACCTGTGGAAAACTTTATAGCAATGGTCTGCAGGGTGCATTCTAATACAAGGAGGACTTTATGATATATCCTAAATTTCCCGAAAAAGGTTCTGCTCTTGGTATCTGTGCACCGAGCGCTGGAGTTGGTCACAAAATTAAATCGTTTGACAAATCATTAGCAGCCTTAAAATCATCGGATTTCGATATTATAGAGACTGCCAGTGTTAGAAATGATAACATACGATCTGCTGATGCTAAGACTCGTAGCGAAGAATTCAATTTCCTTGTTCACAATCCTGATGTAGATATGATTATCTCCGCAGCTGGTGGCAATTATAACATCGAGATACTTCCCTACCTAGATATGGAAACACTGTCTAACTACCCTAAGTGGATTGCTGGTGCAAGTGATCCAACGAACATCACATACTATGTAACGACCAAACTCGACATAGCCACAATGTACGGCTTTAATGCAGGTAGCTTTGACTGGGATACACTTCACGAGTTCCAGAAGAATTCGCTTGAGTTTATGCGTGGCAACATTATAAAACAATATTCATTCGATAAGTATGACTCTAACACCGACTTTAACATTCAGGATGTGGTTCTTGATGAAGACGTAAATTGGCAGCTATCAATGCCAGGTACAGATGAGATAATAGATAAATCGTCCGCTACTGATTCACCAAGACTAATAGCTGAGGGACGGCTTATCGGGGGATGCATAGATTGCATCGCAAAGCTGATAGGAACACCTTTTGATGACACTAAATCATTTGTTAAAAAATATCCTCGAAAGATATGGTTCCTAGACAACTTTGCGATGACCTCATTCGATCTATACCTTACGATGATGCAGATGAAGTATTGTGGGTACTTTAAGGGAACTAAAGCGATTGTATTTGGCAGGACTATGTTCCCCGACAAATCGGACGAAGAATATATCGCGCAGCTACGCCAAGCGATTCCAAATATTCCATTTATTTGGAATGCAGATATCGGTCATGTTAAGCCATGCTTTACAGTAATAAATGGCGCGTATGGTAGGGTTACCTGTGTACAGGGCAAAGGAACGCTTGAGCAAGCATTGATTTAATACCGCAAAGGCGAAAGAAATAAAAAAGGTAGATGTGGGCAAAAGTATAGCCAAAAAGTTAGTTTGATGTCCAACTTTTTGGGTGCTTGCATCTACCTTTTTACTATTTAGAACTAATAAACGCTAAGCTCAATGTCTATAGCACATCATTATGAATTAGAACGCTCATGTAAGCACCCTTCTTAAATAACGATGTACTTACGCCCCATGCGATGGCTGAACAAGCTAGCTCGTCAGCATTCTTTGATTTAATGGTTCTAGAAGTTAGAACGATTCCCTTTGGATAGAGTTCAGCATCTAGATACTGATGTAAGCTATCTGCAGAACCTGACTCAACGGCCTTGATTGAGCGACCAGGATTTGTATCCCACCATTCGTTTGGCTTTGAGAATGAACCATCAGCTCTCATCTCACCAGAAGAAAGATTCTGAGCACAAACTTCTCTAAGTTTCTCTAGAGTCTCCTCATCTATTACACCATCGGTAATCGAATATGCATACATTGCACACGCAACACCATCATCATCTAGTTCCTTGAGAAGGTATAGATTCGAGACACCTCTCTCCTTGAACTTCTTCCACTTAGCAGAAACCTTCTTGAGGCTTGCGTCGTTGTAAACAGATGAGTTTCCGTCCTCAAGAGCACGTCTTAGCTCTTCTAGGTTAACATCCTTCTTCTCCCAGTTGTCGATAAAATTGATTCTTAGATCACTCATGTAACTTTACTCCTTTAAATCTTCTTGCCAACTAGCTAATGTATCATTATCAAATACGATTATCGTATCAATAAACGGTTTCACTACGATCTTCGTGTAAAAAGGTCCTTTTTTCTTGTAATATACCGTTGCCCCAGAGCGACTTTTTACTGAGAACTTTATCTCATACTCTCCGGACGGCATCAAGATAGAAGGCGTTAGAAACTCATCTGAAAACAAAACTCCGGACGACCAATTCTCCCCATCAACGGAAAATGACATATCATAGAATTCGCCATAACCGTTATCGATTCTAAGGTATACCTTGGATAGTTCCTTATTGCGCTTCATGGTCTTAATCGTGTTAAATGCCTTCTTTCTTTTAGTATGCTGATAATATAATATTCCAACACTTATGTAGAACAGTACGGACATCGCCACGATTAATATCCAGGGTCTTTCAATTAAAAAACTCATGATTAGTTCTCACTTTTCTTATTGGTTGCAATGTACAGTTTGCAACAATTATCTATTAATACCAATCCTGTAAGTTCCGCAGACTTTGTGTAATCTGCCGAGTAAACGCAATTCGCTTACAAGGCTCGTAGGCCACATATGGACAATCATCACAGCGAGGGAGCTGAAGGTGAATACAAAAGGCTGCGAGGTTTTGACAAGTTTAAAGGTTTACGAAGTTACGAATTAACGAATGCGAGTATTATTACATCACATCAAGTTACACAATATTCGTATAATTCATCAAGTAAGCGAAACTATTTGCCGAGGCTCGCAGTATTTTTCTATTCGCCGACCCCTATGTGTCTCTTAAAATTACCCACTATATTTTCACCCTCTGACATCATGAGAAATGCATGAGAATCAATATCGTTAACTATTCCTTTGAGATGTTCTATTTCATACTTTGAGACGAGCGTTAGAATTATATTTACCTCATCTCCTGTGTAAGCACCTGTTCCCTTCCAACTTGTAACGCCTCTGTTTAATTCTTCAGTAAGAATTTTTTCTATACCCTCTTTCTTAGTAATAATCAGAACTTCTGTCTTGATGTTTTGGGTGTGCATCCTGTCGATAAACATCGCCTTGACAGCCGAGTAGATGAAGGAGTAAACTGCTATCTTTACATTAAATAACAGTAGGCAGCAACCATATACAGCAAAATTCACAACATTATTAAGCATTCCGACGCTAATGTTTGGATTCTTCTTTGCCATGCACACTGCTATGATATCTGGACCGCCAGTTGAACTTCCACCTCTTAAAATCATGCCCGTTCCGATTCCTCCGATAACACCTGCGACTACACACGCGGTTAGGTAGTCATCAATATAAGGAATCTTTGGTACTGGAACAAGGGTAAGGCAAACCGATGATATGCCAATTGAAATCAGTGTCTTAGTCGCAAATTTAAATCCAGCTGATGAGTATGCATACAAAAATAAAGGAATATTTATCAAGAAGTAGATAATACCAGTAAAGTCAAGACCATATATCGTTGCAACTCCAGTATTCACGACAATTAAATGTCTAACAATCTGGGATATTCCGAGGAATCCACCGTTATACAGGTGCATCGGTGTGATTAGGAGGTTTATGCTAAATGCATAAATTAAGTTTCCTAGAATCATCAATATTGTACTTGATAATCCATTCCATTTATCTTCAAATTTATTAAACCAGTTCATTTCAAAAAATTTATGGTTAAGCATCCGCTACGGATGCTTAACCTTTAGATACTATTTATGATTCTTGATTGTCGCCTGTGCAGCAGCAAGTCTTGCAATTGGTACTCTGAACGGTGAGCAAGATACATATTGGAGTCCAGTCTTATACATAAACTCAATAGTATCCGGATCTCCACCGTGCTCTCCGCAAACACCTAACTTAATGTTTGGTCTAGTCTCTTTTCCGCCTTCACAAGCCATCTTAACCAGCTTTCCAATACCCTTCTGATCTAGAGATTGGAATGGATCTCTCTCAAGAATACCATCATTAATATATTCTTTAATGATGTTACCAGTGTCATCACGAGAGAATCCAAATCCCATCTGAGTTAGGTCGTTTGTTCCGAATGAGAAGAACTCAGCTTCTTCAGCAATCTCATCTGCAGTGAGAGCAGCTCTTGGAATCTCAATCATTGTACCTACCATGTACTCAAGTTCCATTCCTGCCTTCTCAAAGCACTTCTTAGCTGTCTCATCAATTGTATTCTTAACGAAACGCAGTTCCTTAACATTTCCTACTAGCGGAACCATAATCTCAGGCTTAATCTTATATCCTTTCTCCTTAGATACTTCAAGTGCAGCTGTTAGAATAGCCTCTGTCTGCATTTCAGCTATTTCAGGATAGGTAACTGCTAGACGGCAACCTCTGTGACCAAGCATAGGATTGAACTCGTGAAGCTCAACAGTCTTCTTCTCTATAGCTTCCTTAGAGATTCCGAACTGCTCTGAAAGCTGATTAATGTCAGTCTCAGTCTTAGGAAGGAATTCATGTAGAGGTGGATCTAAAAGTCTAATAGTAACTGGTCTCTCACCCATTACCTCGTATAGACCTTTGAAGTCCCCTTTCTGATATGGAAGAAGTCCTGCAAGAGCTTCTCTTCTCTCAGTCTCGGAGTCTGCAAGTATCATTCTTCTAATCTTAGGGATTCTCTCATCCTCAAAGAACATGTGCTCAGTTCTGCAAAGACCAATTCCTTCAGCTCCAAACTCTAGTGCCTGTCTAGCATCTCTAGGGTTATCCGCATTAGCTCTAACTCCGAGATTTCTAACATCATCAGCCCACTTCATAATAGTTCCGAAGTCACCAGATAGTTCAGGTGAAACAGTCTTAATAGCTACGTCATAAACACTTCCGTCAGTTCCATTGATAGAAATCACGTCTCCTTCGTGGTATTCTTTACCGTTTACAACCATTTTCTTCGCAGACTCATGTACTGTAACTGCACTGCAACCAGCAACGCAGCACTTACCCATTCCACGAGCAACTACAGCAGCGTGAGAGGTCATACCACCTCTTGCAGTTAGGATACCCTGAGCAGCTACCATACCTGCAAGGTCCTCTGGGGAAGTTTCTTCTCTAACAAGAACAACCTTCTTACCTAATGCAGCCGCCTCTGCAGCGTCATCTGCGCTGAATACAATTTCACCACAAGCAGCGCCCGGGGAAGCTGGAAGTCCCTTAGCAACAGCTGTTGCAGTTGCAAGTTCTGAACTATCAAATGTAGGATGAAGTAGCTGGTTAATCTGATCTGGCTCTATACGTAATATAGCAGTCTCCTTGTCAATTAGCCCTTCTTCTACCATGTCAACTGCAATCTTAACAGCAGCAGTAGCAGTTCTCTTACCATTCCTTGTCTGAAGCATGAACAGTTTGTTATCCTCGACAGTAAACTCCATGTCCTGCATATCCTTGTAGTGCTTCTCTAGAATCTCAGCTACAGATTCAAACTTTGCATATACTTCTGGGAAAGCCTGCTCCATCTCTGCGATTGGCTGAGGTGTTCTGATTCCAGCAACAACATCTTCGCCCTGGGCATTTACGAGGAACTCACCAAAGATTTTGTTCTCGCCGTTTACAGGACTTCTTGTAAATGCAACTCCAGTACCGGAAGTCTCCCCGGTATTTCCGAATACCATAGACTGTACATTAACAGCAGTTCCGAGTGATGTAGAAATGTTGTTTAACTGTCTATATAGGATAGCTCTATCGTTATTCCAAGAACGGAATACCGCCTGTATAGCTTCCATCAGCTGATCTTTAGGATTCTGTGGAAAATCTCTTCCCAGCTCCTCTTTAACGAGAACTTTATAGGCTTCGATAATAGCCTTAAGGTCTTCTGGTGAGAGATCAACGTCAAACTCAGCACCAACTGCTTCTTTCTTACCATCGAAGATAAAGTCGAACCTAGCTTTTGGAATCTCGAGAACTACATCTCCGAACATCTGAATAAATCTTCTATAACTGTCGTATGCAAATCTTTCGTTGCCAGTCTTTGCAGCAAGACCTTTTACAGACTCGTCATTAAGACCTAGGTTTAGAATTGTATCCATCATACCAGGCATCGAAACAGGAGCTCCCGATCTAACAGATACGAGAAGTGGGTTCTCTACATCTCCAAAAGTCTTTCCCATCACGTGCTCAAGCTCAGCAAGATGGTAATAAACTTCTTTGACAATTTCCTCGGACAAAACTCCTCCTTTGTCAAGATAGTCTTTACAAGCATCAGTTGAAATAGTGAACCCAAATGGTACCGGTAGACCTATCTTAGTCATCTCCGCAAGGTTTGCACCCTTACCACCTAAAAGACTCCTCATATCCTTAGAGCCTTCATTAAAAGAATAAACAAATTTTCCCATGGCATTTCTCCTTAGTTAAAACTGCAATTTGTTTTCTATATATTCCCTAACGTCAGACAGAGGTAGACGAATCTGCTCCATCGTATCTCTATCGCGTATAGTGACTGATTTATCGGTTTCTGTGTCAAAATCCACACAGATTGAGAAAGGTGTTCCTATCTCGTCTTCTCTTCTATATCTCTTGCCTATTGAACCAGCAGCATCGTATTCAACATTGAAATACTTGCTAAGTTCCTCATAAATAGGCAAAGCTACATCCTCTAATTTCTTAGATAGAGGAAGAACTGCAACTGTATAAGGCGCAAGAGCAGGATGGAGTCTCAGAACAACTCTAGTATCTTCTTTACCTTTTCCATCCACCACAGTTTCCTCATCGTATGCATCGATTAGGAATGCGAGTGCTACTCTGTCTGCTCCAAGAGATGGCTCTATACAATATGGAACGTATCTCTCGTTAGTTTCAGGGTCAAGATAACTCATATCCTGTCCAGAATGTTCTTGATGTCTCATAAGATCAAAATCTGTCCTATCCGCTATTCCCCATAGTTCTCCCCATCCGAACGGGAATAAATATTCTAGGTCCGAAGTTGCATTGCTATAGTGCGATAGTTCCTCTTTCTCATGATCTCTAACACGAATATTTTCCATGTTCATACCGAGATTTTTGAGAAAATCAATCGAATACTGTTTCCAATACTCGAACCATTCTAGATCGGTTCCTGGCTTACAGAAGAATTCTAACTCCATCTGTTCAAACTCTCTAGTTCTGAAAGTGAAGTTTCCAGGTGTAATTTCGTTACGAAACGACTTACCTATCTGCGCTATACCAAACGGTATCTTTTTGCGAGAAGTCCTCTGAACATTTTTAAAATTAACGAATATCCCCTGTGCCGTCTCAGGTCTTAGAAATATTTCTGATTTTGAATCTTCAGTTACGCCCTGAAAAGTCTTAAACATAAGGTTAAACTTTCGAATCCCTGTAAAATCAGATTTACCACACTCTGGGCACAGAATATGGTTCTCGGCGATGTAATTCTCCATCTCCGCGTTACTCCAGCCATCGCAGGAAATCTGCTTGCCTTCAGTTTCAACCAGATAGTCTTCAATAATCTTATCAGCTCTAAACCTTGCTTTACAGCTCTTGCAATCGATAAGAGGGTCTGAAAAACCACCAACGTGTCCAGATGCAACCCATGTTTCTGGGTTCATCAGAATAGCAGCATCAATTCCAACATTGTACTTTGACTGTTGAACAAACTTGCTCCACCAAACCTTCTTAACATTGTTCTTGAATGCAACTCCCAGAGGTCCGTAATCCCATGTATTGGCTAATCCACCGTAAATCTCTGATCCGGGAAAAATATAACCTCTATTCTTTGCCAGAGCAGTAATCTTATCCATAGTTACAACTCTATCCGGCTGAACTACATTCTTATCAATTGCCATACATCTATACCTGTCCTATCTAAAAAAATTCTTACATTTCACGCAAATTAGCGTCAGTTTTTATTTTTCTTCTGTATCTGCTTTTTGAGTTTCCTCATTGTCCACAAATACGTTTCCCGGCTGATCTGGACCTAGATTCTCGATATCTAAATCATAATATCCATCAGCAACATCAGCTATATCGTTTTTAGAAAAGTCAAAGTTATCGTCCTTGTTACGTTTCTTAAGAATCTCGCTACCCTTGCGCTTTAAATCTGAGAGATTAACATTGTTCTTGACATGGTCAAACTTATCGAGACCCTTATCCCTTAAATCTTCAAATTTATCCTGCCCTTTAAGTCTAATATCGTTATATAGCTCGCTGTCTTTAATCTTATCTACAGTCTCACTTCCAGCACTCTTTGCACGGCTATACTGTGCTTTAACCTTACCGTTAACGTCTGTAACTTCACCCTTGTCATTTACAAATTCAACGTTACAGTTAAATCCTGCGGCAGCAACTAAGCCTAATATCATTCCCCAAGGTGCGATAACAACACCTAAAATACCAACTGTAAGCGGTAGATTAACGAGCACTTCATCGCCCTTCTTAATGATGATACGTGACATATTCCCTTTTTCAGCAGTCTTTTTAAGACGAGCGAAAAGTTCATTACCGTATAGATTATCAGCATCTGAATCTTCGGTCCCAATATTTTCCTCGATGAAAATAATCGCATCAACCACGCTTCCATTAGCTTCTTCAAGAGCACTCTTTGCTTCCCTATAGCTAACTCCCGTCCTGTCTTTAACTAATTCAATCTTTTCCAATGTGATTTCCATAGCATCCTCCTTTTTTAACTTTGCAACAAAATCTATAAGCTAATGTCATTATCGAAAATATCAACATCTAGATAGTACTTGAGGTATTCTGATAGAATTCTCTGTAATCCGTCTGACACTGCGGATTTTAAAGCTACTTTTTCAAAACTTGAGAGCGGCTTCTTTGCAAAGTAATCTAATACCTCAACTATATCAAAATCAGGTTTGAAAATCAACGAAACATCGCGTGTATCAAGCCTTGTGTAGCAATCCTCACACAGAATTCCTCCACCATTAACAGAAAAGTATTTTACCTTTCCATCTCCCTCTTTTCTAATATCAGAAAGTGACTTTCCACAGCTCACACACTGCTTTATTTCAGGCATTACTCCGTTGAGTGATAACGATTTTACAATAAACGCATAAAAGAGCGTCATGTAGTTACCTTTTGCATTGATAATAGACTCCATGAACTCAATTGATAGATCAAAAAGCCTTGGCCTTATCTGTTCCTCTTCGGTTGTTTTATCTATGTATTCTAGAAGCTGTGAGGCAACCATATACCTATCGATATCTTCACCGATTGAGTAGTAACTTTTCTTTACCTCTGCATTGTTTATATTGAAATAGTTCCGTCCCTTAAATATGTCATATTCTGCATATGTAAAAGGTCTTATAGCAAGAGCTGCCCTTCCTTTGGCACGTTCGTTAATACTCGTCCCTGCAGTTATTTTCCCGTAGCGCCGTGTGAAAAGCGTAATAATCCGTCTATTATTGGCAATCTTATTCTGTCGCAGCACTATCCCTTCTGTATTAATAAGCATTCTTACTCTTCCCTATATCCGAGATTCCTAATGACCCTGTCAGAATCACGCCAGCGCTCCTTCACTTTAACCCAAAGCGACAGAAATACCTTAGTCCCAAGAAGCAATTCTATCTCTTCCCTTGCACTCTTTCCAATCCCTTTGAGTTTGCGTCCCCCTTTTCCTATAATAATGCTCTTATGTGATGTGCGCTCGCAGCAAATTACTGCACCAATCTTGGTGATGTGCGGCTTTTCTTCATATGACTCAATTTCAACGAAGATACCGTGGGGAACCTCTTGATCCAAATATTGCAACAGCTTCTCTCTAATTATCTCACTTACTATAAATCGTTCCGGATGATCAGTCGCCATATCCTCTGGATAGTACATCGGTCCTTTAGTCATATAACTCGATAGGCACTTCATCAGTTTATCTACATTAGTGTCTTGAAGTGCCGAAATTCCGAAAATCTCATCAAACAGTCCACATTTATCGTATTCATTATAAAGCTCGAGATATTCCTCAGGCCCAATTGAATCCATCTTATTGATTGCGAGCACTTTCTTGATATCCGATTGAGCGAGCATATCTAAAATATACTGGTCACCTTTTCCAAACTTCTTAGTACCATCTACAATAAGCAAAACCACATCTACTCCACCCATGGTGTTAATAGCGGTCTCGTTTATCGCTGCCCCTAGTTTATTTTTAGGCTTATGAATTCCCGGTGTATCCAGAAATACCATCTGAATCCCCTCACCGCCGTCGTGTTCTAAGTCCGTGTAGATGCCGGTAATACGATTTCTCGTCGTCTGCGGTTTATCCGATGTGATAGCTATCTTCTCACCCAATACATTGTTAAGAAGCGTGGATTTACCCGCGTTAGGCCTTCCAATTATTCCAATAAAACCTGATTTCATTAGTTCTCCATTCATCTTAATAACAATAATTCTAGTTCTCTTATATATTTAGAGAACACTAAAACTTGTAGCTTAGTAACTTAATTAAAGAATCACCTATCTTAAGATATCGAGTGTAGCCATAACTCGCTCCTCATGCGCTCTCATATAGGCCTTTTCGTCATCCTCCATGTGATCATATCCGAGCAAGTGAAGTATGCTATGAACAAAGAGATATGTAACCTCGCGTCTAATAGATGTTCCATACTCCTTCGATTGGCGTTCTGCCTGGTCAAGACAAATAACAACATCTCCAAGCGGAATATCTACGAGTGCTTCGTCACCCTCTATTTCATCAAGTAGTTCATCAACACTCTCGAACTGAGGGAATGATAACACATCAGTAACCTTATCTATCCCACGAAACTCTCTATTAATGTCTTTTATTTCATCCTCTGACACAAGAGATACGCCAATGTATATAGGTAGCTCGGTCGCTCTCTTTAGTACTTCATCATTAAACTCATCAAAGATTTCTGAGGATATGAGGTAAACTGCAGCCTCACGAATCAGCTCATTATCTATACGTTCATCAATACAAGTATCTCCATAAATGGTATCGCTATAATTGATATCTAAAATCATCGCTTACTCCCACCACGTCTGACATTTGCATTAGAATTATTTGAGTCCTCATAATCGCTATATGCCTTGATTATCTTCTTAACCAAATCGTGTCTCACTACGTCAACCTCTGTCAAATAGCTGAATTCTACACCCTCTACATCGCTGAGAACTCTCCTCGCTTCGACAAGTCCAGACCCTGACCCTTTCGGAAGATCTATCTGCGTGATGTCACCTGTTACAACGACTTTAGAATTAAAGCCCATTCTAGTAAGAAACATCTTCATCTGTTCACGCGTTGTATTCTGCGCTTCATCAAGTATGATAAATGAATTGTCGAGTGTACGGCCTCTCATGTAAGCTAACGGTACAACTTCTATAACTCCAGTCTCCTTAAGCCTTGCTGCTGTCTCTTGTCCTATAATCTCAAATATTGCATCGTATAGAGGTCTTAGATACGGATCAACCTTATCTTGGAGATCCCCTGGCAAGAAGCCTAGGCTTTCGCCCGCCTCTACAGCCGGCCTAGCCAGTATGACTCTCTCAACCTCCTTGTTCTTAAGGGCATTAGCAGCCAATGCGCAGGCTAGGTACGTCTTACCTGTTCCTGCTGGACCTATTCCAAATACCATGTCATTCTTACGAATAATATCGACGTATCGTTTCTGACCTTTTGTTTTTGGTCTTAGTGGCTTCCCCCTATATGTATAGCAGATTACATCACTTGTCTGCTCTCTTGCATCAAAGCTTTCGCCCCTATATTCCATATCGATTAAATAGTTAACTCTGCGCGCATCGATTTCTGGCTCAACTCGTAAGTTTTCAACCATCCTATTTATTATATTTGCAGCTCTCAGGTTCTCCGTTCCTTTAATAAAAAGCCCGTCATCTCGCATTACGATTGACGTGCCCGTAGCCTTTTCGACCTGCTTGATATTAGCATCAAGGGTGCCAAAAAGCTGCTCTCTATTAATGTCCTCTGGAATCTCAAATCTAACTATATCTTTACTGTTATCCATGCACTCTTCCTTTGTAAATATTAACTATCATTATAACTTTTTTAACCAACTATTACAACGAAATGATACTTAACATGCATTTGTGATTTCAGTGAGAGAAAAGAAAAAACAGGGCATCGCCCTGTTAAATACATATTGATAGTTATTTGCTGAGGTATTCCTTAACCATCTTAGACACGAGAGAGCCATCAGCCTTACCGTTTAGCTTAGCCATAGCAGTCTTCATCATGGTGCCCATGCTCTTCATATTGCGTTCGATTCCAGTCTCGTCAGCAATCTTTTTGATAGCATTAAGGATTTCCTCTTCGGACATCTCCTCTGGGAGATATCTCTCGAGAACCTCAATCTCTCTTTTATAACCATCTAACAAGTCTGTCCTTCCAGCCTTCTCAAAATCAGCTAGCGCATCTCTACGCATCTTGAGCTGCTTCTTGATGATTGGAACGATGTCAGCGTCATCCTCAAGTGCGACCTTCTGATCTACTTCGTGCTGCTTAATAGCGGCTCTAACGAGGTTGACGGTCTCCTTGGTGGTGACGTCGTGTTCCTTCATAGCTGTCTTATAATCAGCCATCAACTGTTCTTTCAAACTCACGCTATCCACCTCCTAAGACTTAAAACTTTCTTGCCTTCTTTCTAGCAGCTTCAGACTTCTTCTTACGCTTTACGCTTGGCTTCTCGTAATGCTCTCTCTTTCTGAGTTCGGACATCACTCCATCACGTGCACAAGATCTCTTAAATCTCTTAAGCGCGCTCTCCAAGCTCTCGTTTTCTCTAACGGTAACCTGTGCCATATTACTGATTCACCTCCTGCCATTTCAGAGTGTTATGGACAAGCTTCGTCATAACGGATTGATTATAACATTTTCACTGGCTTAGTACAAGAAATAAAAAAACGGAAGTTACTTCAGATCTAATCTTATGCTTATGCAAGCGACTTCCGTAATTATTCAAATTAACTATTGATTCTTATAATTCTTAAAAAAGATTCTCCACAATATCGCTAGCCATCATCTTTCTTCGAGCATCTTCACCAGTATTAAGCTTATCTGCAGCATTACCATGAATCATAACTCCGTACAGAAGGCTGTTATTAAGACTATTGCCCTGTGCTATAAGCGAAGCAATAGTACCTGCCAGCACATCTCCTGATCCAGCAGTAGCCAGGCCAGAATTACCAAGGGTATTTAGGAAAAGTCTCTGGTCACTACCGTTCAAAAGCGATATCAGCGACACATCAGACTTCACCACCATGCTCACGTTATAGTGCTGCGAGAACTTCTTGATAAATCCAACTCTGTTCTTATCAACGACCTTTATGTCCTCATCGCACAGCCTTGCCATCTCTCCAATGTGCGGAGTTATAACACAATCAGCCCTCCTCTTGCGGAAAGGTTTGAGATTTCGTGCGATAATATTAAGTGCACCTGCATCGATTACCAGCTTTATCTCCATTGCAAGTAGCTGCTTAACTAGAATCCTACCTGTCGAATCTTCTTTTAGACCAGGTCCGATAAGGACAACATCAACGGAACCGGCAAAATCTGTCATAGCACCAGTTATATCATCGTTCTTATATGGTACGACTACAGCCTCAGGTATCGCAACATTGAAATACCCAACGTACTTATTAGGGCAGAATATCTTGACTAGGCCACACCCGCATCTATAGGCAGCCTTAGCCGCCAGCATGCTAGCTCCCATCATTGCGTTGGGGCCAACCACAATTCCAACCGAGCCAAAAGTACCCTTATGAGAGCGTTCTTCACGCGAAACTAGTGCCAGATGCCTTGTATCATCTAAAAACCTCTTATCACATATAAAAAGCTTATCCTCGATTGTAGAATAACCGGATTTGATTATTCCAATATCTATTAATTTAACTTCGCCAGACATGGCTCTTCCATCGCCAAAGAACATCCCTGTCTTGTAGTTTCCGAATGTCACTGTGAGATCTGCTCTAAATGTGGCATCCATGATACCACCTGTAGTGGCGTTTAACCCTGAAGGAATATCAATCGCAATTTTAAAGCCTGACTTCGTATTTAAATATTCGATAAACTTAGCAAAGTTAGCACCAAATCTTCTGTTTAGTCCAATTCCAAAAATACCATCTACAATTACATCGTAACGTTGCTGTAGAATCTTGAGATCATCTCTTGAACCTAGTCCATACATCCTAAAGGATTTGCTCATAGATGTTAAAATTCTTAGTTGGTTAGTGAACGCATGCGAAACCTTGCTTCTATCTCCAACGAAGTAGACATTGACAACATAGCCCAGATGAATTAACCATCTAGCCACACAGAGACCATCTGCACCATTATTGCCATGGCCAACGACTACGAGCACTTCGGTGGCTTTGTCAGGAAAGCGTGAAATAATCTCATTAACAAGTCCCCCAGCGGCATTCTCCATAAGAACTGCGCTCGGTATCCCCTTGCTAATCGTATATTCATCCATGTAACGCATGGCTTTCGCCGTCAATGCATACATAAGAGCCCCTCTCCCTATCAAGACATAGTTTGTATGAATTATAGCATTTAAATGAATTTTCATCAATAATTCTAGGTAGTACAATGTACAATATTTACAATTTTTACGCAATATAGTAGCATAGTGTCATACATGAAGTTAAATCAGGAGAATCAATTGGCACTTACAGAACAGCAGATGCGAGAAATTATCATCGCAGATAAACGAAAGAAAAAAATGAAAAGGCGTCGTAGACGCAAATATACGTTTTTCATATCTCTCTTCTTAGTTCTTTTTTTTGTAATCGGACTATACCGCAATAGAGACGTACTCGCCCCACCAAAACTTGATCGCGGAGTAATTTTCATCGATCCTGGTCACGGTGGACACGACCCAGGTTCTCAAACTAAGTCTCGAAAAGAAAAAGATGATACGCTTCGTATCGCACTACAAATAAAAAAAGAACTTAACAGAAAAAGATTTAAGGTCTACTTAACTCGTGAGAATGATAGCTTTACCAAGAGAATAAAAATTGGCAAAATGGCTAATAAAAAGAAAGCCAAGCTAATGGTTTCTATTCATAGAAACAAAGCTGGAGATCCAAGGGCACAAGGCGTAGAGGTTTTCCTCCCAAAGGATAATAACCCTAAGAGCCGCTATCTTGGAAAACAGATTATGAAGCAGCTGCACGATGAAGGCTTTGCAAAAAGGCAAGTACGCTCTGGAACGCTTGTAAGCGAAACCAACGAGTATGATGAGCTCAGTGTCAATAAAATGCCTTCTTGCCTCGTAGAAATTGGATTTATTAGCAATAAACACGATAATAAGTTATTTGACAAGAATTTAAAAGGCAATGCACGAGCCGTTGCAGATGCGATTGAAAAGACATATTCTCATTACTACGAGAAAGATAAGAAGTCTAAGAAAGACAAATAGAAAGTAAAGAACTCGATTCAGCTGAATCGAGTTCTTTTTATGCAATGATATTCTATGTATCTATATGTCCATGTTAGTATCAGCTAGATGTTTTGTGAATTAAGCTCTAGCCTCTCATAGCCGCTGACTTCTCTGTAGCTGCATTGGCACCTTCGATAACAGCACTTCTGAAATTATATGCTTCGAGAGTGCGAACAGCTGCAATAGTAGTTCCTGCTGGTGAGCATACCATATCCTTGAGTTCACCTGGATGTTTGCCAGTTTCCATAACCATCTTAGCAGCACCATACACTGTCTGTGCAGCGAATTCATATGCTTGTCTTCTAGGCATTCCTCCAACAACTGCCGCATCAGCAAGAGCCTCGATGAATAGGAATACGTAAGCTGGTCCACTGCCGCTAATTCCAGTAACCACATCAAATAGATTTTCTGGAACAACCTCAGCCTTTCCAAAAGCATTCAGAATACTGATAGTCGTCTTAATTTCTTCTTCGCTCACGAACTCATTTGGGCAAGCCGCCGACATACCTTCACCAACCTGAGCTGGTGTATTTGGCATTACACGTACGATTTTTACGTCCTTACCACCAAATGCTTTGCTGAGGTAGTCCAGTGTCACTCCTGCTCCAATAGAGATAAACACGTGATTTTCCTTTACGTGATCCTTTATTCCCTCGATTACCGGTGCATAATACTGCGGTTTTACAGTTAGGAATATATAGTCACATTTATCTAGTACATCTAGATTATTGTCAGTAACTTCTACTCCATTCTGCTCTTTGGTCTTAGTTCTTCCAAACTCAGTTGGATCTGCACCGATGATGTTTTCGGGCTTGCATACTCCAGCGCTGATGATACCACCCATCATCGCATTCGCCATAACGCCTGTGCCGATAAAGCCTATTCTCATTTCTGCCTCCTAACGCACGCAAATACTATAAGTAAAGTTATATTAGATGGATTGGCGCAAACTAGTCACGCCAATCAAGTCATGATGTAATTATTTAGAATATACTACGTATAGCCGCTTCATGTATCTATTATACATCGAATTCGCTTCTATACACGGTTTATCCCTTTTAGCTGAAGGATTGCTCAGTTCTATTGATAATCTCATCCTGTAGAGGTTTATCAAGGTTACGGAAGAAGTCGCTGTATCCAGCTACTCTTACGATTAGATCCTTGTACTCCTCAGGGTTCTTCTGAGCCTCGATTAGAGTTGCTCTATCGATTATATTGAACTGAATGTGGTGTCCATCCATTGCGAAGTAAGAACGAACGAGATCCGCCATGTGAGCTAGGCCCTCTTCACCTGTTACTACATCAGGTGTAAACTTCTGGTTGAGAAGAGTACCACTTGTTGCGAGATGATCCATCTTAGCGCAAGACTTGATTACCGCTGTAGGTCCATTTACATCGGCAGCCTTCTCTGGTGAGATTCCCTCAGATACCGGCTTGTGTGCTTTACGTCCATTTGGAGTTGCGAGGATAACATCACCAAAGTATACGTGGCAAGTTGTAGGAAGCATGTCGATTCCGTACTTTCCACCCTTCATATTAGGTCTGCCAACGATTGTGTCGTGGTACAGGTCAAAGATCTGTTTCATAACGTCATCTGCGTAATCATCATCGTTTCCGTATTTAGGAGTCTTCTCAGTTACTAGGCTATAGATATAGTCGTATCCTTCAAAGTTGTGCTCCATAGCTTCGATGAGCTCGTCCATAGTGAAGTTCTTCTCATCAAATACATTGTACTTAACCGATGTTAGGCAGTCTGTAACTGTTCCGATTCCTACACCCTGGATGTAGTTTGTGTTGTAACGAGCACCACCAGCATTGTAGTCCTTAGCATTTGAAATACAATCGTTAGTTACTACAGAAAGTAGAGGTGCCGGCATGAACTCTGCATAGATTCTCTCAATGATGTTGTTGCCGTAAAGTTTGATGTTTACGAAATACTCTAGCTGCTTCTTGAATGCGTCCCACAGCTCCTCATAAGTCTTGAAATCCTTAGCATAGCCTAGCTCTAGACCTAGCTGCTTGCCGGAAACCTGATCATAACCATTGAACAGCGTCATCTGGAATATCTTAGGGATGTTCATATATCCTGTTAGAATATATGCTTCACTTCCCCATGCTCCAGTCTCAACGCATCCAGAAGAACCGCCGCGACGAGCATCTTCGAGTGTCTTTCCTGCATTTATCAGCTCCATAATCTGAGCTTCTGTGTTATAGAATGCTGGCTGCCCCCAACCCTTTCTTGAAATCTCGCAAGCTCTCTTGAGGAATCTCTGAGGAGTTTTCTTGCTGATTGTTACGTTTGAGTTAGGCTGTACAAGTTTCATATCATCCATACAGTCAAGGATTAGATAGCTAACTGCGTTAACACCGTTCTCTCCAGTTGGTGTAACTCCACCAGTGTTTATATTAGCAAAGTCTGTGTATGTTGCACTCTCCTTGAGTGTAATTCCTACCTTTACAGGTGCTGGCTGGTTGTAGAACTTAACCCACAGGCACTCTAGAAGCTCGAGAGCCTTCTCATCATCGAGAATACCTGCTTCAGTATCCGCTTCATAGTACTTGATGAGGTGCTGATCCATTCTTCCAGGGCTAAATGCGTCCCATGGATTGAGCTCAGTAGTAACTGCGAGGTGTGTGAACCAATATAGCTGGATTGCCTGCCAGTAAGTCTGTGGTGCGTGTGCAGGAACGACTTCGAGGTTCTTAGCAATCTGTAAAATCTCAGCTTTTCTAACTGGATCTGTCTCTGCTTCAGCCTTCTCGAGCGCTAGCTTGTGGTATCTCTCACCGAGGATGATCACCGCATCACAGCAGATATCCATAGCCTTTAGCTCTTCGTTCTTATCATAAGCTTCAGGATCGTTCATCCAGTCTAGATTATCCATTGTTTCCTTGATCTTAGCCTTATAATCCATGTATCCAGTAGTGAATACCTGCTCTCCACCGCAAGTGTGTCCAGGGCCTCTCTGTTCCATAAACTCTGTGAATACACCTGCTTCGTAGCACTCATGCCACTCTGGCTTCATCGATGCTAGAATCTTCTCACGGATAGTTCTTCCTTCCCAGAAAGGAATAATTTCCTTCTTCTGTAGTTCTCTATCCTCTACTGTAGTATGGAATGAAACGAGCTTTCTGTCGCTCATTACAATCATATCTTCTTCACTGTGGCAGCATAGTTCAGGGAATGTAGGTGATGCCTGAGGGTCTTTACCCTTCTCACCGACGATAAGCTCTCCATCTCCAAAGTAAAGTGTCTTCTTCGAGAAATACTCCTTTAGAACCATAGCTCTCATTACAGGAATTGAGTATTTCCCATCGTTTTCTTTGTAGAAATCTGTCTCAATCTTAGCTCTTTCGAGGTCGATGTGTACCGGTGTGTTTACACTGATATCTCTTAACTTCTGAATTCTCTCATTCATACCATGTGTTGCCATTGCTATCCTCCTATCTTGGTATTAACAAAACCAGCTTTTATAAATAGTTCAGCGAACTTATCCATCTCTTCCTTGAAAGGTGCGTGTAGCTCATTACCCTCATACACCATTCCTATCTTCGAATATTTCGGAACACCTGCGTCGTGATAAGGTAAAAGGTTAATCTTTGCTGGGTGTATTCCGTTGTCCTGCAAGAACTTTATGGTATCCTGCATATTTTTTTCATTGCCGTTAACTTCTTTGATAACCGGAATCCTTACGTAAATTCTTGCTCCGTCCTTAGAAAGTCTTGCGAGATTGTCGAGTATCTTCTCGTTGCTAACACCAGTGTATTTCTTGTGGAGTTCATCATCCATGCACTTGAGATCGTATAAGAACGTATCTGTGTATGGGAGAATTTTGCTCAGCCTCTCATATGGAACATATCCGCAAGTGTCGATAAAAAGCGAAATTCCATTGCGTTTTAATTCCTTAGCTATAGCGAGTAGATAGTCTATATCCATCATCATCACTTCACCGCCTGAGAGTGTTACGCCACCTCCAGATTCCTCGTAGAACATTAGGTCTTTCATCAGTTCTTTTACAAGTGCCTTAGGCTCGTAATCTTTACCCATTACCCTTCTAGCCGAGCTTGGGCACATCTTGCCGCACTTGTCGCAGCGGTCGCATTTGTTAGAATCCGTAAATGCCTTACCGTCTACAATACTGATTGCCTCAGTATGACATACTCTGATGCAGGAACCGCATCCTACACACTTCTCACTGTCGAACTCAACCTCTGGGTTATAGCACTGTGTCTCTGGGTTGTGACACCAAGTGCAGTGGAGCGGACAGCCTTTGAAGAATACGGTAGTTCTGATGCCATCTCCATCATGTATTGAAAATTTCTGAATGTTAGTAATTGCTTTCATATCTCAATCACCCTTTAATAATTTTTAGACTGCGTTCTAAATTTAATATAACCATAACATTATGACAAAACCTTGTCAATCAGTTTTGTTAAAATATTTTCAAAATTTTGCAAAAAAATAAAGCGAAGCTTTGCCTCGCTAAATAAATCGATTAACTATTATTTCAAATATTTATAAAAACTATTTAGCTCTAAACTCCCCAAAGAATAATGGCATATACTTTTTGCTATATTCAGCTAGTGAGAACGTACCATTCTTCATGCACCAGTCAGAAACGAGCGCACGCTCAAGTATTACGTAATTGTTGACAAGTTCAGGAACGCTGAATTCTGTGGTTATCTCACCGTCCTCCTGTCCTCTCTTTAGCAAGTCACCAAGAAGTTTGAAATAATACCTATCCTTGTCGAGCAGCTTGCTTGCAGCAGTATTAGTTAACTGACTTGCATACATATTGCCTAGAAGCTCGTGATCGATGTGTTTCTCAATAAAGGTATGAGTTTCAAAATTGAGGATCATCAGTGTATCAAACACACTAGTATCATCTGGGATGACATTCATTATCTCCCTGTACTTGTTATCGAATACTGTAGCGAGCGTATCGAGTAAACTCTCTTTACCTTTAAAATAATAATAAAAAGAACCTCTCGCTACCTGCGCTTTCTCAATGATGTCATTCATCGTTGTTGCCTCGTAGCCCTTCTCCTCGAATAGTTCCCACGACACTTCTATAATTCGTTCTTTGAGACTTTGTTTCTTCCTCATATTCCTTCCTTTCACTTTTAAACCCGCGTATATTCTACTTGATTTTGCACAATCGGTAAAGGGTATTTACCAGGAATTTCATATAATACAAAAGTATTTATCACATGAAAAGACCCGGATATAATCCGAGCCTTTATAGTTTCTGATATTAATTTGTATAGTTATCAAAATAGCCCTGAATATGTACTACAGGTGTTCCCTTATCGCCAGAACCACTTGTTAGGTCGCAAAGCGAACCGATGAGATCAGTCAGTCTACGTGGTGTAGTTCCCTCTGTCTCCATCTTACCAACAAGGTTATCATCCTTCTCCTTGATTCTAGCAGAGATTGCTTCTCTTAGCTCTTCACCACTTAGATCTTTAAAGTCATTATCAGCTAGATACTTAAGCTTAAGCTCGTTAGGTGTACCCTCAAGCCCAGGAGTGTATGCAGGTGATACTACCGGATCTGCAAGCTCCCAAATCTTACCCACTGGATCCTTAAATGCTCCGTCACCGTAAACTAGAACCTCTACACACTTACCTGTCTTATCGAGAATTGACTTCTGAATATCTAGTACAATTTCTTCACAGCTCTCTGGGAAAAGCTTCACGCTGTCCTCTGTGCTCTTGTTGGAGCCTAGCAGTCCATACTTGCTGTTGAAACCGCTGCCATCAACTGGACCATTTAGAATCTCATCCATGCCAAGCACTGTTGCACCAGCATCCTTTAGTATGCGTCGAGTCCTCTTTCTAGTGTGAATGTCACAGTTAATAACTCTGTCGGTGTAGTTCAAAATCTCTGTCGCATGATTAGCGAGAACAATCTCTACTTCAGCGCCAGCTGCCTCTATAACCTCTCCGTAGTACGCGAGGTAATCTACGCCTGTAAATGGATGCTTATTTTCTCCGAAAAGTTCACGGTACTCCTTGAGAGACATAACCTTTGAATAAGGATTGATTCCTGCCTCATCAAGCTGGTCCTCCGTGAGAAGCTGGTTACCAACCTCATCTCTTGGAAATGAAAGCATCAAAACTATTTTCTTAGCAGCCATCGATATACCGCGTAAACATACCGCAAATCTATTTCTCGACAAAATCGGGAAGATTACCCCAATCGTATCACTTCCAAGCTTAGATTGAACGTCCTTTGCAATTGCCTCAACGCTAGCGTAGTTACCTTGACTTCTAGCAACTACCGACTCTGTTACAGCAACAATATCTCTGTCTCTGATTTCAAACCCTTCAGCCTCTGTGGCTTCAAGTACAGAGTTAACCACAACACTTGAGATATCATCGCCTTCACGAATAATAGGACATCTAATTCCTCTTGATATCGTGCCTACTTTTCTTTCCATTGTCATCTCCATCTATCTCGTTATTCTAGATTTCATCTTTTCTAATATATAGCTTATCTGTTAAACATTTAAATTTCAATAATTAATACAAAATTTGGTGAAATTATCATTAATGTTGGCTTTCAAAGTCATTTATAAGCCAACATTACGAACTTTTTTACCAAATTAGCATCATATAATACGAGAACTATAATGAATTCTAATATAATTCATACGCACTAATCGGTTGTATAATTTCATAAAAAACCCGCCAACAGGTAAGGTCGTTAGCGGGTTTTTCTGAACAATCTTATACATCAGCATGTACTCAATCATCCATAAGTATGAGGTAATGTATCTATATGTAGGCTCTTTCGAACCTGGACATAACTTATCTACGAGCCTTGAGTTTCTCATCTATCGCTGCTGCTGCAGTCTTTCCCGCACCCATAGCTAGGATTACAGTAGCCGCACCAGTTACAGCGTCTCCTCCTGCATATACGTACTCTTTGCTCGACTCCATAGTCGCTTCATCAACTATGATGCCACCCCAGCTCTGTGTATCAAGACCTGGAGTCGTCGCTCTAAGCAGAGGATTTGGACTTGTCCCTACAGAGATGATAATCGAATCAACATCGATGACATAGTTTGAGCCTTCAATAGGAACTGGTCTACGTCTTCCAGATGCATCTGGCTCTCCTAGTTCCTGTTCAACAACTTCAATACCTGTCACATATCCATTCTCATCTCCAAGTATCTTAGACGGATTATTGAGGAACTTGAAGATAATGCCTTCTTCCTTAGCGTGATGAACCTCCTCAAGTCTAGCTGGGCACTCTGCTTCGCTTCTTCTGTATACGATATACACCTCGTCCGCACCTAGCCTCTTTGCAGTCCTTGCAGCATCCATTGCTACATTTCCTGCTCCGACTACAGCTACCCTCTTACCAACCTTAACAGGTGTAGGAACCTCTGGGAACTTAAATGACTTCATGAGATTAACTCTTGTGAGAAACTCATTAGCTGAATAAACACCGAGAAGATTCTCTCCAGGAATGTTAAGGAACTTAGGCAGTCCTGCTCCACTTCCGATAAATACAGCCTTATATCCATCATTCATTAGTTCATCAACGGTAATCGACTTACCTACAATGACATTTGTATCAATTTTAACACCGAGCTTCTCAACACTCTCGATTTCCTTTGCCACTAATGACTTAGGAAGTCTAAATTCAGGAATCCCATATACTAGTACTCCACCTGGCTTATGAAGTGCTTCGAATACAGTTACTTCATAACCTCTTCTAGCAAGCTCTCCTGCACAAGTTATTCCAGAAGGACCACAGCCAATTACTGCAACCTTAATTCCATTCTTTTCAATAACTGGTTCAAACGTATCACCTTTAGCCATGTGGTAGTCTGCAACGAATCTCTCCATGCGACCGATGCCAACTGGTTCTCCCTTGATACCACGAACGCACCTGCCCTCGCACTGATCCTCCTGTGGACATACTCGTCCGCAAATTGCTGGAAGTGCATTCTCTCTTGTGATAACTTCATATGCTGCATCGAAGTCACCTTCTGCAACCTTCTCTATAAACTCTGGAATTGGAACATTTACAGGACATCCACCCACACAAGGTTTATGCTTGCAGTGCAAGCACCTCTGTGCTTCCTCCATTGCAAGCTCTGGAGTATATCCAAGTGCTACCTCGTCAAAATTTTTATTTCTTACGTTAGGATCCTGTTCAGGCATCTTGACCTTCTCAAGACTCATATTTCTATTAATAGCCATATTAACCCCTTCCTATCTTACATGCGTGGTCGTTCATCTCCTTCTCCTTATCCTTGAAGAAGTTCTGACGCTCCATGCATTCCTTGAAATCTACTTTAAATCCATCAAAGTCTGGTCCATCAACACATGCGAATTTCATCTCACCGTCAACTGTTACACGACAGCATCCGCACATACCTGTACCATCAATCATAAGAGGGTTAAGCGAAACCATTGTATGAAGACCGGCTGGCTTGGTCACATTAACTACACCATTCATCATGCCTAGCGACCCTATAGCAATACATTCTTCGTACTCTTCGCCTTTATCTAGAAGCTCCTGAAGCACAACTGTAACAAAACCTTTTTCTCCATATGAGCCATCATCTGTACAGACATAAATGTTGTCACAGAACTCCCTGAACTGATCCTCGAGAATTACAAATTCCTTAGATCTTCCGCCTAGAATAACATCCACATTAACGCCCATCTCAGCTAATTTCTTAAGCTGAGGATAGATTGGTGCAGCACCGAGCCCTCCAGCAACGCCGATGATCTTTTTGTCAGTATATTTAAGAGGTGATGGAACACCTAGCGGTCCAACAAAGTCCTCAATGTAATCTCCTTCTTCTTTGGTTGCTAGCAGATTTGAGGAATATCCAACCTTCTGATATATGATTGTAACAGTCTCCTTATCTCTGTCGAAATCGGCAATCGTGAGAGGAATCCTCTCTCCATCCTCATCAACTCTGAGAATGATGAACTGACCTGCCTCACACTTTCTAGCAACAAATGGTGCATGAATCTCCATAAGTCCAAGTGCCGGGTTCAAGATTTTCTTACTAACTATCTTGTACATTTTGCCTCCATATTAAAAAAGTTAATACGACTATAGTTACATAAAATAGTTTATATGCGTCTTAAGTCATTCGCACAAATAAAATAAATAATTTTAAAAAGCCCTATAGGTAAAGCCTTACATATATTTATACTACTCACACCTAACAGTGTCAACATAAATAAAAATTGGTTGAATATATTTCACCACGGCATTGCGCTAGTTTTCAACCAATTTTTCACTAAGTATAATTCAATTTTTTATACAAGTTAATCTATTTTATAGATTATAACGCAGACTCGATTCATTGAGGTGATTTTTCATCGCCCGCGCTGCTACCTCAGGGTCATGTGACATAATCGCTTCATAAAGGTTTTTATGCTCCACGAGGACTGCTGATATCTGCTTCGGTTCAACCATACCGGTCCCACTTACTCGCTGTAAGAAGTTTCTGATTGTTCTTAGCATAGATATAATTATTGGATTCCCCGAACATTCTGCAATACATGTATGGAAATCGATGTCCTCATCTAGTGTTTCTTTGAGAGCAACTTGTACATTATCCGAGGTATCATAACTAGCAAATGTATGCTCCATCCTATTATAGATATCGGTTAATCTGTTCAGCTTGACCTGATCTTCGCATTGTGCAGCAAGTTCAGCTGATTTAATCTCAAGAATAGTTCTTACCGTTAAGATACTATCAACTTGATCCCCATCAAGAAATAGGGACCAAGATAATGGGATGGAGAAGAAGTTAGTTTCCCGACTAGAAATATAAGTTCCTTGCCCCAGTCTGATATCAATCATTCCAAGCACGTCAAGTACCTTTAGTGATTCTCTAACTGCTGATCTCCCTACACCTAACTTCCTAGCTAGCTCTCTATCAGATTCAATCTGATCTCCACGCTTAAGCCTACCTTCAAGCATCTCGTCAGCAAAATACATAGTAAGCCTGTTCACTAGTTTGCTAATACTGCCCTTCTTTTCTATACCTCGAACTAATTCTTCGTTATCCTTATGCTCAGCAAGATATTTTTCTATCTCTTTGATAAATTCATCCGTGCTCAGCGAGAATAACATCGTATCGATTTGGAGCTTTGTACATACTGAGCTAACGACCTCATTGACACGCTCTCCTCCCCTTGATTCTAGGTTGGAGAGTGTGGCAATGCTCATCGATGGTTTATTGTCGCTATTTGATAAAAAGTAATCTATAAATTCCTTTTGTGTCATCTTTAGCGCACGTCTCAGTTGTCTAATGTTTTTCCTTTTGAAGGCAGAATTATATCTACCATCCACCATAGCCTTCACCATCCATTATTAATATTACTTGTTCAATAAATCTGCAATCAGGTCTGTCATCAGTACCGAAGCTTTAGCAAGATCGCTATATTTACTGAATTCAACCGGTGTGTGACTTCTTCCATCCTTACTAGGCACAAACACCATTACAGTAGGTAGCTGCTGACCGATTTCAAGGGAGTCATGACCTGCTCCACTTGGCATTCTCATGTACGAGAAACCATGTGTTTTACACGAGGTCTCAAGCTTATCTAGCATACTCTTGTTAAGTTCAACTGGTGTGATAACAAGTTTTGTATCAATCTTAAATGATCCACCCATTATCTTGCACTCACGTGCTAATGCCACTTTAATCCTATTTGCAATATCATTTATATTGTCATTGTTCATTGAGCGAATGTCAACAGTAAATTCAACCTCTTCGGCTACGATATTCATTCCACCATTAGGAACCTTAATCAGTCCAACAGTTGCAACCGTACCATCCGCTTTTTCTCTAGCCCAATCAGCAATCTTGGATATTACCTTTGCTGCTGTATCTGCTGCATCAAGCCTCATATCCATCGGTGTTGTACCAGCGTGGTCAGCTCTTCCATATACCTTGACCATATACCTCTGAATTCCAACAATTCCAGTAACTAGACCAATTTCAATATTCTTTTGATCCAGTACTGGTCCCTGTTCGATATGAGCCTCTACAAAGTTTCCAATAGATCCTTCTGGCCATGCAGCATCCTCAATCTTATCTGGATCAAGTCCATATGCTCTCATTGCCTCAGCAATAGTGACACCGTCTATATCGGAAAACTGTCTGGTGTATTCCGCATTTCTATGTCCTAGAATAGCACCTGAACCAAAATAGCCAGTACCAAACCTCATTCCTTCCTCATCCATGAAACCGATTACAACAAGGTCTCTCTTGTGCTCAAGCTTCATCTCAACAATCTGCCTTGCAACTTCAAGCGAGCAAACTACTCCACCGATACCATCATAATTTCCACCATGTAGTACTGAATCGATATGTGAGCCTGTCATTACACAAGGTAGAGATGAATCTTTTCCTCTAAGAATTCCGTAGACATTCCCAGCAGCGTCTTCCTTAACCTCGAGACCTATTTCCTCCATCTCTTTTCTGAGATAATCAACTGCTTCGCGAGTCTCCTTTGTAAAAGGAAGTCTAGTACAGCCTGCATCAGGTGTAGAAGTAAATCTTTTTAGATACTCTAGGTTCTGAGCAATTCTTCCTGTTATCATTTCAATTTCCATCTTTAATCCTCCTTTTTACTTCGTTTATCGAGTATAAAAACTTTTATAGGTGAAATTAAGACTGCAACAATTACCACAGCTAGTCCGAAATTCTCAATCGTCTCAGAATTCATCTTAATCCCAACCAATATAATCATAAAGCTTAATATTGCAAGTATAAAACCTACAGTCAATGCACCAGCCTTTGTCTTCCAGAAACTTGTTTTATCCATATCGAACCTCCTATATTCCAAATACTGCGAACAAGAAAGCACCGATTAATATCGTTGCTGGAATTGTTATAGCGAGTAAAATCTTAAGCACTTCACCCTCTTTGCCGAGAATATTCGCCGTAGTCGTGCCTAAAATAATTTTACTTGGACTAACTGCAGCACCAATAGCACCACCTGAAGTCTGAGCACCGAGTACTCCTGAAGTAGAAACATGAAGTAAATTAGCAGTAGTGACCTGGAATCCGCCAAATAATATATTTGAACTCATATTGCTAGCCGTCATGAATGTTCCGAGAAGACCAACAAACGGAGCGAGTAGCAGGTACTTGCTTCCGAGTACATTTGCAATTCCCTGTGAAAGAACTATTGTCTGACCAGTGCCACCCATTATCTTTGACATTATAACAAGTCCTATTACTGCCATTCCTGAAGGCATGGTCATAGAAATAGAATTTGCAAATGCAGTTTTTATGCCCCCTTCCTTTATCCATTCCTTTTTCTTGTAATACGCAAGCGCTATTATGGCAGCAAGAAAAAGAAACATGCTAGCCTGTGTAAATATCGCAATTGGCGAATAATTGTCACTGCTCATGTTTACAATTCCGTATCCCGTACGTGTTTCTGGAACTGTGATGCCTATCTTAAATTGGCCAAGAGCTTCATTAACAGGCTTTATAGCTAGAACTGCAATCGTCATAGCTGATAAAAGCAAATATGGAAGGAATGCCTGAAATAGTGTCATATCAGGAATTTCACCTTCAGCTTTATCGTTTCTTTCGGTTCTGTCCATGATTGGAGACTCTTCGATTTTCCAATCAGTATTATAGAGCCTCATCCTGCCGAGAAGCATAACTATAACAAGAGCTAAAACCGCAGGAATAAAGTTACTCAGCGTCGTATTAATCTGGCTGAGAACTAGTTGTCCGCCTCCTCCAACAAGTGTCAGAATAAGAACAGCGGGAAATGCCTTGCGAACAGCTCTGCCTTTACCATAGAACCAGCAAATAATAACTCCTGTAACAAGATTCCATGCTAACAGAAATACCGCTGCCCAAAAAGCTGCCTTAAAATACTCATCACTTCCAGCTTTAATTCCAGCAGAATCAGCAAGTGCATCCCACGCTGCTCCCAATGTGCCAAAGGTATTTCCCCATGCCTGGCCTAGAAGCGAGATTGTAACAGCATATATTGGTCTTACACCTATTCCTATTAATAGCGGTGCTCCAACTGCAACTGGAACCCCAAATCCAGTAATTCCTTGTAAGAAACTTACAAATACCCAACCGAGAGCTAATATCAGCAGTAGCTCATTTGGAATGAGCTTGCTAAGCTCATTTTTGATCACAAGAAAAGCGTTCGCTTCTTGACCTGCTTGATATAGTAATATCGCCGTCCAGATGATCAAGAGTATTACCAAAGAACTCCATACACCTTTTGCACTCTCAACGGCAACAAGATTGGCTGGCGCTTTGTAAAACGTCATTGCAGATACAATTGTTACAATCAATCCAACTGGAGCCGCTTCAGTGGCACCCCAGCGGAATTTGATCATTAATACGATTAATACGATGATTGGCAAGATAGCCATGCCCCACATCGCAAAGTTAACAGGTATGTTCATTTTCTTAATAACTCCTATTAAATATACGGACAACTATTTTATGCTGGGTAAATTACTTATGAATAACTGTTCCCGTCTCTCCGTTTATACCTTCTTTAGCTTTCTCTAGCAGTGTGATAAGCGCATTTCTGCCTTCTCCAGATTCTGCAAAGCGGATAGCCGCTTCAACCTTAGGTAGCATTGAACCTTTTGCAAACTGATCCTCAGCAATGTACTGTTTAGCCTGATCAATTGAAAGATTTGATAACCATTCCTGGTTCTCCTTGCCGAAGTTGATGGCAACCTTTTCTACAGCTGTAAGAATTACGAGATAATCAGCCCCAATCTCCCTTGCAAGAAGACTTGAAGCGTTATCCTTATCTATTACAGCCTCTGCTCCAACGAGTTTACCACCTTCGTCAAACACTGGAATTCCACCACCTCCACAAGTGATTACAACATGACCTGCTTCAGCAAGTGTTTTGATAGTTCCTAGTTCGCAGATTCTTAATGGCATTGGTGATGCAACCACCTTGCGGTAACCTCTGCCAGAGTCTTCAACTACTGAGACACCCTGTGCAACAAGCTTATCTGCTTCTTCCTTAGTCATAAAGCTTCCAATCGGTTTAGTCGGATTCTTAAATGCTTCATCAGCAGGATCAACGAGTGTCTGTGAGATAATCGATGATACCTTCTTATCCATTCCTCTCTTCTTAAGCTCGTATTTTATTGCGTTCTGAAGGTCGATTGCAATGTATCCCTGTGACATAGCAACACTTGTAGGTAGCGGAACCGCACCATATCCATGGTGTGTAGCTGCAAGAGCATCCATTGCATTCTGAATCATTCCAACCTGAGGTCCATTTCCGTGTGTAACTATCAGGTCATGACCTTCAGCAATCAAATCAACGATTACTTCCGCAGTATGAGCAACAGCTTCACGCTGCTCATCAACTGTGTTACCGAGTGCGTTTCCGCCTAGTGCGATAACAATCTTCTTTGCCATATTTATATCCCCCTTGATATCGTCTAATAATAGTAACGACCTGATTTCTCAGGCCGCTACGTTGTTTTGTCTTATAAGATTTCTATACGCTCTAGAAACCAAGCTTCTTTGCATACGCAAGTACTGCTTTTTCAAATGCCTCAATTGGTGGGTGCACTGTTCCGGCACCGATCTGACCAAATCCCGCAATCTTGTGAGCAATACCTGTATTGATTACAGGAGTGATTCCCTTTTCAACGACAAGTCTTGCGTCGATTCCTAGGCAGGTACCAGTGAAATTCCAATTTGGAATTATATAATTAGGGTTTCTATCGATTGTAATCTCTGTCATCTCATTTGATGTATTTAGAGCATCCTCGTATCCACCAGCACCAACAAATCTTGTTACAGCTGGTGCAGCAATCATAGCCATACCACCAACTCCAACGGTTTCTGTAATAGCGCTATCACCGATATCTGGGCACGCATCTTCACCGTCATATCCTGTAAAGTAGAGTCCCTGAGGTGTATTAACTGGTCCAGTGAACCACTCATCTCCCATACCTGCGATACGGATTCCGAAATTTACACCATTTCTGCACATTGCAGTTACTACAGTTCCTTCTGTAAGTCTTCTAGCTCCATCCATAATTGACTTTCCTGTAGCCATCATTATATTGAGGAAGAACTGATCTGTATCAGACAGGAACTTGATTACCTGAGACTTTTCATCCTCTGGCATATCCATATCAGTGATTATCGGTGCCATTTCCTTTAGGAAGCATAGAGAAGCAGCGATATTTCTCTGGTGGAATTCATCACCCATAGCAATCGCCTTAGCAATTAATGGATTAACATTCAGTCCACCTTCAATGCTTCTTATAGCTCTTCCGAGTGTTGGACCTAGAACATCTCTCATCCATCTTAGTCTGTTTACAACCTCTTCTGAGTATGCACCAAATCTAAGAACCTTTCCTATTCCTTCATTCATCTGGCAGTATGCATAATTACCATCAGTTTCGTTCTGAACTACGAACACTGGCATATGCTGAGTAGTAATTCCTCCCATAGGTCCTACTGCATTACAGTGGTGACAAGGAATGAACTTAATTTCACCAGACTCAAGGAGCTTACGCGCATCAGCTTCGTTATCTGCCCACTCTTCGAACAATACTGCACCTACACAAGAGCCCTGTACTGTAGCAGGCATATCCTTATACTCAATAGGAGGACCAGCGTGAAGTATTACTCTTCCATTGTTCTCGTTGAGCTCTGAAATAACAGTCATAGCTGGAACATTATCCTTCAGAACTGGCTGTGCAGCTACAACCTTAGCGATAACCTTGCGGTTTGCTTCGTCGATATCAAAGCCTTCGTAGTTTCTGAGGAAGTTAAGAGCCTTAATGAACTCAATGTTTCCTCCTGCTGGTGGCATCCAATCATATTGAACTACATCGCATCCAAACTTAGCTGTAACTTCTGCAAAGCTCTTAAGACCGATGTTAATCACCTTTGGTTTATGTGAGAGCATCGACAAAAGCTTTTCTGAAGGCTCAGCTGGAGTAAATTCCTTTACTTCCTTAGGCCTTGTTTCCTTTGGCTCCTCAGTGAATTTATATCCTACAGCTTCGATAGCCGTCTCAACAGCTAGCTTGTTAGTCTCTGCAACGATTACACCTGCATCCTGAAGTTTCTTAACTGATTCGTCATAACCCTGATAATCATTTCTTGTTCCGCAAACCTCAGCGACGAAGAATATCTCTCTATTCTGAGCTTTAGCCTTATTCTTTAGCGTCTCAACAGCCGGAATAAGAGCGCCAGCCATATCGTCATGAGAACCATATCCTAGAACAACGTCAAATAGGATTACACCTGTGCTAGGATCGTCCATAGCCTCTTCCATGCATTCCACTCTCTTTGTAGGATCAATCATAGGATGTGGCTTACCTTGAGTATACATGTCATCACCTAGGTCGATTACAACGTGACCGTCGTGATTTAGCTTAAATCCATCTGCATGCGTATTATCAGTAATCTTAAGGGCATCCTTAATCATCATAGCGGCCTCGCCTGCCAATGTACCGCCGGAGTAATACGCTTTGATTGTCTTTTTATCTTCAGGGTTGAAAAACTTAGACCTGTCGCAATCAACAGTCCCTTCAGCCACTTTCTGACCTCTTACCAGGCTGACTGCAAGACGAGCACACTCATCAAGTGTATAAGTCTGATACAGGCCTTCTTCATAATACTCTGGCTTCTCACCTAGGAATAGGCAAACTACAGGCTTGCTGTAAACGCTAAGTCTTGCGGCAATCTTATCTCTTACTGACTTTGCTGGTGGTTTTGAGATAACTACGAGCACCTTAACTGTCTGATCCTTTTCCATAGCATCGATGACATCCATCATAGTGGTACCACCAACTTCTTCAGAGAGGTCACGTCCACCGGTACCGATAGCATTTGTTACACCCTCACCCAGTCTATCGATAATAGTTGTGAGCTCCTGAATACCCGTTCCTGAAGCACCAATGATGCCGATCGAACCAGGATTTACAGTGTTTGTAAATGCAATTGGCACACTCTGAATGATTCCAGTTCCACAGTCTGGACCCATAACCACGAGTCCTTTTTCGTGAGCCTTATCCTTGATTTTCTTCTCATCCTCAATCGTTACATTGTCAGAGAACATGAATACATTCATACCCTCGTCGAGAGCTCTATCTGCCTCAAGTGCAGCGTAAGCTCCTGGAATGGAGATTACTGCTAGGTTAGCATCTGGCATCTGCTTAAGTGCCTGATCCCAGCTCTTTGCTGATTTATTTCCTTCGCTTTTTTTATCAGCATTTGCTTCCTTTGCGAAGTACTCGTCAACCTTATCCATAAGCGCATCGAGCACGCTCTCTTCTCTTACATCAGCAACAACTACCATATCATTAGCAGTTGCATTCATTAGCTCTTCAGTCTCAAGTCCACTCTGCTTAAAAATGTCCTTGTTAGCTGGAGTTGCCATCATGATGGATACCTTGTTTACACCATCAACTGTTGAAACCGCATTGGTAAGTAGCATTAGGGTAACAGAATCATGATAACTTCCTGCTTTTACAATTGTCTTTAGCATTTATTCTCTCCCTTTTATATTAGTCAGCAAATCTATTCTTGTGATCATATCTATTGAAGTGAACCGGTTCACCCTTTAAATACTCAACTAGTTCATCTGCAACATCTAAACCACCTGTTGCATAAGCCTTTTCCATTCTATTATTAGCTCTCTCTCCAGGGAAGTTTACCTTATCAAATCCTGGAGCAGGCTTCATTGCATCAAGTTCGTCTAGGCACTGGCTCATAGCCTTCTTGAAGGCATCTGCACCGACAAATCTCTCTGGGTCAATTACGATATGCATCTGACCAAGTCTTCTGCCCTCTGAAAGATCGTGGTACATGGAGCTAACATGACCACCGAATGGTACACCAAGAAGAATTCCAGAGAATACATCGACGAGCATCATAAGCCCATATCCCTTAGCCCCAGCAATAGGGTTAAGAGCATTAACCTTATGCGGATCTGTAACAGGAGCACCATTCTCATCCACTGCCCAATCTGCAGGAATTTCCTCATGCTTAGATCTCTTATCTAGAATCTTTCCCCAAGCCTGAACTGTAGTAGCCATATCAAATACTACCTTTCTATCATCGGCGGTTGGAGCTGCAAATGACATAGGGTTTGTTCCGTAATATGGTTCAGCACCACCGTAAGGAACTGCCATAGGATCTGACTGACAGAACGAAATTGCTAGTAGACCTTCATCTGCAGCCATCTCTGTGTAGTAACCAATGGATCCCGAGTGTGAAAGGTTTGCCATTCCCACAACAGCGATTCCATTCTTCTTAGCCATCTCAATAGCTTTTTCCATGCCTGCCTTAGCAACAGTAAAACCTATTCCATTATCTCCATCAAGGATTCCAGAGCATGGTCCAGTTTCCTTCCAAGTCATGTTTGGCTCAACTGTGATTCCACCTTTAGCAATTCTCTCACTATAATACTCAACTCTTACTGCACCGTGAGAATAGTAACCTCTTTCATGAGCCCAAGTAAGAATCTCTGCTGTAGTTTCAGCGTCATCAGCATGTAGTCCCGCCTGCATGAGTTTATTTTTCATTAAGCCCTTTAATTCTTCTCTCGATAATTTCACTTGTTTTTTTCCTCCATGAACCTGCATATACAAATTCTTTTTATAAAACAGGTCCGCATCTATGACGCGAACCTGTTACCAACAATTCATAATATTGTTTAAACTTACAGCTCAACGTCTCTGTTGCAATCCTTTGAGTAGATGTAGATAAAGTCTTCAGTACCTACACCGTAGCAAGCCTGTGGTACGTATGAGTCCATGAATACATAGTCACCCTTCTGTAGAGGAACCCACTCATCATCTAGCACGTACATCCCCTTACCCTGTAGGAAGTATGCGCCATGCTCCTGAATGTGAGTTTCGATATATCCATGGCATGCACCTGGAGCAAATTTCAGCACGTGCATGTTCATATCAAATCCTAGATCCTCTGCTGCTGGTAGAAAGTCTTTGCTCTGACAGTTTGTCATTCCCTCGTAATCCTTCCAAGGTGTATCGTTAATATTTGCAACAACTGTGTAAGCTTCTTTTCCAGGAAGTGGGTTGTATCTTCTTCTGTAGATATAAACGAAAGCGTCCTTGTCGCTATTGTTTACGAAGCTGAATGGCTTATCTGCTGGCGAATAAATGTAACCACCCTCTGTCAGATCAGCCTCTTTATCAGCATTCTTTACTGTAAGCTCTCCACTAATTACATATAGAAAAGATTCGATTCCATCTCCTCCGATTTTATCGTTCTTTCCGCCTGGATGAACTGTTGAAATATAATCAGCAAATGATGCGCCCATAGCAGGTGAACCTAGAATAGTTGTATCGCAGTTCTCGTAGCCAGGGATAACGTTCTTAACGATGCCGTCTGGCTCAAGAATAGTGTACTTGCCCTTCTTATAAACAGATCTTGTCGAAAGTAGTGTCTCTCTGTAACCAGTATTATTGTTTAAATAACTCATGAAGTTTACCTCTCTTCCTCATGTTTAATAATAATAGACTTTTAATTTGGTGAAACTTATCAACCAATTTTCTATTACAATTTAATCATCTTTCAACCTTTTTTTCAAGTGTAAGTTCGAAATTTTATGTTCTAAATATCGTCCTTATTGCTTTTTTGAATTTTATCTAATAGTGTTATATAATTCTATAAGATTTCATTGTATTTATCATGTATTTTCAAGCTTTCTAAGCTATATTTATTTTGCGGATTTTCTAATACAATGTAATTAAAATATACATCATCTATTTTTATTTATTAATTAATAATTCATTGGTCAGATAATTTTTATTTTTAATATAAAAATTTTTTGGATAGCAGTTGAAGGAGTTATTAAAATCATGTTAGATGTTAAGAATATTACGGTTTCAAAAGGAAACAGTATTAACTCGTCAAGAAGATTCACTCTTTATTATCCTAGTGATTCTACTATACGCGCTTTAATCGTATACATACACGGTGGCGGACTGCTGTGTGGTAATGCGAATGATTTGCCAGGATTACATAAAGAGAGATTGACAGACGAGGGATACGCAATTTTAGCTATTGATTATCCTCTTGCCCCACAGACGAAGATTGATTCTATTCTAGAAGACATAATTAATTCTATAAATAATTGTTTTGAGCTAACTGGTCTTAGAAGCGATCTCCCATTATTCGTATGGGGTCGATCTGCAGGAGCTTACCTCGCACTGCTCGCATCTGCTAGCAATCAGCTCCACTTCAAATTGAACGGTATAATTTCATACTACGGTTATGGATTTTTGTGTGACGGCTGGTACGATGCGCCGAGCCCAAACTATATGAAACTCCCTCTTGTCGAAGAAGGCTCTACGAAGATTCACGATAAAGAAATTGTATATCGAGGTGATATAGCTACCTATTTCAGCACATATATATATGCAAGGCAGACTGGCAAATGGAAAGACTTGATATACGAGGGTCGCGATAAATATTTCTTTTTATTATACACGTTAAGAGCCGTAGATAGTCTTCCAGCGCCTTTATTTGCTGCACATAGCACAGGTGACACAGATGTTCCATATAGCGAATTCATCGCCTTATGTAATAAATATCATCCGGATAAATTCGTTGTCTCTATACCTGAACATGACTTCGACAGGAATATGAATGAACCTGAGACAGTTGAACTTCTTAATAAGACTATTTCATTTGTATCAAATAATATTTAAATATAATCAGATGCTATGAGAAATTCAGTATAAAAATTCATCTGTATTTTCTCATAGTATATTTTAGCTTTGGGTTCTCAATTATTTTCTCTATTCTAAACCCTTGCTTTTCATATAAGTTCTTAGCAACTTTATTAGAATCAAAAACTGATAAGGTAATGCTATTAACGTTTTTATTATCGAAAATGTATTTTAGAAATTCTTTTAATGCCATTGAACCTAAGCCCATGCCTGTTTTTTCAGGATTTATTACAAACCTACCGATGTGGATACTATCTTTACTTGATCTTATTTCTTGTATTATCCCGACAAACTCATCGTCACTAAAAATTGAAAAAACATTTTCAAGTTTTCTTATTTTGTCACAATCAAGTGGATAAGATACCTTGTTCCCCATCCATTGTTCTTGAAAATCCTTACCCTTATCATTAGACCATTCACATAAAGACAATGCATTAGCATCATTTATGCCTTTTTCAATTAAGATATTCATACAACTCAAATTCTCCTAAGATTAGTTATAACTATAATATTCTTTCAAGCACATCACCTATATCGCTGCTTATACATATGCTTCTATCTTCAAGCTCTACTGGACAAAATGCTTCTCCGTAGTTAATACACGCATATGTTGAGTTATTATTTGTAATCGCCATCTGCCAGAACGGAAACTTTATTATCACCGGTGTGTTTGCACCGACACCAAGCTCTAGAAATAGTACCTTCATATTTTCGTGTCTACGCAGGAAATCCGAATATCTTGCCGAGGCATCTCGCCAGCCAGCATCTTCGACGAACGTCCCATCAGATCTTAAGTTATTTGTAACCGCCCCTCCTGTGGTTGGCATACGAGGAATTAAGTTAGAAGGTATCTGCATTTTAATTGACTTATTATGAGGTACATCGAATTCACCATAATCATCACGTATGAATCCCTGTGCCTCCATAGCTCTATTAACCCAAACTTCGTTGTCAAAGGTCATGCCATCCTTACCATCCTGACTTTGGAACAGCCCGAAGTCTCCCTGTGTATAGAATAGCCTCTTTTTATCAAAACCTGCCCTCTGGAACTGATGATCAACATTAGTAGTAACTACAAAATAATCTTTCCCTTTCACAACCTGAAGAAGCTTTTCATAAACAGGCTTAGGAGCCTTTGTATATCTGTTGTAATAAATTGCTCTTGCCCACCAAGCCCAGCGAGTTTCATCGTCAGTAAATGGGAAAAAGCCACCAGAATATATATCGGTTATTCCATACTCCTCTGCAAAGTCAAAAAAATATCTTTCAAATCGTTCGCCGCTATACGTAAAACCCGCCGAGGTTGAAAGTCCTGCCCCTGCTCCGATGATTACAGTATCGGACGCTTCTATAGCTGCCACCAATTTCGCAGATCTTTCTAGAATAGAACCTTCACCATAAACCATCTGACCTTTCAGGTAGCTCATCACCGCCTGACCTATCTCTATACTCTCTATATATCCATTAGGCCTATCTCTAAATGAGTTTCTCATAATATCCTCTATCTTCATCCTTAAATACGTTAAATATTACTCTTTCCATAACCCCTGGGTGTTCCGAGAGCCAGCTTCTTACAGTACTAACTGCAATTTCTGCAGCGCGCTCGTTAGGAAAATGAAATACTCCTGTCGATATACAGCAGAACGCTACTGTCGTTAAATTATTTTCTAAGCACATATTAAGTGTGTTGATATAACAATTCGCAAGATCTTGCTCAAGTAGAGGAGTGAGGTTAAACTGCACAATAGGGCCAACAACATGTATAACCTTCTTCGCTGGTAAATTGTATCCATCTGTGAGCATTGGAACTCCAGTTGGCTGCTCATAGTCAGCACCGAACTTAGCCCTTAGCTGGTTCATCTGCCTGTTACACTCATCTCTAAGCTGCACCCCTGCGAATGTGTGAATGCAGTTATCTATACAAGTATGCATAGGGATAAAACAGCCGAGCATCTGTGAATTAGCAGCATTTACTATCGCATCTACTGATAACCTAGTGATATCACCTTGCCAGATTGAGAGACATTCGCTTCTAACTGGAATATCAGTTAATTTCACAATTCCATGCTCTTCTGATACACCTTTTAAATATTCATCTTGGACTTTCAAAATTAAATCATCAATGTGGCGCGGGCTACGTATATTCATCAGCGAACGAAGAAGTCGTCTTTTGCCAACTACATCCCCTGGTGTCTGTAAATCTTTATAATCGATGGAATCAGCTTTAAACTCTCTGACTAGAAAATCTAGCCTTTCGGCTTGTGTCATCTTTTCATTCATATCTAGCCCTCGCTTTCATAACATTATAGATTTTATACCAAAAAGCTCATTCACTCAATATTTGAGTGAATGAGCATGATGCATTTTAGTCTATCTTAGGAAAAGTTATTCCCAAATCCCACAATTATGATAGCTACTCGTTTATTTCTCGAGTGTAGTTCCTTTTCTGAAGTTCTCACAAGACTTCATATTCTTCATTAGTAGGTAATAGATAACCCCTGTAGGAATTGTAGCTGTAAAGAACGATAGGTCAACCTTGTAAAGTCCGATTGCCGCACCTACTACAGTCGCGATAATAGCTGCCATATTTACACCAGCCTTCGATCCATTTGGATCATATAAGTCATCTAACTGCTCCTTAGTGAAGTTTCTCTTATGAAGAATGAAGTAATCCACGATTAGGATAGCAAATATTGGAGCGAAGAACGCCGAGTAAATCTTAACAAATAGCGATAGTCCAGCAGCTGAGCTATCGTTAGTTAATATCCATGGGCAAGTTGCAACTGCAAGAATTCCGATTAGTATTACTGCAGTCCTGTGCTTCATCTTAAATGTATCCATGAACACATATGCTGGTGGAATAACGTTACTTGCAAGGTTTGTCGAAAGTTGTGCAAATATGATAAATGCCAGCGTAACAACTAATACAATCTTATTATCTACCATCTCCGCAAACGCATTGATTGGATTTGCAATTCCGGTAGCTGTTGAAGCCATAGCACCGATAATTCCAAGCATTACTGTAGCAGGAACCATAGCCATAAAATACGATAGACCTCTTACAGGTGCGCTATAGCCTTGCTTCATCTCACGAGAATAGTCTGAAGCATTGAGCATTACTGTAGTTGAGTTTCCGAAGAATGCGATTACAGATGCAACAAATGGAAGTCCCCATGTACCGCTCTTATGCATTAGATTAGCTGAAATAGCATCCCACTGGGTTGTTAGGCATATGTAAAGCAGATAGAACATTGCGATTACAATTACAGTTCCACCGATGTTTCCGACCCACTTTGCACCCTTGAATCCCTTGATTGAGAGAAGAATCTGCACAATCTGGAAGAGAATGAAGAATAGCCAGATATTATCATAGTGGAATAGCAGCTTCGAAATGTTGTTGATAGCTGCTCCACCTAGCCATGTCTGGTATCCATACCATACTATAGCCGGAAGACCCCTAATCATAGATGGAAGTACATTTCCCTTAGTACCATATGCACTCTTGAGATGAATGGAATATGGTGCTCCAGTCTTATAACCAAACTGGTCATTCATAGCTATTCCAACTACTAAGATTGTTGAACCAAGCAGCACTGCTAGAAATAGCTGTATTAGATTAAGTCCTGTCTCCATCTGAGCGGATCCCATTGCCAGAGTTCCGATAGAGATACATCCACCGAGCCAAAGCATAGTGTTCGATCCCCAGCTCATGGTACGTTTCTCCCACGGAATCGGTCTGATGCTCTCGCCCTCATTATTTGAGGTATTTACGCTCTTATTTTCTGTACTCATATTGTTCTCCCTTAATTTTTTATCACCTTTATCTAACTGGTGTTACATACTTTCCAAAGCCCTTAGCTTCTTCTACATACATACCGTCCTTAGCAACAACGCGACCACGGATAACTGTGCAAGTCGGAGCACCCTTTCCTTCTAGCCCGTCGAAGCATGTCACGTGTCCCTTAGTGAAGAGCTTCTCTTGCTCAACCTTCCAAGGCTTCTCTGGATCGAGAATTACTGCATCTGCATCAAATCCAATCTCAAATGCACCCTTCTGTCCATAGAAACCGAATACCTTTGCAGGGTTATAGTCCATAACCTTAGCTATTAGGCTTGGGCAAAGCTTCTTCTGATGTACCACCATATCGAACATCATAGGCAGGAAGAACTGGATAGCGTTGAGTCCGCCCCATGCCTGCCAAATGTCTCTCGACTCATTATCCTTTTCCTCGTCCGCAGCCGGTGAGTGGTCACTACCAACGCAAGATAAAGTTCCATCGAGTACATAATTCCAAAGCTTTTCTACATCTTCCTTAGTTCTTAGAGGTGGTGTGCACTTAGCTGGTCCGCCCTTTTCAAACACGAAATCTTCTGAGAAGCCTAGGTAATGAGGGCACGTCTCAGCAGTTATTGGTAGTCCCTCGTACTGAGCTTCCTTAACAACCTGTGCAACCATAGGATGACTTACGTGACAGATATGAACTCTACCACCTGTAGCCCTAGCCATGTCTATAACATTCTTAGTAGCTACGTATTCTGTCCATACATCATGAGAATCAAGGAAAGCTCTGATTTTTTCTTGTCTTGAAAGACCGGTCATAGCCTTGGCCTTCTTTTCTCTCTCTATAACCTGTCCATACTCCTCGCAGTGGAATCCACAGAGGGCATCATATGGCTTTAGTATTTCAAGCGCTTCACGAACATTACCCATATTAACGGTAGGAAAAAGCGGTCCGTTAGGGCAAGTGAATCCCTTAAACGCAGCGACACCAGCCTTCTCAAGATCTATGAGGTCGGCAAGGTTATTGTGGACTGAATCCGGATCATCATCGAAGTCTCCTACAATTCCACCCCATAGACCGAAGTCGATGTATGAATGCTTCGATATTTTACTCATCTTAAGGTCGAAAATCTCTTTATTCATAAGAGAAGGATCATTATTGAGAGGCATATCGATAAGAGTTGTACAGCCTGCAACAGCGGCGGCTCTTGAACCGGTCTCAAAATCTTCTCTGTAATCGAACCCAGGCTCGTTGAGGTGGGCGTGACAATCTATGATTCCTGGATAGACTAGGTTTCCCTCTGCATCGATTACTTCTGTAGCTTCAGCCTCTGTTCCTGGAACTAAGAATGCAGCGTACTTGCCGTCTTTTACAGCAATATCTGCTTCATAGACACGATCTGGTGTAACCAGCTTACCGTTTTTGATAATTAGATCATACATGTCTAATCCTCCTTTCTAATGCAATGGAGAGAGATGCTATTTACATCTCTCCATTGTTTCATATAATTATTAAATAAATTTATGAATTTTAACATTCTAGTCTTCAAAGATTGTTCCAGCCCTAAAGTTCTTAGATGATGGCATGTACTTCATCAGTAGGTAGTAAACAATCCCTGTTGGGATTAGGCTGACATACCAGGATAGGTCTACGACGAATACTGATACGAGGGCTCCAACAGCGATTGAAATTATAGCTGCCCAGTTGATTCCCTTGAAAGGTCCCTGCTTGTCGTAAAGATTATTGATATCAAGCGTGCTCTTACGTAGGAAGTAGTAGTCTACAACCATTACAGCAAAGATAGGTCCTAGGAATGCGGAATATACCTTTGTGAAAAGGGATAGTCCTGCAGCTGAATCAGCTGTAACGAGCTTCCAAGGCATAACGCAGACAGATAGGATACCAACGAGCACTGTCGCATGTGACCACTTCATTTTGAATGACTCCATCAGAACGTATGCTGGTGGAACGATATTGTTGAGCACATTAGTAGTAACCTGCGCGAATGCGATAAATAGCAGTGTAATAACTGTGAGGAACTTGCTTCCCATCGTTGTTGAGAACACAACTACTGGATCAGAGTTTCCTGTTGCTGCCGTAACGAGAAGTCCGATGAGACCCATGAACAGTGTTACGGGCAGAATAGCGATAGTGTAAATCGAACCAGTCTTAACAGACTTTATATCATCCTTTAGGTTTCTCGAATAATCTGATGCGTTGATGATCATTGTCGAGTAGATTCCAAGAAATGATGTTGTCGCAGCCCAGAAAGGCATGCCCCATGTACCCTTAACATTTGCAAACGATGCACTGATATCTACAGCGAACTTTGTCTTTACCACGTATAGCATGTATGCAAGGATTGCTACAATAAATACGCAAGAGAAGTTCTCGAGCCACTTGATGCCGTGGAATCCTTTGATCGCAAGGCTAACCTGAAGCAGTGTGAAGAGGCCAAATACAACTGGAAGGTTGTCGAATCCCCAAAGAATCTTGAAGCAGCTGTTGATAGCACCAGCTCCGACCCATGACTGGAATCCAAACCACACAATAGCCGGAAGACCTCTAAGAACTCCTGGAATCTTTACACCAGTTGTACCGAAGCTGGATCTTAACTGAACGACGTATGGCATACCATACTTGTGTCCTGCATTACCGATAAGAACTAACGCAATTGCAATTACAAGGCATCCAATCGTCATAGCTAGAATAGCCTGAGCGATTGTAAGTGTGCCTATGAGCGCTGATCCCATCGAAAATGTACCTATGGATACACAACCACCTAGAAACGATGCTGTGTAAGATAGCGATCCCATGATTCGACTCTTTGTCGGCTGTAGGTCTTCATTGACTCCGACAACAAGATTCGGATCAAGTGTTTTGTTATCTACAATACTCATTAAAATATTCTCCTTAATTTTTCAAATAATTTCGTTTAGAATAGTCTCTTAACCAGTTCGCCTGTGCCCTTCTGACCAACAAGCTTACCGTCTTCTGCCATTAGCTCTCCTCTTACGAAAGTAGCTACAGGTAAACCCTTACCTTTCATTCCTACAAATGCAGAAATCTTATTTACATAGTATAGTGAATCAGCTGTAATCTCCCATTCCCTCTCTGGATCGATGATCACGATATCAGCGTCAAAGCCAACCTTGATGTCACCTTTCTTTCCATAAACATGGAATGCCTCAGCAGGTAGCTTAGCCCATGAGTTAGCAAGGACACGTGGGTCAACTCCGCGCTTAATGACTCCCTCAGAGTAAATCGCCTGAATACCACTCTGAATGCCACTAATTCCACCCCATACGTCAAATACATTCTCTATCTTCTGTCCTAAAATTTCATTGAACTTCTCATCATATGTACAAGGTGAATGATCTGATGCTAATCCAGCGAAAACACCTGATTCCACGCACATCCACATACCTTCCACATCTGCCTCAGTTCTAAGAGGAGGAGCACACTTGAAAAGTGGACCATTTTCTAGTACATCTTCTTCTGTAAATGATAGGTAATGTCCGCATGTCTCAGCAGACACCTGATATCCTTCACACTGCGCCTCATATACCTTCTCGGCAGCTGCCGGATGGCTCACGTGACAGATGTGTGCACGGCACTCGAGCTCCTTCGCAATTTCTACTACGGTTTCTGTCGCTACGATTTCCGATGCTGGAGTTCTTGAATCGAGAAAACCTCTCCACGTTAGATTACCAGCTTCTTTCTGAGCCCTTTCCCCTTCTTTGATCATCGCAAAATCTTCGCAATGAAATCCAGCCATGCCACCAAACTCATTAATGATTTTCATAGCCTGATATGCCTGACCATATGTCAACGGTGAATAGTCTGGTGAAACTGGCCCAAGAAATGACTTGAAAGCGATTACTCCTCGCTCATCGAGTCCCTTCAGCTGGTCAAGATTACCAGGAACAAGGCCGCCCCAGAACGCAAAGTCAGAGTACGCATTAGGTTGAACCTTTGCTAACTTAGCGTCGAAAATCTCAGGTGTCGTGAGCGCTGGTTCATTTTGAAGTGGCATATCGATAACGGTTGTATATCCGCCAACTACAGCTGCTGCGGTTCCATGCTCATAATCTTCTCTCCACTCATAACCCGGGTCATTAAGATGAGCATGAGTGTCGATAGCTCCAGGAAAAACCTGCTTGCCAGCTGCATCAATTACATTAGTCGCTTCAGGTTCATCACCTTTTGCTAGGATAGCTGCGATCTTGCCATCTTTGACAGCAATATTAGCCTCCTGAACTAGATCAGGTGTAACTACCTGTCCGTTCTTAATTAATAAATCATACATATAATCCCCTCTCTATAGCCTTTTAGGCCATAAATGTGAAGTAATTAATAAAATTAGTTAGCTACATTCTTTTTTTGTAAAAAAGCGGTCAACCAATTTCAACATTTCTATGGATATATACTACATTAGTAGTTAAAAATCTTCAATAACCTTATTTATTTAAATACGTATTAATTGTCTATTTTTAATTAAAATTTTCTATTATTTCTCGTGGTTGTACCATCTGACTAAAACTAGTTTTATTTTTTGATATAATAGCATTAAAAATTCCAAATCGAGGATAGTTAAGATGAATATATTGCAAACATCTATGTACATAATAAAAACTTTCAGTAGACTGAAATCAGCTAAATATAGACCAAACTTAGACTTGTACGTTCATTCAATATATGAACGTACTATAAACCTGATGCTAGATGGTCAGCTTGTAGCACTGCAAATTGCTGATTCTCCAGTTTCTCCTATAAGCATCATTTTGCCATTAGACGAGACGGGCCTAGATAATCTAAAAATTAAAACTAATAGTCCAGTATCGATAGATGGTTCAAATTTGTTAGTTGGAAAAACCAGTATTTCATTTAATCACGTATATGAAGTTTATAATGATATACTATATGAACATAGCTCCTCATCGTCATTAAAGGATGTAGTATGGCAGCTTATAATAAACTCAGGTAAAGACGGTTTTTCAACCCTTGTAAAGTCACATAATACTCCAGATGACATTGCTCTTTCATATGCCAAGAAAAAATTCATTGATGCAGAGTCAGAGTGTGATCTCATGATGTCTATAAATCCATCTGACGAGTCTGTTATATCCGATCATCTTGTTAAAATGTGTAATTCACTATCGAGTCTGATAGGCGTTGGTACTGGACTTACACCTAGTGGAGATGACTTTATAACAGGAATACTTTCGACATTCAAAGCACTCCCACAATGCTTTAACCATAAAATGATTTCCCATCTATGTAACTCAATATGTAGCAGACGAAATAATACCAACGAAATAAGCAGCGCATTCATTGACTGTGCATTAAGAGGTCAATTTAGTAAAGCAATCATAGATTTGTATGGTTCTGTATGTTCATTTAATGTTAATTCATCGGAAATCGGGCAAGAAACAAAGGAGAATTTACTAAATAGTTTTCTAGATATTGGACATACATCTGGCATAGATACATTAACTGGAATATATTGGAGCATGGCAAATCTTTCTAAAATTTAATTAATGACTAGTGGTTGAAACGAAAGTATTTTTAAAAAATTTAATTATTTTTCAACCACTTTTTAATTTTCATGATACAATATAATTATCTAAGAAGAAAGGAAGTATTTGAATGAGTTTACTAACAACAATGCAAAAGAGACGCAGTGTCCGTAAGTATAACGCTGAACCTGTTACAGAAAAAGAATTAAATGATATTGTTTCAGCTGCCCTGCTCGCCCCAAACGGCAAAGGACTTAGACCTTGGGAATTTGTAGTTATCAGAGACAAGAATACTCTTAGAGAACTTATAAACTGTCGCAAGGGTGGTGCAAAGATGCTCGAGACAGCTAATGTTGCCATTGCAGTTTACTCTGATTCAGATAAGACTGATACATATACGGAGGATAGCTCAATTGCTATGACTCACATGCTACTCGAGGCGTCCAGTCTTGGCTTAGGTGCAGTTTGGCTTCAGATTCGTCTTCGCCCTTCGAACGAGGAAGGTGTTACCGCCGAGGAGTTTCTAAACGCAAGAATAAACCCACCTAAGAATATGCAAGTGGAGGCACTGTTAGTGCTCGGTCATGTTGATGAACAGCCTGAAGCTCATGAGCTTCCAAGTTTTCCTTCAGATAAGATTCATAATGAAAAATGGTAAATTACATAGACTAACAAAAAATACAAATCATAAATTTTAAAAAAAGCAGCACATTCAATAATTGAATGTGCTGCTTTTACAGTTTCATATAATTACTTCATCTCGAAAGAGAAAGGTAGCTCAAGTTCATTTCCTTCGTTATCTGCGCCTTCTAATGTAAATGTAAATGGAAGATTTGAATCTATCCTCTTGAATACAATTACTCCCGAAATACTTCCTCCAGATTTTATGTGCTTAGTCACTTGAATATCATCATACAGGTAATTTTCTAAATCAGCCTCATAATCATTGCCGTCTTGACTAACTATGCTTTGCTCTGGATATAATTCGATATTTTTCTTAGTGCCGTTCTTAACCTTAATGTAAACTCTCGTCTCATCACTTGTTAAATCGACCTTTTGTACGGTAGCTGCAATACCCTTAATCTTAACTGTATATCCAACATCGAGAGTTTCTTCTGCAGGAATCGCATCGGTTGATTTTATCTTCTCAATCTTTATAGCTTTGAGTTTAACAGCAGTCATCTCTGTTGATTCCTCATCAACAACGTTCGTTTTTCCAATAACCTTACCTTTAACCTTTATATATTCGCCATCTTCGTACTTAACATCATTATCAGATACAACGACAACTGTTGGATGCTCTTGCTTGGCGAAATTTTCGTATCCTTGCAGGTGAATCTCACCGTGAACCTTATCTACAGCAACAATCTGTATTGTCAACTCCTTTATCGTCTTACCTTTGAATTCCTCAGGGTTCGCATAAAGCTCTTTAAGTTTTGATTCGCTAAAAGAAGACGAGCAAGCTGACATAGAAAGACCAATCACTATAGCTAGCATTAATGCAAAAAATATCTTAATTGAATGTCTTTTTGATATAGACATACGTGCCTCCTGCGGAGTATGGAGCTCCGATTAAAAAGTCTATTTCGTTGGATTACAGCATTTTTCTAATCTGTTTTCCATCCATCCAAGATGTAATATTCTCAAATACCATCTCTGCACGTCTATCGATGGATTCCCTCGTATCAAAGCCTACGTGAGGTGTACAAACTAGGTTAGGAGCACCAATAAGCAGGTGATCTTTAGGAAGCGGAGGATCCTTCTCGAATACATCTATTCCAGCTTTAATCCTGCCCTCTCTAAGCGCATTCGCTAACGCTTCTGTCTTAATTACAGGACCTCTTGCTGTATTCACGAGTATTGCTCCTTGCTTCATAGCGGCAATTTCTTTTTCCCCGATTAAACCTTTAGTTTCTGGTGTCAAAGGAGTGTGAATGGAAATAATATCTGCATTAGCCATGACATCGATGAGTGGCATATACTCGAGTCCAAGAGCCTTGGCTGCGGTTTTCTCACTCCTATTAAAACCAATAAGTTTGCAGCCAAACGCCTTAAAAATAGCAGCAGTTCTAATGCCGATTGCGCCTGTACCTACTATTCCGACAACCTTGCCTGCGAGCTCTCTGCCTGCGAGGCTACCCTTACCCAATCCATTTTGAACGACTTCGTTGCATAGGGTAATATTTCTCAAACAGTCTAAAGTCAACCCTATTGCGAGCTCCGCCACCGCGTCGTCACAGTATCCGCCTGTATTGGATATAAGCACGCCCTTTTCTCTGCATGCTTCCACGTCCACATGATCTATTCCCACGAATGCAACTGAGATGAGTTTAAGATTTTCGTCTGTTCTAATGACCTCTCCAGGAAGTGGATGATTTGCTATGATGAGAACATCTGCATCTTCAGCGCGTTTTATTAGCTCGCTTGTATCAGTAGTCACAGTATCGTATGACTTAAATGTATGACCTTGTTCTGTCAGTGTGCTCGATAGTCTCTTCAAGGTGTCCTCGGAAATACCTAGTGGCTCCATAAGAATAATCTTCATTTTATTAGTCCCCCCTGCATTTTTTCTAATGTTAACTTTTATTATATCACAATGACAGCTAATCACATTATGAAAAAAACTGAGATTCAAGAAAAAATTGGAGCAGGTACTAGCTGCGGGAACTGCCGACCAGATGTTGCCATTTTCATCTATGTATCTAGTAACTTTTGCTGATGGCAGTTCAACCCTTATAGTAACATTAGGGATATTTCCGGAAGCTGTCAGGCCAAGAAATATAACGGATCTCTTTGCGGATTTAAATACCTCTACCTCATTTTCTATGGTTCTATACCTTTTGAAGCCTATTAAAGCTTGATACTGCCGCGATGAACAGTGTCACAGTATTCGCATCTATATATGTGATTTTCAGCATCATCGAGTCGGAATCTATGTTCAATCCCTCTCTCAGTAGAAGTAATGCAGCGAGGATTCTTACACTGAATTACATTTGTAAGTCTTTCTGGCAGCTTCATATGTTTTTTACTATGGAGTTTACTATCTTTGATTATATTGACTGTAATATTAGGATCTACAAAGCCAATTAAATCAAAATTCAAATCGATAATTTGATCAATCTTGATTATATCCTTTTTGCCATACTTACCGCTTTTAGCATTCTGAATAATGGCAATACTGCAATCTAGCTTATCAAGTCTTAGCAGATTATATATGGCCAGAGATTTTCCTGCATCAATATGATCAAGAACGATTCCAGTTGTTACTCCATCAATATTCATTAATTCAGACCTCCTTCGATACCTAGAAGCATGAGAATCAGTGCCATTCTCGCGTATCTTCCGTTCTTAACCTGATCAAAGTATTTAGCTCTAGGATCCTTATCTACCTCTACGGAAATTTCATTAACCCTTGGTAATGGGTGCATGATTACTAAATCATCTTTTGCAGATTCTAGCTTTTTCTCATCTAATATATAAGTATCCTTGAGTCTAACGTAATCCTCTTCATTAAAGAATCTCTCCTTCTGCACTCTAGTCATATATAGTACATCTAGATAAGGGAGAGCATCTTCCAAAGACGTCGTTTCTACCCACTTAACACCGGCATCATCCATGGCATCTTTATTATATGAAGGAAGCTTTAGTTCATCAGGAGATATGAGCACAACCTCAATTCCTTTATATCGCAAAAGCGCTAAGATAAGCGAATGCACTGTCCTGCCAAATTTTAGGTCTCCACAAAAACCTACCTTTAGATCTGTTAGACGTCCTTTGTTGCGAAGAATTGTGAGTAGATCGGTTAGTGTCTGAGATGGGTGCAGATGACCACCATCGCCAGCATTGATAACCGGCACATCGCACGAGTTGGCAGCTACAAGCGCTGCACCTTCCTTTGGATGTCTCATAGCAATTATATCGGCAAAACATTCCATAACCCTCGTCGTATCGCTTACCGTTTCTCCCTTGGAAACAGATGATGAGTTAGCATCAGAGAAACCGACTACATTCCCACCAAGACCGTACATGGCAGATTCAAAGCTAAGTCTCGTTCGTGTACTTGGTTCATAGAACAATGTCGCTAAGGTCTTATGAGCACACTTATCCTGGTATTTTTCAGGAAACTCAATTATGTCGCTTGCTAGCGCTAACAGTCGGTCAAGCTCATCTAGGTCGAGATCAGTAATGTTAATTAAATCTCTCTTAGCCATTCGATTATTCCCTTTCCTTCTTCACTTGTTACGTAGTTCTCTTCAACAGCAGTATCTATGAGTTCGCTTATGGTACAAAGGCTTAGCTTCTCAATATTTGCATCTTGGAAGTTATTATCCGCCTTGGCTGTCTCATAAGTAAAGATACTTATAACAGCAAGAACCTCTGCTCCAGCCTCGCGAAGTGCTTCTACAACTTCGATTGAGGATCCACCCGTCGAGATTAGATCTTCTACAACTACTACCTTGTCTCCTTTTTCGAGCTTTCCCTCAATTCTATTATTTCTACCGTGGGATTTGGAGCTTCCTCTTACGTACCCCATAGGCTTACCTAGTATATGTGCGGAAATTGCTGCATGTGCAATGCCAGCTGTACTCGTGCCCATCACAACATCGCACTCTGGAAATTTTTCGTCGATAACTCTAGCCATCTCGTGCTCGATAACATCTCTCACCTTAGGTGCAGTGAGTGTAAGTCTATTATCACAGTAAATAGGGCTCTTGATGCCACTTGCCCATGTAAAAGGATCATTCGGGCTTAGGAATACCGCCTTTATGCTGAGTAGTCCCTCTGCAATCTGCTTTGATTTGCTCGATGAATTAGTCATTATTAATCTCTTCCATACAAGTTTTATATGCTTTAACAGGGTCATTTGCCTTTGTTATACTCCTGCCAATTACAAGATAGTTTGAACCCATTTCCTTTGCTCTTCTCGGGGTTGTAACCCTGTTCTGGTCACCCTTCGCGTCTCCAATGAGTCTGATTCCAGGTGTTACAGTAAGAAATTTCTGCGAGGTTCCGTCATGAATCTCTTCCGACTCCCAAGCTGAGCAAACTACTCCGTCTAGCCCTGCCGCTTGTGCATTCCTCGCATATGCTAGCACTATATCTTTGAGGTTACCGTCAATCCTAAGTTCCCTATTCATAGTCTCCTGATCTGTAGATGTAAGTTGAGTAACCGCTATAATCTCAGGGCGCGCTCCTACTTCTGAGCCTTCTTCAAGCCCTTCAACAGCAGCCTGCATCATCTTAATCCCACCAGCTGCATGGACGTTAACCATATCAGCACCTACAGAAGCAAGAACCTTCATCGCACTCTTAACTGTATTAGGTATATCGTGTAGTTTAAGATCCAAGAAAACCTTATGCCCTCTAGATTTAATATCCTTTACAATTGAAGGTCCCTCACCATAGAAGAGTTCCATCCCGACCTTCACATAGAGTTTTTCTCCATCAAATTTATCTAGAAAGGAAAGAGCTTTCTCTCTATTAGGAAAATCCAATGCAATTATTATCTCTGGCTTCATTTATATTACTCCTCTAATTTCTTCCAAATCCTTAATCCCAAGCTCCTCCATCCTAGGCTGTAACTCACTAATTATGCGAGGCATTGTCCATGGATTGATGAGGTTTGCAGATCCAATTTCTATCGCTGATGCTCCCGCCATTATCATCTCTAGCACATCATCAGCACTCTGTATACCACCAATCCCAATGATTGGAAGATTTACTGCATGAAACACTTCATTTACCATACGCTGAGCAATCGGCCTAATTGCTGGTCCAGATAGACCTGCATACTTCATCGCAGTCACAGTTGTTCTCGTTTTAAGGTCGATTCGCATAGCTTTGAAATTGTTTATCAAGCTGATTCCGTCTGCACCCCCGGCTTCAGCAGCCTTTGCAATATCCGCAATATCGGTTACATTAGGCGTCAGCTTCATAAATATCGGCAGTTTCGTCACATCTCTAACCGCTCTAGTTATTTGCTCAGCCATGTTTGGATCAGCCCCGAATGCCGAGCCGCCATGCTCTACATTAGGACAGCTAATATTTACCTCAAGTATATCCGCATATCCCGACGCATCGAGCTTTGACGCCACCTCGGCAAATTCAGAAATACTAAATCCACTGATATTTACAATTAAAGGCCCCTGATATATTTCTTTTAACGCAGGTAAATCTTCCTCGATTACGCGGTCTATCCCCGGATTCTGAAGACCTATAGAGTTGAGCATACCACTCGTACACTCTGCGATTCGAGGAAGGTTATTGCCGTATCTAAACTCAGCGGTTGCACTCTTGGTCACTACACCCCCAAGTACGTTTAGATCAAATAAATCTCTATATTCCTGACCATAGCCAAATGTTCCACTTGCTGGCATAACCGGATTCTTGAGTTCAATTCCCGCTAGATTGACCTTAGTTAAAGGCTTTCCCATCTCAGCACCTCCTTATCAAAAACCGGTCCTTCCTTACAGACTCTCTGACTTCCATCAGAGGTCCTTATCGAACAGCCCATGCATGCTCCAAAGCCGCATCCCATGCGGGCTTCAAGACTAAACTGACCACGCTCCACCTTATGGTTTAAGGCGCGAAGCATCGGTAGCGGACCGCAGGCACAAGCATATTTGCATTTATCAAAAGCGTCTGTCACAAATCCCTTCTGCCCATATGAACCATCAGCAGTCATCACTGTTATCTCATCAGAAAAATGTTTGAAGTCCTCGAGCATGAACATCTCATCGGATGAATTATAACCGAGCACCACCTTGCAAGATTTTCCTGACATCACCATCGCTTTAAGTAATCCGAGCATTGGAGGAATCCCGATTCCGCCGCCGATTAAGTATGCCCCATCAGGAATCTCGTCAAGGTCGTATCCATTACCAAGGCCTGTGATTCCCTTTACATATTCTCCAGGTTTCATCTTACTCATGATGTCTGTCCCCTGACCTACGACTTTGTAGATTAGAGTATATCTACTGCTATCGTAACTGCTGACCGAGATTGGTCTCCTTAGAAACTTATCCGGAACTTCAATCATCGCAAACTGACCGGGTCTTGTAAATTCAGACTTCGGTGTCTCGAGAGTCATCCTATATATACCGTCAGCGAGCTTTTTATTCTCAAGTATTTCGCTTCGTAAATCTCGCATATTACTTCTCCAAATTCTCGTATACTATTTTCCCATTCATTACTGTGAGCTCAACCAGTCCGTTCAGCATGTGTCCATCAAAAGGAGTGCACTTTCCTAGCGAAAAGAACTTTGATGCATCCACTTTGTACGCTTTATCCAAATTAACCACGGTCCAGCCGTTTTGGTCAAGTCCAAATCTCTCCCTTGGTGCTACTGCCATCATGCTTACTAAATGTTCAAGCGATATGATATTAGTCTTAACCAGATACGTGTAGAGAGCAGAAAAAGAACACTCGAGTCCTGTAATCCCATTTGGACTCTTATCGAACCCTCGACTCTTCTCCTCAGCGCTATGTGGAGCGTGGTCAGTCGCTATCATATCTACAGTGCCATCGAGTATTCCCTCTATAAGAGCTTCCCTATCAGCTCTATCTTTGATAGGAGGATTCATCTTAACCCTGCCGCCAAACTCTGGCCATTTGCTAAGAAATGAACTTATATAATCTGTATCAAATACTAGGTAGTGAGGAGCAGTCTCACAAGTTACGTCAACGCCACTCTTCTTGGCATCCCTGATAACCTCTACACTTTCTTTGCATGAAATATGGCATACATGATATCCAGCGCCAGTCTCGTCTGCGAGCTTTAGATCTCTCTCAATCTGTTTCCATTCGCTCTCTCTGACCTTGCCTTCTCTAAGCAGCGACTCATCCTCGCAGTGAGCTACGATGAGTTTGCCTATCTCCTTAGCCTTATACATTGCTTCACGCATCAGGTCATCTGCTTGTACACCTCGTCCATCATCTGAAAAGGCACACACATATGGTGCAAGAGCCTTCATGTCTGAAAGCTCCCCTCTGCCATTCTGCGCTAAAGTGATGGTTCCATATGGAATCACCTCGATGTCAGCATACTTTTTTATCAAATCAAGCTGTAAATTAAGTGCATCAAGCGTTGATGGTGCTGGCTTTAGGTTAGGCATAGTGCATACGGTAGTATAGCCTCCGTGTGCCGCAGCTTTGCTTCCTGCGCTGATGGTCTCTTTGTAAGACTGACCTGGTTCGCGAAAATGAACATGCACATCACAGAATGACGGCAAAATAAAAGAGTTATCAGCATTGATAACTCTTTCAAAATGAAAATCACTACCGGTTTCGGATTCCAGACCAGCCTTCTCACGAGCATCAACTACAAACAATTCGTTAGGTAAAAACTCTCCAGATTTATAAATCTTTCCGCCTTTGATTGCAGTAGTCATAGTCCCTCCAATTATATTAAACTCCCTAATAACTCTCTTTAATTACTATATGAAAGTATAACATTTTTGAAACGCACTATGTGAGAGGAATGTTAAAATCCGCCGCAAAATTTTGTTATTGATATTGATAATTTTCTTATAGAATAGTTACTCTTCCTCAGATGGCTCAAAGTCCTTAATCTCCGGTGGAAGCTCAAGTCCATTTTTCTCATAATAATCTACGAGCGCAGCCTTGATAGCTTCTTCAGCTAGAACTGAGCAGTGAATCTTCCTTGAAGGTAGTCCATCAAGAGCTTCAACTACTGCCTTGTTAGATAACTCAAGAGCTTCTTTGATGCTCTTACCTTTGATTAGCTCAGTAGCCATCGAGCTAGAAGCGATTGCCGATCCGCATCCAAAAGTCTTAAACTTAACATCTGTAATAATATCGTTATCAATCTTTAAGTAAATCCTCATGATATCGCCACATGTTGGGTTACCTACCTCACCAATACCATCAGCATTTTCAATCTCGCCTACATTTCTTGGATGCTCAAAATGATCCATTACTTTTTCACTATATAACATGTTCTCTCTCCCCCTTCTCTAGTTCATCCCAGAATGGTGATATTTTTCTATAATGTTCAACAACTTTATGAACCTTTTCTATGATGTAGTCTACCTGCTCCTCTGTATTTTCCTCATTGAGACTGAATCTAAGAGATCCATGCGCTGCCTCAATAGGAACACCCATACCGATTAGAACGTGGCTTGGGTCGAGGGATTCACTTGTACAAGCTGATCCCGATGAACACTCAATTCCATACATATCTAGCGCTAATAGTAGTGATTCCCCCTCAACTCCTTCGAACGAATAATTAACATTACCAGGAAGTCTCTTTACAGGGTCTCCATTGAGCTGCGAATATGGAATATCCGACAATCCTTTGATGAGTCTATCTCTTAGAACGATTGTCCTTGCGCTGTTCTCCTCCATATGGTCAATTCCATCTTCAAGTGCAGCAGCAAGTGATGCAATGCCTGGAACATTAATCGTACCAGCTCTCTTACCTCTCTCCTGTGCACCACCTTCAATTACATTTATTAATCTGATACCATTTCTAGCATACAGAACTCCCACTCCCTTAGGTCCGTGGAATTTATGAGCTGATAGTGATAGCATATCTATGTTCATGGCTTGAACATCTATAGGCAGGTGTGCTGCAGCCTGAACTGCGTCTGTATGGAAAAGCACACCCTTTTCGTGACACAGCTTTCCAATCTCGGCAATCGGCTGGATAGCCCCCATCTCATTGTTAGCAAACATAATCGATACAAGTGCTGTATCCTCTCTAATTGCATCCTCTACATCCTTAACGTCTACAATTCCATTTGGCTGTGGTTTTAGCAGCGTAACCTCGAAGCCCTCCTTCTCAAGCTTACGAAGTGTATGAAGAATAGCATGGTGTTCTATATTAAGAGAAATAAGATGCTTCTTGCCTTTCTTAACTAACCCTCTAGCTGCAGAAATCAACGCTTGATTATCTGCTTCACTTCCACCAGAAGTAAAGTAAATCTCATTAGGCCTTGCAGCATTAAGCGCCTTAGCTACCTTCTCTCTGGACTCATCTAGCTTCTCCTTAGCAATCTGTCCATCTGTATGAAGACTGTTAGGGTTGCCATTATAATTCTTTAGGCAATCTAGCAGCGTATTGAGTGCGACATCGCTTAAATAAGTTGTTGCCGCATTATCTGCATATACTCTCATGTATACCTCCCTACCAATAAATTAGTCATCTTAGTGCAGTTGTATTATAGTCCTTTAATCCCTACCTAGTCAATAGGAATTAACCTTGGACATAACTTAAAACAATTATTTTGATGTGCCTTGATATTGTACGAGCTTATCGACGTTGCCGCTCATGAGATCTTGGAGCGTAATATTATCCAGATACTCATCGATAACCCTGTCAAGTCCAATCCACAGTGGCAGCGTCACGCACGAGTGCGCTCTACCGCAGCTAACCTCACCAGACTTTATACAGTCTACCGGAGCAAGGCTGCCTTCCGTGATTCGAAGGATTTCACCGATATTGTAATCTTCAGGAGTTTTAATCAATCTATAGCCTCCATTCTTACCTCGAAGGCTCTTGAGCAAACCACCTTTATTCAGCATTGACACGACATTCTCGAGATACTTCATCGATAGCTTCTGCCTATCTGATATATCTGCGAGAGATACGTAACCTCCTTCGTCGTGGTTAGCAAGATCGATCATGACCATCAGAGCGTACCGACCTTTTGTTGAAACAATCATGGCTCTTCCTTTCTTTGACATCTTGCGTGTTTGTTATTACAACTGAAGAATAACACATTGCACGCAATCAATCAAGGGTTTTCCTATTATTCATATAGGAATTTAGTGTTTAAAAAAATGAGCAAAATTTTCCGTTAGATTTTCAACCCCTTTAGCCAATTTATCTTGCAATTTTGCTCATCATATTAATATTTATTATTTATGTCTCGACATCCGCTTATAACTGATACATGCGATACATATTGGCATAGATTCCGTTCTGTGCCATTAATTCGTCGTGAGTTCCCTCCTCTGCGATTCCATCTTGATTTAGCACGATAATACGATCTGCACTTTTAATCGTGGTTAACCTATGCGCAATTGTGATGGTTGTTCTGCCTTTAGACAAATCTGTTAAAGACTGCTGAACCAGTCTCTCGCTCTCATTATCTAAAGCCGACGTTGCCTCATCGAGAATTAAGATTGATGGGTTCTTAAGGAATACTCTTGCGATGCTGATACGCTGCTTCTGTCCACCCGATAACTTCATACCTCGCTCACCAACACTCGTATCATATCCGTCAGACATCTCTCTGATAAATTCGTCAGCTCCGGCGAGCTTTGCCGCCCGTTCAATCTCTTCCATTGTCGCTCCTGGTTTACCATAAGCGATGTTCCCTGAAATAGTATCAGAGAATAGATATACGTCTTGCTGAACCATTCCTATATGTGACCTAAGGGACTTGCACGTAAGTTTCCTAATATCGTAACCGTCGACTTCAATACTTCCCTCAGAAACTTCATAAAACCTTGGAATCAAGTTGCAAAACGTCGTCTTACCTGCTCCAGATGGACCTACTAGAGCGATATTCTCACCAGGTTTAATACTCAAGTTAATCTTATTAAGAATTTCCTCACTGTCGTTATATCTAAAAGTAACATCCTTGAATTCAATCTCCCCCTTGATATCCTTCAGCTCGACAGCATCAGGCGCATCACCGATTTCTATAGGTTCATCCATAACCTCAATAAATCTCTCAATGCCTGTCATTCCACGTTGGAATTGCTCTGTAAACTCTACTATCCTTCGAACAGCTTCTAGTAATACACCTATATACATCATAAAGGCAACGAAATCACCCGTGGTAATCCTGCCGTTTTTGAGTTCAAATGACCCCACAAGGATCACAACTACATACATTAAACCATCGAATGTGCGTGTAACACTGCGGAATCCTGCCATCGCTTTATAGCCTATAGCCTTTACCCCTAGGAATCTAGAATTATCTACGTCGAATCTTGCTTGTTCAAATTCTTCATTTGCAAAGGATTTTGAAACCTTTATCCCGAGCAAGCTGTCTTCTACATGTGAATTGATTTCTCCAAGTCCACTTCGCTGCATCTTGAAGGCGCGTCTCATTTTCTTTCTAAATGTATATGTTGCAGCAATCATAATAGGAATAATTGCGAACATAAGCACGGTAAGCAAAACGTCGATTCTGACTAGGAGTACAAAACCTAGTACAATCTTAATCGAAGCTATCCAATATTCTTCTGGACAGTGATGCGCAAACTCTGTAATGTCAAATAAGTCACTCGTAATTCTTGATATGAGCTGCCCCGTTTTATTCTCGCTGTAATATGAATAAGATAGGTTCTGACACTTCTCATATAAATCACGCCTCATGTCAGTTTCTATCTTTGCACCCATTACATGCCCAGTATTTTGCATATAGTAATTTGCGACAACGTCTATGGCTCTTAGGCATAGATATATGCTTACAATCTTGACTATTAAATCAGCTGTAAAAGCAGCGATATCAGTAGCTACCACATTGCTTATATACCGGATTAACAACGGTAAAACTATGTCGCTTACTGTGGTAAACGAAGCACAGACAAGATCAAAAATCAGTATTCCCTTATACGGTTTAAAGTAAGGGGCGAACCTGCGAATCAGGTAGCTAGATGACATAACTTTATCCTTAGACTCTCCCATTTTTTATGTTCCTTCCTTTAAGCAATCTCCATAAATCCCAACGTAAAAGCGCAGACAGAAACTACCTGCGCTTCTCTTTTATGCAATATATGAAATGATTATATCATATATTTTTCTGCATTTTCCGTAGTTGATTGCGTACAATCGACGGTTGAACTTATACCATCAGTAATAGTATCATAATCGTTAATACAATATCATACATTGATTTTAATTGTATTAAATACTATCGCTTTCAGGAGGTCCGTTTTGAACCTATATAACAATTTATCACCTCGAAAACAATACCTCGTCCATTATCTGGGCTGGATGCTCGCAGGGAATGCAATATTCGCTTTCGGAGTTAATGTCATTATCACACCGATGAACCTATATAACGGTGGATTTACAGGTATGGCTCAGCTGCTAAGGCTTCTTTTTGTAAACGTTTTTCATGTACCTGAAATACCAGGTATTGACATCGTTGGTATTCTCTATTTCTTGCTGAATCTACCGCTTCTTATAATCTCATATAAGGTTGTTAATAAGGAATTTTGTATCACATCGGTTATATCAATTACCCTATGTTCTGTTGCCCTCGGAATGATACCAGTTCCTAAGACCCCGATATTTAACGACTATCTAACGGCATGCTTAATCGGCGGAGTCGTTGCCGGTACAGGTGCAGGAATGGTGCTAAGGGCAGGTAGCTCTCAGGGTGGTCAAGATATCATCGGTGTTATTGTGTCAGTACTGAATCCAAATTACAGCGTTGGCAAGATAAGCATAATGATAAATATCGGAATTTACATAATCTGTCTATTCCTATTTAATATAGAAATCGTTGCTTATTCCTTAATATACACGACAATCCTCGCTATGTCACTGGACAGAGTTCACATTCAGAACATCAATATGCAGGTTATGATATTTACTAAGAAACCTGGAGTTGAGGATATTATCATGAGTGAACTCAAGAGAGGTGTTACCAACTGGAGTGGTACTGGTGCATACACCAAGGAAGACTCTAATGTAATAGTTACTATAATTGCAAAATACGAAATAACCAAGCTGCTCATGATCGTAAAGCAGGCTGATTCAGATGCCTTCGTCGTTGTAAATGAAGGCGCACAGATATACGGGAATTTCGAGAAACGCCTTACTAAATAACTTATATGCGCAGCTACTAAACAAGCTTTAATAGTCACAGTAATACAAATAACCCAAAATCAGAGTGTGAATATCAGTTCACACTCTTTCATCATACTTTTAAAATTAGTTTTCTAGTCATTTTCACTTTACCAAATACTCCTTGCCAAAAATATCAACAACTATATATGCCACATTACCGCGAGAAATAAACTTTATATCATCATAATCGTCGGTAACACTTATCTCCGCCGAGAACTCTCCGCTATAATCAGGGTCTATCATAATATAATCTATAAGGGATTCGGGCGAACTCTTGCAAGCATTTTGTAGCAATTCTCTGTCCTTGTGCTGTACATATCCTATCTCAAGTTCAGGTCTGAAAGCCATGAGCTTTGCATGACAAAGTTTCTTACCATTCTCTAGCTCATCAGCTCTCTCAATTTTGATTATTGCATCCGCTCTGTACGGGCGATCCTCTCCATTTCCATAAAAGAGATAGTTTGACTCACATGCATCGAGTCTCTTCTTAGCTGTCCCTAGCGCTAAAGTTTCTATATCACATCCAACCCAGCATCTCCCCATATCATTAGCGGCTTTTAGAAATGAACCCGAACCACAGAAAAAATCCCCAACTAAATCGCCTTTATTCGTGCACGAACTTAGTATTCGCTTCATCAGTTCTAGGGGTTTTTGAGTTGCATAACCATTTCTTTCGCTGGAAGTCCTACCTACCATGTCAATGCTCCAGACATCTTTCATATTAACAAGTGTATACCACCCATATTCATCCTGATACTCCTTGACACCCTTAAATCGATAGGGTTTAAAATCACGATTATACGACTTTTCCTTCGGCAAATTTAATGAATATTTTTTCGACTTGCTGTACATTAGAATCGTATCGTGCTTTCTTGAAAAATGCGACTTTGCACTGCCGCCAGATTTATATTTCCATATGATTTCATTTCTCATGTTCTCATAACCGAAAATTTCGTCCATAGCAAGCTTAACGTAATGTGCTGAATGCCAATCTAGATGAACCCAGATTAAGCCGTCATCTGCAAGAAGTCTCTTCATGATTACCAATCTAGTAGTCATGTTTTCAACATATTGCTCGATACTTCTATCGAAGGTGTCATCATATGCAAGGTGTTTAACTTTGTGAATCTTACCCTTGTCGTCACATATTTCTACAGTCGCATCGTATTTTGACTTTGTAAAGAACGGTGGGTCAATATAGATGCACTTGAATTTACCCTCATATCCATTTTCTAGAAGCCATATCATGAACTCTAGATTATCGCCAAGAGCTAGGATATTGTTATCTATGTCAGAGTGAGCTTCATCAGAACAAAAGCTGTCATACATGTGTTTTTCTAAGACCTTGAATGGTTTAGATACAGCTATCTCCCCATGATTTAATCCTTTAATTATGCTCTCTGCAATACCTAAAACTTTGCTCATCTTAACCTTCCTCTTTATCCACCATATCGTCCACTAATGGTTGGATGTGTCTTTTGATTATAAAATATTGATATTAATATGTCTATTTAGTGAGTTCAAAATAAACAATACTCCGCAACAAGAGAATAGTGCATGCATTCTCTAATTGTGGAGCATTTAATAGGTCAATATGTAATTAAAATATTTTAGAACTCAGCATATGTAAATGTTGGGCTGCTAAGCATACTTCCAAATAAAGAGAACACGTACAGTACAGCCATAAATATAAACATATAAAGAGTATATTTCAAGGATATCTTATTCTTAATTTTACTTATGAACGAATTCTGCGACTTTTTCATTTATCCTTACCCAACCTTCATTCCAAGGATGAACTGCATCCGAAACGATGTATTTGTTATAGCTGTATTCTGTCATATTGGTGTAATCTGCACCGTATTCATCAGCGAGCTTTTGAATCTTTTGACCAACAACTACACGCTTATCTGCAGTCATACCTGTATAATCATACCATCTGCCATTAACAGGAAGTAGAATTAACTTAACTTTAATATCGTTAGCTTTAGCAATCTCAAGGAACGCCTTAAGATCATTGTACTCTGGCGAAGTATTATAGTTTTGATTCACACGAACATCCTTCATCTTAGGATATACCTGTCTAAACTTATTCCTCCACACACGATTACTCATGTAGAAAGGATTATCGGCCTTGGATTCACTGTCTCTATGTGCATCTTGCAAGAAGCCATTCCAATTGAAACTATCTGGCGTATATCTCTCAAAGTTCTGCGGTGTCTTTTTGTTCTTCATCATAAATCTCATCGCTGCTCCGACAGTGATTTTATCTTTGTCGAAAGCATGACGCCTCTCAAATCCATATAGGAGACTTGATTCGTCATCAAGATTGACTTTGTTGATCATACGCGCCTTCATCTGTAGACTCTTGTTCTTAGATAACAGATGTTCGGTTCTTTTTGCAACGTATTTTTTTGTCTTTATTGGAATATTCTTATTTTCCATAAAGGCAAAATACTCCGTCTCCGAAAACCTCAGAGCATAGTCATTTTTCTTAACCCCTGAATGTTTAAACCATGTTGGAGAAACCAGCAATATAACCTTTTTGCTCTTTAGATGTGGCTGCAAAGAACCGAGCGCTACAGTGTGGAACAGCGTCTGATTGAACGGACCTCCGACTGTAACGAGTTTAACATCTGTATCCCTGAAGAAGTTCGATGGATGATACTGAGTATTACGACCGTGTCTGAACTCAGATGAGCCGAGCATGAGTACCGAATCTTTTTCAAGGTTTCGTGACAATGCATTATACGACAAATCTTTATATGTGTTATACCACGTTCCAAACTGTCCTGTCTTGTTTTTAAGATCATTATTAGCACATATAAAGTGTACAACCACTGTGAACATCGCCAGCAGCACGAGAGCCGCTACAAACGAGTTTATCTTCTTCATCTTATCTTCGTTCCTGTCTTATTCTCCTAGAATTCTTGCTGAAACTGTTTCTATAATCTTGTTTGGCGTATCCATCTGCTCCCTTGTAAATTCAGATGGTGATAAAACAACTCCATACTCATCCTGAATATCTAACAAAAGACTAACATAGTCAAGTGAATCGATTAAATCTTCCTCTAGCAAATTGATATCTGGATTTTCCTTTACAATTTCATCTCCACAAATGTTCTCAATGATGTCTAATAGCTTATCTCTCATGATATCTTCCTCCTGATTACAACTATAATTTAAATATTTTGTTTTAAATTTCTATTGTATTTTTAATGTTTCTATATGCTTCTTAAATTTTAATTATGCGATTATCTACCTAACCTTGACTCGATAGTAAGATTCCTAATCTTCCGGAGAATATGAAGAATCCAAACATAACGAGGTGTAGTGTGATAAACCACGATGCTCCCATAAACCACTTGTCTTTTTTATGAGCCTTATAGAATTTTGATTTCTTCTGGTATATCTCGCATACAGATAACAACACTCCGTGATATAGACCGTATGCGATGTAGTTAAGCTCAAGTCCATGCCATACACCCATGACGAACATGTTAATCATAAAAGCGATTGAGGCGATTATAAGCTTGTTCTTAATCTTACGTGTTCTTACTAGCGCCATTGTGATTCTAGAGAAGAGGAAGTCTCTAAACCAGAATGATAGCGTCATATGCCAACGATTCCAAAACTCTTTGATATCCTTACTCACGAACGGTGCATTGAAGTTCTCCGGTGTCCTTACTCCAAATATGTAGCTAGCACCTATAGCCATATTGCTATAACCAGCAAAATCAAAGAACAGATAAACTCCGTAGATATAGAAGTAAATTGCTATTGAATACCATGTCCCTCCGGTTCCGAAGTAATTCATGACCGTGTAGAAGCATGCTGCAATTACCATCTTATAAACCATACCCTTGAGTATCTTGTATATACCTTCTCCTAAAAGCTCTAGATACTCATCTCTAGGAATGATTTTATCCACATCCTCGTCAAATCTTCTGCTTCTATCAATAGGTCCAGAAGTGATAGCGGGGAAAAACAGAAGTAGATATATGAAATTTGAAGTCTTAAATTCCTTTATAACCCCATCGTATATTTCGATTACCATCTGTGTAGACTTGAATGTCATGTATGATAATCCTAAGAATGCAAAGATGTGGTACTTATTGCCAGTCAAACCTAGGATTTTATAAATTGTGAGCGGAGCTAAACTCGCTAACAAAAATATCCTATACTGCCATGTTACTCTGCCATTCTTGGTTCTTAGTTCAAGATATATGCGTACAACAGCATACTCTATGACCGTGTACAGACCGAGATTGAAAAGAGCATTTAAATTACTACCCATCGACAGCCATATAAACACAAATGTTACGAACATCCCGTACCACTTGATTGACTTCTCTCTGCAACCCAGATATATTGCAGGAATCGACAGACCCGCTAACCATATAAAGAAGCTATTGTCTGTAAAAAGCTGCATCTATACCAACTCCTCCAATTTCTTTCTATCTGCCTTGCCATTGTTAGTAAGTGGCATCTTGTCGATAAACTTTACACGCTTTGGGACCATGTAGCTAGGCAAGAAGGCTTTTAGCGTTTCACGCACGTATTTTCTGCCACTATAGTCATCAGCAATGATATTCCCTTCTCTTACCACAAAGGCAGTAAGACTCTCAACCTTTCCTTCGTGTCTCTTTGGAATAACTGCAGCAGCTGCTACTCCATCTATATTTGTAAGATTAGACTCAATATCTCCAAGCTCTATTCTGTAACCATGTAGCTTAACCTGATGGTCAATTCTGCCATCGCAGAACAGCATACCCGATTCATCGTAGTGACCTGTGTCGCCTGTCCTGTAAGCCCTAACAAGCTCATTAGGATTTTCACTTAGGGATCCGGCTTCAGTCATGAAGAATACTTTGTCGGTTCTCTCTTTATCCTTATAGTATCCCGAGCTTACTGAGTCTCCGACGATTATCATTTCGCTGTTGTCTGGATCAATTCTGATCTCAGTACCCGGTTTAGGAAGCCCGATAGGGAGTGCACCTTCTCTATCAATAATCTCATCTGTGATATCAATTTCTGTCACACATACAGTCGATTCTGTTGGACCATATGTATTGATGACCTTTGCATGAGGGAATCTCGCCCTAAGCTGTCTCGCCGTATCCTTTGTAAGAACCTCTCCGCAGAAAAGGAACGCCTTGATACTTCCAAATTTCTCTTCACTAAAATCGGCTTCTCCTAAGCACATATCCGAAAACGAAGGAGTAGACACCCAGTATTCGATATCAGACGATGCGATATACTTTAGCATTTCCGGCATATCCTGCTGCAAGCCTTTATCCAGCGCAATGATTATCGATCCAGTTGCGAGACCAGTGTACAAATCCATCACAGATAGGTCAAAAGAAAAAGGAGCTTGATTTAAAAATCTTGTAGCCTCTGGAATACCGCCAGAAAGTGTCACTGACCATTTTAAGTAGTTATTAAGCGCATCAGCTGGTATTTTAACGCCCTTAGGCTTTCCTGTGCTTCCCGAGGTAAATATGATGTAGTAAGTCTCATCACCTGATACAGACTCTCTATCGTCATAAGAGGTGCAACTTTCAAGAATAGTATCGAGTTTTTCTCTGCCAACAACCTCATACTTATCATCTATATTGAGCATTTCCTCATGTTGCACCACTATTACGATTTCATTATCTATAGCTGATGCAATATCACTTACCCTCTCTGGAGGATTTCCTATATCCACTGGACAATACGCATGGCCTGATCTCACGCATGCGAGAAAAGCAACGAGCATATCCGGATGCTTATGTCCATAAACCATGATAGGTTCACGATTTCCTTTTAGTCTATTCGATATGTAACTAGCAAGCGCTGATGACCTTTTCCAAAGTTCGCCATAGGTTATCTTACCATCTCTAGAGCTAAACACCAAGCGATCCGGTGCTTCTATAGCAGTACTCTTAATCTTTGCTATGATATCCATATCGTACCTCCATAAATCCTTCGTTATAATAAATATTATATAAACCGCCTTAAATGACTGGGAAGAAATTATTAAATAAAAATTAAGATTGAATTTTCTTGGTTTTTGTAAAAATACAATACTTGTTACCATAAAAAATGAGATGCTATATGACATCCCACTTAAGTCAATACTGTTCAAACTGGCTTTTGCTAATGCAATTTTATTTCTTAACTATTTTAGCATATAGCAGTTTCGATTCGAGGTCTATTTCTTTAACATGTTCACTAAGCGATTCCCCTGTTAACTTCTTGTACTCTGTCTCCGAATTAACACCCTTCTCCTTGAGAACCCCCTTTTCAGCCTTATCTATCTCTGTCTTACTCACTGATACTCGTTTTTTCTCTGCTATAGCATGAAGTACCAGCTTAGCTTTAACATTCTCTTTTGCCATCTCATCTATCTGTTTATCAAACTGTGAATGTGACAAATCAGCTTCCTTAAGATATTCAGCCATGGTCATATCATATTCCTTGATGCGCTTCTTATACTGGCTCTTGATGTTATCAATTTCTCTTGATAACTGTACCTTTGGGTATTTAATCACTCTTGTATTCTTAAGAAGCACCTGCCACTCTTGCTCAGTTAGCGTCCTTTCCTTTGGCATCCTGAATTCAACATACTTTTCAGATTTAATGAGATCGTATCCTGTATATCTTGTGACAGTGAACATGAATAATGCGACATCTATGATGATAAAGATAAGTAATCCTATAAGGAGCTTCTGTTTACGAGTATGTCTCTTATGCGGGCTATTACCTTTAGATGACGACATCGCCACTTACCTCCTCATTAATCTTTTTAAACTTATCGCCATTTAATAGAGACTGTCCACTGAGCTTGTAATCAGCCTCTACAGAGCCATCAATAATCTCGTATTTCTGCGAATTATCTGGTAAAGCTAAACCATAAATATCTTTTCCCAAGACAGAGGATACTCTTATCTGTTTAGGTGTCCCATCTATAACATACTCGGTCTTACCATCAGTCATCACCGAATTCCATTCGTCAGAATCGGTATTTCTGTACTCAATCCTATAGTTGTCTACCCTGCCACTTGCAGCTGTAAACTTCACACTTGTCTTTCCACCCTTTACACTCGTTACAACCTTAGACGGTTCAAGTTCAGTGGAATTAAGAATATCCTCATCACCGATCTTGAAAGGTATAACCTCTTTATAACCTATATAATCACCCTTTCCTTTGACTAACGCATATGCTGTGCCAGTATTTATATTATTAATATAAGAAACGGTATAATCCTTATTTAGTGCCAGTGATTTTCCATTATCAGTAAGATTAATATTGATTGTAACAGGACCGCCTGTATACTTAAGCATGTCATTTGATGCTTCTGCATTAAGACCCGGACTACCTGCTTTCACGGCTTTCTTATCTACATACATAACGTCGTAGTCCACCTTACCTTTGATGCCATCTACTCTTCCCGTGCTTGTAAATTGCCACATCGTGTAATCAGATGATGCCGAAAGATTGCTCGAATAATGAGCAATCCAAACCTCGTTGGAATTGTTGACAAGATTTGTAGTATCCACTCCCGTGGTGCTTCCCGCTAGGGATGTTGAAAGATATATTGATGCAGGGTATCCCTGTGAACGACAATATGACAAAAAGGCATCAGCAACTGCGGTCATTCGTTTCTTTGCATACTCACTTCCGTTTGCACGCCAAGAAGTGTAGGCATTATCGAATCTGCCGTCGGAGAATTCTAGGTCCATAACTAGCGGTAGCTCTAAGTCATATTTCTTAGCAAGCGCAACTAACTTCTTAGCTTCAGCAATAGCTTCATCTTCGTTTGTAGCCTGCGAATACCAATATACTCCCCGTGCGATTCCTGCTGCCTTAGCTCCCTCCATGTTTACATCGAACTTTGAATCTGTTTTGAAATCAAAATTAGATGATGTAGTCGCACCAGCCCTGATAAATGCATAATTTACACCATCGCTCTTTACTGCTTTCCAGTCGATATTGCCCTGCCATTCAGATACATCTATTCCGAGAAATTCATAATAACCCTCTCTATCCGGAGGTGTGCTCGGTAGCGATGTGCCTGCAAATGCCGAACTAGAAGCAAAAAACACCAATAGAAATAAAGCCACTATCAAAGCAGTAATACGGCTAATGACAGTTAACAAAGAATCTTTATGCGATATAATATATCCTTTGGTGTTTGAATTCATTAAATTCTCTCTTTATATTTCTCTTTGATTAATTACTTAAAATAATAACCTAAATATGATGGAAATGATGGAAATTCAGAAAAATAAATGCGGGTGATGAACACCCACATCGACTGTCTATTTATTATAGCATAATATTTATCTGTGCTGTGTGAAAAATCTATGCAAATACTGTTATGCTTATTTTAGAATAGGAAATTTGATGAGGTAGCCTACTAGTATAATGTTCAAACAAATACTCAATATTAATATGACTCATTGCTACTTCTTGAAATATCCACCTCGCCTTAGTTTCTCTATAAAGTCGTTTATGATCCCTGCTGTAAGTCCCCATATATTTCTACCATCGTATTTGTAGAAATATATGCTTCTATAACTAGAATCCCAGGCGTAGGTTTTCCCTCCTTCGATTCTGTCATAGGGAAAGCCTTCGACTGGCACGCTCCTCATCGCTACGTTGTAGCGTTCTGGTTGTGTCTCTAAAAAGAATGTCAGTGGTACCGTGAATACCTCGGCCACTTCATCGAAAGAAAATGTGTAGTCATAATCCTTGAGCAGACCCACCACCGGCTGCAGGGTGTCGCCTGAATACACATTCACGACATCTAGCTCATCAAGAACTTCGATGCTGGATGGGGCGATGAGTAGCTCCTCGCTCGCCTCCCTAATAGCAGCATCAGTAGCAGGCTCGTCCTTCATGGTGCTGCCTCCAGGAAAACATATCTCACCTGGCTGCCTCCTCAGATTCCTGGCACGCACCTCAAACAATACCGATAGACCATGCGGAGTCTCCATTATAGGGATTAGAACACCGAAGCTTTTAGATGTAGACTCCGCCCCAGGATCATTCAGTAACGCTGTTTTTAATCTCTTAATCTCATTCATACCCAATCTCTATTTCATCTTGCTTTTTATTTAACCAGTAAAGTATTTCAGACTGCAAGCATGATGAATAGTATTTAGTCAATTATATATTCATCTGCTCAGGATCACAACTCCGTCTGCTTTTCAGCACTACCTATAAAATAAGCGAAGCAGTAGTGCTGCTCCGCCTCACATATTTTTGCAATTTACACAGCGATTAGTTCTCTTCGATAAACTTTAGAAGCTCCTCTGCGCCCTTCACGATACTATCTCTGTCCTCCGGATCTCTACCGAGGTGAGTGTAAACTTCTCCGATAAATACTCCGTTGTCCTTTAGGCACTGATATACCTTATCGATGATAGGGTCACAGATTTCCTGCTGCTGCATTGGACCGAATGGGTTAGCAAAATAAGTTGTAGATAGTCCAACCTCCTGTGTTGTGCCCTTAGCCATTCTCTTTCCCTCAACGAATACAGTCTTTGCATCATCAAGGTTATTGAACTGATGTAGTCCGAGGTCTTCATCGTAGTTATTTGCATACGCGAAGAGGTCAACGTGATGATTATCTGTAACTACTGAGTAAGGAGCGGCTGGCGTAATAACTCTCGCATTTGATAAATCCGGGTTAAAGAATATAGATCTATTCATATCACGATAAGGTGTACCTGGATCGAGATCATCAAGTCTCACAAACGCGCCTATTTCAGTACCCTTTGCGTATACCGTACCATCTTCAACATGGAATGTTCCCATGTCGTCAAACACGATTTCTATATTCTTAATCTTCTCATTACCAAGCGACTTTAGAGCTTCAATAGTTTCAGACTTTCCAGCTCCTGAGTCTCCCATGAGGCAGATACCCTTGCTCTTTCCATTCTTGAGAGTAATATTTACAAATGCACCGTGAATTGGTAACCACCCCTTCTGCATCATCGCAACGTTATGGAGTGTGAGAACGGTCTTCTTCATGTATCCGAAGTAAGAAATCTTCTCGTTATATGTAACAGAGCCTACCCAAATATTCTCCTCTTCATCGTGGTAGAAGGTGCATGCATTCTTGCCATCATCGTTACCGAAAATCAGCACACAGTCAGGTTTCTTTGAAGCCTCCTTCTTGGATGCAAGCTCAAACAGGTTAGCTAACGAAACTCCATTTGACATAAAATCTCTGTGGAAGTAAACGAAAACTGTCAGATCTCCAACCTTGGCAGGGAAACAGAAGAATTCATCACTATTACCCTTAAATGTATCCAGTGGATTCTCATATACCTGCTGGAATGCCCATTCACGCTTATTCGATTTAGGATGTAGAATCATTGGCGTACGAAGCATAATGGAGTCGATAAACTTAACCTTTCTCAGCAACTCATAGCGAGAGCTAAGCTTAAATGATTCGTTCTTATATAATGATAGTGCTGCGTTAGTTCCTGCAGGCTGCTGACGGTATATCTTATTTGCACGGCCCATCAGAGTTTCTTCGATGCGTCTATATGTAGCCATAATAAGCTGATTATGAGAAGAATCAGCATGTACAAATGTTGTTGAGCTCGATTCTCTTCTTCTATCTGTTGTAACTGAGTACCTCTCGTGAGCCTTCCAGAAGTCATACATGCCTTCTACGAACGAAAGTGCTAACGTTCTATCTTCAATATAAGGTGATTCAATCTCCTCTGCAGAAAAAACTAATGTCTGACGTGCAAATGTAGATAGCGCCTCGATAGCCGTCTGTAGCGACTTACCCTGCGTTGCCCAATTATAAAGCTTTGAATCAGTCTCCTCGAGATGAGCTATATAACTCTGCATAAACACCTTGAATTCCTTAGACTTAATAACCTCTAGACTAGTCTCAGGGTATACTAAATCAAAGTTCAAAATGACTTCATTATCGTTTAGATAAATTCTATCTTTCATTACTACACCTTTTTCTAAAAAATTTTTATCATTACAATGGTTTAACTACATCTAACTGTAGCATTTTTTGTATATTCTTTCAATACATATGTATTATTTTTATTGATTTCTAACAAATTTTAATCGATTTTTCTCGACGAAAGTATATCTTTTATGTCAGCTATACTAAATTTGTATGCGGTATTGCAGAAATAGCACTTAACCTCGATATCTTCACCATCATTCACGATATCCTGTAGATCCTTATCGTTAATTGCGTCTAGCGCTCTCTTTACCTTCTCCTTGGAGCAGTCACAGTAGAACTCCACGTCGTGTCTCTCCGTAAACTCAATATCTACGCCTTCAAATATATGTAAAAGCATGTCTTCAGGTGCCATCCCCTGCTCCATCATAGTTGTTACAGGTTCCAGATTAGCTAACTTCTTCTCCAGGAGTTCAATCACATCCTCGGGAGCATCTGGTAAGAGCTGCACAATGAAGCCTCCAGCATGCTTTACGCTGCTATCTGTATCTACCATGATCCCTAGACCAACTGCTGATGGTAGCTGTTCCGACACAGTAAAATAGTATGCGAGATCTTCAGCAATCTCTCCAGTTTGAATCTCTACCTGACCGCTATACGGCTCCTTTAATCCGAAATCGTAGCTAACTGTTAGAAGACCTCTTCCTACTGCCGCACCGACATCGAGTTTCCCGGCATACTTGCGCGGGATATCAACATTTGGATTTCCTGGAAATCCTTTGACATGACCATGACTATCCGCTGTGACGGTTATGTATCCTGCAGGACCATCGCCCTTAAGAGAAATCGTCACTATATCCTTATCACCTTTCATCATGCTGCCCATTATAGCCCCTGCTGATAGCAGTCTGCCTAGGGCTGCCGTCACTACGGGCAGTGTTTTATGACGCTCTCTTGCTTCAGCCACGAGATGAGTAGAGCTGATAGCGAAAGCTCTAACGCTATCATTTGCAAGGCTCGCCCTTACTATATAGTCCTTATTATCCATCTTTTCTCCAATTGTCTAATCATTAAACTTAGAATCATCAGTCATTAATTCGGTTGCACTGAGTTCCTAAAGTATCCTCTTCTTTTTAAACACATATATAAGACCCAGTACCACACTTAAACTGAGTACAGATACGTATATGTATCCAAAACGCCACCCGAATTCTGGTAGCTTCAGATTCATACCGTACCATCCTGTAATGAGTGTTAGCGGTGCAAAAATACTGGTCACGACCGTAAAGAACTTCATCAAGTTATTCTGTTCTATATCTATCTGCGCTTGGTACATCTCACTGACGTGATTAAGATATTCTTGAACCCTGAGTATAAAACTATAGAGCTTATCAAATCTCTTATCTAAGTATGAAAACATTTTATCCAGCTCTGCTAGGTCATCTGTAAGAAGCTCCATTCTTTCATAATATTGCTTCTTGAACATGATTTCCTTTCGTCTAACCACAATTTGTTTGAGCCCTGCTTTATCAGGTCTAGCGCCTCCAAATAGTTCTTCCTCCATGTCTACAATACTCGACTCAAGATTCTCAAGCTCATATATGTCATTCGATGAATACTCTAACATCAATTCGAGCAGTTCATCGCGCGGATCTTTGCTATTAACCTTTGATACACATTCTATAAGCTTTGCATCTTCCGTTATAAGAACGCATTCATTCTGAGATGTGATTATAAGTGCTGAATTATCATCTTCAGTGCGAAATCCTAAAATAAGCTCATCAGCAATGCCTCGGAACACATACTCCCTAAGTGCTCTAATTTTCTCGTTAGATTTTTCATCTAGCGATTCTAAAAAGTCTCGTTTTTCTTCATGTGAACTTATTAATCTAATCATCTTTACTCCTCTTTATACCGCTGTATTATACCATATGTATTGGAAATTTAACTAATTAAGGATATAATTGTAAATTGTAAATCTCATATTCTTATGGATTCCGGAGGAATTATGAACACAAAAGAAATTGTATCGAGATTAGAATACAAATTACTAAAAGGGTCACTTGACCAAGCCGTGACAGGTATCTGTTTCGACAGCAGAAAAGTAAAGCCAGGCGATGTCTTTGTATGCATTCGCGGCGCATCATTTGACTCTCACGATGCACTTCTGCAGATTGATAGTGGCAATCCTGCCCTCATCATAGTAGATGAGAGCTGCGAGCTCGACATATCAGCTGTAAGCTCAACTGTAATTGCAACCTCGGATACAAGACATGCTAAAGCTGTGGTTTCAGCAGCATTTTATGGTTATCCAGCAGAAAAGCTCAAGATGGTTGGCGTTACTGGATCAAAGGGTAAGACTACTGTTACAACGATGATTATGGCATCGTTAAGAGAAGCAGGCTATAGAGCAGCATCAATAGGCTCAAATGGGGTGAACTTAGACGATGAAGTTCTAGAAGTTGCCAACACCACACCTGACTCTGACCAGATGCAGAAATTTCTTTCTATCATGGTATCAAAAGGTATAGAATACGCAGTTCTCGAGTGCTCATCACAAGGTCTTATGCAGCATAGAACTGATATGATTAATTTTGATGTCGGTGTATTTCTCAATATTCAGCATGGAGACCATGTTGGAACAGATGAACACCCTACTTTTGAAAACTATGCATATTGTAAAAGTCTTCTGCTACAACAGTGTAATACGGGCATCGTTAATCTGGATGATGAAAATATTGATTTCATTGTAAAAAATGCAACATGTAATCTAATTACTGTCGGTCACGATGGAATACATAAGAAAACGGATAAGCTCGGCAGCAGACCAGATTATGCAATCTCAGAGCCTCACACCAAGAAATGTAACGGATTTATAGGTGAAGAGTTTAAACTTTCAGGCATGCTTAATGACACTGTATTTGTAAACATGCCCGGTGAGTTCGTTCCGCTAAATGGCGCAGCTACAATCGCTACTATAGAAGCTCTCGGAATACCTACAGATGCAGCGAAAAAAGCTCTTTCTCATATCCATATTAACGGCAGAGTTGATATGATTTACCGCACAGAAGCCCTAAGTGTATGCATTGACTCTGCTCACACTAGAGAGAGCACGAGAGCTGTTCTCGAAGCACTTAGAGCATATAATCCAAAGAGGCTCGTATGTGTATTTGGCGCTGGGGGAAACAGAGATATTGAGAGAAGAATCGGAATGGGTGAATCATCTGGGAAATATGCCGACTTCTCCATTATTACTACTGAGCACAACAGGTTTGAGCCGTTTGAAACTATACTTGAAGGCGTTAAGTCTGGCCTTGAGCCAACCGGTGGAAAGTACATGGTTATAGAGAATAGACCAGAGGCTATACACTATGCGATTACTCAGTCCGAACCAGGCGACCTCGTTGCTATCATCGGTCTTGGTGACGATAAATACCAGCATATAAACGGTGTTAACGTTCCTCAGGATGACGATAAGTGTGCTAGAAAAGCAATTAAAGAGTGGGAAGAAAATAAAACCAATTAGGTATATAAAGTGATCTAAGATTAGAGGGTCAAAATGATTAGATTTGATAACGATTACAGTAGAAGTGCACATCCAAAGATAATTGAGGCTTTAAGCGAAGATATGTATAATTCATATGCTGGCTACGGACTCGACTCATGGTGCGAAATAGCAAGTGATGAAATTCGAAAGGCAATAGGCAAACCAGATGCAGATATTCACTACCTTATAGGTGGCACACAGACTAACATGACTGTAATAGATATTGCACTTCGGAGCTTTGAAGGTGTCATATCAGCTGATACAGGTCATGTTAATGTCCATGAAACGGGCTCTATTGAGTTCACGCGCCATAAGGTCATCGCCCTACCATCAGCAGATGGTAAAATCACATCTGCACAGGTTAGAGAACAAGGTGTGCTAAAAGTACAGAACCCGACGCCAGGTCACGTAGTAGAACCTAAGATGGTGTACATCTCTCAGCCTACAGAATTCGGCACGCTATATAGTAAGGAGGAACTCGAGGCGATTCGTGCATCTTGTGATGAATTTGGGTTCTATTTGTTCGTAGATGGTGCACGACTTAGCTATGCACTTTCCTCTCCTTTTAATGACGTCGATCTAAAACATATCGCTAGTATCTGCGATGCATTTTACATAGGTGGCACAAAGTGTGGTGCGCTGTTTGGAGAAGCAGTTGTTATACTAAACAACGAGCTAAAGCCTCATTTCTTTAGTTATCAGAAACAGCACGGTGCACTCCTTGCAAAAGGATGGCTTCTTGGTCTTCAGTTCTATACACTTTTTAAGGATGATCTCTACACTGAAGTTGCAAGAGCAGCAGTAAAGATGGCGCTAAATATCAAGTCTGCTATGCTTTCAAAAGGCATCAAGCTTGCCGTAGATAGTCCGACTAACCAGCAGTTCTTTATTATGACTAATGAGCAGATTAAAGCGCTTAGCGAAGAATACATGCTATCTGAAATTGAGACTATAGATGAGTCTCATAAGTGCATGAGACTTTGCACCGCTTGGTATACAAAGCAGCAGGATGTTGATTCATTTATAGAGGCAATTAAGAGGCTTTAATTAGCAAAATAAAACAACCTGACTAATTCGAAAATCGGTAGTCAGGTTGCACTATAAGTCCATTTTAAAATTAATTAAGAACCTCTACTCCATCGAAGTTAACTCCAATCATCTCTTCGAGTTCAGCACTGATGCTGATTACAAAGTCAATGCCATAATCCTTAGAGATATCCTTAATCTTTGAAAGGAAGCTTGGAAGCATATCTAGAGAGAAATCAGCATGTCTCATGATACCGTCCAGGAAGATTGTCTGGATGTCATTGTCAGAACTGATAATACCGAATAGGAATCCGATATACTCATCTTCATTAGTTATATGAACAAAATCCTCCATGCAGATTACACGAATCTTGTAGTCTAAATCATAGATAAGTCTGGAATTCTTGTTAATAAATACGGTACTGCCCTTGGTTTCCTCGACACTTGCGTTAGCTAGCTCGATCATTTTCTTGGTCTTGCCCTTACCTTTATGTCCTACCAATAATTTAACCATGGAATCGTCCTCCTTTATTTTCTTTTTTTGATTATACAATACCCGAATTTGTATATCAACAAATCCGGGTATCGAATTTAATATGTAGTAAAACTAGTTGCTATTTTTCTTCTGCAGCCTTCTCAGCATCTAGTCTCTTAACAACTTCATCAATTCTGTGTGCAACCTCGATAAAGTCTTCCTCAACGAAGCCTCTTGTTGTCATTGGAGCTGTACCAACTCTAACACCGCTAGTCTGCATTGGAGAACGCTTCTCGTTAGGAACGCAGTTTTTATTGAGAGTTATACCAACCTCATCGCAAGCATTCTGAAGATCCTTACCGGAGAATTCCTTGTCAGAAAGATCGATTAGGAATACGTGGTTATCTGTTCCTCCAGTTACAATCGTGTAACCTAGCTTGAGCATCTCATCAGCAAATGCCGCACAGTTCTTAACAACCTGTGCTGCATAATCCCTGAATTCAGGTCTTAGTGCTTCCTCAGCACAAACAGCTTTACCAGCGATGATGTGCTCGAGTGGGCCACCTTGTGCAAATGGGAATACTGCACTATCTATTTTCTTAGCGAGTTCTTCCTTGCAAAAAATCATTCCACCTCTTGGTCCTCTAAGCGTCTTATGGGTTGTTGTTGTGATGATATCAGCATATCCGAATGGGGATGGATGTACTCCACCAGCAACGAGACCAGCGATATGAGCCATGTCTACCATGAATAGAGCACCAACACTCTGTGCAATCTCAGCAAACTTCTCAAAATCGATAATTCTTGAGTAAGCACTAGCACCAGTAAGAATTAGCTTAGGCTGAAGTTCCTTAGCCTTTTTCTCAAGGTCGCTCATATCGATGAATCCATTATCATCTACGTTGTAGAAATGAACATCGAAAAACTTACCGCTGAAGTTAACCGACGATCCGTGAGTTAGGTGCCCACCGTTGTCTAGGTTAAGTGAAAGGATTGTATCACCTGGTTCTAAAACTGCATTATAAGCAGCAAAGTTAGCCTGTGATCCACTGTGCGGCTGTACATTTACGTGATAATCTGTATTGAATACCTCTCTCCACTTATCGCAACAGTATTCCTCGAGTTCATCAACGTATCTTGTTCCACCGTAGTATCTTCCCTTGTTTCCGGAGTGTCTAGCAACTGGCTTTGCAGGATATCCTTCTGCATACTTCCATGATAGACAGCTTCCGCAAGCAGCAAGAACTGCTTCTGAACAGTAGTTCTCAGATGCGATTAGCTCCACGTTATTCTTCTGTCTGTTGTACTCCTTCTCAACTAGAGCAGCAACTGTAGGAGACGTCTTTGCAATTTCAGCGATATTCTCTAAGTTATATCTGCTGTCATCGTAGCCATTTCTGTCAAACATTAATTTTCCCGTCCTTTCGATTGAAAAAAATTCTTATATCTCCAATAAGATATATGGATCCTAAAAAGAGCATCACGTCTGCACCAGACGACAGTGCCCTATCAAAGGCTGTTTTTTCATCGCTGATAGCTGTTACAGCGATATTTTCATCTTCGAGTGTTTTCTTTAGCACCTCTGCTTTAAGTGCTCTCGGACTAACCGGTTCGGTTACAATCACCTCGTTTGCATCTACTGCAGCAAGACCTGAACGAAGTATCTCAGTCATAGCCTGATACTCCTTATCTCCAAAACACCCGAAGAGCGTAATTATTCTCTTATTCTTGAATATAGTTTTCCTAAGTTCCTTAAGCGTCTCCATGGCAGCTTTGAGTCCTTGAGGATTGTGCGAACCATCTATCACGATGTAGGGATCGCTCTTGAGAATCTCAAAACGCCCCATATTTCTCGCATTCGCTAGACCTTTCCGCATTTCTAAGTCATCGATTTCGATTAGTTTGCGGTCTCGCATACTATTTACAGCAAGCAGTGCAGTTATAGCATTCCTAACTTGATGTTCACCGATGAGAACTATCTTAACATCATCCATTTTGACTCGATCAGTTCCATCTCCGAATTCAAAATCAAAACTCATAAGTTCAGAATAATCATTTATTCTATATTTGGCAAGTGATGCGTCGATAAATCTGGAATTCTTTTCCCTAGCAACATCGGCTATAACATCTTTGACTTCGAGCTCAGAAGATTCTGAGATAACTGGAACACCCGCCTTTATGATTCCAGCCTTAGCCTCTGCAATCATAGGAAGTGTGTCACCAAGCATGTCAACATGGTCGAAACCTATCTGGGTAATCACTGATACTAGAGGGTTTGAAATGACATTTGTCATATCCATCTTACCGCCTATCCCAGTCTCTAGAATCACTATATCAGGTGTTTGCTCTAGAAAATACAGCAAAGCTGTAGTTGTTAGTATCTCGAACTCAGAGAAGTATCCAAATCCTTCATCGTTAACTTGTTCCGCAAATGACATCACATATGTAGCAATCCTGCAGAAATCATCATCACTAATGTAATTCCTGTCTATATCGAATCGCTCATTGTACTCCATAACGTGGGGAGATGTGAAAACCCCAACAGAATAACCGGCTGCTCGCAGCATCGATGCTATGAACTGGCAAACAGAGCCTTTGCCATTCGTGCCTGCAACATGGACAAATTTTAAGTCTTTTTCAGGGTTACCTAATAACTCGAGAAGCCTTTTCATCCGCGAAAGTCCAAGGGGTCCTCTCTTAGATGTCATTTCCCAAATGCGCCGTATAACCGCCTCACTCGCTTTATTTGGCACTTGCTTCACCCATGGACTCAAGTCTCTTGATAACTGTTTCTAGCATCTCACGGTACTTGTCGCCCTTCTGTTTCTCCTCTTCAACCACCGATACAGGAGCCTTTGCAACAAATCCCTGATTAGAGAGCTTCTTCTCTACACGAGCAACCTCGCCCTCGAGTCTCTTCTTCTCCTTCTCAAGTCTCTCGCGCTCTGCTTCGAAATCAACCAAATCAGCTAGCGGAATCAGGAGCTCTCCTCCAGTGAATAACGCTGAAACTACTCCATCTGGAGTTTCGCTATCAGTTTCTTCAACTGTTATATCTACAACATTAGCAATCTTCTTAATGTGGGCAGAAATCGCTTCAACTGTATCCTTAAGCGCGTCCGTCTTTACGATCAGATTAAGCTTGCGACTAGGTGCAGCATCTACTTCTGTTCTAGCATTTCTAATTGCTTTGATGATTTCTTTAGCAGTCTCAATTCTTGAAACAGATTCAGAATATGCCTTTGTTTTGTCATAAATCGGCCATGATGATGTGATTAGCAAGTTATCATCGCTCTCCGAAGCATTTGTTTCTGCTGGCAAATATCCCCAGATTTCCTCTGTAATAAACGGCATGAATGGGTGAAGAAGTTTAAGTAAGTCTTTGAGCACTCTCTGAAGCACGAACCTTGCGGTTGCCTTATCTTCTTCATCATCGCTCCATAGTCTCGCTTTAACAAGCTCTATATACCAGTCACAGTACTCATCCCATATGAGTTCATAAACCTTCTGACCTGCAAGACCGAGTTCAAACTTCTCCAACGAATTTGTAATATCTGCCGCCGCTTCATTTACAAGCGATATAATCCACTTATCCTCATCTCTAAGTATTGCATCCTCATCAGTTGCCATCGGTAATAGATTACCTTCGTCATCCAGAAGATTCATGATTGTAAATCTCGACGCGTTCCAAAGCTTGTTAGCGAAGTTGCGCGAGGATTCGAGTCTATCCCAGATAAATCTAGTGTCATTACCTGGAGTAATTCCAGTAATCAGCATAAATCTTAGTGCATCTGCACCAACCTTATCGATTACTTCAAGCGGATCGATTCCGTTGCCGAGTGATTTACTCATCTTTCTACCCTGTTCATCCCTTACGAGACCGTGCAGGAATACATATTCGAAAGGTGGTTCACCCATAACCTCACACCCTGAGAACACCATTCTGATAACCCAGAAGAACAGAATATCGTATCCTGTAACCATAACTGAGTTAGGATAGAAATAATCAAGCTCAGGCGTCTTATCGGGCCATCCTAATGTAGAAAAAGGCCAAAGCCCAGAGCTAAACCAAGTATCAAGTACATCCTCATCCTGATGCAAATGAGTGCACCCACACTTAGGGCATACACTTGGAACCTCTCGACTTACGACGATTTCCCCGCAGTCATCACAGTAGTATGCAGGTATTCTGTGTCCCCACCATAGTTGCCTTGAGATGCACCAGTCGTGAATATCGTTTAGCCAATTTAGGTAAATCTTCTCAAATCTCTCAGGGACATGCTTTAGCTTTCCAGACTTTACAGCCTCTATCGCTGGTTTAGCGAGATTTTCCATCTTTACAAACCACTGATCCGAAAGCTTCGGCTCAATTGCGTTATGACATCTATAGCACTTTCCTACCGGAATAGTAAGATCTTCAATCTTAACTAGGAAACCAGCTTCCTCAAGGTCATGTACCCATGCCTTACGGCATTCATATCTGTCCATTCCCTCGTATTTGCCAGCCAGCTCGTTCATCGTAGCATCATCATTCATACAAGACATGATTGCCAGACCATGTCTCTGGCCTACGAGGAAGTCATTAGCATCGTGGGCAGGTGTAATCTTTACCGCACCAGTACCTTTATCTGGGTCTGGATACTCATCCGCAATAACGGGAATCTCCCTATTCAAAATAGGTAAAATTACAGTCTTACCTACTAAATCCGCATATCTATCATCTTCAGGGCTTACAGCAATTGCAACGTCGCCGAACATAGTCTCAGGTCTAGACGTCGCAACAGTGATTCCCTCTCCACCATCCTTTGCAGGATAACGGAAGTACCAGTACTTACCTGGCTCATCTTCGTGTTCAACCTCAGCATCTGATAGTGATGTCATGCAGTCCGGACACCAATTTACAAGCCTATTGCCCTTGTATATCATACCTTTATCATACAGCCTGATAAACAACTCTGTTACAGCCTTGTTACAGCCCTCATCCATCGTAAAACGTTCTCTACGCCAGTCACATGAGTCTCCGAGCTTACGGCACTGCTTTGTAATCCTACCGCCGTACTCTTCCTTCCACTTCCATGCACGCTCGAGAAATGCCTCTCTACCTATATCCTTCTTATCCTTACCAGTCTCTTCACGAAGAGCGTTGTTGACCTTAACCTCCGTCGCGATGCTTGCATGATCGCTGCCAGGTAGCCATAGTGAGCTATATCCCTGCATCCTCCTCCATCTGATGAGAATATCTTGAAGTGTCTGATCAAGAGCATGTCCCATATGAAGTTGCCCTGTGATGTTTGGAGGCGGCATAACTATGCAGTACGGTTTTTTGTCCTTATCCACCTCTGCGTTAAAAGAACCATGCTCCTCCCACATCTCATAAATACGATCTTCAAAATTCTTGGGGTTGTATGTTTTAGCAAGATTTTTACCCATTTTTTCTCCTAAATTCCTATTATAGTTTTATATCTCAATAGCCAATTGGTATATGTTACAGAATAATCTCATCTACATCATCAGCGCATCAACATTTATTCCTCAGAAAAAACCTCGTTCCTGATATTTTCCATCATATTATCTACATCAGCAAGAATCTCTGAGCAAATTTTCAGCTTATTCTGAAGATCTTCGCTCAGCGCACCTTCATTCTTGTACTTTAGCTCATGTTCCAGACTTGCCCAAGTATCCATAGCGATGCTGCGGAACTGCATTTCAACCGGAATCGAGACTTTCTTGCTAACAAGAAATATCGGCACCTCTATTACGACATGCAGACTTCTATACCCGCTTTCCTTTGGATTAGAGCTGTAGTCTTTAATCCTAATAAGCTTTATATCCTCTTGTTTCAGGAGCAAGCTTGATAGCCTATAAATATCATTTCGATAGTTACAAACAACTCTTACACCTGCTATGTCGTAAATCTGCTTTCTAATCTCAGATATGTTGTTAAGTGGATCCTCTATTCCATATCGCTCGGCCTTTTCAAACAGGCTGTTAACAGACTTTAGTCTGTACTGAATGTGATGGATAGGTCCATGATCATCTTGCTGCTTAAAGTCATCATCTAAAATCTCCAGCTTAGTGGAAATCTCTTTTATCGCCGCCTCATACTCGAGTCTTATGTCAGCGATTTCCTGAAAAAAAGCTTCCTTATCTCTCACAAGCTCAAGCTTGTTTTTGCTCAGCCTTTCAGGATTAAGTATCTCGTTAGTAATATTCATTCCACCTTATGCCCTTTAAAACCATAGGTCAAAACATAACCCTATATATAATCTTTAGACACGCTCCGCCGCCTTTACGACATTACGAAGTAGTAAGGCGGTTGTAACTGTACCTACTCCACCTGGAACAGGTGAATAGCTTAGTGACGTAGGCATACCCTTAGCTTCTAGCGCACCTGAGTCAAAGTCACCTGCAAGCTTTCCATCCTTGCCAGTGCCTGTGCCAACATCTATGATTATCTGCCCATCATGGAATAGTTCAGGACTGTATGACTCAATCTGACCTGTTGCGAGCACGACAACATCTGCCCTATGGCATGCTTCCTTAAGATTTTCATCTGTGGTTCTTGTATGGCAAACTGTAACGGTAGCATTTGCATTCATCATCATGAGCATCAGTGGCTTTCCGACTCTCATACTTCTGCCTACAATCGTTACTTGCTTTCCCTTAAGGTCGACTCCATAAAATTTTAATATCTCCATGCAAGACTCAGCTGTGCATGCATAGAACGCGTTAGGATCATTGGCAAAAAGATTTGCATATGAAGCATCTGTAATCGCATCTATATCCTTATCTGGGTTAAGAAGTGCACGCAGGCGTTCGCCGTCGATTGATTTAGGAAAAGGCATAAGCATGATAATACCGTCGATATTATCATCGCTATTGAGCCTTATAAGCTCCTCTTCAGCCGCGTCCTGAGACACGGTCTCATCTAGCACAACTGACTCGCATTCGATTCCATACTTGCTAGCTCTCTTGATGATAGCTCCCTCATAGTACTTCTCACCATCATCCTCGCCAATTCTATAAGTGGCAACCTTTGGTGTATTACCAGTAGTAGCCAGTAACTCAACTCTTGAAATAATATCCTGATCTATCGCGTCCCTTACAGGTGCGCCTTTTAACAATGTGTGCATATCTGATGTTTCCTCCGCTTTATTAACGTATAAAACCGTTTAATATTATAGCATAATGACAAAAGAATTAGTATATTCTTTAAGTTAAACAACAAAAGTGTTATCGCATAAAATATGCGATAACACTCATTATTGCAATTAATTAAAAATCCATAAGTGTTTATGAAAATATAAGCCATAAAAATTATTTACTGTTTAGTGCTGCCTTTGCAAGAGTATCAGCTATATCATTATACTTATCTCCTGAATGTCCTTTAACTTTTACGAAATTGATTCTCATAGTCTTTCGGCATTCGCGTATATACTCTTTGTAGGCCTTTGTCATAGCTAGATTAGACTTCCACTCATCGTCTGCCCATTTTCCGACACCAAGGTAATCATGGTATATGACAACTGAATCTATTCCATGCTCCTTGCAGTACTCAATCGCCAGCTCTGCACCCTTGATCTCGCCAGCAACATTTCTCAGTTTACTACCTGCGTTATCTGTATAGAGCTTGTTAAGTTTTATAGCCTTGCCATCTACGAGAATCACCGCACCAGAAGCGTAGTGCCCCGTCGCCACATCATAACTGCCATCGACATATGCCATCGCACTGTAATGGTGCGTTGAGTTCAGTTTCTTCTTGGGAAAAGTTACTTAGTTTGAGTTTCATGCTATCAAGCACTTCTTTGCCAACAAACTCTTCTGCTTCGCTAAGTCTTGCGAAGCCTTTATATTCAGAATTCGGGAAACCTTCAACTTGACTCTTACAATCGTCCCAATTGCTGTAGATACCTGGAACTCTTCCAACCTTTACCGCGTAAAACTTTTTCTTTGCCATCTTGTCCCCCTCGCTTGCTTCGAATTTTTTGAGAAATGACTTGCGGTGAATCGGAGAAATCCCTAGCGCTCGGAGACCGTCATAATGAGATGCTGTTCCGTATCCCTTGTTGCTGGCAAAATCATATCCAGGATATTCAACTTCCATCTCCTTCATGAATGAATCTCTTGCAACTTTTGCAACTATCGACGCTGCCGCAATGGAATAGCATGTAGCATCACCTTTTATTATTGATCTCTGTGCTATACCTTCAGCCTTAAGGTCAATCGCATCAACTAACAGCATATCTATTTTCTCACCTTTAGGAAGCTTCTTCTGAACTTCCCTTATAGCTCTATACATAGCTAACTTCGTGGCATTAAGAATATTGATTTCATCTATTTCCTTTGCAGTTGCAACACCAATCCCATATGCTGTAGACGCTTCGCAGATTTTCTTGCTAAGTATCTCTCTCTGCTTTTCAGACACTTTTTTAGAATCATCCACTCCTGCAACTCTAAAATCCGATGGCAAGATTACGCACGCCGCATAAACAGGTCCAGCAAGCGGTCCACGACCAACTTCATCTATGCCCGCTATATTCTTAACGCCTGATTCACGTAGCTCATCTTCAATCTGAAGTAGTTCCTGCATCCTCATAAGTTTCTTTTCTTCACGCTCTTGCTTTGTCATATTCAGCTTCTCTTCTCATACATATGTAAATACCCTGTTAACACGCCATTTTTATTTATAAACTGGTCTTTCAAGTGTGATATTTCCTATTATTCCCGCTCTAAATTCATCTAATATTGCACGGCCAGTTCTCTCATAGTCTATGCGCTTACCAGACTGAATAAATCCACGCTTCAAAGCGATTGCCTCCATATCTGATAGCACAGGATCTATAGGTTCCCCGTACTTATTATACTCCTCGTCATCGTCGCTAGTGAGCCCGTCAAGCTTATATCTTGCGATGAGTTCTTCCGGATAGTCTTTTCTTAAAACCTTTAACAGTTCATATGCGAGATTCTGCACATTGAGAATCTCATCTTTGATACTTCCGCAAAAAGCGAGGTTTAACCCAACATGAGGGTCCTCGAACTTAGGCCATAGAATCCCCGGTGTATCAAGAAGCTGCATGCCATTTTCCAGCGCAACCCATTGTTTTCCCTTAGTAACTCCTGGTCTATCTCCCGTCTTGGCACTTTTCTTACCGATGAGTCTATTTATAAACGAGGATTTTCCTACGTTAGGAACACCCACGATTATCAATCGAAGAGGTCTCTTTAGCGAACGCTCCTCATTTCGTTCCTGCTGAAACTTATCAAGAATCTTATAAAAAGCTTTTATATTTTCGCCATTTCTGGAATCCACAGGTAGAGCAATATCTCCACTCGACTCAAAGTAAGCTTTCCACTCATCCGTTGCACGCTTGTCAGCAAGATCGCATTTACCTAGAATAACCACACGCTTTTTCCCCGAAATCAATTCATCGATAATAGGGTTTCTACTGGAAATAGGAATCCTGCTGTCCACTATTTCAACTACGAGATCCACAGCCTTTAAGTTCTCTTGGATGAGCTCTCGAGTTTTTTTCATATGTCCGGGATACCAATTAATGTTATTAATCATAATTTCTCCTAAGAAAAAAAAGCATACCGCAGCAATATGCCGAGGTATGCATTATTATCCTTGCATGTAAGCTAAGACTATTTTGCCTTCTTGATTCTAGCAGCCTTACCCGTTCTCTCACGCATGTAATTAAGCTTAGCTCTTCTAACACGGCCCTTCTTAACTACCTCGATCTTATCAACCTTAGGTGAGTGCATTGGGAAAGTCTTCTCAACACCGATTCCCTGGGCAAGTCTTCTTACAGTAAACGTCTGAGAAATGCCACCATTCTGCATCTTGAGCACATAGCCTTCGAATACCTGGATTCTCTCTCTCTGACCCTCGATAATCTTAACATGTACCTTTACAGTATCACCGACATTGAACTCTGGAACATCGTTCTTCTTATAATCCTGAGTAATCTGATCTAAAATATTCATCGTTATTCCTCCTCTCTCTCAAAGACGTTCGTAGCATGTTTCTTCTTCGGGCTCTGCCCGTTACTTGCATAGCTAGAGGACCGTCCGTAATAACTTTTGTATGATATCATACCACTACCCTTATTGCAAGGGTTAAAAGCGTTTCTATTAAAAAAGCCCGCCTTTACGGGCTTCATTTTATGCTCTTGGATGTGTCCTACTGTATACGTCTTTTATTCTAATATTCGTCACAGATAGATAAGCTATTCCAACAGACATGTCATCAAATCCCATGAGCTCCTGAAGTGTCTTAAGGTCGCCACCATTCTGCAAGATATGCACTGCGAAGCTATTCCTCAAAATCTGAGGCGTCATGCGGTCTTCAATACCAATCATTGCACCGTATTCCTTCAGCATCTTCCAAATTCCCTGCCTGGTTAGAGGCTGTCCTCTGAAATTGATAAACACATAGCTGTCATCGGTAACCTCTGTGCGAGCTAGGCCAGAATAAGCAGTGTCTTTGTATCGTCTAAGAGCTTTCTGCGCATACGAACCAAGCGGTACAATCCTGCTCTCGCCTTCGCCATCACGAAGGGTTACAAAATTCATCTTGAGATTAACATCTTCGAACTTTAGGCGCACAACCTCAGTTACTCTTGCACCTGTTCCATACATGAACTCAAACAGCGCCGTATCTCTAATTCCCTTAACAGTCTGATCTGGCAATGTAAGTAGCTTCTCGACCTCTTCAATTGATAGAAATTCAATCTGTCGCTTATCATTCTTCGCAGATTTAATCTTAGAGAAAGGATTTTCCGCAACTTCGCCAGTTTCAATTCCATAATCGTAAAATGTTCTGAGTGACGAAAGCTTACGATTGATCGTTGCTTTTGACTTGTTTGCATTATTTAAATCTAAGATGTAAGCAATTGAATCGCTTTCTTTGCATTCTGCAAGCTCTTTACCACTGTGATTCTCAAGGAATTTTGCAAATGAGATAACATCCCTCTTGTAAGCCACTAAAGTATTATCTGCTTTCCCTTTTGTATCCCTTAGATACGTAATAAATTCATTAATCATAACCTAACCCCCGTTATAACTATATGCACCCAATCTAGATAATTCCTGAATTTCTAGCAAACAGTACACCTGTGACCGTCTTGCCATCTTCAATATCTCCGGACATTATCCTTCTAATTACCTCATCAGGTGCCATCTGAACGATATCGATATCCTCTGTCTCATCGAAATCGGTTTTCCCTGGGCTGAGATTATGACAAACATAAAACTCAAGTATCTCTTCAGAATATCCAACGCATGGGGCCATTCGAAAGAGCTTAACCATTTGTCCCGCAGAATATCCCGTCTCTTCTCTAAGTTCTCGCTTTGCTGCGTCCTCGAACGTCTCTCCAGAATCGACTTTCCCCGCTGGAAGTTCAACAACCTGTCTTTTGAGAGCCTGTCGCCATTGTTTTACAAATACTATTTTCCCATCCTCTGTAATCGGTATAAGTACTGCAGCTCCCCCATGTACAACAATGTCTCTGTATGCGATCTTGTCATTAACTGCTAAAATCTTATCCCTTCTTATGTCAAAAATCTTCCCTTTGTATACAATATCCGACTCTAATGTTTTTTCCTCATAAGCCATAAATATTCCTATATACCCTCCATTTACTAATATAACTTTATCACAATTTATCCGAATAACTCGCTATTATACTTAAAAAATACAAAAAAAGCACGAAATTTCACTTGAAATTTGCGCATTTTATAGAAATATAAAAAATCCCTCGTAATTGTACTTAAAACCAAGGGATTTTGCAAATTAAAAATTATGTGTTGCTCTCATATTCACACACGCACATGCGCAAGAAATAAGATACACATTAATGATATCACTAAAGGAATCCCCCTTCAGCACATCTTTAGCCAAGCGAAATCAGAAACACTAAGCGATAAACTTTTCTATAAAAACGCATCTACAATTTAGTTATAGAATACACATTCACCTTCATGTCACATTTACTTTGCTAGCAAAGCCCAAGATTGGTGGCAAACGCATACATAAATCTCATCTTCCACTTCTTCCATGTATTGATGTGAGCGAAATCGTCAAAGCCACCACCTCTAACCTTGACACTGCTGATAACTCCCTGCCTATAATAATCAGGTATTTCTTCAAGCGCTCTCCTAAGACAATCAAGTTTGACAATTGCATCATCTATCCTATGATCCTGCCCAGATTCATGAGCGGAACTCATAGCGATTTTCTCTAGTCGCTCCATGTCACGAATCATCCACACACATTGGTAATAAACTTCTCTCGGGAGACAGCTCTCGCCCTCAATTCGATATTGATACTCTTTCATACATATTTCCTCCTTTACACATCAAGTCTAAGAAAAAAACAAGAAAAAATAAATGGACCTGCATAAATAGGTCCAAATTATTCTATAATAATTATTTTTTTAGGAAGTTTTCATAAGTTATTCTTCCGGCTGAAGATAACTGATATATGGAAGGCTTCTGTACTTCTGGTCAAAATCAAGTCCATAACCAATTATAAATAAATCGTCTACTGTAAAGCCGATGTAGTCAGCTACAAAACCTGTTGTGCGACGCGACGGCTTGTCTAGCATTGTGCAAACTTTGACAGTCTTTGGATTCCTCTCCTTCAGCTTCTCAAGCAGAAATGTTAGAGTCGTACCTGTGTCGACTATATCCTCGATGATAAGCACATTCTTCTGGTATAAGTTCATGTCTGTATCCATCTTAATCTTAACTACTCCAGAGCTTGTAGTACTTGAGCCATAACTGCTAGCTTTGATAAAGTCAATGCTGGTATCTATCGTCATTTCCTTTAAAAGATCACACATCCAAAGCACAGAACCTTTAAGGGTACCTATTACTATTAGTTCCTCTCCTTCAAAGTCCTTTGAAATCTGCTCAGCAAGTTCCTTTGCACGCTCTCTAATTTGCTCTTCCGTATATAGAATTTTTCCAAAAACTCCACTTTCCGAAACCTTAATATTAGTCATTTGTTCCCTCCACTCTAACAATAATCATGCTATGCACGTCTTATTAAACATCAAATTCTTCTGTTCTTTCGTAGCTTTCCAGGAGTTTGTTTATTTCATCTAAAAGGGCTTCATGTCCTGACTTTTTGAGCGCACTTACTGCAATAATCTTATCGGACTTGCTCATCCCCAAAGTCTTTCGAATTTCAGAGATATTCTTGCTACGCTGATTAGATGATACTTTATCAGATTTAGTTGCCACAACGATACCATCTAAATTGAAGTACCTGAGATAATCATACATCTGAACATCTTGTGCAGAAGGCTTATGTCTGATATCTACAAGCTGAATTACCTTGAGCAGACCTTCTCTATTCTCGAGATAACCTTCCATCATCGCTCCCCACTTCTCAGACTCAGATTTTGATACTCTTGCATAACCATATCCCGGTAGATCGACGATTCTGAACTCATCATTTATCCTATAGAAGTTAATGGTTCTAGTCTTGCCCGGGCTACCGCTAACTCTTGCTAGATTTTTTCTTCTCGTCAGCAAGTTAAGAAGCGATGACTTCCCCACATTCGATCTACCTGCAAAAGCAATCTCTGGCACACCAGGTTCAGGGTATTGCACAGATTTAACTGCAACCGCTTCGAGTTCGGATTTATTTATCTGCATCTCTCAACCTCTTTACCTACTTGCTATATCCAGTTTTTTACTCGCCTCATCCTCTAGGATGATCTCTTTAAATGCATCTTCAACTGTCTCAAGGAATACGAAATCAAGCTTCTTGCGAACTGATGCCGGTATCTCCTCAATATCTCGCTTGTTGTCAGCTGGCAGAAGTATTTTACTAATGCCTTGTCTATATGCAGCGAGCACTTTTTCCTTGATTCCACCTACAGGCAGTATTCTACCCCTAAGTGTAATCTCTCCGGTCATAGCGACGTCTCTTCTAACCTTTTTGGCAGACAATGTAGAGAAAAGTGCTGAGCACATCGTCACACCTGCGGATGGTCCGTCTTTCGGTGTTGCACCTTCAGGAATATGCACCTGAATATCGTTCTCCTTAAATGTGCTATCAGAGATATCATATTTTGAAGCTACAGATCTTATATATCCTAGAGCAGCCTGGGCAGACTCTTTCATCACATCACCCATCTGACCAGTCAATATGAGTTTCCCGCTTCCTGGCATCTTGATTGTCTCAATCTCAAGAGTTACTCCGCCAACAGCTGTCCATGCCATACCAGTTGTAACACCAACCTGAGGACTGAGATCATCGAGATCCTCTCTAAATATCTTTTTACCCAGATACTTCTCGAGATTTCTAGATGTAATTAGGTACTTATGCTTCTTTTCGGTTACGATATTTTTTGCCACTTTGCGGCAAATAGATCCGATTGCACGCTCCAGATTACGAACTCCAGCCTCTCGCGTGTAATAGTTGATTATATCGCGAATTGATGATTCGGAGAACGAAAGCTGACTCTTTCTTATGGCATGCTCTTTAAGCTGCTTTGGAATCAGATAATTCTCTGCAATACGAACCTTCTCCTCCTCTATATAGCTCGAGAGTTCAATGACTTCCATTCTATCGAGCAGAGCTCTTGGAATTGTCTGAGTAGTATTTGCAGTGGTTATAAACATCGCTCTCGACAGATCAAACGGTACTTCAAGATAGTGATCCGTGAAAGTCTTGTTCTGTTCTGGATCTAGCACTTCCAGCAGTGCCGATGCAGGATCTCCCCTGAAATCGCTTCCAATCTTATCAATTTCATCTAGTAAAAACAACGGATTGTTTGTCCCTGCTTCTATAAAGTTATTGATAACTCTACCCGGGATTGCTCCAACGTAGGTGCGTCTATGGCCTCTGATCTCAGCTTCATCACGAACGCCACCAAGTGACATCCTAACGAACTCTCTATTAGTAGCATGAGCAATTGAACGAGCTATCGACGTCTTTCCGACGCCCGGAGGCCCAACGAGGCATATGATAGGTCCTTTTGCACCCTTGGTAAGATGCATAACGGCGAGCTGCTCGATAATCCTCTCCTTGACCCTAGTTAGGCCATAATGCTCATTGTTAAGCGTTTTTTCAGCCTTTCTTATGTTAGTATTAACCTTCGACTCTTTATTCCAAGGAAGCTCTAATATCGTCTCGATGTATGTCCTGATCACGTTTGCATCGGGACTCATCATGTTCATCTTACGGAACTTGTTTATCTCCTTGCGGATTTTTTCTTCCACCTTCTCATCGAGCTTGAGCTCATCTAGCTTCTTTAGCCATTCATTAGCCTCATCCTCAGTGTCATCATCGTTCTCTCCGAGCTCCTCCTTGATTACATTGAGCTGCTCACGAAGATAATACTCGCGTTGGCCTTTATTCATATTTTGCATAACACGATTGTTTATGCGCTTTGTTAGTGTCAAAACTTGGTTTTCTCTAGAAATAGTCTCAACTAGCTGCTCTATCAACTCATTTACTGAATCGACCTCCAGCAGTCCTTGAAGAACATCAAACGGTACATCAAGTTCTCCCGCAATAGTGTACGCGAGTTCAACTGGATCATCTACTCCATCTATAAGAGCCCGTGCAGCAGCCTCTCCCGAGTTACTCATCTCGACATAACTAAAGTAAGTCTCCTTAAGCACTCTTACAAGAGCGATAACATTTAGCGCATCTTTTTCTTCAGAAATCGCATCAAGTACTTCGTAATCGCAATATAGCGTATCATCTTCGTCATATACAGCAGAAAGCTTAATACGATTTCCACACTCCGCGAGTACTCTCACGTACTCTTCATGGCGCTTTATAACTTGCTTTACACGAATTTCTACACCAGTCGTGAAGATATCTTCTTCTTTTGGTGCATTAACAGAAATATCCCTTTGAGTTGCTACAACTAGATGTTTATCTTCGCTCATAGCAGCATCAAGTGATTTCAGAGACTTGTCTCTTCCAATATCAAATCCAACTATTGTATTTGGAAAGAAGGTCTGTCCCCGAAGTGGTATGAACGGTACTCTAACTTTCATACTTCCTCCTTTAGTCCCTATACCACAAGACGGCATCAAAACATTAATGCCGCCCTGAGATATCATTTAAAATTTTATGCGTCTTTTTCCTTACTATCAGAATCTGTCACGAGAATAGGCATAGCACCCTTTTCGACGGTTTCCTTAGTGACAATGCACTTATACACATCATTTCTTGACGGCAATTCATACATGACATCTGTCATCATGCTCTCAAATATCCCTCGCAGGCCTCTAGCACCTGTTTTAAGTTCAATTGCCTTATTAGCAATAGCAGAAATTGCATCCTCCTCGACTTCAAGCTCAATGTCATCCATAGCAAGCATGGTCGTATACTGCTTTATTAGCGAATTGCGAGGCTCCTTCATGATTTTGACAAGAGCTTCTTCACTCAGTTCGTCAAGTGAAACGATTACAGGCAGTCTTCCTATCAGTTCTGGGATAATTCCGAACTTCAGCAAGTCCTCTGGCTCTACCATAGACAAAACCACCTTCTCATCAATGTCGTGAACAGAATCGTTTGTCCCATTAAAACCGATAACTTTATTTCCTAGCCTGCGCTTGATTATTGTAGAAAGCCCAGCAAAAGCGCCCCCACAGATAAATAGCACATCCTTAGTATCAAAATGGATGAATTCCTGCATTGGATGCTTTCGTCCACCCTGAGGTGGTACATTTGCTACTGTCCCTTCTATGATTTTGAGTAGCGCTTGCTGTACTCCTTCACCGCTAACATCTCTAGTAATAGATGTGTTTTCAGACTTGCGGGCAATTTTATCGATTTCATCGATATATATTATTCCCTTTTGCGCTCTATCCAAATCACCATCTGCAGCTTGATATAGTCTGAGAAGAATGTTCTCGACATCTTCACCAACATATCCAGCCTCAGTTAATGACGTAGCGTCAACTATTGCAAATGGAACATTGAGAATACGCGCCATCGTCTGCGCTAGTAACGTCTTACCGCTACCAGTAGGACCTAACATCAGTACATTGCTCTTCTGAAGCTCAACCGCATCGTTATCAGTCTTACTTCCATTTTGCTCTAAATATTTAATTCGCTTATAGTGATTGTAAACAGCTACAGCAAGGCTCTTTTTTGCAGCCTCCTGCTCTATTACATATTCTCCTAGCTCTCTGGCAATCTCCTTTGGAGTTGGTAACGTAGTCAGCGTCTCATGCATTTCCCCATTTAACCCGTCTTCCTTGAGAAGCTCCGAGCAAAGTTCAATGCATTCGTTACAGATATTTACATCTTGACCTACGATTATACGTCTAACTTGGGAGCTCGTCTTGCCACAGAAGGAGCAAACTAATTCATTTGGATTGTGATTGTTATCCAAGCTCTACCTCCAGTTATCTGCTCAATTCATCTCTAGATAAAACCTTATCTACAAGACCGTATTCAACTGCCTCTGAAGCCGACATGAAGTTGTCTCTGTCAGTGTCTATTAAGATTGTTTCATAAGGTTGACCTGTAGCTTCAGAAAGTATCTTATTGAGTTTTTCCTTTGTCTTCTGCATCCACTCTGCCTGAATCTTGATATCTGATGCCTGACCCTTAGCTCCACCAAGTGGCTGGTGAATCATTATCTCAGCATTAGGTAGTGCAAAGCGCTTCCCCTTTGTGCCCGCCGTCATGAGAACGGCTCCCATGCTTGCAGCCATCCCAAAGCAGATAGTAGAGATATCCGGCTTAACGTACTTCATCGTGTCATAGATACCCATGCCTGCCGTTACGGAGCCCCCTGGCGAATTGATATAAATATTAATATCCTTCTCAGGATCCTCAGCTTCTAGAAACAATAGCTGTGCAACGACAACGCTCGCAAGATGGTCATCTATCTCTTGATCAATAAAGATAATCCTATCCTTGAGTAATCTAGAATAGATGTCGTAGCTGCGCTCGCCGCCACCAGTCTGTTCAACTACGTAAGGTATTAAACTCACTATGCTTCCTCCTTATGGCAGACATTTCTATCTGAGAGCTTACTTGCTCTCCTCTGCCTCTTCCTTTTTCTCAACTAGCTTAGCGTTATCGAACATGAAGTCGATAGCCTTGCGTGTCTTTACATCTTCAGCGAAGAATCTTAGGTTTTCTTCACCCATAACCTTTTTAACCTGCTCAATTGACTGTCCATATTGTTCAGCAAACTTCTGCAGCTCTTCCTCTAGCTCAGCATCAGTAGCCTCAATACCTTCCTTAGCAACAACTGCTCTTATGAGAATTCTCATAGTAACTCTCTTCTTAGCATCTTCTCTCGCTCCGTCTCTGACATCCTTAATTGTTTGTCCGAGAAGCTGCATATACTGGTCTAGAGATAGTCCCTGATGAGCGAGCTGCTGATTCATCTCGTTTACCATTCTATCAATCTCTTCTTCAACCATTGCTATAGGAACCTCTACTTCGTTAACTTCACAAAGCTTATCAAGAAGCTCATTTTTCATCTGAGTTTCGTCTCTATCCTTTGCATTCTTTTCAAGATTCTTCTTAACATCAGCCTTTAGTTCTGCTAGTGTCTCAAACTCGCTTACATCACTAGCTAGATCATCGTCAATCTCAGGAAGAACTTCTACCTTAATCTCGTGAATCTTTGTCTCAAATAGAGCATCTTTACCAGCGAGGTCCTTTGCATTATAGTTCTCTGGAAATGCAACTCTAACTTCTACTTCTTCACCAGCATCCTTACCGATTAGCTGATCTTCAAAACCTGGAATAAACTGTCCAGAACCAAGCTTAAGTTCAAAGTTCTCAGCCTTTCCACCATCGAAATGCTTTCCATCGATAGAACCATCGAAATCGATAACAACCGTATCACCATCCTGAGTCTTGCGACCTTCAACTGTCTCAAGTCTAGCCTGGCTCTTCTGGATTCTCTCTAGATCTGCATCAACATCAGCATCAGAAACCTCAGATACAACCTTTGTTACCTCTATATTCTTGTAGTTTTTAATTTCAACCTCTGGGAAGAGCTGTACAGTTGCAGTAACTGTCACATCCTCACCCTTCTTAACCTCTCCAACCTCAAGCTGTGGATTAGCAACAACCTCAAGATCAAGTTCTACTATTGCTTCTGGATAAGCTTTGTTAAGCAGATCATTTAACGCCTCATCATAGAAAATATCCTCACCGTAGTTATTCTCGATAATTTTTCTTGGCGCTTTGCCCTTGCGGAATCCGTCGATAGAGAACTTATCCTTGTTCTTCTTGTATGCGTCAACAACAGCTTCCTCAAACTCGTCATCTGTGAATACGAGGGTAAATTTTGCGATGTTGTTTTCCTTTGAAATCAGATTAGTGTTCATTACATATCCTCCTAATTTTTTCTTAAATAATTAATGTTGATATTATGTTATACATGTGGGACTTGACAGAATCTACTCTGCAAAACCCTTCTGAAGCTTGGAGATATTCTCCGACTTAAGATTGTACTTCTCAGCCAGTTTACTAGCTATATATTTAAAATCCTCTTCGCTTCCGTGATACCACTCAAGTTCCATCTCAGAAATAGGAACGTCTCCAGATTCTCCATGAACGGTACCAATGTCAAAGGAAAGTGCACTTATAGAATCACCTGTATCAATTTTGAGCAGTTCACGAGTGAAATCCATTTTCATAACTTCTTTCAACTTCTTATTTCCTGCAGCCTTGATGAGCACATCATATGCTTCACTTGACTCAAAGGCTTCAATATCAGGCTCCATTGCAAACCTTTCATCGTTGATTACTAAATTAAATTCTTCTCTAGAGTGAAGTCCATCTTCAACCTTGTTATCCCACTTCACGGTAGCAGTAATACGATCATTCTCATATCTAACCCTATAGGCAATCCCTGCTTTTCGAAGATCGAGATCGTCCGTATCAAAATAAACCGCCTTCATGTCGATTATTTCTAATGCATTGCGATCAACATAATCATCAAGCATTGAATCATTTAAAATTTTATCTACAAGAGACGTATCATCAATACAAAATTTAAACTCTGTTTCCATATAAACTCCCAATAGCCGTTAGTACGGCATTTTTCGTAATATCAATTGATTTTACATAAAACCATTGATTTTGTCAATGCGAGAGCCATTTTGATAGCCACTTTTGAGCATATCTACACACTTTTAACATAAAAAATACCGCTTTCGCGGTATTATTCGTCCAATTTCTTCAATTTAATTTTTGTATCATACCCTTCAAACAACGTATCCGTCATTCTTATGAAGTTTTCCGAAAGATCGCTGGCATAGAATCTATCTGGAAATTCATTTTCCAATGCCAACATCCCTTTCTCGGTCAGTATATCCACCACATCGCTGATAACCTCTGCAGAAGAATTATACAGCCTTAGCTTAGGATAAAGCCTGTTGATATTAGGTGCGATAAGCGGGTAATGAGTGCATCCTAGAATCAGACTATCAATACGATTCTCCTTTACAAAACCATCCATGTAATACTTTATGGTAAGATCCATTATCTCATTATCAATAATTCCTTCTTCAATCAGCGGAACAAATGCCGGACACGCTAGACTAAAAGTGTTGATACTCGGATTAAGCTCATGAATTCTATCTGCATAAACTCCACTCTCTATTGTTACCTTTGTGCCGATAATCCCTACATTGGGAGCACCATCTGCGGCTACACGCCTAGCTGTCGGATCAATCACTCCTACAATTGGCACGTCAGGATGCCTCTCTTTCAGCATATCGAGTGCCATTGCTGTAACCGTATTGCAGGCAATTACAATAAGTTTAACGTTCTTGCTAACCAAATAATCAACTATCTGAGCAGAAAACTTGCAAACAGTCTCTGGAGATTTTGAACCATAAGGAGTCCTCGCAGTATCACCAAAATAGAGAACCTTTTCATTTGGAAGAACGTGCTTAAGAACCGGTACGCTAGTTAGTCCACCAAGTCCAGAATCAAAAAATCCTATTGCTCTATTATCCATCTCCCTCTCCTTAATAAAAAAGCGAGGTTCCGTATAAACCTCGCTCACGTGGTGCGGATGGAGGGACTCGAACCCTCATGACTGTTCGTCACACGGACCTGAACCGTGCGCGTCTGCCAATTCCGCCACATCCGCTCATGCAGTTTCAAACTGAAATAGACAAGCGATATTATACAATAATTACCAAAAATTGTAAATATAAAATACTCACAGCAAAACCGCGCTGACAAAATCAGCGCGGTGATATAATCTATCAGTTATATTATTCGTCTTCCTCTGCCATTGCTGCCTCAAAAGCCTTTACAGCAGTATTAAACTCTTCCTCATCATCAATATCTACGATATCAAATGTATCATCATCGATATCCTTATATCCATAGATGTATACATCGTCAGTTCCATCTATTGGGGCAAGAGCAATATACTCCTTGGAGTCAGCTTCGAATGTTCCTAGAACATCGCAATCAACTGCAGTTCCATCGTCAAATTCTAGAGTGATTATATCCTCTTCTTCTTCAATCATGTTACGTTCTTCCTGAGACATAGTTACTCTCCTTTTCTCTATCTGTGTTAGGTTAATATAACATTAATATGTTCATTTATCAATGTATTTCCGTTATTTCTTGTTAAAGTATTCGATTATACTCTCGGCAGCCTTGCTGTTAATGCTATCGCAAGCTAGAAGTTCTTCATAGCTAGCACGCTTTACCGATTCGATATCTCTGAAATGCTTTAGTAGCTCCTTGCGCCTAGAAGGTCCGATTCCAGGAATTTCCTCTAATGCTGACTTTGTCATCGCAGAAGTTCTACGCCCTCGCTGGAAAGTTATCGCAAATCTGTGAACTTCTTCTTGTATGCGACCGCAGTAACTGTACAGTAGTGGCTCGCCTTCGAGCTTAATCTCTGAACCGTCTCCAAAAACTATAGCCCTCGTCCTGTGAACATCATTCTTTGCAAGACCCACTACAGGAATGGACATGCGTAATGCGGAGACAACTTTCTGTACTGCATGCACCTGCCCGAGACCGCCATCTATAAAGAGTATATCAGGATATGCGTTAAATCCTAAATCTCCATTTTTTGCGCGTTTTAGTCGTCTATATATAACCTCTTGCAGCGACGCATAATCGTCTCCCTCGGCATCTTCACTTTTTATTTTGAATTTTCGATAATCATTTCTAATCGGCTTTGCACCTTCATATACAACCATCGCCCCGACAGTGTCTAGACCATTCATATTAGATATATCATAGGCTTCGACTCTATATTCGCGATCATCTCCATCTTCGATGACGTATGGAATTGAACCTTCAACTAGTGCAGCCTTTTTAATTAGCCTCGTAATTTCATCTCTAAGTCTATCTTTCTTCTCAGCATCGCGCTCTGCTCTTTCATCGAGACTCTTTACAACCTGTAGTGAATCATTTATCGCAAGATCAAGAATCGCCTTCTTCTCACCGCGTTCTGGCACTATTATCTTAGTCCGATGCACGGTGTCACTCTTCGCCTTGGCATTTTCTTCGTTGGTGTTGTCAAGCAACTCAATAATCAGCTCTTCCTCTTCGATGTGTTCCGTTAGCAAAATCTCCTTTGGCAGTTTCGCGCTTCCCGTATAGTACTGCTTTATAAACGCAGACATCATTTCACTTCTTGCACTGCTTAAGTCCGAATCATATTCATCCATATAGTGAATCTCACGCCCTATAAGTTTGCCCTCTCGCACTTTGTATTGGGCGATAATCTCACTATTCTGAGCAATTATCGGCAGCAGAACATCTATATCTCTATCCGTAATCATAGTTGCCCGCTGAGTTTCTCCAAGCGCTTTAAAGGCATTGATATAGTCCCTATACTTAGCTGCCTCCTCATACTCCATTTTATCCGAAGCTGTCATCATCTTCTCTTTTAGTTCCTTGATTAGTTTAGCATCCTTACCGTTTAGTATCTTGAGAATACTATCTATCATCTCATCATACTCGGCTTTATCTGCAGCATTTATACAGATACCTTTACATTTCCCAATGTAATAGTTTAAACACGGACGAAAGTTTGCCGGAAACTCCTTAGTCTTACATTTCTTAATAGGATAAATCTCATCAATCAGCTTTAAAATCTTTGTAACAGCTCCGCTATCCGAATAAGGTCCGAAATACTTATTCCCATCTCGCTTTACTTCCCTTGTTCTAATAGCGCGCGGAAACTCTTCACTGGTAGTTACTTCTATGTAGGGATATGTCTTTCCATCCTTGAGCAGGATGTTGTACTTCGGCATGTATTTCTTGATAAGATTGCATTCTAAAATCAGTGCCTCCATCTCCGTAGCACATGTAATATAGTCGAATTCCGCAATATTATCTACCATCGCACGCACCTTGGGTGATTGCTGGGAAGATTTATGGAAATATTGCGAAACACGATTTCTTAACTTAATAGCCTTGCCAACGTAAATAACGTTACCAAGGCTATCCTTATGCATATATACTCCTGGTGAAAGGGGTAATTTTTTAAGTTCTTCTTCGATGTTAAACATTGAATGTTATCCCTATTTTAATCCGTATCTTTTTTATCATTTGTAAGTCCAATTACGCCTTCTTCTATCCTCTTCTATTTCGAGCCGCTGCCTCGCAATCTCACGAATTTTCTCCTTGTGCTTACGCGCCTTCAATTTCTTCCTACGTCTTCTGATGTTTCTGGCACGCACGAAAAGCAGTATGATTACAAGCAAAATCACGCATATCATCACCGTCATCATGTTGGAAATATAGATATAAGATGGCAGCCAGCCCACTTTATCATCTTCCTTGACCACAAGGTCTACCGTTCCAGTGAGCTCGTTTGCTACATAGATACGATATTCTCCAACCTTATCTCCTGCTTTTAACGGAGCTTCTACGTTATTAAAAATAACTGCTTCCGTTTTTACGAGCGAATCGCTACCTTCAGGTGGAATATAAACATATCCCTTTCCAGATGTATAAACCTTGAGTCTGGTTTTTGTTCCATGCTTAACCTTGACTCTTCCAACCTTAACACCCTTCTTAATAATGACCTTTTGTGTAGCTTTTTTAAACCCATAATTGAACAGTTTGGTCGCATCCTCTGATGACTTACCTTCCGCTTCATTAAATAGCACAACTACAAGGCTCATATCGTTATGAGTTACGTATGCTAAGAATACCTCTTTACCTTCAGGTTCAGTCAGTTTTGAGCAAATACCGCCATTAAAGCCTTTGTATGAATCGCTTCCTGTCATAAATGGATGCGTATTGGTTATTTTTTTATCGCCGTTACCAGTTGTTCCCTTGACCGTATGGTTGCTTTCTCCAGACATTCTCTTGATAGCACCGTACTGGTATGCGGCTTTGGCAATTTTTGCTGTATCTTCAACTGTTGAGTACTGATCAGTATCATACTCTCCAGTCGTATTTGTATATCTAGTATTGACAAGTCCTAGTTGCTGAGCCTTTGAATTCATCTGATCGACGAAGTTAGCCTCCGAACCTGCTGAATAAATCGCCAAAGCTTTGGCTGACTCTGCATCTCCTGACATCAGCATAGTGTACATAAGATCTTCAACCTTGACGTTTGTCCCTGAGGGAAACGTGGTACCCGCACTATATACATCATCTGAAATCTGAACATTGTTCTTATATTCTTTATCATCATGCATGTTGTCAATGACAACCATCGCTACCATGAGCTGCACTGTGCTCCCAGGTTGGAGCTTTCTATCCTTGCGAGATGAATAAACTACCTCACTCGTGGACGCTGAAAGGACGACCACCGATTCCGCCTCAATCTCCGGGGCTGAAGTGGTGCTCGTCTTAGCTTTTGCCTTTTTCTTCGAAGCGGCAAAGCTTGCACTAATATTGATGGTGACCATCAACGATGACACCAGAAGTATCACCATGACGGCCACCAAAATTCTCACAAGACTTTTATTAATATTTTTTGAATCAATAATCTTGTTATTTGTTCTCATTCTCAAACTTTTCCATATAAGCGACGAGAGCCTTAACACCTTCCAAAGGCATTGCATTGTATGTGCTTGCTCTCATTCCGCCAACAGTTCTATAACCAGCAAGGTTAATCATACCCTGTTCCTTAGCTCCAGCGATAAATTTCTTATCGAGCTCTGGATCTCCAGTTACAAAAGTAATGTTCATTAACGATCTGTCTTCCTTAGCAACTGAAGGCTTGAACATCTCGCTCTTATCAAGGTAGCCATATAGAATGTTAGCCTTCTCAACATCCCTCTCGTGAGTAGCCTTTACACCACCATTTTTTAGAAGATACTTGAACACTTCACCAGCAATGTAAATTGGGTAGCATGGAGGTGTATTGTACATCGATCCCTTCTTAGCGTGAGTTGCATAATCTAGGTAAATTGGAGTGTTAGCAGGTGCTTTTCCAACAAGATCTTTTCTAACGATTACGATTGTAACACCAGCAGGTGCAACGTTCTTCTGCGCACCAGCATAGATCAAACCGAACTTAGTAACATCAACTTCCTCTGAAAGAATGCAGGATGACATATCTGCAACTAATAGGTGATCACCTACATCAGGAACTTCGTTGCAATGTGTCCCGAAGATTGTGTTGTTGTAGCATATGTGAACGTAGTCTACGTCAGGTCTGATATCCTCTGGCTTAAACTTAGGAATGTATGAATAATTATCTTCCTCAGAGCTTGCAAGAATCTTAACATCACCGAACTTAGTTGCCTCTTCATAAGCCTTCTTAGCCCAGTTACCTGTGATGAGGTAATCAGCCTTCTTGCTGCCAGTTAATAGGTTAATTGGAACCATGGAGAACTGAAGAGTTCCACCCCCCTGAAGGAATAGAACATAATAATCATCAGGAATGTTCATCAGAGTTCTTAGATTCTTCTCAGCATCCTCAATAATCTGCTTGTACTCTGCTGATCTGTGGCTCATCTCCATTACAGACTCACCTGTGCCATCGTAGTTGAGCATCTCTGCTGCAGCTTTCTCTAGTACCTCTACGGGTAGAGTTGAGGGACCTGCAGAGAAATTAAATACACGTTCATTTGTAGCCATTTAAATACCTCCAAATTTGTTTCAAACTTACACGAAAATTGTAGCACTTTCAACATTGAATGTAAAGAATAATAATGCTATACTTAATATCGTAAATAGTGCATTTTTCAACACTTATGGCAGTGTATAAGCCGCCTAGCACGTGATTAATGGGCTGTTCAATGAATTATATTTTCAACACTTTGACCACGCCCCCTAATTTGGGAGGCAATAGGAGGTACTTAAGAATGGATAAGTTTAATATCGGTACACTCAACAACATTTCACAGGTAGGTCTTGGCAGACTTACAGAAAAGTATGAGTTGACAGAAGATATAGACACAGCACACGGAGTTGTGGTTCGTAGCTTCAAGATGCACGATATGGATTTCTCTGACAATCTACTAGCTATCGGCAGAGCTGGTGCTGGAGTTAACAACATTCCTCTAGGCAGATGTGCTGATGAGGGAATCGTAGTGTTCAATGCACCTGGAGCAAATTCCAATGCCGTAAAGGAACTTGTAATCTCAGCAATGATCGTAGGTGCCAGAAACATCTGTGAGGGAGTTGCTTGGACTAATACTCTCGAAGGCGATGTTGCTGGACAGGTAGAAAAGGGCAAGAAGCAGTTTGCTGGAACTGAGATTTCTGGTAAGACTCTCGGAGTTATCGGACTAGGTGCTATCGGAGCAAAGGTTGCAAACGCTGCTCACGCTCTAGGAATGAACATCGTTGGAAACTCCGTAGTAATCCACCCTATACTCACTGCTCCATGCGAGATGTATGATGATATCGCTGAGATGGTTAAGGTGTGTGACTATATAACTATCCACGTTCCATCGCTTCCTGAGACTAAGGGCATGATCAATAAGGCACTTATCGATAACATGAAGGAAGGTGCAATCATCCTTAACTTCGCTAGACCTGATTTAGTTGTGAACGAGGATATCCTAGCAGGACTAGAATCTGGCAAGCTCAGAAAGTATCTGACAGACCTTCCAAGCGAAGATTTAATCGGCAAGGCTGGCGTAATCGCTACTCCACACCTCGGAGCTTCCACAGCAGAGGCTGAGGAGAACTGTGCGGCTATGGCTGTTGATGAACTCATGGATTACCTAGAGAAGGGTACTATCAGAAACTCTGTTAACTTCCCTGCTGTTGAACTTCCAGCTAAGGAAGGATTTAAGAAGGTTAGCATTCTATTCAAGGGTGAACTCGATGTTGAAGCTGCTGTAAAGGCTGCTTACGGAAGTGTTGATGACGTATGCGTTGGCAAGAGCCGTTCAGAGTACGGTGCTGCAATTGCCCTCGTACCCGCAGATGCATCCGGCGAGTTATCTGGAGAAGGAATCCTCAGAGTTCGCGAGCTGTAAGAAATGCAGTGCTCAGGCTGTCGATTCGCTATGAATATGAAATGTGGCCTGTAATCTAGCGAACTTACTTAATAACACAAACTGCTGGCAGATGCGTAACGCATCTGCCAGCAGTTTCAAATTCTTAATCAGATTAGTAATTTTGATTACTTCCGTAAAAAACGCACAGCTGATTTTCTCGCTTTCTCGATTGCTGTAGATTCTTCACTTTCTACAGCGGATGAAGATATCCATCTTTTTCCAAATATGGTTTGCGCCGCTTCTATCATAATTCCAGAGGCATATAAATCCATTTCACTAGAAATTCCTTCGAAAAATGATAATTTAGTTCTTTCCTGTAATTCTTCTATTTTAACACGATTAAACATCATCTGCATAAGGCTAGATGCAGACCATGCTCGGCAAATCGCTTCTTCATCACAGAGCAACTGATGCATAAGCAATTCAATTTCATTCGATGCTCCTATCCAACCAATGGCAATGATGACTTTACAACGAAGATTATCATCATTTATATCTAAAAGTGAAACAAGAATATCACAGGCTTTATTACAAAACGGTAGATAAAATTCTCTATGCTTTAATTGCGATAATACTTTTGCTAATAGATAAGCTGTGTGCACTTTTACTTTTTCATCTATATTTTCATTCAGTTTCCCAAATAAAAGTACTATTCCTTCTCTGTCATGTTTATAAAAACCATTTTCAAGATATAGATTTAAATTCTGTTCCCAATCTTTGATAATAAGTTCATAGTGATATGTAATTTCATTACTTTCTGCTAATTCGGCTGCGAATTTTATCCTCATGCCGGAATTAAAATTATTATTTTCCAACTCAAGATAGGCTTTTTCTAAATCTGCCCTTGTAAGGTTGCTACGACGAGTTCTTTCGTTATTTATATCCTTCTTTATTTTATCAACCGCTTCTGCTGCCATTACTTCCATTTCCTCTTGACTTTAAGTGCGCCTAACAACCGTCTCTGTGTATTCTATCACCTATCAAGTCTAATTACACAAAAAAGAGGTTCCAAAAATTAAGAACCTCTTCTAGAAATCAATCTCTAAACCAAAATATTTACCGCATCGCGAACTGTCTCAATCTTAATATCGCTCTCGCCTTCCTTGTACTCTCCATCGAGAGTCCATGGAACGTCAGCGCTCATCTCAAACCGAATGGTCTTTGCACTATAGAATGCAATATCCTTAGTGTCTAGATCATTTGCCAGCAGTGATCTTGCAATAGAATTCACATCTAGCAGGTTCTTAGGTGACTTGATTAAAAGCACCTCCATGAGACCGTCGTTCATATCTACTCTAAATGAATCAAGCTTAAGCACTCCACCTACAGATGTCGCATTGCATACTGCACCAAACACTAGGTTCTCTTCAATAACGCGCTCTGTCGGAAGTCCTTCGTCGGTGATAACCTTTACATATTGGGATTTAATGCTGACTATATCCTTAATTCCTTGTAACACGTATGCGGTGTGACCAAGCATATTCTTTAGGTTCTGTGGCACTGAGTACGATGTGCTTGCGAAAGCTCCAAACGAAGCTACATACGAAAAATAGCGCCCATTAAATGAACCAACATCAAGCGTAATCGTCTCACCATTTGCAATAGCTTTTGCTGCTTCTATGATATTCTTCGATAAACCGATGCTGGATCCAAAGTCATTAGTACTACCAGCAGGAATATATCCGACCTTGCACTTAGCTCCCGAAGATATAACGCCATCAATCATCTCGTTGTACGTACCATCTCCACCTGCACAGGCAACCACATCGTACTCATTAGCATATCGATGTGCAAATTCTCTTGCGTCACCTGATTTTGTCGTCACCAGCACACTAGTTAAACAGCCTGCATCTGAAAATATCTGCAGGATATCACTTAAATTCTTACTCGCCTGCATAGTGCCAGCACGAGGATTTAGAATAAATAGCATTTTTTTCCTATCAATAGTTTCAATAATATTTAATTCTTCCATATCATCTACCTCAAGTTAACCTGAGACTTTAGCCCCACCAATTTATAGGAATTATATCACGAGTACTCACAAGCTACAGCTTGCGATGCGCCTTTCTCTGCTTTTCTTTACGAAGCTCTTCTTCGTAGCCTTTGACAAATTTACGGCTTAACTTAACTGCAATTGTTTCTAGTTCGGCACTGTAATTATCATCACCCGATATAATGTATCGCTTTGATTTTTCTTCGCCGAGTAGCATCGACTTCTTTTCAATATACTCAATCATCTTTTCATGACTCAGCCTATTACGCTCCATGATTTCATCCCATGCCTTGTTGAACATCATACCGACACAAAGTATCCACGAAATAATATAGAACCACAGCATAAGAGCTACGATAGAAGCGAATGCACCGTACAGGATATCGTAATTTACCGAGTAACTGATATAATTCGCATATATCGTGGTTGCAATCAAAAGTCCAAATGACGAGAACACCGCCCCCGGCAGTATAGCTCTAATCGGAACTCTCACAAGTGGTAATATGTAGTAATTTAACGTAATCATGGCGAAAAACGATGCTGCTACAATCGGTAGCTTTAATGCGATAAGAGCCCTTGCGAGGATACCACCATTAAATAGCTTATAGAATATTTCTTCTCCATATACGAATACGACAAGTGTAAATGCAACTGCAAAAATTGTAATAGCAGCCGTAGGAACAGCTTTCAGTCTCTCTGCAAAGAAATTAAATTTGTAAGCACCTTCGGTCAGTGTATAACTCGTCAGCCTGGAGAGAGAGAACTCCAAGGCAGATGATGCCCAAAGTGCTAAGAAAATCATGATGAAATTGCCCAACCTCACAGATGATGCGGAAAATAACCCCATAACGAAGTTGCTAAGCTGCGAATCAATATTATGACTGAGCCAATTCTTTATAATATCTAATGATAGGTCAAAAACTCCTAGCACCTGCGAAAGCACTATGAGTGTTGGAACACTGGCCATGAAGAAGTAATATGCAACCTGTGCAGCAAATCCTGCATAATACTGGTCATCGAATTGCCTGAATATATGAAAGACGATCTTTATAAAATTGTCCTTATTCAGACGAACTTTCTTTTTCTTCATCTTCTCAATATTAATTCCTGAATTATTTTCTGTCTCTTTGTTCATTGATAAGTTCCTCTAGCTTCAGAAGCGACTTAGCTCTATGGCTAATTCTGTTCTTGAGCTCTGCAGGTAGCTCACCAAAAGTCTGATCATATCCTTTTGGAATAAATATCGGATCATACCCGAAGCCATTCTCGCCGCGCATCTCCTCGGAAATGGAACCCTCACACTCTCCGCGAGCTATAAGCTTAGTTCCATCAGGGTATATAAGCGTAATCACTGACACAAAGCGAGCTCCTCTTTCTTCGGTCGGGATACCCTCCATTAATTGAAGTAGTTTTACGTTGTTATCACGCGGAGTACATCCTTCACCAGCAAATCGCGCTGAATATACACCCGGTTTCCCCCCGATGCAGTTAACAGCGATACCGCTGTCATCTGCAACAACTATCCCCTCACATTGTTTTGCAATTGTAGAAGCTTTAATGTAAGAATTTTCTTCAAACGTTGTGCCAGTTTCTTCTATCTCGTCCTTTGGCAAGCCCATCTCATCACGCGAAATCACATCCATGCCAAACTTAGAGAATATGTCGCGCATCTCACGAATTTTCCCTTCGTTCTGCGTCGCCAAAATCACTTTATCCATCAATATCTCCTTAACAATACCCATTTTTTTGAAATAAAAGTCCGATTCACCTAAGACAACCTCGGTCACTTATTCTCAAAAATCATAGTAATTATACCATAACGAAATGCTTATTTATGTATTTTATCTTGGTTTACAAATAAAACACAGTGTATTTTGTTAATGACGAAATTGTGGTATTATATCACTTGTAAAAGAGAGGATAATAGCGCTATGCAATTAATAGCTTCAAAAGTTTTTGTTATATTTTTATATATAGCTATAGGTTTTGCTGCGAATAAGCTTCGCCTTCTAGGAACTGACTCCTTAGATCACTTAATTTCACTCGTTCTGAATATCACAACCCCCTGCCTTCTGATTTACTCAATTTGCGGTAAATCTTCTATACGTGCAGATACTTTTTCAAACACAATTATAATAATAGTTCTTTCAATAGTGATGTTCATTGTATTCGGTACAATATCGGTTAAAATTTCTAGATTATTTAGCGATAAAACCAATGACCAACAAAATGTTTTATCTGTAGCTATGGTCACTTGCAATTCAGGTTTTATGGGATTCCCCATCGCTCGCTCCGTATTTGGTCAAGTGGTGCTTTATTATTCAGTAATTCAGAATATCGCCTGTAACCTATATCTTTTTATAGGTTGTATGATTCAGCTGAGTCTAGGTGAAAGCAAGGATAGCTCTGGCAAAAGTAAAACTATAAGTAAAGAGACAATTGTCAAGCCTTTCAAAAACGTCGTGACAATTGTATATATATGTTCGTTTTTAGCTCTCTTTTCTGGTATAAAAATCCCAACTCTAGTTATGGATTCCATATCAACTATCGGTGATACGACTATTCCAATATCGATGATTATCATCGGTATCCAGCTTGGAGATTGCAATCTCAGAGCACTTATAACGGATAAAGATCTTATCTTATCAAGCCTGGTGTGTCTAGTCCTGGAACCAACGCTTGCAGTCATTACAGTTTGGTTTCTGCCACTAAACAACATCTTAAAGCTCACTATAGCTCTATCATTTACCTACCCTAGCTCTGTGCTCAGTGTAGCTTTAGCGGCTGCTGAACACAAGGATACGAAACTGATGTCAGAAGCTGTAGCCATGTCCACGATGATGTCGATGATTACACTTCCAGTATGGATTGTGGTTATCGGGTATCTATTCTGATATTCTATCGATGCCGAGTTCTTCTTCGGCTACCTTTAGCATGAGCGCACATTCAATTCTCTTTTTGTGAAGCTCACACCCAAAGTCGTAAACCTTGTTGAAATCACCATTAGTATGAAGATTATTAGCTGCACATCCGCCAGAGCAATATAGCTTTGCAAAGCAGTCACGACACTTATCCCTGGTATACAGATTATTATTATATTTAAAACCGTCTATTATATCCTGCCTTTGAATTCCATCATAGACATTTCCAACCTTATACTCATCATCTCCCACGAACTGATGACATGGGTAAAGGTCTCCAGATGGTGTAACTGCAAGGTATTCCGTACCTACACCGCATCCGCTAATGCGCTTATAGATGCAAGGTCCTCCTGTCAAATCTACTGTATAATGATAGAAATTGAATCCCTCGCCTCTCTTCTCTCGCTCTAGCATCTCAATAGCCAGTTTTTCATACTGCTCCTTCAAGATATCGAGATCTTCATCATGAAGAGCGTAATCGGTGCTGGGATCGCTGACAACAGGCTCTATACTAGTCTCCTTAAACCCTAGATCCGCCATAGCTAACACGTCTTCAGCAAAATCCTTATTATGCGCAGTATACGTTCCACGCATATAATACTGTTTCTGTCCCCTATCCTCAGCCAGACTCTTAAATTTCTCTATGATCTTGTCATATGTGCCTTTGCCATCTTTGCTCGTACGCATTAAGTCATGAGTTTTTCTGCGTCCATCCATGCTCAACACTACATTGCTACATTCTCTGTCCGCAAATTCTATTACATCATCATCTATCAAAACACCATTTGTGGTAAGCGTAAAATTAAAGTGTTTGTTATGCGTCTTTTCAAGCTCCCTTCCATACGCAACGAGCTCTTTGCATACATCCCAGTTCAAAAGAGGCTCGCCTCCAAAAAAATCAACCTCAAGATTCTTTCGGCTTCCAGAATTCTCTACTAAGAACTCTAGCGCCCTTTTACCAACTTCGAGGGACATTATTCCAGCTTTGCCACTGTACTCGCCTTTACCTGCAAAGCAATATTTGCAGTCCATATTACATCCATGTGCAACGTGGAGGCAGATTGCTTTAAGTACAGACTGCTTAGCTTTTAAATCTCCAGCAATCTCTTCAAATGGGTCATCTGAAAAAAGAAGCTTCTCTGACTTTAACTCCTCGATATCAGCCAGAGTTTCGTCGATATCGTTATCTGTAACTTCGCTGTACTTAGCTGTTATCTCAGAGGCGATTTCATCTCTAGACACCCCTTTATCATATAAGGCGATTATATCATAAGCTACCTCATCCACAGAGTGAACCGCTCCACTATTAACATCCATAACGATGTTATGTCCGTTTAGTTTATACTGATGTATCATTTACTCTTGTACCATACCTTATAAAAATCATTTCAATAATTAGGAATTTAGCTCAAACAATAAAAAAGCGCTGCAGTAAGCAGCGCCTTCAGTTACTATTTGTTCTTAGCCTGCTCGCAATGCTGATTAGCAACACTGCACGAAGTCTTGCTTGCGGACTGGCAAGATGTCTGGCACTCGCCACATCCACCGGAAAGAGTTGACTTTGCCATATTTCTTGTTGAAATTGTCTTGATTCTGCTCATTACGTTATCCTCCTAACTACTCGTTATAGAATATCAAATACATTTAAAACTGTCAATCCTGACATGATTATTTGTATTTCATGATTACACTTATCAATATGCAGTGCCCCTAAAATTATGTATTAAGCTTTCTGTCTTAATCCTCAGATTCTCCAGACTTTGATTCAAGTTCATCAAGTGCTTTAATGAGTTCAACTGCATCAATGGCCCCTGTAGCACAGAGCTTCTCAATAGCTGCAATCGTATCCTTTGAACCTTTAGGTGTAGATTCAAGCTCTTTCTCTAGATCACTCAAGTCTAAAGCTTCTGTACTTTTTTCACCCTCCTCAATGTCTTCACTATCTGCTTCTATATTATATGGTCTGTCTTCAGATTCGGTTGTCTCGGTCACTCCATCTGAACCCTCTATTTCAGTTGCTTCTGATTCAGCTTGCTCCGATGCACCAACCTCCGGTTCAGCTACTTCTAGCTCAGTTGACGCTGTTTCAGCTGCTTCTGATTCATCACCCTCTGGTTCTGCAGCTTCAGATTCAACTACCTCTTCATACTCAGCTTCTACGGATTTATCTAAATCTTTAGGGCAAGGTGTTTCTACTGATTTCTCTAATCCTTTGCTAGTATTATTCGATAATTCTGCATCGGTCTCTTTTTCAACTGCCGGTTCTTCAGCAAGTACTTCGTCAGTAGGTATAGAGGCTCCTTTTGCCTCAAAAGAGATTTCATCTTCCGTTCTATCGTCATCCGCTCTATCCTGAGTTTCGCTTGATTCAGATACTGAATATGAGTTCAGAGCTCTCTTGTCAGCAGTAATCTCATAGTCGAACACGGCTTCAGTCTTCATGCTACGATTTAGTATTCTGATTCGATCAGCCATCTTGCCATCCCCAGTAGCATTAACCGGAATCTGAATCGACACACCCGCCTCAATCTCATATACCTCTTGCTGACCATTAGTTGGTGGTAAATCCCATTCTTTGGTCACAGCATTAAACGACCTGTGCAGGAACCTAACTCTTCCTCTCTTAACATCGATGTGATATATAACATCACCCTTTACACTTGGAATTAAGCATTCGCTCTGCTTGAGGCTGAGCTGCCCACGAAGAGCAACAGTCCCCTTTGCCCTCTTATATATAGCACCTCTATATTCTTGTATTCTTTTTGTCTCCGTCTCTTTGACTACCATCACATCGCACTGAGCATGTCGCATAATGTATGACGCCGTAAGCCCTATAGTACTACTTGCGCCCGGCTTCGTCGATTTCGTCATGACAATCATCTCCACGCCAAATTCCTTTGCCGCTTCGATAATTCTCGCTCCAGCACGACCTACTGCAGACCTTGTGATAACACTGTACTTATCTATTGTCTTGGCAATAGAATTGAGTTTCTTGTCAAGCTCCTCTCTAATCTCTGCTTCCTCACCGAGAGAGAGTGCATATCCTGTATTCTCACGCACCATAACGAGCACAACCTCGAAAGCCTTCGGCGAAAACGTGGTTTTAAGTTGCTCAAGCGCTATTAAACTCCTAGGTGAACCATCAACTGGCACAAGAATTCTCTTCATCAAATCACCCTTACTACTTTCTAATAAGTGCACTAATATCCCATCTAAATATACAAATTGATTATACATTTTAGCGATATCAAAATCAAATTAAAGGGTGGCTAAACTATTTCAACCACTTGTTTTTGGTCATTATCAGCTCCTGTATAGCCATATATAACAGCAGATAATCGTCATCTAGACTGCAGATTAGACTGTTTTCAGTGAGCACATCCTCTTCGAAAGCAATTCTCGCATTTCCTGCAATCACAGCCTTCCTCGTCCCATCTATTGTGATGATGTAATTGCAGCTAAGATTTGCCTTTCGCACGGCTCTAAATCCCTTTACATAAACGTGCCCATCACTCGTCTCAACGAAGTATGAATCACTATCACTTTCAGTGTCCCTATATAAAGTTCCGTATTCTTCACCAGACATATAGAACTTAAACCCGTTCTTTTCAGCCTTTGCAGAACCAATCACCTGTGTGAGCACCTCTCCAGCTTCCTCGATTGCTTCATCACCATCAGGTACGTTGTAGATTTTCACATCGAGAGGCTCATTTATTGTTCTCACATATGCATATTCGTTATCATCAGCATCCCTATACAGGCAGTCTGTACTATTTGCATAGAAGAACTTAAATTTATCCAGCAACTTGATTTCCGAATTATCACCAGCTTTAATCCTTTTAATGGTTTCCGTTAAATCATCCACCAAAACGGTGCTCATGAGCTTCCAGCTGGCAAAACGCGAGTATGACTTAGGATTTACCGCCATGCTTTTTGTATCCAAAACATCTATAAAATGAGCTTCGTTATCCGCATTTTTCACGATATGATTGAGTTCCGTACCGCTCTTAACAACTATATTACTTTTTTTATCTTTATAAATCGTAATATAGTCTTTGAATGGACTTGGTCCAAAGATAATAGCATCCTCACTCGTAAATGTGTTGTTACCCATCCATGGATGCCCTAAACATGTATTAACTGCACTTAGACGTTCATAGATATCCTCGATAGTGATATCCTCGCAGCCCTCAACAATTTTGTCATACAGGTTGCGATCATTGTAGTGCTTTCCGCCAGTTGTCAGCCATATCGCTACTGCAAGCCCGATGAAAATGCCACCTAATATAAATTTCCCGACAGTGATTCCCATAATACCCATCGCAAGGCACAGAACCATAAGAAGTCTGAAAAGCTTGTCTCCGTTCATATTCATTCCTTATAAGAGTGATGCAGGAATACCTGCATCACTCAAACACAACGCATTATCTCACTTTTTAAATTAGACTGAATGTAGTCATTAAATATTCTTGATTAACTTCTCTTTCTTGTTCATGATATGGCTATATCTTCTTAGTGCAACCATAGCATTTACAGCCTGTTCAGGTGTAGAGAAAGCAGGAATGCCCTTATCTCTGAGCTTCATGATAGCTTCTCGGCACTCATTTCCACCCTGGCACTCCATAATAAAGGGCTTGCCGAGATTCTTATACTGCCTGTGAATATTAATTACAGTCTCAGTAATAGCTTCAACATCGGTTACTGCAGTTGGGCAAACGGAAATAAGTATTCCATCAACATGCTCATCTCTATATGCTGTTTTAAGTGCACCACCATACATGTCAGAAGTTGCCGTTCCACTGATATCAACAGGGTTGAGTGGTGATCCGAATGCAGGCATATAATTTCTGATATTCTCTCTAAGATCTGGGGAGATGTCCTTTAGCTCCTTTAGAGGCATGCCCAATCTTTCGAAATGATCAGCCGCTAGAAGTCCAGCTCCACCTCCATTTGTAATGATAACTACATTGTCACCTCTTAATGGAGGGCAGTTACCTAAAGCGAGAGAAGTATCCAAGAACTCCTGCCATGTCTTCTCACGAAGAACACCTGATTCTTCGAATAATTTGTCATACTCAGCATTTGAATGGCCCTTATTCTCAGAGGCAGTGTGAGCAAATGCAGCCTTAACACCTATTTCAGAAGAACCAACCTTTATTGCAGTAATTGGCTTCTCGCACTCAAGGCAAGCTTTTTTAAATGCCTCAGGACTATCAAGAGCTTCGATATAAACTGCAATGCATTTAGTATTAGGTTCTTTGTCTGCATACTTTATCATCTCGCAGAAATCAACGTCCGCCTTGTTACCAAGTCCTACGAACATGCTGATTCCAAAGTGATCAATCTGAGATGAACCTAATGCAGCTAGAAGGTTAGAACCTGATTGCGAGATGAGTGCAACTGGTCCCTTGTTAGGTAGATATGGTATGAATCCACAGTTAAAATCATGGTAAGGTGTTCCGATACCCACTAGGTTTGGACCGATTAGCGGAAGCTCATGCTGACGGCAGAACTCAGTGATCTCATTTTGCAAGTCCCCATTTCCAACTTCCTTGAATCCAGATGATGAAACTACAGCTATCTTAACCTTTTTCTCAACGCAGTCTTTGAGAGCATTGAAAACACCAGTTGCTGGTAGCGATACGAATGCTAAATCAACATCACCAGGAACATCCTTTATATTCTGATATGCAGGAATTCCTGCAACTTCAGTAGCTTTGACGTTGATAGGATACAACTCTCCCTCATATCCGCACTTTCTCAGCCCCTGGATTACCTTAAATCCAACCTTTGTCTCATTGCGGCTAGCTCCTATTACAGCGATTGAGTTAGGCTTAAATGCATACTCTAGTTTGTCAACGACGTATTGTCTTGCTTCTTTTACTTCCATTTTAATTATCCCCTCCTACTTCGAAATAACTTTATAGCTTTGCCATGTAGCTTAGAGTTCTAATCAGCTGACTTACATAGCTCATCTCATTGTCATACCATGCAACTACTCTGACTTCATAGATGTGCGTTCCACACTTCTGAGCTAGCGTCTGAGTTGCATCAAACAGTGAGCCATAACTCATCCCTATAACGTCTGTCGATACTATTTCATCTTCGTTGTAACCGAAAGATGTATCCTGCGCAGCTTTCATAGCCGCATTAATTCCCTCTACTGACACCGAGTCAGTCTCATCCTTGAGAGTAGCATCTAGGATAGTAATGGATCCAGTAGCTACGGGAACTCTCTGCGCAGATCCAATGAGCTTTCCTGCAAGCTCTGGAATTACATTTCCAATCGCTTGTGCTGCACCTGTAGTAGTAGGAACGATATTGATTGCCGCTGCTCTCGATCTCCTGAATTTAGACCCCTTATCCGGTGCATCAAGTATCTTCTGATTGCCAGTATAAGCATGTATGGTCGTCATAAATCCTGTACGCAACTCTCTGTAATCAGCGAGTGCCTTTGCCATTGGAGCGAGGCAGTTCGTCGTACAAGACGCCCCTGACACTATTCTGTCTTCAGAATTCAGGGTCTCGTGGTTAACGCCATATACGATGGTCTTGAGATCATTTCCAGCAGGTGCTGAAATTAGAACTTTTCTAGCACCTGCATCCAGATGCGCCTTCGACTTCTCCTTAGATGTGTAGAACCCCGTGCATTCAAGCACAACATCTATTTCTAATTCTCCCCAAGGTAGCTTACTAGCATCTGCTTCCTTGTAAATAGTGATTTTCTTACCGTCGACTGTGATCGACTCATCGTCATTTTCCACAATATGTCCCAGATAAGTTCCCTGTACACTATCGTATTTTAACAGGTATGCCAGCATATCGGGAGATGTTAAATCGTTGATTGCAACAACTTCGAATTCTTCCATCTCCATGACACGTCTGAATGCTAGTCTACCTATACGACCAAATCCATTGATAGCTAATCTAATCATGTATAGTCTCCCTTAACTTGTATTAAGTTGTAATTTATCTATTCAAATGGGAATTTGAAATCCATGCCAAGCGAGTCACGCACCTCGATAAACTCGCGCTGCACATCCTCTCCCATCGGAACGCCTTTGTCTTTGCGGAATTCTTTTATATCCCACTCCTTCTCGCCAGCGGTGTATATTCTGTTATGACCAGGTGCCTTATGAGATGTCCTAAGAGCTCTAAGTATATCGCCCGCAGTCTTCTCACACACCTCTCTACCAATCATAGCCTCTGGATCGATTACTATGAAGAAATGTCCAAGGTGATAAGGTCTTAGTTCTCCATTTTCACCTATGCACGTCAAATTCTTAAGGAACATTCCGCCAGAAAGAGCTGCTGATAGTAGTTCAACAGCCGTCGCATAACTGTAGCCTTTATATCCGCCAAGCTCCTCACCAATTCCACCGAGTGGAGCTAGTGCAGCTTCCCTATTGTTGAGTGCTTTCAAAATGTACGATGTATCAGTAAGCGCTGAACCGTCTCTGCCGATAACCATTCCTTCTGGGGTTTCCTTACCGATTCGCTCATAAAACTCGAGTTTTCCCCTCTGTGTAATGGATGTCGCACAATCAATTAAAAATGGATGCCCTTCATCCGTAGGGATTCCAATCGTAAGCGGATTTGTTCCAAGCATATTTTCAACACCGAATGTCGGTGCGATTGACGGTCTTGCATTAGTACCTGTAATCCCTATCATTCCTTCATCTGTCGCCATGGATGTCCAATACCCAGCAATACCGTAATGCGAGGAGTTGCGAACTGCAACGCAAGCAGTGCCGTATTTTTTTGCTTTCTCGATAGCCATGTCCATAGCCATCTTGCTCGCGACCATACCCATACCATCGTTAGCATCGAGTACTGCCGTCGTAGGGGATTCTCTGATAACATCCACCTCTGTAACAGGATTTAGGATACCTTTTTTGATGCGGTCAACGTAAATAGGCTTGAACCTATTTACACCATGACTCTCGATACCTCTTCTATCGCTCTCCATCAGGACTTCCGCACAGATCTCAGCATCAGCCTCAGGAACTCCGAGTTCTGTAAAAGCCTTTACCATAAAATCCTGTACCACATCCCAAGCTATATACGGACGAGTTTCTTTATCCATTAAGCACCTCCACAATGAATAAAACATACTGCAATATATTGTGAATCAGTCGATAATCGTGTGATAACGTCTGAGTTCATTATTTATAAATCAACCAAGGTTGACTTGGAATTACATCCTATCCCAATCCTTGTAGTCTCCGCGCGCAGTCACTGTCCTATACCCAATCTCTGCCAATCTCTCATCGAGTAACTGTCGACCTTCTGCCGCCTTATCTTTGACACCAACCTTTCCCTCATACAAAAGGTATTTGCTTCTGGCATTGTCCGGCGAAAGACTGGGCATTATTACATTTGCTCCTGCCAGTACCCCCTTCTCGCGCCCCCTTTTATCGATGGTCCCTAGTGCTGTTGTAGCTGGAAGCAACGCTTTAGGAAACATTATCCTCAATATGCTAAGACAATAAAGTGTGAGTTCAAGCGTACCGTCAGTCTCATTTCTAAACGGTGTATCTTTATGGTGTATAAATGGTCCAATTCCTATCATATGAGGTTTTAGCTTCTTTAAATACTCAAAGTCGCTAGCCATCGTATCATAGGTCTGTCCTGGCGAACCAACCATGAATCCAGCTCCAATCTGAAATCCAACGTCTTTTAACACATCAAGGCATCGCATACGATTCTCTAAAGATTGCGATTCTGGATGAAGTCGTCTGTAGTGTTCAGCATCAGCTGTTTCATGTCTCAGCAAGTATCTATCCGCACCAGCCTCAAAATATCGTTTGTAGCTCTCGCGCTCTTTTTCTCCAATCGAAAGAGTTAGTGCACAGTCAGGATAGTGTGATTTAATCGAAGAGATAATCTCACACATCATATCATCCGTAAAATATGGATCTTCTCCACCTTGTAGCACGAACGTCCTAAGCCCGATTTGATAGCCTATATCACAGCAGCTTAAAATTTCTTCAAGACTAAGCCTGTATCTCTCAACGTCGTTATTACTCTTTCTGATACCGCAGTAATAGCAGTCATTTTTACATATATTGGAATACTCTATGAGTCCTCGCAAAAATATATCGCGACCATAATTTCTAACTGCTATTTCTTGCGCTTTGCTTCGCAGATATTCACGAACCTCGTCATCTCTATTTGAAAGAAGTTCAATATATTCGTTATGTTCCAAAAGACCTTCATCAACGAGTTTGTTTGCTAGTCGCGTAACTTCAGTCATTTTTCTAATCCCTCCACTAGATATTTTAACACAATGAAATATTATAACAACAAAAGAAAATGCGTGATTTTTTGAACGTTTGTACAAACAATAGTTGACACATATATTGTGTTAGACTAAAATAAAATTAAATTGCATGCAACAAGATATTAAATAAAGAATTGCATACAGTATCTACACAACTGGGAGGAAAACTGATGGACAAGTACGATAGCCTAAAGCTAGAGAATCAACTATGCTTTCCGCTGTACGCATGCTCTAAGGAGATAACTCGCAGGTATAAGCCATTTCTGAGCAAGCTGGATCTCACATATACACAATACATCACGATGATGGTACTTTGGGAGGCACGTGAGCTGAGTGTTAAGGAACTTGGGGATAAACTATTTCTTGATTCTGGCACACTAACTCCACTGCTCAAGAAGCTTGAAGCTAAGGGTTATTTAACTAGAAATCGCTCGGTAAAGGATGAACGCAATTTGATCATCAAAATTACAGACAAAGGTATGGCTCTCCGCGAGGAAGCGCTTGCTGTACCACAGGAGATTCGTTCATGCATAAGTCTTACTGACGACGAAACCGCAGCACTGTTCAAACTACTTCATAATTTTATGAGTACCATCGAGCAGTAAGATTGAGTTCAGGCGATTACATTGAACAACATCAAAGAAATTAGGCAGGAGCGAATGCTCCTGCCTGTTTTCATAATCTGTAAATTTTCAAGTGATGTATTTATAACAGTGTTAAAATTACAGCAAGATTTAACTATAATCAAATGTCGTATAGACGCTATTTTATATCAGCTTTCTTTGCCGCAACAAGACCTTTTCTATACAGAGACTTAAGCATATCTACATCTCTAGTCAGAGTCTTGAGTTTCCCAATGTTCTCAGGTGCAATGATTTTTGCGACTCCTTCTTCCTCGAGCTTTTTTATAGCATCTAGCTGCGTATTGTAGGTTTCGGCTCTATGCTCAAGAAGCTCAGCTGCCTTAGGATACTGCCTAGCCAGTATCTGGGCAATTCGCTTATCGCTATTATCTATGCGGTGCCCAGCCTTAGGTCTAGTCAATATAATTACGAGTTCATCGCAGCCATCATCTAATGCCTTCTTATATGGGATTGGGTCTGCTATACCCCCATCAAAATATTCCACACCATCTATCTTATAAGGTTTATTTACAACCGGTACGCAACTAGACGCATTTATAGGTGCATAGTTATTATAGTTTAGATCGGCTTTTGTAAAGTATTTAGTCTTGCCAGTATTTGCTTCAGCAGCAATTATTATGAATTCTGATGGATTGCTCTTAAGAACTTCGAAATTTAGTGGATATTCACCATAACTGTTCGACAGTGTGCCATATACATAATCTAAATCAACATATGAACCTGTCTTAATGAAATTATCAAGACTCATATATTCCTTTCGCATAGCATATTCCGTATAAAATTCATAATTTCTGTGTTGTTGTCCTGCAAGGAATGATGCTATATTAGCGCAGCCAGCTGATACACCATAACACCTGTCAAAAGCCACTCCATACTCAAGGAAGTAGTCGAATACTCCAGCTCCAAATATATCACGCGTTCCGCCACCAACATCAATAATGCCTCTCATACCTTACCTCCTTTTACATAGTAAATTATTTATTTTATATATTTATCAGTTTCAATCTGCAGGTCATCCCTGACTTTAAGTTCCCAACCTTCGACATCGACAACTTTCACATTACAGTTTCCGACGTGCTCTGTCCACAAATCACTGAATTCCATACCTCTCATATAGAGAAGCATCATGTGAATTGCCGTACCGTGAGATACTGCAAGAATGTTGCCTTCGCTGTTTTCATCTCGCACCCTCTCGAGGAATCGCTTAACCCTGAATTTAAGTGTCTCTAGTGACTCACCGCCTTCTGGTGGAATGTAATTACCTGGTGACAAGAATATGTTGCTCTTATCTCCATGAAGTTCATCATACTTTCGTCCTTCATTTATCCCGAAGTCAATTTCTGCAAGATCATCATCTATTATAAACTTGTCTCTATCCTCCGAAGTAACGATTTCCGCTGTTTTAATTGCTCTCTCTAGAGGGCTACAATAGATTTTGTCGAATTTGATATCCCGTTCACTTAGCAGTTCCGCAACTTTCTCTGACTGAGCAATTCCAACTTCGTTTAGTTCTGTTTGCATTTGTCCTTGAAAACGTTTCTCACTATTTAGGTCGGTCTGCCCATGTCTAAGAATATATATCCTCATAATGAATTAACCTTTCTGTTTTAATCTACTAATAATATGCAGTCTAATAGATACTTTACGTTCATCGTCTCCACTATGCTTAACATGATTCACAGTCCACAATTATTTCTTCTTATGAAAATAATCTTTTACACCATCAACTAAGTGTTCGATTTCATCAAATCCTGGGAATAAATGCTTGTCACGAACCTTACCACGGAGTTTACCCTTGTCTTCGCCTTCACGGCGAATCTTCATGATTCTCTCCCAAATTTCAGGATAATCATTCTTCAAGATTTCTCTATGTCTAGCTCTCTCTTCAGCAAAGGAGTTATATGCATCAGGGAATCTATTTCTAAACTGCTCTTCGCGAACAATTCTAGTCCTGATGATCTCATCTAGCTCATCGGAATTTCTATCGTTAATTTGCATGTCAAGTTTTGCGTGATATAACAGAATCTTCTCACGTACTCTCTGGAATTTTTCAAGATCTATCTTACCTAGTTCAAGAAGGTGAGCAAGTTGGAATTCGAGAAAATCTAAGAACTTCTCTTCGTCAATCTCGCTCCAATTGCTGCCCAGTGCATTTCGTTCAGCCTCGCGAATCATGTCATCATCTACTTTTTCGAGGCTTATAAGCTTATCTGCCAGTGAATTCGCAACATCTTCCATCCTGGCCTCTGCCTGATCACCATACGCCCATTCAAACTCCGCAATCTGCGAGCTTCCAGCCGAACCATTGATGGAGATATAGCAGACATCACCTTCGCAATCACCTAGTTCATATGGCTTATTTATGCCCACCGACTTTAGAGCCTGATAGATATGTGGGACTATAGCATAGTCTTTGAACATCTGCTCCGCTCCAAAAGCACGTAGCTGATCATTTAAATCCCCCGAGTGCTCTGTCAGAAATAGCTTTATGCCGCGCTCTTTGTATTTTGTATATAAAAGCATCAAACGCTCTACGGCTGTGACATCAATGCTTGTAATACCACTGGCATCAACAATTACAGCCTTCATATCGTCAGTTACTAAATCATCTATCTCATCCTTGATAGTATTCGCATTGGCAAAGAATAATGCCCCTCCAAATCTGTATATGAGCACCCCTTTAATCTCACGAGTTCCCGTCGTTCTGTCAATAGGATAAAATTGATCTTTCTCAGGTATGTATCCAAGTCTACTTCTAGGAGGATTGGACGCTCTGATGATTACGGTCACAAATGAAAGAATAATTCCGATAAGAACGCCGTAGATTGTTCCAAAAATTAAGACTGTAAACATCACCACATAGAATATCTTCCACTCGGTTCTATCGACCTTGCGCAGCTTGGCAGCGAGTTCGAATTCTGTACTGCTGATGAGCGCAGAAATCACTATCGCAGTTAAAACTGGTACTGGTAGCATGTGAATAAAATCCGTTCCAAAAATAAGGATTATCATCATCGTAAATGCCGCCGATACCGACATCACCTGCGACTTAACACCAAACTGATCAGCTATGTTGCTCCTCGAGACACTTCCGTTTACAGGGCAGCAACCAACTAATCCTCCGGCGAGATTGCTCATCGCATAAGCGAAAATCTCCCTATTATTATCGATTTTATCATCATACTTAAGAGCAAAATTATTGGTTGCGAGAAGAGTCTCAGAGATGATTACGATCGCTATGATCAGTGTCTGCAGCATCATCGTTCTGACATTGCCATGAACCAGAGTAATATCCGGGATTACGATGGCTGGTAATCCTGACTTTACCTCAGGGAGCAGCTTCACCCCATAGCTCTCAATGTTCATAAAGTAAGTAAGTCCTGCCCCGACAAACATCATGACAGCACTCATCGGAATCGCTGGAATAACTTTCTTGGAGCCTAGAATTATGATAATAGTACCGAGCCCTAGAATTAACGACGGAACGTGAATCCCAGAACATGCTGATTTGTATATGTGTTCGAGGAGCTCGTGCAGTTCCCCTCTCCCTGAATCACCGCCAAATAGCTTAGGAATCTGCATCAGTATAATCGTACAGCAGATTCCCGTTATGAAGCCTCCCATTACCGGAGAAGAAATGAATTTTACCAATCTGCCAAGTCCGACTATGCGAGCTATCAGTATCCAGGCTGCTGTGAAAAGTGTTATTACAGGTATTATCTTCACTGCCTCTTGCGATTGATATGCAATGCCCATCGAATACAACATACCACCAACAAGCGCAGCTGGAGCAGCATCTACTCCAAAAACGAATCTCGGCGAACTAGTTATAAGCCCGTACACCAGTATAGGGAGCAATGACCCATACAATCCGTAAATCGGCGGAAGCCCCGCTACTAGTGCATAACCGATTGAAATCGGAATAGACACGAGTGCAACGATGATTCCAGCAGGAATATCTTTTTTCAAAAAATGCAAATCATACCCTTTTAGCGACATCTATCTCCCCTGTTATTTGCGTCCCTTTGCGACATAACATACACTCTCATCATAAACTTAATGTGTATTATACATCAGTTGCGTGTTAAAATTATGATATGAAGAGAATTAGATTAGGATTATCGGGTATAGAGGTTTCAGCGGTAGGCATGGGAACGCTCACGATAGGCTTCTCGCAAAAGAATCTATCACTAGACGAAGGTGCACACATCATCGTACATGCGGTGAATAGCGGGATTAATTTCCTCGATACAGCTCAGTACTATGACACTTACAGATATCTCAGACCTGCACTGGACACAATTAAATCAGATGAAAACCTATCGATGCCGATTATCTGTAGCAAGACTCTCGAGACTGATTATGAAAGTGCATCAGCCGCAGTCGATGAATGTCTTGCAGAGCTTAATCTCGATCAGGTAGATATTTTTCTGCTCCATGAAGTTAGAGGAGTTACCGATCTACGCGGACGCAGCGAGGCTTGGAGGGCACTTGTAGACAAAAAAGCCTCCGGTCTAATTAAGGCGATTGGAATCTCGACACATCATGTGGACGCATGCCGCTCAGCGACGAATTTGGAATCCTGTGATATAGTATTTCCACTAATCAATAAGGCTGGTATGGGAATCAGGGATGGAGAAGGACCTGGGACACGAGAGGATATGGAGGAAGCGATAAAACTATGTTCAAGGTGCGGCATAGGTGTATTTACTATGAAGGCTTTCGGCGGAGGAAATATCATCGAGGATTATGTAGAATGCCTAGATTACGTAACTTCACTGGATGGTGTAGATGCTGTTATGATTGGCATGGGAAGCATCGAAGAAGTCGATACTTCCATCAAATACTTTGAAGGTACTCTAGATAAGGGATATACGCCAGATATCAGCAAGAAGCGCATGATGGTAGACCAGAGTGACTGTGAAGGCTGTGGTACTTGCAAAGCTCGCTGCGTGAGTCAAGCAATATTTTGGAATGACAATGGACTTGCCGAGATAAATATTGAAAAGTGCGTGCGATGCGGTTACTGTGCACCCGTGTGCCCTGTCAGAGCTATTGTTTTTTTATAGCATTTAAGAAATATATTGATTATCCGTATTGTACTAATTTTGCAAAATTGATATTATTGTCATATGTATGGACTTGAAAGGAGAACTTTATGGAATATTTAAGATACTATGATGAGATTGTTTCTCGCCGCCAGTCGTGCCGCGATTTCGCAGATACAGCAGTTGATGCTGCTTCAGTTGAGGAAATAAAAGCTTATAACGAAGTAGTTCCTAAGCTACTTCCTGAGATTTCTACCGAGCTTCATTTCTTCAAGGGCGATGTAGTGGATTTCCTCGGAAGCAGCGTAGGATATAACGGCTTTACTGTTAAGGCACCTAACTACTTGGCGCTTTACTCAGAGGAAGCCCCTCACTATCTAGAAAATGCAGGATTCATCGCACAGGGTCTAACGCTCAAGCTTACACAGCTAGGATTTGATGCTTGCTGGCTAACTGTAAACGATGCTGAAGCAGCTAAGGGTGCACTTGGCGTTGATACTGATAAGACTCTTGCGGTATTTATCGCATTTGGACACGGCAACAAAGCTAAGAAAGACGTTCGTCTCGATATCAAGAGCCCATCCAACGTTACGATGGTATCTTACGAGAAGAAGGTTGCACCAAAGATCAGCATGCAGGACCTTTTATCTTACAAGGTATATGGAGAGCCTGTTAACATGGAGCTTCTGTACACTGAGCTTGAGGATGCACTACTCTCAATTGCTGTTGCACAATCATTCTTTAACCGTCAGCCATACAGAGTAATCGTTGATGACGATATCGTATCGCTAATTGGACTTGACGACGACCTTACAACAGCTGAGGATCAGCTTCTAAACTACGGAATTGCAATGTTTAATTTCTATGCAGTTCTTGACTCGACTAGAGCTGGTGTAAAGATGTGGAGTTTCGATGATGCAGGCAGGGATCTAAAGCTTCCTGAAAACGCCCACTACATTGCAAAGATTAGAATTTAATCAATATCATTTGACGATGAATAGATAAACAAGACCTAGAAACTGGAATCTTATCATTCCATCTTCTAGGTCTTTTGCTTTAATTTTAATTCGCCCAAATTGCCTTATATGGACTTTCCATCGAGCAAAGCTTCTATCAGTTCATCTCTCTCGTTATATACGAGCTTAAGCGAGAAGAAATCATCCCTCTCTTCAAGCAGTCTGAGAAATATCTTATCACCATACCAGAGTTCGAGCTCTAAAAGCTTATCCTTAGGAACCCACTCAAGTACGCCTTCATCGCATGGAATCGGTTCACCTTTAAATCCCGTCGCCGTAAAGAGATGCATGTACTCGACCATCTCCCTTTCACCAGAGCCATAGATAAATGTCACTATTCCGCGAAACTTATACTCTGTAAGCTCGTACCCCGTTTCCTCACGCACTTCACGTAGTAGGCAGTCATCAGGACTCTCTCTATCCTCAAAATGGCCCCCGACACCAATCCATTTGTTATGGTTGATATCATTTGCTTTGATGACGCGATGCATCATCAGGTAATGCTCGTCTTTCTCTATGTAGCACAGTGTACTAAGTCTAGCTTTGCTCATCATGAAGCCTCCACTTCGTCAAATTGCGAATTGTACAGTTCTGCATATGCTCCGCCCTCTCTAAGAAGTTCATCATGTGTTCCTTGTTCTATTATATCTCCATGGTTCATAACGAGTATTAGGTCTGCGTTTCTTATTGTCGATAATCTGTGAGCTATTACAAAGGTTGTACGCCCCTTCATCAGTTGATCCATGGCTTCCTGAATCCTAACTTCTGTTCTAGTATCTACTGAAGATGTAGCTTCATCAAGAATTAAGAGCTTTCGATTTGCAAGAATTGCTCTCGCAATGGTTAAAAGCTGCTTCTGTCCCTCAGATATATTGGTTGCATCTTCGTTTAAAACCATATTGTATCCACCAGGGAGCGTCTTTATAAATCTATCCGCTCTTGCCGCCTTAGCAGCAGCTATAACCTCTTCATCGCTTGCATCCTGTTTTCCGTATCTGATATTCTCCATGATAGTATCTGAGTACAGCCATGTATCTTGAAGAACCATAGCGATATTGTCTCTCAGTCCATGACGGCTCATGGTACGAATATCTAAATCATCAATCTTTATCGATCCTGCATTTACATCATAAAAACGCATCAGGAGCTTTACTATTGTAGTTTTGCCAGCACCAGTTGGCCCGACGATAGCGATTTTCTGTCCCGGTTTAACTCTTGCACTGAAGTCATTTATGATAACCTGATCTGGATCATAACCGAACTTCACATGTTCGAATTCTACAAACCCTTCTACATCGATATCATTAATAACATCATCAGGGTCTCGAGGCTCCTCTTCCTCAGCTAGGAACTCGAATACACGTTCACCAGCTGCCCCCATCGACTGCACTTGATTCATGACCTGAGCAGCCTGCGAAAGTGGCTGTGTGAGGCTACGCACATACTGTATAAACGCCTGTATATCTCCTATACCAATCACATTCTTGATAGCAAGCATCGCTCCTGAAATAGCTACTCCCACATACCCGAGATTTCCGACGAACATCATCACAGGCTGCATAACCCCTGATATGAACTGGGACTTCCAAGCTGACTCATAGAGAATCTCATTGGTCTCATTGAACTTCTTCTCCACGGATGCCTCTTTGTTGAATGCCTTTATCACGAGCTGCCCTGCAAAATTTTCTTCAATCTGACCATTTATATCACCTAGGTACTCCTGTTGGGTCTTGAAGTGCTTCTGCGACATCTTGATTATAAAGCCGAGTAACAGAATGGAAACCGGAATCGTGACAAATGAAATAAGTGTCATAAGTGGCGATATGGTCAGCATCATTACTACCACACCGATAACGGTCGCTACAGAGGTAATAATTGTGGTGACACTCTGATTTAGCCCTGTTCCCAATGTGTCTACATCGTTCGTAATCCTTGACAGAATATCACCATACTGATGGCTCTCGAAATATTTCATCGGCATACGGTTAATCTTTTCCGAGATATCACGACGCATATTATAAACGATTTTCTGGGTGATTCCCGTCATAATCCAGCCCTGTATGAAAGTCAGCACAGCACCAATTGCGTATAGAGCAACAGTGATGACCAAGATTTTGCCAATCGTCGTAAAGTCAATAGTTCCCGTTCCTTTGATTTTATGCATCAGCCCCTCTGCGAGCACTGTTGTCGCACGCCCCATCACCTTAGGTCCAATTACCTGAAATACTGTACCAGCAATCGCAAATAATATAACAACTACAAATGCATATTTATAACTTCCGCTATATCTCAAAATCTGTTTGAGTGACTTGCCGAAATTCTTCGGCTTCTCGGATGGCTCGCCTGAGCCTGGTCCATGCCCACGCTTGACTGGAGCTGGTTTCTTATTCATATTCTCTGCCATTATTCCACCTCCAATTCGTCCTTTGATAGCTGCGATTCAGCAATTTGCCTATATGCTTCACATGTTCTGAGCAAATCTCTATGTCTGCCCTTTCCTACTATCTCTCCTTCATCGAGAACGATAATCTGTTCAGCATCTATAATCGTACCAACTCGCTGCGCGACAATAATTTTAGTCGCATCCTTCTCATAATTTGCAAGCACCCTTCTGAGCTTCGCATCCGTTTTCATATCTAATGCCGAGAAGCTATCGTCGAACACCAGAATCTTCGGATTTTTGGCAATCGCCCTCGCAATAGAAAGCCTCTGCTTCTGTCCGCCTGACACATTAGAGCCTCCTTGTGCAATTGCACTTTCAAATTTATCTTCCTTCTCTTCAATGAACTCGAGAGCCTGTGCAATCTCCGCGGCCTTGCGAACCTCTTCGGATGTTGCAGCTTCATTTCCAAATCTAATATTTGAATCGATAGTCCCAGAGAACAGTATTCCCTTCTGAGGTACGAAGCCAATCTTCTCTCTGAGTGACTTCATGCTGATGTCACGTATATCCCTACCATCAAGCTTAATGCACCCAGCCGTTACATCGAAAAATCTCGGTATCAGATTAACTATTGTGCTCTTACCTGAACCTGTACTTCCTATTATGGCAATGGTTTCGCCAGGATTTGCTGTGAAGCAAATACCTGATAGAGCAGGTGCATCAGCACCCTCATATCTAAAGGAAACGTTATCAAACTCCAATCTACCAGAACATTCCTCAATATCAATTGCATCGTTTCTGTCAATTACTGATGATTTAGAGCTGATCACTTCATCTATTCTATTAGCCGCAACTCCAGCTCTAGGAATCAGTATAGACATAACAGTCAATATCATAAATGACATTACGATCATCATCGAATATGTGAGAAATGCTGTCATTGAGCCTACCTGCATATTTCCAGTATTAATTCGGTGTGATGCTACCCATACAATCGCTACACCAAGTAAATTCATCAGCATCATGAGCAGTGGTGGCATAAAAGTCATCACCCTATTGGTAAACAACTGCGTCTTCTTGAGATCTGCATTAGCTTTATCAAATCGTCTCTCCGCCGATTGCTCTCTCCCGAATGCACGAATTACTGGAATGCCGGTGAGTATCGAACGAGAAACGCTATTTAGAGCATCGACGAGTTCCTGCATGATGCGGAATTTTGGCAAGGCAATGACCATAAGTATTAATACTATAGCCACCACAGTCGCTACACCAACAGCAATTACGTAGCTCATATGAGCTCCGGTCTCAACTACTTTGAAGATTCCCCAAATCGCTAAAATAGGTGCGTAAAGCACCATACGCAGCATGATTGTAGTTGTCATCTGAACCTGCTGTATGTCATTGGTAGCTCTCGTAATCAGCGAGGATGTCTGGAATCTATCCATCTCCGCACTAGAGAAACTCATTACTTTCTCAAACACCTCTCTCCTGAGAGTCATACCTATCTTAGCTCCGACCTTCGAGGCTATATAAGAGGCTACAATAGCCGCAGAGATCATTATAACTGTGACGAGCATCATCTTAAGAGCAGTGTCCCACAGATACGTCTTTTGCACTCTATCTACATTTACCCCTGCTGCCTCAGATGCACTAGTAGCATAAGCTATCCCCATAGACTTTAACGTCCTATCGCCAACAGATGATATAGTCTTGTCCATATCGCTCTTTGATTTATTTATCGTTGATTTATCCATCTGACCATTAGCAATCTGGGTCTCAATCATCGGACGCATGTCAACGTAAGTATGAAGCTTACCACTCTGATTTTTTGATTTAAATGACTTGATATCCACCTTCATCAAATTCGCAATTTCAGAAATGGACATATCATCTATACGCGCAGCTATTGCCTTAGTTTCTGGTCTCGCACTAAGTTGTTCCTTTACGGTCTTCTTGAACTGCCTAACGGTCATATGTCCGAGCTGATAACTGAGAACTATCGGCCTAAGCAGTTTGCTATCTAGCTTGCTTAACTTCTTTTCATCATTAGTCACGAGTGTGTAAGTACCGCCATCCTTCTTGTATGCAGAGGCCCAAAGTCTCTTCTCACCGTCATTCATGAAAATCTGTGCTTCTCTATACTCATCTTCCGTTACTTTGCTGGGAATGATATGTTCAATACCTTTATTCTGAATACCTGTGTCGATAATCTTTTGCATATAGCTCGGAATCGAGATATCTCCAAATGCTTGAACTACAAGCACTAAAAGAAGCGTCAGAACAGCTATTTTGTATGGTTTTAAATTCTTAATTAGTTTTATCATCTGTTACTTTTCATCTCCCTGCTCATATAAGTCAGCGCCTTTATCAAAGTTAATGGCACCATCTCCATTTAACGCATTTTGTAATTCCTCTTGAGCAATCTCCGCAAGCTCTGCAATAAGATCAATAATTTCGGTCACCCGTTCTTCTCCAAATCTCTTGAAAACAGTTTCGAAGTATCTATCAATTCTTTTCTTATATTCGCTTATCCTCTTATATCCATCTTCAGTTAGAAATACCAAGGTGTTTCGCCTATCACTCCTATCAACTTTCCGTTCGATAATGCCTTTTTCTTCTAGACCCGCTAATCCCCTGGATACGCCTGGCATCGTCATACGCAATGATTTGGCTAGGCTGGAGACCTTAATACCTTTCATCGCCGATAGCTTTATATCGAGATCATCGGTAGGCTCGTCACATTTCCCAGCTTCACATCTGCATAGTGCAAACACAATCATGTGCTCACTTGGGTTAAGCTCCGGAACTAGATTCCAAAATTTAATTTTATGGAATTTGTGCATCTGAAGTAAGAATTTAGATTGATACTCTTTCACTTAAAACTCCTTTTCTAGAAATACCTTTATAATTGAATGCTTTACATTTTATGAAACGTAAAACAAGGCAACCTATTCTTTTAAAGTAAATAATTAACTATGTTAATTATTTCAGATGTGAAATATTATATTCTTATCCTGTACGTTAGTCAATATTTTTATACAAAATGCTATCGTCTTAACATCTTAATTTCAGCAATTTAAAAGGATTACATACATTTTAATGCATTGATAATCCTTATTTGAAGTAATTTCATATTGATTATTTATATACATATATTAAGACTTTAGATAAAGAAATATAATCATTAATTGTAATCCATATAAAAGGAGGCTATTTTGCTACTTAATATATCTGGTTTGTTTATAGGATTGCTGTTCGGCTTTCTACTCAAGCGCGGACGTTTCTGTCCTACTGGAACGATACGAGATATCTATCTTGAGAAGAAATACTATAACGCAGTTCTCATCTTGACGATAATTGTTACCGAAGGACTGCTTTATCACATACTGGTCGGCAGCACTGTGATTCCTTCACCGTACTTTGGATGCTATTCGATGGTTGCCGTTCCTATAGGTGGATTCATCTTCGGAATCGGAGCAGTCCTCACCAACGGCTGTGTTACGAGCACTATCGTTAAAGTCGGAGATGGACGAATCATCGGAATACTATCGCTCATAGTTTTTGCAACGACTGAATACTTTACGAACAAATGGATTTTTAAGCCATTTACACAGAAGATTATGGGGCTTCAGGAAGTATACGATATCGACTTGTTCGATATGCCCTTCTCCCCGCTGCTTATATTTGCACCAGCAGCCATATTGCTATATATCCTGATGTTTCGCCATTATAGAGCACACAAGCCAAAATACAAGTTGCCACAGACATATACCGGACTCCGACACATTTTCTGCGAGAAGATTTGGAGTCGTGAGATAACTGTAGTACTCATCGGGGTGCTCATGGCTGCTGCATTCTACTTCAGCAACCTCACTGGTAGAAATGGTGGAATCTCAATTTCCGACCCAGTATTATCTTGGTTCAACATGATAACAGGCACGCATTCCGAGCCCATCGGATGAGTTGTCTATAACAGAACCGACGGTGTCGGTTGGGATAATTTGGTGATTGTAGGAATAATCTTAGGTTCCTTCTTTACAACCTTTACGAGCAAAGAATTTTCGATAGTCAAAACAGATAAGAAAATTGTAATAAAAACCGTACTTGGAAGCATGCTCATGGGAATAGGTGCCGTGTGGGCGAAAGGCTGTCTTATTGGAAACGGCCTCGTTGCAACTTCTCAGCTCGCTACAAGAGCTTGGCTTGCACTGTTATTCATTGCACTAGGAATCTGGTTTGGCGCATGGTTTATGTATGTCCGTGGCTTGAAAAGTGCAAGAGGGTAAAGTAAAAATTAAAATATATAGAATAGAAATATATAAATTAATACGTTCATGTCACTGATTTGTATGACATATTTACATTGATACAAGGAGGAAAGAATGGGAAATATAAAGCTTGACACCAAGGGCATGGACTGCCCGATACCACTTATAGAGCTTAAGAAGGCTTTGGGGGAAGCTGAAGAAGGTCAGATTATAGAGGTTGAATTCACTTGCCCTGACGCTGTAGTAAATCTGCCAGGTTACTGCGAAGAGCACAACCATGAAGTTCTGGACTTCGACAAGCAGGGTAACAAATCATGGAAGCTCACTGTCAAGAAGTGATAAACGGGTAACGAAAAATAAAAGTAAAATAATTTGGGAATAAGGAATCGGGATTAATTTATCAATGAACAGAATAAAACAAATGAGTCTCAATTATAGTTGATACTGCTGAAAGCCTAGTTGCTCTCACCTTCTTGAAGATCTTTATACTCTTCCTCTACTATAACCTTGCCCTTCCACACCTTGAGTCCGTTAAACTCATATACGTTGGTATATCCTTGCTTTACAAGGCGCTTTGCAACTCTCTTACTCAGACCACCGTAATCGCAGTAAAGTAGAATTTTCTGATTTTTATCGGGGAGTGCCTTTACTTTTCCCTTATCGAAATCTTCGTACCATACAGGAATAGACTTCGGAATATGACCCATTCCCCAAGCAACCTTGCCTCTTACGTCGATAATTTTAGCATCATCCTTCTCTGCATTTTCAACAAATTTAGCGGCCTCTTTACCGGAAATATGTGTATATCCGTCCTTATTCTTCTTGTCATCTGCGCTCTTTTTAGTACAGCCTGCAAGCAGTGCTATACTAATGAACAAAATAATAATTGGTAATATCTTTCTCTTCATTTTTCACCTATTCTCAGTGAACTTCTGAAACAACCACGGTTTCAGTCCATTTTTTGCTTACTAAGTAATTGTATATAGGTTATGTATGATTGTCAAAACAGTTTTTACCATTAATCTGCGAGCAGATATCACTATTTTAAATACTATAGGCAAGTGCTAATTTCCCCCTAGCTCAGCCTTAATCTCATCTAGATTGCTCGCAAAGACAACCTTGTCAAGGTCTTTAGCTGGCAGGAAGTCGGCATCTACCATCTCATTAAGTAGCTTTCTTAGAGGATCATAAAAACCTTCGATATTATATAGAATGCAAGGCTTATCAGTCCTATTCAGTCGCCTTAATGAGATTATCTCTGAAATCTCTTCGAGTGTGCCCGGTCCACCTGGAAGTGCGATAAATGCATCGCCAAGATTGATCATGCGGGTCTTCCTCTCTGGCATAGAATTTACAATCTCGAGTGTGTAGAGACCCTGATGTCCCTTCTCCTGATTGAGCAGGAACTCTGGTATGATGCCGTACACCTTAGCGCCACCTTCTAGAACTGTATTTGCAACGATTCCCATGAGCCCTACATTTCCGCCACCGTATACAAGGCTGTGTCCACTTTCTACAATCCAGTTTGCGAGTTCAACCGCTTTATCCTTAAATACTGACTTCTCACCGAAGCGAGAGCCGCAGTAAACTGTAATATTCATATCCTTTTTCTCCTTTTTCATATCGTAATATTTTAGTATCATTGCTACAAATGGTCAATGATTTGTTATCATCAATATTTTTGATAGTGCACAATTTAAATTAAGATTTTTATAATGATTAATTACTTCACTTAGATGTTATACTAAACCCATATCGTAAGATTATAGTATATTATGTTGCGTTTACTCGCGATAAATAAGGAATATTGGGGAATATTATGAAGAGAAAACTACACATTAAGAGATTTACGTTACTTGCGGCAGTCGTGCTTGTGCTCGCAATATCATTCACCGGTTGCGGCAAGGATGGTTCAAATTCAGATTCAAAAGGCAGCAACAGCACAAAGGCTAGCCTTAAGAACTTCGAAACCACTACGCTAGACGGCGAAAAATTTACACAGGATAACTTGAAGGATTACGACCTCACCGTGGTTAACGTATGGTCGACAACTTGTGGATACTGCATCGATGAGATGCCTGCTCTTGAGAAGCTCAGGAACCAGCTACCTTCCAACGTGCAGTTTGTATCAATTTGTCTCGATGGAGACTCCTCACCAGACACTGCAAAGGAGATTCTCTCCAAGCAGGGATTAACGGCAAAGACGCTCATTCCAAGCGACTCTTTGAACGAAGGATTTCTTCAGTACGTAAGCGGTACTCCTACCACCGTGTTCTTTGATAAGAATGGAAAGCAAATCGGCGATCCAAAGGTCGGAGCTTTCTCAACACATGATACTGATGCAATTACTGAACTCTACATGAAGGAAGTAAATTCGCGTCTTAAGAAATTGTCATAGGTAGGGATTATCAGGAATAGATTATGTCTAAAAAATATAAAAGGCTGATACCGGCCGCGCTCATTGCGGCTGGTATCGTTATGTTAATAATAGGTTTCAATAGAGGCGAAATGCTGACGGTTTTCAGCAAGGCTGCCACCGTCTGTCTCGAATGCATAGGAATCGGATAGGAGGCGCCATGAAGACTAACAACCCGAGGCGTCATCTGGTGCAGCTCATAGCAACATTAATGACCAATCCTCATATCTCGAATTTCACCGATGGCACTATATACAAAGGTAAGAGTAAAAACTTCTGCTCACCTGGATTAAACTGCTATTCTTGCCCAGCTGCTGGCGCTGCATGCCCTATCGGAGCACTGCAGTCGGTCGAAAACGGCAATAAATATCATATTTCATACTACGTGCTGGGTTTTTTGCTCATAACTGGAGCATTTCTCGGTAGATTCGTATGCGGATTTCTATGTCCATTCGGATTCTTTCAGGACTTGCTGTACAAGATTAGGGTGAAGAAATGCCACTTACCTGCCAAGATTGATAAATCGCTCAGGTATCTCAAATACGTCATACTTGCAGTATTCGTATTTGCACTTCCAATCGCAATTTCCAATGAATTTGGAATCGGTGAACCATTCTTTTGCAAATACATATGTCCAGCTGGCACTATAGAGGCTGGTATCCCACTCCTGATTAAGAACGAATCTCTCCGAGCTATGATGGGAATTTTATTTGACTGGAAGATGATTCTCCTAGTTATCACGGTCATACTTTCGACTATAATCTACAGACCTTTCTGTAAATACATATGCCCTCTAGGCGCGATATATTCGCTTTTTAACCGCTTTAGCGTGCTACAGATGGAAGTGGATAGTAATAATTGTATAAACTGCATGAAATGTGAAATCAACTGCGATATGCAGGTCAGGGTTCTAGACAACATCAACAGCGCCGAATGCATTCGCTGTGGTAAGTGCAGTAGCATATGTCCGACTAGCGCCATCAACTGGACAATTGTCGGAAAAGTAATTCTAAAATCAAACGAAAACAGCAAGCAAAGAGCGTAGCTACGCCTACTATTTTATTGGTGATATTTTCTAGTATCCTCACCTAAGATTGTATTTCTCAAAATCAACCCCCTCATGGTGAAGCAGATAAATTTTCTTATCCATGCCTCCTGCATAGCCCGTGAGTTTTCCGTCTTTCCCCACCACGCGGTGACAAGGCACTATGATTGAGAACTCATTGCTGCCAACCGCTCCACCCACAGCCTGGGCTGACATGTGGTCTTTACCGATTCTTATAGCGACTTCATTCGCAATTTCGCCATAAGTGCTAAGCTCGCCATAAGGAATCTTCAGCATTATCTCTGAGACGGTCTTTCTAAATTCTGACCCCTGCAGCTTAAGCTTAGGCGTAAAGCATGGAACAGTTCCTGCGAAGTATTCGTCAAGCCAGCGCACTGCATCGTTTATATGTTTATTAGCATGGGGATTCTCGATTGTTTCGATGCCTTCAGATGCCTCTGCTATCAGTTCTTCATCAAACCAGACACCGAGAAGGCTCTCTTGATTGGCACAAAGCTTCATAACACCCATAGGCGAGTCATAATAATACATGTACATAGAAACCCTCCTTTAATTATATGGATTTATCAGCTTTGGGCTACTTCCGATATTATCCTTTATAACCTTTATATCCTCTGGCGAGAGCGGAATATCGTAGCTCACAGCGATGACTAGCCATGTATAACAATAGTCATCAACGTTCATTTCCGGTAGCCACTCGCTTGGTCCCTTGTCTGACTTGTCACGATTTACTGCCCCATCCACATCTACTCCAACACGGACGTCTGTCGCGTATTGATGCTTCTTAGAATGGCTCCATTTGGCACCACCGTGCTTATTTACATAATTAAGTGGGATGATATGGTCAAAGTTACTGTCATTAAGTGAGAGTTCATCGCCTGTATATGGATCTATGTAATCGCCATCCTTATAGTGCTTACTTGTCACAAATGCAAATTTTCTCAGCGAATACTTTCTGCCTTTATACTCGATTCGTCTGTACGGCTCTGTATAGGAGTCACGGTCATAATCAGCGTACTCATCGGGCGATGACACCTTTACTTCATCTAGTAGCTGCTCTACACTCTTTTCCTTTAGCGGCTTTACCTTACTGCCTGAGCTCCCCAAGTCACCTATATCTATTCCCATCTTGTTAAATACGAAAACAGCTGCGGCAATTATCAATGTCGCAAGCATTTTCTCCATCTTCTTATTTCTCATACTGTACCATCTATATCCTTTGCCCGAATACCTCTGTCTCGCCATGTTTACTAAGCCCTTTTTATGAATCTATTTTGCTGTAAAGCCGTGATACCTTACTATTATCACGCATTGCTATATCGATACTTTTTCAAATAAATCATTTCATTATATTAACTTCTTGTTTTTCAATTCAATATGCTTATGATACCATAGACAATGAGGATTTGAACAATCCATGATTCATAAATTTGACCAATAAATATTTGATTTATAACTATTATCTGATATAGAATGTTAAAGATAAGTTGAAAATTTACGATTTATGAAACGAGGAATTTATATGGGCGAAAGCAAACTAAAATACGGACTAAGAGTGCTAAAGAACGCAAGCTTTAAGAAGTTCACGGACTGTGTCAATGAAGCACACAGAATTTCCGGCAAGAGCAAGCTTGCGTGTGCAATTGACATTGTACACTGCATGAGAAAATTCGATGCTGGTTACTATGATTATGTAATCTTCCAGTTCTGGGACAAGACCGACGCAGAGAAAGACACTTACCTGACTAGATTCAGAAGTAAGAAGCTTGTATCTCAGATGAATGACCCTGCTTACGCGCATTTCTTTGATAACAAGGATGAATTCAATGAGAAATTCAAGGATTATATCGGTCGTGATTTCATCGAACTCGAGACTGCTACTAAAGACGAGGTTGAGGCGTATTTCAACAGAAAAGACAAGGTGTTCTGCAAGATGAAGGACCTCGAGTGCGGCATAGGTTGTGAGAGACTTGTGACATCTGACTTTGAGAATTTCGATGCCTTCTATTCATACATAAAGGAAAAAGACTTTGGCACTCTCGAGGGCGTAATCGAGAACCATCCTGATCTCAACAAGGTATACTCCGGTAGTGCCAACACGATGCGTATGATCACGATCATCGGTGATGACGGCAAGCCACATCTGATATACGCAGTACAGAAGTTCGGTATCAACGGCAGAGTTGTCGACAACTACGGAGTTCACGGACCAGTTGACCTAGAGACTGGCGAGTTCCTATTCCCTGCTCACTCTGGAGATACAAAGGCGGAAGGACTTTACACTGAACATCCTAATTCACACGAGAAGCTTGTAGGATTCAAGACTCCGTTGTTCAAGGAAGCTAAGGAGATGATTCTAAAGGCGGCTATGGAAGTGCCACAGATCAGATATGTAGGTTGGGATGTCGCAGTTACTCCTACTGGGCCTGCTATCATCGAGGGCAATGTGTACTGCGCTCACGACTTCTGGCAGCTCCCAGGACAGACCCCTGGCAACATAGGTATCATGCCTACTCTTAAGGAGCTAGTTCCAAGCTACAAGTATTAATAGTATTATAAATTAGATTGATTATTTTCGGATATATGTGACTCATATACAATAATTCATTAAGAATACGAAACATCACAGGGGCTGGTCTCAGATGAGACCAGCCCCTGCTTACTATTATCTTTTATGTATATACTATGAAAACTGCGATATTTAAGCAGCAGCAACCTTGAGCTTTCTGCTCTTTAGAACTGCCTTTCTAAGTCTAAGTACTACGTAACTGCCGTAAATCAAGGTGTAAATGATTATTCCGGTTATATGAGACTTTACATCTGCCGAATACAGCACCATTATATGCACATAGATTCCGATAAAGAACGGATAAGCCATGCGTTGAATCTTTTTCCAAGTCTTACCACTCATCTTGCGGCGAACCGACTTAAACGAGGTGATAAAGAGAGGAATAAGCATAGCTAGTAGGCACAGAGTGATTGTCGATGCGATTAGCTCTCTCGTAGGCATAGCCTTTGGATTTGTAAATAACATCGGGAAGTACTTAACTCCGAACACCACGTTGTGGCTGAGAGTCAGCAAGCTTCCTATGATAGATATCTCTCCGCGCACGCTCATCAGCTTACGAGACAGCTTGTTGTGCTTAGTGATGACACCAAGATACATTACCACCATAAAGGTGGCTGTTGTAAAGATGCCTCTACTGAACATGTTCATAAAGTATATGTTGAACCACTCTGGGAATTTCTGGTCATATCCGAGGTTGAAGTACATAACAACTGCTCCGCACCATACGTATATACCCAGATAAAAAGCCCCTGGGTGCTTCTTAATTGCATCTGCCGTCAGAATATAGAATATGACAGTCACTGCGATTCCAAATATTGTGTTCACGATACCGTCCTTTCCGTCTCAGCTACAGCAGAGTTTTCTGCAGTTTTCCTGCTCTCTGCTGGCTTCTGTAAATCTTCTCTCTTGTTAGCCTTTCCGCTATCTCTGCTCTCGACATTTGAATTTCCTGAGATTTCGGCGGTTACTGCACTTCTTGTGCTTGCTGTTCCGCTTGTAACGGCCGATGTTGTCGCACTAGCAACTGGAGTCTTCACATTGACCATCACGATTGCCTTGCTCTTCTTGTCGATTCCGTCGACTGAGAACTCGAGCACTGCTTTGGTCATTCCCTTCTTTGAGAGGTCAGGCTTCTGCACTAGCTTAACCTTTACAGAACCATCTGTAGGGATGTTGCTGAACTTAGCCTTGTAGTCTTCAAGCGTAGGTTCAGTTCCGTTTACCTCGATTGGCTGAGAATTTACCCTCTGTGGTGTAAATGCTGTTCCACCGTCCTCGTCATCATCCGCGATTCCGTCGTGGTCTTTGTCTCTGTAAATCCAGTACTTATATTCTCTAACCAGAAGCTTGCCGTTCTTCTTAGCCTTGAACTTCATGGTTACTGTCCTGAACATCCCATCGTCACCGTCCCATTTATCATCATCTACCACTGGTGTGCCGGTGATTGTCGTTCCGTCAAATGACAAGCCTTTAGGTAGTCCTTCGATTGAAGTGACCATCTCTGCATCCTTATCGAGGCTTTTAACTGTAGCTGGCTTAATAGGAACACCCTGTGTCCACTTTGGTCTACCTGGCTCATCGAGTGCAGTCTCGATTACCTTGCTATCCACTTTAACCTCTGGAAGTGCCTCCTCTGCATCTGCTGCTGGAGTCTTCACATTGACCATCACGATTGCCTTGCTCTTCTTGTTGATTCCGTCGACTGAGAACTCGAGCACTGCTTTGGTCATTCCCTTCTTTGAGAGGTCAGGCTTCTGCACTAGCTTAACCTTTACAGAACCATCTGTAGGGATGTTGCTGAACTTAGCCTTGTAGTCCTCTAGAGTTGGTGCTTTGCCATCTACTTCAATTGGCTTTGTGTTAACTCTCTGTGGTGTAAATGCTACTCCACCGTCTTCATCATCATCTGCTATTCCATCGTGGTCTTTATCTCTATAAACCCAGTATTTGTACTTTCTAACTAGTAGCTTACCATTCTTCTTGGCCTTGAACTTCAAGGTTACTGTCTTGAACATTCCACCGTCACCATCCCACTTGTCGTCATCAACGACCGGTGTTCCCGTAATATTGGTTCCATCAAAGCTTAGTCCCTTAGGCAGTCCCTCTATGGTTGTCTGCATCTCTGCGTCCTTGTCCAGACTCTTAACCGTCGCAGGCTTAATAGGCATACGCTCAGTCCACTTTGGTCTACCTGGCTCATCAAGTGATGTCTCGATTATCTTGCTGTCAACCTCTACCTCTGGAAGTGCTGGTTCTTCACCGCCACCTCCGCCACTACCATTATCATCAACAATCTCTTTATCCGCTTCTGTACCTGACAACTGAAATTCTACATGGATTATCTTAGGTGTATTAGGGTTCTCATCTTTATTAAGGGTATATTTTACCTTCTTATTTACAGGTTTCTTATCTGGTGTATACTCATAGCGATGACCACTCTTTGAAACAACACGAAGCTTAACTGTTTCAAATTCGAATGATAAAGGCGCATCAACGACCTGTTGGTTATCAATTTTACGGTTATCAGTAGGATCCTTTTTAATATTCTTCACCTTGTACCACTTCGAACCATCCTTACTGTATTCAAGTCCAACGATGTAATCCTTGCTGTAACGTCCAACGAGGATTCTAAAGTTGTCGTACGAGAGCGACTGCTTGTGAATAACCTTTGCCTTTATTATTTTCTTATCACCATAAGATTTTAGGTCGTTTCCATTTTCAATAGCTTTGCCATCCTCATCTGTGATGCTGAGTCCATTGGCTGCAAAATCTTTCCACTCTGCTTCCCTAACAGAGCCATCTTTCTTAACAATCTTAACCTTAAGTTCCGAGAAGTCAACAGAATCACCCCTATTAACTTCTACTGTCTTAGTCTTTGGCTCAATAATTGAAATATCCTTTACATCAGAGTTAGTCTTATAATCGCTAGCCGACTTATTCGTAGCTTCCTTTGTCGCCGCCGAAATTCCGCTCGCACTTATCGTAGCTCCGCTCACGCTATCGAACATCTTCTTGCCCTCATAGCGGTCGTTCATATAAGCCTTTACAGTACGTGACATGAGAGCTATATCAGATACAGTGTTATTTCCTGATAGACCGCTCAGCATATCGACATACTTATCGCCAAGGAGATCCTTGACCTTAGCCTTAGGATTACTGCTTTTCCTTATCGCTTCGAAATACTCACGATATAATCCCATCTTAGCGATGTTCCAGCGACCCTCCTTGCCCTGCAGGAACGGTATCACGTTCTCTGCCTGGCTTCTAAATGGTCCCATGTCATCGCGATAATCGTCACCTACGCCGACCCTTAGATTCGATATCTCGCCATTCTTTACCGTAATATAAGTCTTAATTCCGCCCGGATTAAGGTATCCGATACCAATTCCAGTGTATTCTCCATCCTTGAGTTTATCTCCCGGATAGTGCTTACGAAGAGCTGCATCAACGTATTTTGGCTCTCCCGTCTCAGGGTTAACCGATGGGTTTGTATCATCTGTGTTTGGCTTTTTGTCACCTGTGCTAGGCTTGCTAGTATTGGTGACGTTAGTCTTGCCAGCACCTGCAAGTGCATTTCTCACCGCATCGATGATTCCACGGCTGGAATATGTAGCTCCAGAGACTGTGTCTACACTCTTGCCTGGACGTCCTAGCAGTCTACCTATAACAGCCTTTGCACGATTAAAGAAGGGTGCATCGTCACTGTGTGAAAGTATCTCGACATTGGTAATATTACCACCAGAAACAGTTACACGAACTCTAATTGGTCCATTGAAACCCTGACCTGATCCAATATATACACCATCTTTTAGGTTAGCACTTCCGATTGCAAAAGTTCCTGCTACATTACCTTTTCTTCCCTTAGCGGATCTAGAGTCTTTCTTGACTGGCGTTACCTTAGCCTGCTGCTTCGATCCAGCCTTGCGCAGAGCATCAGCAACCGCCTTCTTGATTGCATTTGAAGAAATAGTCGC